>Ga0209694_1000188_pt1 | contig 114817 bp, 102 predicted proteins | sample GluameincwithD2O_FD_187499 | JGI IMG/M metagenome (GOLD analysis project Ga0209694, IMG submission 187499) | Mouse cecum microbial communities from Vienna, Austria - Glucosamine amended microcosms incubated with D2O (SPAdes) (version 2) | ecosystem: Host-associated > Mammals > Digestive system... | reverse complement strand
TAAAGAGACAATATATTGTCGGTAAAAGTCAAGATTTCCGTCAGATTGACAAATTGCTGTTTTAATGGTAACATCATCCATGAAAACCAAGAATTAAAGTTACTATTTCGCAATATAGATTCTATTGCGAAATTTTTTTATTTTTAAAATATATATAGCGCAATGCTGTGTCAACCTATTGTGAAATGCTTAGTTATTATTACGCTCCCATTTCCAAAACCGAAGCTGCTATTATGCAGAAAAACACATCCATTCTTCTGGGGCTCTATGCTTTGGCAGACATGGGAATTCATTATGACGGCTGGTCATTGTCAGACACCGCTTCTTTTTTCCGGGATTATGGGATTACAGATGCACAGGCAATCTCTGAAATTTATGGCTTGATTGTTTCAGACCCGGCAAATTACTTGAAATATTACATCGGATACTTAGAATTTTTAGAGCTTAAGAAATATGCAATAGAAAAATGGGGTGACAAATTTACCCAGGAACGTTTTCACAAAATCATACTGGAGACAGGGCCCGCGCCCTTTAAGATACTTCGTGCACAGATGTAAGCATAATATCTCGCTATAGTTTAAGAAAATATGCATATGGTTTAATATAATCTGCACACAGTTTAAAAGGCTATGGAGATGTTTAACCATAGCCTTTTGCAATCATTATACTTTTTCTAAGCAAATCCTCCGCCAAAATATTTACATCGCCCCGGCCAGCACCGCGCTTGCCACAAGCCCCGCAAAGGTGGCAAGCATCGCCCCGGTCAGCGTGTACCTTGTCTTCGTCACCTTTGCCGTCATGAAATACACGCTCATCGTGTAAAATATCGTCTCCGTACACGACATGCTGATGGACGCCACAAGCCCGATGTACGAATCCGTTCCGTACTCCTTATACGCATCAAGGAGCAGCCCTGTCGCTGCCGAGGAAGAGAACATCTTCACCACGGTAAGCGGCACAAGCTCGCTGGGGAAACCGACGTACTTCATCGCCCCACCGATGAGCCCTGACAGATAATCCAAAAATCCCGACGCCCTCAATATCCCCACCGCCACCATAAGCCCAATCAGCGTAGGCATAATCTTGATCACGGTGAAAAACCCGCTTTTGGCGCCCTTGATAAAGGAATCGTACACGTTTACCTTCATCAGTACACCGTAGCTGACCACAAGGAAAATCACCATCGGCACGATAAGGTCCGCGATGTACAGCAACATTTTCACATAACCGCCTCATTTCCGCATAAAATCTATTTTCCATTATATGACCTACGCTTTCCGTTTATTTCTATATCCTGATTGTACCGCAAGCAGCATTGCTGTATACTATTATTAATGATTTTTGCATAAATTTTTCTATGAAATGGTGATGATTATACAATGAAACATTTTGCCCATACAGAAAAAGACTTCAGTAAAGGGAGCGTCGCGGCAAATATCCTGCGGCTGGCAATCCCCATGACCCTGGCGCAATTAATCAACGTGCTTTACAACGTGGTGGACCGCGCCTACATCGGCCATATCCCCGGCACATCCACCGATGCCCTCACCGGGGTCGGACTGACGCTGCCAATCATTACGATTGTCACGGCTTTTGCCAACTTGTTCGGCATGGGCGGCGCACCGCTTTTTTCTATCGCAAGAGGCGCCAAAGAGCCGGAAAAGGCAGAAAAGATTATGGGGAACTCTTTTTCCATGCTGCTTATATCGGGAATCCTCCTGTCCGCTGCCTGTTACATATTCCGAAAGCCGCTTTTATATCTGTTCGGAGCGAGCGATACCACATATCCCTATGCAGAGTCTTATATCACGCTGTATCTTCTCGGCACCCTGTTCGTGATGATAAGCCTTGGCATGAACAATTTTATCAACGCCCAAGGGTTTGGCATCACAGGAATGCTCACCGTGTCTATCGGGGCGGCGCTCAACCTCCTTTTAGACCCGCTTTTTATCTTTGTCTTCCGCATGGGAGTGCGGGGCGCGGCGCTGGCAACCATTCTCTCACAGGGGATTTCCGCCCTGTGGGTGCTGCGTTTCTTACTGGGAACAAAGGCGCTTGTCCGGCTGAGCGCAAAAAGCATGGCGCTTTCTCTTCCTCTTATAAAGGAAATAACCGCGCTGGGCCTTTCCGGGTTCGTCATGGCTGTCACCAACGGCTCCGTCCAGATTATCTGCAACGCCACGCTGCAGCGCTACGGCGGCGACCTCTACGTCGGGATTATGACGGTGGTCAACTCTGTCCGGGAGGTTGTCACTATCCCGGTGACCGGTCTTTCCAACGGCGCGCAGCCTGTTATGAGCTTTAATTACGGGGCAAAAAAATATAGCCGCGTAAAATCTGCCATCAAGCTGACCACCGCATTTTCCATCGTTTTTACCTTTATTATGTGGGCGCTTATCTTTTTCTTCCCGCACCTTTTCATCCGGCCGTTCAGCAGCGAGGCAGCTCTTATTCAGGAGGGCGTTCCCGCAATGCACCTGTACTTTTTCGGCATCTTCCTGATGGCGCTACAATTTTCCGGGCAGTCTGCCTTTGTCGCCCTGGGGAAATCAAAACAGGCGGTGTTTTTCTCGCTGCTGCGTAAAGCGGTCATCGTCATTCCCCTTACCCTGTGCCTTCCGGCTGTAGACGGGCTTGGCACTGACGGAGTATTTTTAGCCGAGCCAATCTCCAACCTGATTGGCGGCGGAGCATGTTTTACGACCATGATGCTCACCGTATGGCGGCGCCTGGGAGATGAAAAAGAATAAGCCGCGAGCCGCCCGCATATGTTAATTTAAAGAATCTTTACAAAATCAAAGGGAATCTTATGCTGAATTACTTGTGGGCAGGAATGATACTTGTGGGAATCATATTCGCGGCATTTACCGGGCGGATGCCTGACATCACCAACGCCGCGCTGGACTCTTCGAAAGAGGCGGTGGCTCTTTGCATCACCATGATGGGGGTGATGTCTTTCTGGGTGGGTCTTATGGAAATTGCGGCGAAAGCCGGGATTATCGAGAGCGCCTCGAAAAAAATCCGCCCCCTGATCCGGTTCCTCTTTCCCAATCTGCCGGACGGACACTCTGCCGAGGAACCAATCACTACGAATATCATCGCAAATGTGCTTGGGCTTGGGTGGGCGGCGACTCCGGCGGGATTACGGGCGATGAGCGAGCTGTCGAAACTGGAGGAGGACAGAAGATGCGGGCGGCTACCGGGACCGGTGAGGAAGAAGGGGATTGCCAGCAATGAGATGTGTACGTTTTTGATACTGAATATCTCGTCACTGCAACTGATTCCGGTAAATGTGATTGCATACCGGAGCCAGTACGGGAGCGTGAACCCGGCGGCGATCGTGGGGCCGGGGATTGTTGCTACGGCGGTGAGCACGGTGGTGGCGGTGATTTATTGTAAGATGATGGACGGAAAACGGAGAGCATAAAAAACTCTCCGTTTTTTATTTCATATCTATAACATTTTTAAATTATATGGTATAATTTAATATATATAACCAAATTTACAGCAGGATGGGGAACAAGATGAAAAAGAAGAGAAAAGGGAACCGAAAGAGCACTTTATTTCTTTCTATCATATTAGTTTTTTGTATATTGGGAACTGTTGTTTTCTCTGTGGCAAAGAAGATATCTGAAGAAATGGCCACATCTGCCATTCACAACTTAAACGCCAGCCTTGATCTGATTCAAAATACCATTGAGGCGCTCCTGGTCAAAGAGACGGAATTTCAGTTACTTATCGCCCAGGAGATAGCCGCGTCCAGCGATCCTTACGAATTTATCCGTTCTTATGAGAGCAACCGCACGATGGTTAAGCTCTCGCTCATACCGGCAGGGAAGACCGAAGGGCTTTCCAGTTCGGGAGACGTCTTTACGGAGCAGGGGCTTGACTTTTCATTTGAAAAGACGGTAAATAAACTCCCCCTTTCCCAGTCATACCTCAACAGCATGGGAACATGGGCATACACTATGAAATGCCCTGTCACAAAGGACGGGAAAGAGATTGGCACTCTCTATGTCGAGTATACTTTTGACTCCTTCGAGGACGCGCTGCCGGAAGGTTTTTACAATAACCGCGCCCAGCTCTACATTATGGACACAAAAAGCCAGCGGCTTGTGCTGAAACCTACAGGCATGGGCGAGCGGGATGCCGGGCATCTGAACCTTGCCGATTTTTACCGGGCAAACAACATTCTTGAAGAGGATATCCAAAAAACTGTTTCCACAAGCATTGAAAACGGAGACAACGTCATGTTCTACCATGACATACGCAATAAAAATTCCCTCATCTACATGTGGGCGGCAAGCGACGGGGCCATCTACCTTATCGGGTACGTTCCGATTGAGGCGATTCAGCAGGAGGGGCGCTCCGTAAGCCAGAATATTTTTGTTGTGGTGGTCATTATGCTGACCGCGTTCATTCTCTGCTGTCTCCTATATTATTTCAACAGGAAGGAAGACGACAAGATTCGCAAAGAGAGGGAGCATGAAAGGGAAGTCCATAACAAGCAGCTTGCCGAGGCGTTACAGGCGGCTCAGATTGCAAGCAAGTCCAAGACTACATTCCTCTCAAATATGTCCCATGACATCCGCACTCCTATGAACGCAATCCTCGGGTTTACCACGCTGCTTGCCAAAGACGCGGATAATCCGGTAAAAGTAAGGGATTATACGAAAAAAATCACTTCGTCCGGTCAGCATCTTTTAAGCCTGATCAATGACGTGCTGGACGTATCCAAAATTGAAAGCGGAAAAGTCGTGCTGACAATCGGGGAATTTACCCTGAGCAGCCTGGTATCCTCCGTAGATGCCATCATCCGCCCTATGGCAAAGGAAAAGGCACAGAACTTCTATGTATCTGTGACAGATATCAAGCATGAATACCTGATAGGCGACGAGACGAGAATCAACCAGATTCTCATCAACCTCCTTTCCAATGCGGTAAAATATACGCCGGAATGCGGCAATATCTGGTTCCGCATCATCGGGCTCGAGCAGCGTTCCAGCCAGTTTGAGCATATCCGCATTGAAGTTGAAGACGACGGGTACGGCATGACGCCGGAATATTTAGAGACGATATTTGACGCATTTACCCGGGCGGAAAACAGTACCACCAATAAAGTCCAAGGCACGGGCCTTGGCATGGCAATCACCAAAAACATCGTGGAGCTTATGGGCGGAACGATTGATGTTTCCAGCGAAGTTGACAAGGGGAGCCTTTTCCGGGTTGACTTAGAGCTACGCATACCGAGCGGGCAGTCTGACGAGCAGTTCTGGGCAAACAGCGGATATTCCCGGATTCTTGCAGTGGACGACGATATCGAAATCTGCAAGAGCATCCAGACGCTTATGAAAGATACCGGCATCCCTATCGATATCGCCCTCTCCGGCGAGGAGGCCCTCCGCCTGGCGCGCTACTCCTGCGATAAAGATACCGGATACAGCGTGGTACTCCTTGACTGGAAGATGCCTGGAATGGACGGGGTAGAGACAGCAAAGGAACTCCGGGGCATCATCCCGGAATCTGTTCCCATCATGTTCCTGACCGCCTACGACGGGGACGAAGTCCAGGAAGAGGCTTACTCCATGGAAAATGTGGGATTCCTCGCAAAGCCGTTCTTCGTGTCTGCATTTAAAGAGGCGCTCCTCAAGATGCAGGATGAACATACAAGTGACAGGGCCCTGCCGAGGGCAGACGAAAGCAACTGCCTCTCCGGCCTTCATTTCCTCGTCGCTGAGGACAATGACATCAATGCCGAGATTCTCTCAGAACTTCTGGATATCGAAGGAGCCGTCTGCGAAATCGTAGAAAACGGTCAGCTCGCCCTGGAAAGATTTTCCGGCGCTGCCGCAGGTGAATTTGACGCCATTCTTATGGATGTCCAGATGCCGATCATGAACGGTTACGAGGCCGCCAGGAAAATCCGTGCGTTAGAGCGGGCAGATGCAAAAACCATCCCCATCATAGCCATGACAGCTAACGCATTTGCAGAAGACGTCAAAGATGCCCTGGACGCGGGAATGAATGTACACATAGCAAAACCAATTGACATGGAATTATTAAAAAAGACAGCAAAACAATATGTTATTAACAAGCAAAATTAAGCTTCGCAAGAAAGGAGCAAGACATGAAAAATAACATAGAAATCCCCCTCCAAAGGACGGCCGCTGCTTTGCTGGCCGCTGTTATGGCATTTAGCTTAGCCGCGTGCAGTTCCAAAACAAATACCATTGAAAATCTGGTTGAAAACGATGCCCCTGATAAGAAAATCGTCAACCTTTTCGGCCCTATGGAAAAGTCAAAACCCAATGCGACCAATACTGCAAGAACCGCCTTTGACCGAACAATAGAACTGGCAGAAAGCGAACTTGGCCTGACTGTCGAATACAGGACTTACACGGCGGAAAATTATAAGGAAAAGTCCTACGATGACGTAGTCCTTGACCGGGTACGCAGCAATATGGATGATTTCTATCTGATGAATCCGGACACGATGCAGACTTTAGGATATGAGGGGAGGCTTATGGACTTATCCGGCCTTGAGAGCGCCAAAAATCTCAGGGATGTGGTAAAAGCCGCTAATACTATTGACGGCAAACTGGTTGCCATTCCCCAGGAGGTTGTCGCTTACGGCCTGTTTATCAACAAGGATATGTTTGATAAGTATAAGCTTAAGCTGCCCAATACCCCGGAAGAATTTATGGAATGCTGCAAAGTGTTCAAGGAAAACGGCATCGAGACTCCCATCGGCGCAAACCGCTGGTGGCTGGAAAACTTTGTCCTCGCGCAGGCCTACGCAGATTTATACAACGGTGGCAGCACGGAGGCGGAAATTGACGCTCTCAACAAAGGGGATGCCAAGTACAGCGACTATATGCGCCCCGGCTTTGAATTCTTAAAAGAGCTGATTGACAAAGGCTATATTGACGCAAAGACCGCTTATACTTATGAGGCTATAGAAGGGGAAGGCCCCGACTTTCTGGCTCAGAAAACACCTATCGTAATGGCTTACTGGGGAGCTGCCAACGCAGAGACCGCTTACGGAAAGCCTGATTTTAACATGCAGGTCATCGGATTCCCAAGCAAGCTGGGGCAGATGCCCGTCATACCCATAACCGGATATGGCATATGCACAGGCTCCGAAAACGCTGACGATGCCCTGAACGTTCTGGACATTATCCTGTCCGACGAAGCGCTGCAATTATATGCGGAGACGAACAAAGTTATCTCCCCCTCCAAAAACGTGGAGGTAGAATGTGTTCCGGCATTAGAGCCGCTCCAGGACCGGGTAAAAGACAATGTCTATGTCTTAGGCTCCAACGCCGCTATGAATGTGGAGCAATGGGGAAATACTTGCCTGATTGTGCGGGAACTTCTGAATGGCGCCACTGTGGATGAATGTATGGCAATGTTTGACAAATTACAGGAAGAAGTCATAGAGAAGGCAAATATGTCTGACTAATATATGTCGAAAATGCAAGCATTAAAATTAAATTTAATGCTTGCATTTTTTTTATTTCGGGTATAATATGGATATATGCTTAATATAGTTTTAAAAACTACATGTTGTTATATAATATATTTAAGGAGGTATATCGTATGTCAGATACTATTAACCGTTATGTAAAAGATCCCGGAAGCGCAATCACTCATTTTATCGGAATGCTTATGGCTATATTTGCTGCGGTTCCGCTCATTATCAAGGCTGCTCATGAACCAGGCCGCATTTACCTTATATCAATTATCATCTATGCGGCAAGCCTGATCTTATTGTATGCAGCAAGCACCACTTATCATACCTTCAACCGCTCGGAACGGATTAATACGATTTTGAAAAAAGTCGATCATATGATGATCAGTGTCCTTATTGCCGGAAGCTACACGCCGATCTGCCTTCTCGTTTTAGGCGGAAAAAGAGGCGTTATCCTTCTCGCAATCGTATGGAGTTTTGCCATCATCGGTATACTGCTCAAAGCTTTCTGGGTTTATTGTCCCAGATGGGTATCATCTGTACTGTATATCGGTATGGGCTGGACCTGTGTCTTAGCGTTTACTCAGATATTAAATTCCATGTCAACGGCAGCCTTCCTATGGCTCCTTGCAGGCGGTGTCATCTACACGGTGGGCGGCGTCATCTACGCCCTCAAACTTCCGCTCTTTAATCTGAAGCATAAGAATTTTGGAAGCCACGAAATCTTCCATCTGTTTGTCATGGGCGGCAGCGCGTGCCACTTTGTTGTCATGTATGTATTTGTACTTTAGCCTTTTCGATCATCGCTAATTTCTCTTGGCGGGTCATACGCTTTATAGCGTATTCCCGCTTCATGGCATCGTTTTTCGTCTCATGCTCCTCTGTATACACAAGCTTCACCGGACGGCGGCTCTTCGTATATTTTGCACCTTTTCCTTCATTATGAGCAGCTATACGCTTCTCAATGTCTGTCGTCCAGCCTGTGTAAAGGCTTTTGTCTCTGCATTCTACAATATATGTATAATTCATCCTCTCACCTGCCGCTTTTATATCTGCTATCATTATAGACGAACCAGGCAAAAAATAACAGCCCTGCATACCGCCGGACCGTTATTTCTATTTCATCTTTTACTGTTTATTCCACCAGAAAATCCATGGGATTGACCGGCTGGCCGTCTTTTCTCATCTCAAAATATACGTTGCAGCCTTCCACACTGTAGTAGATCGTCGGGTCTCCCACATATCCGAGAACCGTCTTGCTGTCTACATAATCTCCGGTTTTCACTTTCACATCATTTAACTGCCCATAGAACAGCTCGTATCCGCCGCCGATGTCCACATTGATAGTAGTTCCTGTCTCCGCGGTCTTGTCGATGGACTTTACGATTCCCGGCGCTGAAGATATGATCTGATCACCCTTTTCCCCGGAAATCACCAGTGCCGGATTGTACTTGAACTGATCCAATGTAGAAAAATACACCGTCTTGTCCATGCTATAATTCATCAAAAGTGTTCCTTCCACCGGCCAGAGAAGCTTGCTGTCACTGGAAAAATTCACCGCCTTGCTCTGTCCCGCTGTCTGTTCCGTGCTGTTTTCCGTCTCGCTCTCCGCATCATTTTTCTCTTCTTCTTCCGTATCCTCTGTCTCAGCAGCCTCGGCAATGTGATCTAAAGTATCTTCTTTCTCATTGATGATCATTTCCGTGTTGGTCGGCTTTGAATCCTCCGTCCTTTCTTTTGGCTCCTGCTTTTTCGCCTGCGACAGCTCCATCTGTTCGATTTCCCGCTGTGATTCTCTGTAGTCTTTAAATGTATATGTTCCCACAATTGCAATTGCTGCCACAAAGCACAGCACTGCCGCTACGGCTGCTCCTCTGTTCTTTCGTTTTGGCTTAAATCTTGGAGTTTGTTGCCTTTCATTCATTATTATCACCACCTCTGACTTTATTTTTGCCAGATAGTGACCGACTTATTCTTAGAAATGCAATTAAATCAAACTTTACTCAGAAGGACTTGCCAATACGATATCTGTGACTTCCTTTATATCTGTATCTTCAAAAAATTCTTCCAGTATCTCCTCGTACTTCCGTCCGTGTTTTGCCATCTCATTTGCTGTATTCTGGCTCATCCCCAATCCATGCCCCACTCCTCTCGTTGTAATCCGAAGCTTACCATTATATTTCTGCAAAGTAAAGCAACTCGACGCCAGATGATAATTTGTCCGAAACTCCTCCCCGCTGACCTCTTCCTTGCCCACTTGAACACTGAGCACATATCCGGCCGTATCACACATCTTTATCTCCGCATCCATGTCATCCAATGTGACCGTCTGAATCTGCTCTTCAGCTTCAATATCCATCGGACACTCCATAATCCTAAGATAGGGATACCCTTTCCCCAGCACTTCCTTTCCGTCTCTTGTACTTCCATTGCTCAACCGGAAAAACGGAGTTTTCGCAAGCTTTCCGTCATACATAAGCACCTGTCCTTCGGTATCGCGCCACGCAGTTCTAAGCTTATTATAATATCTGGAATATTTGGTCACGCCCCACGCCTTTTCCATCTCCTTCTGGGTCCAGAAGGAATCCTCAAGCACCGCGCCGCTCCCTTCTTTCTCTATCCTGCGGTATACGTCCGTGCGGACAAGGACTGCCTGTGCCTTAAGCATCTCTTTCTCATACTCTGGCAAGACTTCCTTTGCCATAATCCCGATACAGTACTCTTCGATCGGAAGGTCGATGACGCTGCCTTCCCCGGCTTCTTCCGCCGTCTGGTTCTCACCCAGCCGGACCTTTACGTATGTGCCGTCTACGTGAGATGAAGTAGCGATGCTTGGACCATTTATAAAAACAGTTATCACATAAGGCAATAACACGATAATAACCAGGTAATACCCAAATTGTCTGAATTTCTGCCGCATAAAAAACCCTCCCATACATTACTGTATGAGAGGGCTGTCACTTTTATACCTCAACTTTGATCTTATCTAACTTCCAGATATCATCTACGTACTCCTCAATTGTCCGGTCAGAAGAGAATTTTCCGCAGCAGGCCGTATTAAGCAGTGCCATCTTCGCCCATCTGTCCTTATCCTTGTAAGCTTCCTCTACCTTCTCCTGCGCCTGCGCATATGCACGGAAATCCTTCAGGATAAAGTACATATCCGCTTTATCATTTCCTTTCTGGACCAGCAGACTGTTGTAAAGGTCACGGTATCTCTCCGAATCACCCTCCGCATACGTACCGTCTACAAGCTGGTTCACCACGCGGCGGATCTCCTCGTCATTATTGTAGACATCATATGGATTATAACCGCCGTTTTTCTCGTAAGCCATAACTTCATCAGAACTCATACCAAAGATAAATGCGTTCTCCTCACCAACCTCTTCTACAATCTCCACATTCGCACCGTCCATCGTACCAATCGTCGGTGCACCGTTTAACATGAACTTCATGTTACCTGTACCGGAAGCTTCCTTAGATGCCGTAGATATCTGCTCACTCACATCTGCTGCCGCGAAGATCCATTCTGCGATAGATACACGGTAATCCTCGATAAACACAACCTTGAGCTTTCCGTTGATGCTGCGGTCATTGTTGACTACATCAGCCACAGAATTGATCAGCTTGATAATCTCCTTGGCACGGACATATCCGGCAGAAGCCTTTGCACCAAAGATAAATGTTCTCGGATAGAAGCTCATCTCCGGGTGGGTCTTGATCTTGTTGTACAAATACATCACATGCAGGATGTTAAGGAGCTGTCTCTTATACTCGTGAAGCCTCTTAACCTGTACATCAAAAATCGAATCCGGATCGATCTCAATCCCGTTATGCTCCATAATATACGCTGCAAGACGCTCTTTGTTCTTGCGCTTGATCTTCATAAATTCCCTGAGAGAAGTCTCATCGTCCGCATACTTCTTAAGGCCGCTCATCAGCGTAAGATCCATCGCCCAGTCCCTTGTACACAGCTTCTTAGATACCCAGTCCGCAAGGAGCGGATTGCCGTGCATGAGGAAACGTCTCTGTGTGATACCATTGGTCTTATTATTGAACTTCTCCGGCATCATCTCATAAAAGTCCTTGAGCTCACGTTTCTTAAGGATCTCTGTATGAAGCCTTGCAACACCATTCACAGAGTAACCTGCCACGATTGCAAGATGTGCCATCTTAACCTGGCCGTCCCGCAGGATTCCCATCTTCTTTACCTTCTCCTCATCGCCCGGATACATCTCGCGCACCTGGATGATAAAGCGGCGGTCAATCTCCTGGATGATCTGATATACTCGCGGAAGGAGTCTCGAGAACAGGTCGATGGGCCACTTCTCAAGAGCCTCTGCCATGATGGTATGGTTCGTATATGCACATGCCTTTGTGGTAACCTCCCACGCCTCATTCCAGCCGAGCTGGTAATCATCGAGAAGGATCCTCATCAGCTCTGCCACTGCTACCGTCGGATGGGTATCGTTCATCTGGAACGTCGCTTTCTCGTAAAGCTTTCTTACGTCGTCGTGGCTTCTCATATATTTTGCGACAGCCGCCTGAAGGCTTGCAGATACAAAGAAGTACTGCTGTTTCAGACGAAGCTCTTTTCCTGCGTAATGATTATCATTGGGGTACAGTACCTCAACAATATTCTTCGCAAGGTTCTGCTGCTCTACAGCTTTGTGGTAATCCCCCCGGTCGAAGGACTCAAGCTGGAAATCCACAATCGGTTCTGCGTCCCAGATACGAAGCGTATTCACCTGATTATTGTTATAACCTACAATCGGATAATCATACGGGACCGCGCGCACGGACTCATAGTTCTCCTGCTTGAATATCGTCTTTCCTGTCTCGTCATACTCTACACGGATATTGCCGCCGAAACGAATCTCCTTCGCATACTCGGGTCTTCGAAGTTCAAAAGGATTGCCGTCCTTTAGCCAGTTATCCGGCGCTTCCACCTGATAACCGTCTTTGATCTTCTGTTTGAACATACCATAGCGGTAACGGATGCCGCAGCCGTAAGCCGCATATCCGAGAGAAGCCAGAGAGTCAAGGAAACATGCCGCAAGACGTCCCAGACCGCCGTTTCCAAGAGCCGGATCCGGTTCCTGATCCTCTATCTCGTTTAAGTTAATACCAAGCTCATCAAGAGCTTCCGCGACTTCTTTATAAGCGGTCATATTGATCAGGTTATTCCCGAGGGCACGGCCCATCAGAAACTCCATGGACATATAGTATACAATCTTCGGGTCATCTTTATCAAACTGTCTCTGCGTCGCGATCCAATTGTCAATGATCGCCTCTTTTACTGCGTAGGATACCGCCTGGAACTTTTCCTGCGGGTTTGCCTCGTCCAATTCTTTACGGAATAATCTTCTGACATTCTCCTGCACATCTCTCTTAAATATTGATTTGCTTAATCTTGCATTCATCTGTCTAAATCCTTTCTACACCCAGTGTAACTTTTTCCCCGTTAATCTTCCACTCTTTCACGTATCCTGCCGGAGCTTTCTCTTCAACGGAAACAGCCAGCGTCTCGTCGCCGATGACTGCTGCATTGCCGGCAAATACCTTTCCGGCCTTCTCAGTTCCCTCGTAAGTGACCGTGATCTTATCCATCACCTCAAAGCCCGCTTCCTTACGCATCGTCTGAACCTTGCTGATGATCTCACGTACGAAGCCTTCCTCTAAAAGCTCCTCCGACAGGTTCGTATCCAGGACAACGGTGATCCCGTTATCATTCTCAGACACGTATCCTTCCGTCTGCGCAGATTCGATCAAAAGATCCTCCCGGAACAAGGTAATCTCCTGTCCATTCACATCGAGCTTAAGCGCGCCTGAAGCATTCAGCTCATCCATCGCTGCATTGCCGTCAATCTCACTGAGTATTGCTTTAATTCCGCCTAACATTTTACCATATTTCGGCCCCACTGTCTTTAGCTGAGGTTTAAAAGAATAAGAGGTGAAATCTCGTACTTCTTGTGTAAATGTTACAGTTTTCACGTTCAGCTCGTCCGCAACGATATCCTCGTAGAACTTTGGAAGCTCAAACTCTGCTTTTACGTACATCTGCCCGATTGGCTGACGGTTCTTGATATTTGCCGTATTCCTGCAGGCGCGGCCCATCACAACGAGCCTTAGCACATTGTCCATGTTCGCCTCTAACTCCTTGTCGATGAACTTTTCTTCTGCCTCAGGGAAGTCACACAGATGGATACTCTCCGGTGCATTTTCATCGATACTTTTTACAAGATTCCGGTAGATATCCTCCGTCATAAACGGAATCAGCGGAGCTGCCGCCTTGCTGCATACCACAAGAGCAGTGTAAAGCGTCATATATGCATTGATCTTATCCTGCTCCATGCCCTTCGCCCAAAAACGCTCCCGGCTTCTTCTGACATACCAGTTGCTCATGTCATCCACAAAATCCTGCAACGCTCTTGCCGCCTCCGGAATCCGATAATTACCAAGATCATCATCCACCTCTTTTACCAGCGTGTTCAGCTTGGAGAGGAGCCATTTATCCATCACAGATAACTTATCGTACTCTAATGTATATTTTGTTGCGTCAAACTGGTCAATATTCGCGTACAATACAAAGAATGCGTAGGTGTTCCACAGCGTCCCCATGAACTTGCGCTGTCCTTCCACTACCGCTTTTCCGTGGAAACGGTTCGGCAGCCACGGCGCACTGTTCACGTAGAAATACCAGCGGATAGCGTCTGCACCGTATTTTTCCAATGCGTCAAAGGGGTCAATGGCATTTCCCTTCGACTTACTCATCTTCTGCCCCTTCTCATCCTGCACATGCCCAAGGACGATAACATTCTTATACGGAGCCTTGTTGAAGATCAGGGTAGAAATCGCAAGCAGCGAATAGAACCATCCTCTGGTCTGGTCTACCGCCTCGGAGATAAAGTCCGCCGGGAACTGCTGCTCAAACACGTCCTGATTCTCAAAAGGATAATGATGCTGCGCGAAAGGCATCGCCCCGGAGTCAAACCAGCAGTCGATAACCTCCGGCACGCGGTGCATCTCCTTACCGCACTTCGGACAGCGGATCGTCACTTCGTCGATATACGGCCGATGAAGCTCGATATCCTCCGGACAGTTGCCGGACATGGACTTTAATTCCTCGATACTTCCAACGGAATGCTGATGTCCGCACTCACATTCCCAGATATTTAAAGGAGTCCCCCAATAACGGTTCCGGCTGATGCCCCAGTCCTGGACATTCTCCAGCCAGTCACCAAAACGGCCTTTTCCGATACTCTCCGGAATCCAGTTGATGGTATTATTATTGGCGATCAGATCTTCCTTCACATCCGTCATCTTGATAAACCAGGATTCCCTCGCATAGTAGATCAGCGGTGTATCACATCTCCAGCAATGGGGGTAGCTGTGCTCAAAGTTCGGTGCGCTGAAAAGAAGCTTTCTCTCCTCTAAGTCTTTAAGGACCTCCGGGTCCGCCTTCTTTACGAACAACCCGGCAAATGGCGTGGACTCCGCCATATTCCCCTTCTCATCCACAAGCTGCACAAACGGCATATCGTACTTTCTGCACACCTTCGCATCGTCCTCACCGAATGCCGGAGCGATGTGTACTACTCCTGTACCATCCGTCAGTGTTACATAATCATCGCAGGTCACATAGAAAGCTTTCTTATGCTGTCCAGCGATACCATCCGCCGCACACTGGTAGAGCGGCTCGTATTCCTTATACTCCAGATCCTTTCCGGTATAAGTCTCAAGCACTTCATAGGCTGCTTCCCCTTCTTTCGCCAGCGGAGAAAGCACCGTATCGAGAAGAGCCTCCGCCATATAATAGGTAAAGCCGTCGATACACCGGACTTTCGCATACGTCTCCTTCGGGTTCACACACAATCCCAGGTTCGACGGGAGTGTCCACGGCGTAGTCGTCCACGCCAGAAGATAAGCATCCTCTCCCACTGCTTTAAAACGCACGATCGCAGAGCGCTCCTTCACATCCTTATACCCCTGCGCTACCTCCTGGGCGGAAAGCGGCGTACCGCAGCGCGGACAGTAAGGCACGATCTTGAAGCCTTTATAAAGCAGTCCCTTGTCCCAGATCTTCTTAAGCGCCCACCACTCGGACTCGATATAATCATTGTGGTAGGTTACATACGGATTGTCCATATCCGCCCAGAAGCCCACTGTACCGGAGAAATCTTCCCACATCCCCTTGTACTTCCAGACGCTCTCCTTACATTTGTCGATAAACGGCTCTAAACCATATTCCTCAATCTGTTCTTTGCCGTCAAGCCCAAGAGCCTTTTCCACCTCAAGCTCTACCGGAAGTCCGTGGGTATCCCAGCCTGCCTTTCTCGGCACCTGATATCCTTTCATAGTGCGGTATCTCGGGATCATGTCCTTAATTACACGAGTCAGCACATGGCCGATATGGGGCTTACCGTTAGCTGTCGGCGGCCCGTCATAAAACATATAGATATCGTTGCCGTCCTTCTCCTCCATACTCTTCTCAAAAATATGGTTGTCCTCCCAGAACTTCTGGACGGTCTTTTCTCTGTCTACAAAATTCAAGTCTGTCGAAACTTTCTTGTACATTGTAATCCTCCTTCTAAAAAAATATTATTTGTGCAAAAACGCTACTGTAACCCAATCAGTGCCCTGGCAAACAGTAACAAAAAAAGCTTCTGCCCTGTATAGGACAAAAGCTGCGCTTTCGTTTATCAACCACCTAAACATACTGTCATATGTCTCCCACATAACGGCGGGACTCCGTCGGTTCCTACTGATACTAACTTAAGCCGTTCGGAAGCCGCAACTCGGAAGTGATATTCAACCATATCCTACTTGCACCGGGCTTCCACCTTCCCCGGCTCGCTGTGCCGTTTGAATATAGCCTACTGTCTTCGTCAGCGTTTTTTCTTTTGCGTTATTATTATAGGAAAAAACGGCTGTCTCGTCAAGGGTTTTGTGTCTCTTTATCAAATATATGATTTTTGCTGTGCTCTTTACTGATATTTGTTTCGCGACAATCACGCATACATAAATTAAGCCAAGGATTTTTCTTGACAAGATTTCTCAAAATACGTGTTACTTTTCCAGTCGTCATCGTTTGCTCAGAAACGTATACTGACCCCTGCAGCCACTTAAAACCATTTTTTATCATATGCCTTTTTATAATGTCATAAGCATTATTCCAGCTTTCGCCAGGATAGTATTTTTCCAAAGCTTTTGTGTCCAAATCGAAAGAGATTTGTTTTCTTGTTCCAGCCATATCAATATACCGGTTCTGCGTATACCGCTAGAATATCACAGCTTTCCCCCGGCTCTTCGTCATCAATCCAATCCCAAGAAGCAACTTGCTTTCTAAAACTGTCCTTGTCTGCTAATTCTGCAACTCCCAAATCTAAGCATGGATAAGCATTTTCTCCCCCCTTGAAAACCAATCGATGCGAATCATCGCTTGAATTTTTAACGCTACCAGCACGATTAGAAAAAGCTTTTTCAGCAGTCTGACGCAATTTTTCTAACATCTCACCAGAAACACTTTTCTTAATTTCTATAATTGAGCTATACATAAAGCTTCCTCCTTTAAAATAAACTCTAGTTTCAGATAAACAACTTATGAATTTAGTATACAAGATGGTATTCTTAAAAGCAACAAAGTTCTCAAGAGTTCTCAGGAAAAATGAGCTTTTTAACAAAACAAAAATACGGGAAACCCCTGATAACCACAGATGTTTCCCGTACATTAAATTCACGGAGAAAGAGGGATTTGAACCCTCGCGCCGGTCACCCGACCTACACCCTTAGCAGGGGCGCCTCTTCAGCCTCTTGAGTATTTCTCCAAACAAGGGTATTATACTAAAGCTTGTGGTTATTGTCAATCCCTTTTTCTCCGATTCCTTATATTAAACCAGGTGATCTACATATTTTTTTCACTTTCAGTTTCGTCACAATATACCTGGAGTTTTTTACTTTTTTCAGGTAAAATACGCCGCTTCCATACTTTTTCTTCGTATTGTCAGAGTCTTCATGGTAAATCAAATCAAAATTCACTTGATATTTTCGTCCTTGTTTTTTAACAATCTTTTTGATTTTAATAATATCTCTATTCTCTCTCCAATCGATATTGGTCACCGTCATCTTCCCGGACACTCTCTTTCCGAAAAGAAACTTTGAAGCATCGCTAGCACCCATCTTACTAAGCAAATCCGGCATAAACCTCAGCGCCTTTTTGCGGTCTTTCCGCTTTTTAAAATCCAGCGATATGGTTTCTCCATCTTTTTGACCGCCTACGCTGTAACTCAAATAATCCGAAAACCTACCGCATAACTTTTTGATAACAGAACTCTCCGATGCTCTCACTGTCATAGCAGGCACTACTGACATACTGAGCAGGCTGACCGTCAACAAACACAAGATCGTCTTTTTCGTCTTCATTAACTTCTCTCCTTTCCTTAAAATCAATCATCGGTTTTGTATATTAGAGTAATATAATAAGGAAAGTGTTGCATTAAATGTACAAAAATATATTAATTCTTTTTCTATCCGCAGTTTGTATTTCCGATTATATCTTTCATTTTCTCATCAATTCTTGCTTTCACGCACACTGCCAGTTCTTTTGTCTTCATATCCTTATATTCTTCATAATAAAGGGGCTTAAGGAAATGCACCTGCACGTCCACCGGAGCCAGACTGCTAATATCAAAAGGCTTGAACGAATCGATAAGGACTACCGGCACTACCGGACACTTGGCCTTCGTGGCCGATTTAAAAGACCCGCTCTTAAAATCCAATGTTTCATTCCCCTTCTTTGAGCGTGTCCCCTCTGCGAATATCAGGTAATTTCTCCCCTTTTCCACTTCCTTCGAAACATTGATAATGACCTCCATCGCCTGACGGACGTTCTCACGATCCAATAGAAAGGCACGCATACAGCTCACCACCTGCTTTAAAAACGGCACATCCCGAATCTCCTTCTTGGCCACTACTGAAAATGGCGTGGGACTTGCTTCCAGCATCGCAAGCACATCATAAAGTCCCTGATGATTTGGAAAATACATAAAGCCGTCTTCGTTCGGAAGATTCTCTCTTCCCGTCACGACAATGTGCACATTCCCTCCTTTATTTGCACGGTGGGTAATGTCCCTGAGAAACACAAAATGCTCATAATCCGTATATTTATCTGGGTGCGCAGCACGCCAGCAGAGCTTTATCCACGCAAACGGCACATAGTACCAGTTTCGTAATACCATCATCAGTATTCGTCTCATAATCCCCAACTACTCCTTCATCATCGTATCGTTCTTTCCTATTTTATTACAAATACTGACAATAATCAATTCTACTTCACTTTTTTCTTCGCCCATTTTGCTACGCTCTTAGACGAAGAATCCGTCAAATCCTTCCCCTTTACTACTTTCGCGCCTTTTGCCGCTGCTTTAATACCCTTCATGCTGCCGGAAATTCCGCTTCCGCCGCTGGTACAAAATGGAACGATCTTCTTCCCTTTCAGATTATAAGATTCCAAAAATGTACGGACAATCTTTGGCTCTTTTCCCCACCATATGGGATATCCGATAAATATTACATCATATTTACGGATATTTTTTATTTTCCCCTTTATTTTGGGTCTGCTATTTTCATTCCTCTGTTCCCTGTTTGCCCGGCAATTATCATTGCTGTAATCCAAATCGGCATTCGTATACTTCTTTGCCGCATTAATCTTATACAGTTTGCCTCCTGTCGCCTTTTTAATTTTCTTTGCAGCGTCTTTCGTCGTCCCTGTCGCTGAAAAATATACAACCAACACCTTTTTTGATTTTCCTTTTCCTGCTGCATTTACGTCTGATGTCGGAAGTATCAGCCCCAAAATTAACGTAAGAACCAATACCACATTGATACAAAGCCTGCATTTTTTCTTCATTAATAATTCCTGTATTGTCATATTTTATTCCTCCTTTACCTAACAGGATAAAATATTTTTTTGCAAAGTAAAATGCTTATATTAAATAGTCAGATATAGGTATATTGCATAGATGACTATCCCCCATTGTACAAGTAAGGAGCAGCCATCCCGCTGCTCCTTACGCATCTCTTTATACCTGACTATCCATCTTCACTGTATCATCTGCATACAGCTCAGATATCATGTCTTCCAGGTCTTTCTGTTCTTTTTTCATCTCGTGGTGCTTCCATACGAATGCTGCGATAACAACAATCAGCACGATCAGTGCGATAAGGTCCCACCCGCAAAAACCCAACTTGGTATGCTCTAAAACATATGCCATAATGTTTCCTCCTTCTTGCTGCTATGCCTTAAGTGAATCTACAGCTTCTTTATTGAGCTGCTCCAGTTTATCCCGCCGCTCCTCTTCGAAATCATCCTCACGTTTCTTCTGGTTATGGCTATGTACGATAAGTACAATAACTGTAATTACTGCTACCAGAATCGTCGGCAAATCCCAGAGGTGCAACCCTAATGTATGATGTGAATATTCATATAAATTATACAACATCTGTGTTACCTCCTTCTCATTTTTCCGTGTTACGTTTCATGATGCCGCGGGGTCTCAAAGCCATATAGACCTTTTAACCCTCGCATCATATGATTGATTATCTGCCAAGCCCTAACCGTCTTCTTTGTACTTCCATCTCGTACTCATCTCTGAGCTCTGCAATCCTTACCTGCTGCTTCTTCATGCTCTTTGTATAGAACGCATACATGAGTAAAGCTAACAGCATCAATAAGAAATGTATAATACAGCAGAGGTGGTCGATGAGGTCTCGGTTCGTCAACGGCACTTCTTCATCCATGACTGGTACTACTCCTACATCACCGTCTCCTTCCGGTACGATTGCTGCTCCCGGTATTGGTTCTGCCGGTACTGCCGCTAACGGTGTCGCCGCTGCTGCTGCTGCCGGAGCCGCCGGAGCTGCTGGTGCCGCCGGTGCAGGTGTCGGCAACGGTGCTCCCGGTACTGTGCCTTGCGGTACGACCGGTGTCGTCGGTGCAGGTGTTACCGGTGTAATCGGTGTCGTAGCTATTGCCGTATAAACGATGGTAAACTCAACATCCCTTGCCGGCATACCTTCTCTGTCACTTCTCACGAATGAGTAATCCGGTAAATAACCTTCAATCTCCGGTGAGTAGAACGGCCCGAAGCTTTCGCCTGCCAAGTACTGTCCTGTGACATCCGGTGCTGCCGTACCGCCTGTAGCGTATACGTAGTGGATAGTTAAGTTGTAGATGTTCTCTACATTTCTATCTTCTGTTCCGTCTTCCTTCGGCTCCGGATCCGGATCCTCTGGATTTGTGGTTGTTCCGTTCACTACTGCTATGTTTCTGATAGATGCATTTGCATCATCTCTTGTTATCTTATAGCTGCAGTTCAATGTTACCGTCTTCCCTACAGGAAGATTTTCAATCGTTGCTACGTTACCGTTAATCGCAACTCCGTTTTGTTCTGCAAATGTTACCTGCCCGGACGCACCCTGAAGGTTATCCGTAACTTCTACATTGTCCAAATCCTTATTTCCGGTATTTCTTACAGTAATCACATAGTCAATGGTATCTCCAACCATGTACTCGTCCTGTGGATTTTCCACTGTCTTTTCAACGGAGAATTCCGGATTCTGTCCGTCAACCGGAATCGGATCAGTTGTACCTGTTCCATCCGTGTCTCCAGATGTAGCTGTAGCGATATTTCTGAAATTCGGATTGCCAAGGTCAGATTGCTTAACAACATATTCTGCCTTTACAACTACTGTGTTATCAGCAGCTCCGGCGTTCAGAATGCTGATATGTGCTGTATTGTTTCTTACCGTATAACCCTCGCCGTTAACAATAGTCGCACCTGCAAGCTGTTCTTCAACTACAATATCTGATAAGTTCTGGTTACCTGTATTGCTGACTTCGATATCAAACTTAACGGTATCGCCTAACGCAAATGCCTTATTTCCATTAGCATCTGTTCCCGTTGCTTCATCAATATTGGTAACTGCCTTCTTCATCGTAATCTGTTCATTGACACCTTCCATCGGGATTGCATCCGTTGTTGCAGTTACGCTTACGCCCTCTTCATCTCCCGTTGTTACTGCCGTTGCAGTATTGATGAAACCAGTTCCTCCAATATCATCTACTGTTACTACATAATGTGCATTGATCGTCACTGCACCCTGCGCTAATGCCGCTGCGGAAACCGTTGCTGTATCACCTGCTACGGTATAACCTGTACCTCCATCGATAACAATACCAGGAAGTGTATCTGTTACTACTACATCATTAGTTACTGCTGTATCTCCGCTGTTACTTACGGTAATGGTGAAAGGTACGGTATCTCCTAAGCCAAATGCTGTATTATCAGCTTTTGATGCATAGTTTTTACTGATTGACAGGCTCTTCCACTGAGCTACCAGAGTAACATCTTCGCCCGGCATTACAAATTCTTCATCTGCTTTTATCTCTTTGCCAGTCTTAGCATCTTTCCAATGTGAGAACACTGCATTAGTCTTTGTGAACATATCGCCAGGGCTTGCATAAACCGATGTGTATGCTGCCGGATAAATGTTCGGATCTTTATAACTTGTTTCACCAAGCTTATTAGCACCTCCATTGCCCTGATAGGTTACATGATACTCTTCGGCATCTGCAATACCATCCGGAGTGCCATCTGGTCCATTATCATCCAAAAGATAATATACATTAATAATGTTCTTCTCTGGCGTCGTGGTTACTGTTCCATCTCCAGTTTTTTCTACCTTATCAAGTACATAGTGATGTTCATCATAATCCTTTGTCTCAGAATCATCATATGGAATTACTGATCCAAAAATAACGTTTGTTACTTCTGCCTTCTCTTTTTCCTCGCCATCATAGAAATAATGTACTTCGTAACTTAAGTCGTCTCGCTTTTCATACGTAAGAATTATTTCCGTTCCAGAGCTTACTTTTTCTCCTTCAGAAACTTCTACAGATTTTACAAGGAAACTTAACAAATACATGGAGGAACATACTTATGAAGCATACAAACGCACTCGGAAAAGCATTTTCCAGTATTGAACTGGCTTCCTTCTGCGGACAGGTTGCACTGATTCTAAAGTCAGGCATTTCGACCCTGGAAGGGCTTAATATTATGCTGGAGGACACATTTTCTCCCGAGGAAGAGCCTCTCTTAAAAGCTTTAATTGAAAATATGGAGGAGACAGGAAGTCTGTACCAGGCTCTTACAGAATCCGGGATGTTCCCTTCCTACATGACACACATGGTACAGATTGGGGAAGAGACCGGTACTCTCGATGAGGTCATGGCTGCGCTCCAGACCCACTACGAGCGGGAGGACGCCGTAGCAAAAAGCATCCGCAGCGCGGTTACTTACCCAATGATCATGACAGGTATGATGGTCGTCGTTATCATCGTACTCCTTGTAAAGGTCATGCCGCTCTTCAATCAAGTATTCGTACAGCTTGGCACGGAGATGACCGGATTCTCCCGCGTCCTGATGAATATGGGAACAACCATCAACCGTTATTCCATTGTATTCATATCACTTCTTGTCCTCCTGGCGGCACTTATCCTTTACGGGACGCGCTCACAGTCAGGACGGAAGCTGTTAAGGCAGCTGGGATATAAGTTCGCATTTTCAAAGGCGGTCTATGAAGAGCTCGCTTCCTGCCGATTCGCAAGCGGTATGGCACTTACGCTGAGCAGCGGCCTGAATCCGGAACGGAGTATGGAACTGGTGGATTCTCTCAATGACGACCCGTTTTTCCAGAAAAAGCTTAATGACTGCCAGAATCGGATCAACGAGGGAACAGACTTGACCGATGCACTGTTTGCCTCCGGTATCTTTACCGGGATGTACGCCCGGATGGCTTCCATAGGCTCAAAAACCGGTTCTATGGATCAGGTGATGGATACCATCGCTTCCCTTTATCAGGACAACATCGATAACCGGATGAATAATATTCTTGCCACTTTGGAACCTACATTGGTCATTCTTTTATCCCTGATCGTAGGTGCCATCCTTTTATCGGTCATGCTGCCCCTTATGGGAATCATGTCCGGACTGTAAATATTAAACAGGAGATATACATATGAGCCGTTTTCAATATAAAAAAACAACACACAAACCTTCCGGATTCCTCCTGTCCGTCTGTGTCTTTCTGGCGGTACTTACCCTTTTTATCCAGGGCCTTTCTTCTCTGTCAGACAGTACATTAAGACGCCAAAAGGAGAGCCTTGAGAATGCCATCGCAAGGAGCGTAACTTACTGTTACACGGTGGAGGGCGCTTATCCGGAGAGCCTTGACTATCTCAAAGACAACTACGGGCTTACTTACGACGAGGATGTCTTCTATGTCGATTACCGCGTGATCGGCTCCAACATCCTGCCGGACATTACGATTATAGAGAAAGGAGACTAGCATATGCGCTTTCGGACAAAACAAAAACATATGATAGACTTTTTGTTTCCAGTCGCACTGTTTTTCGTGTTCGCTCTGTCCGCACTTACTGTAATCCTGCTGGCCACACGGATTTATCAATCCACGACGGAGAATTCCTCCCTAAATTATACTTCAAGAACTTCTCTTTCCTATATTTCAGAGAAGATCCACCAGCAGGATGTGGGCGGTGATGTCTCCCTCGGAACTTTTGACGGATGCGACGCCCTTGTGCTCAGACAGGATAAGGATAACGCTTCATACTGTACATACATCTATTCCTATCAGAATGAGTTGAAGGAAATCTTTATAAAAGACGGCGCAAAAGCATCCGCTTCTGCAGGCCAGACAATATTAAAGGTGCAGGAGTTTTCTGTGGAACAGACGAAAGACGGTCTCTTCTCCTTCCGATGTACGGATGAAACAGGCCAGACCGCCTCATCTTATGTGTCTGTCCGCAGCAGGAAATCCTGACTTTTATACTATACTATACAGAAAGGAACTGTTTCATATGATTCGTAGAAGCAGAGCACAATCTTCCAGTCTGTTCCTGATGGAACTCATACTTGCAATCTTGTTTTTCTCGGTTACAAGTGCTGTCTGTGTACAGTTTTTTGTAAAATCACACCTTCTTAGCCGGGATTCGAAGATTCTGTCCCAGGCGGTAAATGAATGTGCGAATATCGCAGAGATATACGATGCCTCAGACAGTATCGATGATGCGCTTTTGTCACTTGCGGATGCCTATCCCGATCTGGTCAGTAAAGAAACAGCCAGTGGCACTGCGGCTAAAGCCAATGTATATTATGATGACACTTTTTCTCCCTGTACAAAGGAAAAGTGCTCTTATACTCTCACAGCCGACTTTACCGAGGCGAATACCTTACTTGAGTCTGTAATCCAAGTAACCGCTTCCGATAATTCTGTTGTCTATGAGCTGAATACCAGCCATCACGTGGCCAGGAGGACCGATTATGAAAAAAGATAAAAATAATTCCTACTTTACAGCCATCGGCTCTTCTTCACTTTTGGTTGTTTTTCTTGTACTGTGCCTGGTGACCTTCGCGATACTTTCTCTCTCAAGCGCCAAGAGTGACTACTCTTTTACAGAGCGTCTGGCAGAGCATAAAAGCAGTTACTATGAGGCTTCCTCTAAGGCCGAGGGGGTTCTTGCCGATATCGACCAGTCCTTAGAGGATACCTACCGGGAGACATCCATGAGCCAGGAAGAATATCTTGAGGCACTGACGCTTAAGTTTCTGACAAGCAGTGTGATTCCCTTGTCCTACAGCACGGAATCCGGCGAGCCGATCATCTCTTACAATATCCCGGCAGATGAACGGCAGACCCTTTTCGTAGAGCTTAAAGTGACAGACCCGAGGGAAAATCCATATTACTATGAGATACTGACCTGGCAGCTTATGCCCTCCAATACGTGGGAAAGTGATGATTCACTGGAACTTATGCCCATACGGTAGTATCATAATATATAGCATTGTATAAGGAGATATCTATATGAATTTACGAACAATCTTAGAACAGGCAATTGAAGAAAAAGCTTCTGACGTATTTATCGTCTCCGGCCTTCCCGTATCATTTCGGAAAGACGGTGTTATAAAACGTATCAATGACGAACGCCTCCTTCCGCCGGACACGGAATTACTGTTAACAGAGATCTACCAACATGCAGGGGATCGGAATCTGGATATTCTGTATGATATCGGGGACGATGATTTTTCATTTGCAATACAGGGGTTATCCCGTTTCCGTGTCAGCGCATATAAGCAGCGGGGCGCACTTTCTGCAGTTATCCGTATTATCACCTTTGACCTGCCTGACTTCAAGGCTCTGGGGATTCCGGAGTATATCATGCATCTGGGAGATGCCGGAAAAGGGATGGTTCTCGTCACCGGTCCAGCCGGAAGCGGAAAGTCTACCACACTTGCCTGCATCATCAACCAGATCAACCAAAACCAGAAAAAACACATTATTACACTGGAAGATCCACTGGAATACCTTCACAGACACGCAAGCAGCATTGTCAGCCAACGCGAGATCAATGTAGATACAGACAGCTATGTGATGGCTCTGCGGGCGGCCCTTCGCCAAAGCCCTGATGTTATACTTCTGGGAGAGATGCGCGATTATGAGACGATCAACGTTGCCATGACTGCTGCCGAGACCGGACATCTTCTTCTGTCCACGCTTCACACCATCGGTGCAGCCAATACGATTGACCGGATCATCGATGTATTTCCGGCAAGCCAGCAGAGACAGATTGCCGTTCAGTTATCCATGACGCTCAATGCAGTTGTCTCACAGCAGCTTGTGCCAACCGCAGACGGAGGAGTCATCCCTGCATTTGAGATTATGACTGTCACACCTGCGATACGCAACATGATACGCGATAATAAGGTACACCAGATTGACGGACTGATCTACTCTTCCATGAAAGAGGATATGATATCCATGGACGGCTCACTGCTTAATCTATACAAATCCGGCACGATCAGCCGGGACACCGCATTAAAGTATGCGTCCAATCCAGAGATGCTGGGGAAAAAGTTATAAAGGTGCGCCTGGCGGCGCACTGAAACCGTTACTGCACTCTCCGGATATAGAACTTCCCTCCGCGCAGCAATATCTTTCCTTTTATCTGCCGTTTCCCGACAACTCCGAAGCTTCTGGAATCCTTGGATATCTCCCTGTTATCACCCATAACGAATATCTGACCTTCCTTAAGGGTAAACGGATATCTGACCGCCCCCTCCTTCGGGACAGTCTCCCCTTTTATATACTTCTCTTCAAGAGGCTCCTCATCTATATAGACTTTACCATCCCTTAGATCTATCGTATCACCGGCAGCAGCAATCACACGTTTGACATAATACTCACCCTCCGGTACACGCACAGATACTACATCCCCGACCTTGTATTCTTCACCAACTCTAAGATACAGCACCATCTCCCCGTTTTTAAGGGATGGTTCCATAGAATCACCCTTCACAAAAGAAAATCCTACAACAAAACGAAACAGAAGAAAGACAACAACAAATAGTAAAACAAACTTCTTCGTATCTTTCAGCCATCCGTATTTCAATCCGTCGTATTTTCCAAAAGACTTTCTTCTGCCCACAATTACTCCTCCTTGAACATCCGAAGGATCATATCCACTGACCCCTGGATTCCGTAGCTTGCGCTGTTCACACAGAGATCATAATTCATCGCCTTTCCCCATTCAAGTCCGGTGTAGAATTTAAAATACTTCACGTGCTTCCTGTCAAGCCTCTTTAGCATCTCCCTGGCCTTCTTTTCCGTCAGTCCCGGATTCACCGACATCACCCGCCTAAGCCTCTGCTCAAAAGGCGCGGTAATATAGATGCTTACATGAGGGATATTATTGTTGGCTAATATAACATCCGCACAGCGTCCCATGACCACAAAGTCCTCTTTCTTTGCCATATCACAGATCAACTGGCTCTGATTGAAGAACACGGCATCCTTCTTCGGAAGCCCGTGATAACGGCCGAAATCCTTAAACCTTCGTGCAAGCGTCACTTTCTGCTCCGTCATAAATGCCGGACGTGTATCCACATACCGGTCCTTATTCTCCCGATCCAGAATATAGGGAAATCCGCCTTTATCATACACATTGTCCCGCTCCGCGTCAAGCCTTCTCAACACCTCACTGAAAATCTCCGCATCATAATAATTAATCTGAAGCTTATCTGCCAGTGTAAATCCAATCTCACTGCCTCCGCTTCCAAATGTCCGCCCAATACAGATAACCGTGTGATCATTTTCTGAAAAACGATTGTGAAGGCTGGTCTTGTTAAGTCTCAAGCGCTGCTCATTAAGCACATCACCTTCCGCAAAGCTGGTAGGAAGACTTGTGACTTCCGTAAGAATCTTGTCATACTCGGTCATCAGCTCCTTTTTCACCTGTCCGTCACGGATGGTTCGTGCCATATTGCTGATCAGCGCCAGATCGCTGCGCACGATATGCCCCTGATTGCGGGCAAGCATCTCCCATACCAACTCATCCACACACCGGTCTCTGTCTTTTGTAAACACACGGCCAAGAGAGGAGCCGAGATTTTTATATACCTTTGTATCCAGATCATAGATCCGCTCCGCCAATATGCGAAGCTCTTTTTCATCGCCCTTTGACGAGCGAAGTTCTTCCTGAGTGCAAACCATCGAACCTACCTCCCTCTATAAGAAAAATACAAGCGTGTCCAGCAGAAATACCGGAATCAGAATACACAGTGACCACAGGATATAGCCAAAGAAAGACGGCATATGGATACCGTTTTCATCGGAAATCGCCTTTACCATGAAGTTCGGTGCATTTCCGATATACGTATTCGCCCCCATGAATACCGCACCGCAGGATATGGCCGTCAGCATCCCCACCGGAATCTTCCCAAGGGTCGTAGCGATACCCTTCGTAAAATCCATCGCCCCTGAAGTGGTCAGGAACACAAGATACGTCGGCGTATTGTCAAGAAAGCTTGAAAGCGCACCTGTTACCCAGAACATCTGCGCCGGTCTCGTAAGCCCGAGGCTTCCGCCCACACTCTTAAGCAGCATCAGCGCCGGCTGCATAGTGATAAATATCCCCGCGAACAGCACTGCGACCTCTTTGATCGCTCCCCAGGTAAAGTGGTTCTTCTGGCGGATCTCCTCACTTGTCGTCTTAAATGACAGGAAAGCCGCCAAAAGAATGATCGCCATCTCGATGATGGCCGGGAAGGTCAGTGTCACTTCTCCGTAGATATGGATTCCCTTAACTGCCCCTTCCGCCGTCTTAAACGCCGGAAGATCCGGCAGTACTCCGCTTAAGATTACTGCTGCCACGATCATCACCACAAACAGCAGATTATGAAGCCCGCCGATCGATATCCTCGTCCCGGGCCTGCTGATATCCGGCACCCTCCCTCTGGCAATCTCCCGGCAGTATTTCTTCCGGTCAACCCAGTAGAAGATAAATAAAAGTACGGTCATATTAAACAGCAGGATTGGGAACAGATGCAGGCTCCAGGAGAACGGTACTCCCCTGGAAAATCCCATCAGAAGCGGCGGATCGCCGATGGGTGTTAAGCACCCTCCGATGTTGGACACCAGGAAGATAAAAAACACCATGATATGTTTTCTGTGCCTTCTCCAGGAATTCATCTTGAGCACCGGGCGGACCATAAGCATACTGGAGCCTGTCGTCCCGATCAGGCTTGAAAGCAATGTCCCGATGGCAAGCAGGATGATATTGACCCTGGGAGAACCCGCCAGGTCGCCTTCCAGCGTAATATTTCCCGACACACAGAACAGCCCGAATAACAACACGATAAAAGGAAGATAATCTCCGATGATACATTCCAGTACAACCTCAAACGCTTCCCCCGCTCCGAACGCGATACCAAAGGGAATCACAAGGAGCAGCGACCAGAATCCCGCCACCAGCGGCTGATGGCTCTCCCACCACTCTCCTTTTACCAGCGGCATTACCGCAATACAAAGCAATATCCCAATAAAGGGTATACAAAATGCTACACTCATATGAAAAAGCCCCCTTCATAAAATCCAGCAACTATTTTAATCAGAAAGGCTTTTAAAATCAATATGAAAATTTATTAGAAAATTTACGCCAAAAGACAAAAAATATGAAAAATTGCACAAATCATTCTACACGTCTCATTCTCTCCACAACGCTGATCTTCTCCATACTTTTATAACTCACTGCCGGCACCAGGACCACCACGGCAAGGACAGCCGGGATACAGATAAGCACCGGCATCACCGAAAGCCGCCAGGTGAAGAAAAAGAAGCTTTCTCCTAAAGTCCTCACCGCCGTCGCACTCATAACGATACTTAAGATAACCGCGCAGACCGTCGTATAAAGCGCGTAATATCCGCCCTCACAGCACAGCATGGCCCTCAACTGGTTCCCCGTCATACCCACAGCCTCCATCATGGCAAATTCCTGCTTCCTCGACAGGATGGAAGTAGCCATCGTGTTGATAAAATTGAGGATTCCGATCATCGCCAGGATGAGTGCCAAAAGGCCGCCTACTATGGCATACATATCTTTTTGGGCATCAAACTGGGCAACGATACTCGCCTTGGACGTGTAGGTAAGCTCTTCATTTACCTGTTCGCAGTAGTCCGCCATCCACTTTTCCATCTTCTCCTCCTGTGCCTGCTCCACATTGAAGATAGTGCGCATCGGCTGCTGTTTGCCCATCAGATCCAGGTATTCCTCCTCCGGCAGGATAAAGTCGCAGTTGAACAGCCCGTAATGCTGGAATCCGCACGCGTGGGGCATATCCGCCACTGCAAGCACCTCATACTCCCGCGTCTTCCCCTCCTCATTGGCCACCGTGACCTTCTCCCCCGGTTCAAAATAGTTGATCGTGCTTGCTTCACTCAGCCCGTACCGGGTCGCGATCACATATTTTCCCGTAGAGAATTTCTCCCAGTCAAGCTCTCCCTTGGGATTCTCAAGCCGTTCCATGACCATCTTTCCGATACCGTATACCACGCCGTCAATCCCCGGCTCTTTACAATATTCTTCTATACTCGGCGCATCCCCCGGGTCGCCCATCAGGCTGCCATACTCTTCTCTCACCTGGAGATTCTTTATGATCCGCTCTTCGATCAGCCCATAAGCTTCATCTGTGAAAGTCGGAGAAAGATCCTTCATGTAGATATTCCCGATCTCCTCCACACCCTTCTGCCCCTCAAGAGCCTCAAGGAACTCTTCCGTCACACCGTCTGTTACGATAGCGTTAAAATCAACCGACAGGTTATCAAGTGTCGCGTCTGCCACGGAAAAATCACTGACCGTCATACTCGCCACGAATTTATCCATGTCAAAGCCCAGGATCAGGCTGTAAATACTGTTAAGGAGCACCAGCGACAGGGAGAGCGAGGCCACGACGATGATGATCTTTTTCCGGTTCCTGCGGATATTCTGATAGGCCATCGCCCGGGGGCTTACCCGCTTCGTCTTCTTTATCCCGGCCTTCTTCCTTCTCCGAAGCATCCCTGTTCCCCGGAATATTCTTTTTTCCCGGACACCGGCATTCTCCTGGGCCGCGTCCGCTCCTTCCGTATATCTGACCGCCTCGATGGGCGATACTTTAGACGCGATATGGCAGGGCTTGATACAGCTTAGCCGCACCGTCACGAAGGAAAATAATGCCGCCCCGGCAAACACCCACACATTCAGCTCAACCTCCGTATCTATCGTTCCGGCAAAAGCAAGCTCATTCATGATGAGCGGAAGCAGGATCTTCCCCACCAGCGTCCCGGCCAGTATCCCTACCGGAATCCCATACAGAGACAGCATGTACGCCTGCCGGTGCACGACTTTGCGAAGCTGCTTTCCCGTCGTCCCGATCGTCTTAAGAAGCCCGTAATACCGGATATCCCGGTATACATTGATGTAGAAGATATTGTAGATGATAAGATACCCTGATGCGATGATCACGAAAAGAATCAGCCCGATCAGGCCTATCGTTTCTATATCCACATCTCCGCCCATATATGCCCAGTTAAGGCCTACGTCGATATCCTCGGGAAATCCACAGCGCTTTGCAAGCTCTGCCGCCTGCTTTTCCAGATTAAAACTGCTCTTGAAGTTAAAGTCCGCCATGATCCTCCCGGCATAATCCGACGCATCGATACTCATCTCCATCGCAGAAGTTGTCGGCGTCGGGGCCACCTTGCGCGCGTACTCCCTGGACACCGCCGCAACCTGCGCCTGAGATATGGCATCGCCCTTAAAATATCCGCACAGGGTAAATGTCTTTTTTATCGGCTCATTTTCATTGATCTTAAGCTCCAAGGGCACTTTTTCCCCGATCTTACAGGGTATGCCGAGCCGTTCTAACACCAGGTCGCTGGTTACAATCTCGTCCTCCTTTTCCGGCATATGTCCTACCTCCGGATAACAGAAGGAGAACTTCGCATCCAGATCTTCATAGTAACTGACTTCCGTCCGAAGTTTAAGCAGCTCCTTATTCAGCGCCTCCGCGACTACGATCCGGTAAGAGACTTCCTTAAGCTTATCATCTTTTTTTACGATGTCATATTCCTGTTCGGTCAGGTACTTATATCCCGCGTGGGCGCTTCCTCCTACCTGCCGCATGGTGGATTCCTGCTGCTTTTTTATGATGCTGCCGCCCACGGTAAACAGTGTGGTGAAAAGAATGGTGGTTAAAGCAATGGCAAGTACCGCGATGATATTCCGGCTCCTTCCCGCTTTTCTCGTCCGGTCGGCAATCCGGTTGATAACGCCTTGATTCCTAATCTTATTCATCCTCCTCACCGCCTTCCGATATCCTTCCGTCCTCGATCCGTATGATCCGGTCGGCTAGCTGGGCAATCTCCTCGTTGTGGGTGATCATGATGATCGTCTGACCAAATTTCTCCCCGGTCACTTTAAGGAGTCCCAGCACATCCTGGCTCGTCCGGGAATCTAAGTTCCCTGTCGGCTCATCCGCCAGAAGGATTGCCGGTTTGGAGGCAAGTGCCCTGGCAATCGCCACTCTCTGCTGCTGCCCGCCGGACAACTGACTTGGCAGGCTTAAAAGCTTGCCTTTAAGTCCCAATACATCAATAACCTTATCCACATACCCTTTATCCACCGTATTTCCGTCAAGCTCTATGGGAAGTACGATATTCTCATATGCATTGAGCACCGGCACCAGATTGTAGCTCTGGAACACAAAGCCGATCTTCCTCCTGCGGAAGATACACAGCGCGTCATTCTTTAGCTTCAGGATATTCTTATCATCCACATACACTTGTCCCGAAGTGGGTCTGTCAAGCCCCCCAAGCATGTGAAGGAGCGTCGATTTCCCGCTTCCGCTGGTTCCCACGATGGCGGTGAACTCTCCCCGCTCAACCTCTAAGTTCACGCCATCTAAAGCTTTCACCTGATTCTCCCCACTGCCATAATATTTTTTTAAATCCACTGTTCTTAATACCTTCATGAAAACTCCCTTCCGCTGCCCGGTAAAAGATGCCAAAAAAGGACAGCTCTCTTTACTGTCCCCATTGTATCACCCTGTTCTTACCGTGAACTTTCCGGAATCTAACAGAGGTGAAAGAATCTGTTGTCATATCCTCCGTCTCTGCAGATACATCATAAATTCTGCCCCGCACCCCTGCCTGGACTTTACTTTTATATATCCGTTCTCCCGCCTCACTATCTCTCTGGCAAGGTACAGCCCGATTCCCACACCATCCTCGTCATGGACATCCTCCGCCCGGTAGAATCTCCGAAAGATCTTCGCCGTATCCTCTTCCCGTATCCCGACGCCAAAATCTTTCACCGAAACCGTCGCGTAAAGCTCATATTCCCTCACAGATATAATGATCCTGCTGCCGGCAGGAGAATATTTCACCGCGTTGTCCACGATATTCCCTAAAGCTTCCTTCGTCCACTTCATATCATAGTATGCTGTCCCGGAACCGGTATAGGTATTCACCACTTTAAGGCCCTTCTTCTGCGCTTTCGGCAGGATGTCCTGGACCACCGCATCCAAAAGCTCTGATATGTGCAGGCGCTTTGGCTTAACCTCCACAATATTGCTCTCAAGCCGCGACATCTTTGTCAACGACTGAATCAGGAAACCAAGCTTTTCCACCTGCCTGTCAATCTCCTCAAGCAACCCAAGGTCCTCTGACCCTTCCATCCTCTCCCGCAAAAGCTCCGTATACAGCCGGATATTCGCCATCGGTGTCTTTGTCTGATGAGAGATATCCGACACCAGTTCCTTGACCCGGTTCTTTTCCTTTTCCACATTCTCCCTGGAAAGTACTGATGCCGCCAGAAAATGCTTCCACTTGCTCTCCACCTTGGACAGCTTCGACTCATCGTAATCCGATTCCTCAAATGTCCCTGCTATTGCTTCATCTAACATTCTGTCCAGCCGGTCTAAGGTTCTTCTCCCGAACATATGCTGCCCTCCTTTTTCCACATATACCCCTGCCTGTATATAGTCTGAATGTAGGAAATACCGCCCTTCTTATCCTCAAGCTTACTCCTCAATCGGTTCACTGTGACCGAAAGTGCATTCTCATCCACATATTCCCCGCCGTCACTCCACAACCTGTCAATCAGGACATTTCTCGTCAGCACTCTCCCCCTATTTTCCACAAAAAGCTTTAACAGTCGCTGCTCATTGACACTCAACGAGATCTCTCTTCCTTCCCGGGTAAAGATAAGTCTCCCGAAGTCAAAAGAAAATCCTCCCTCCTCATAAATCTGCTCATCTGGTTCTTTCACGCGCCGCATCAGCGCCTGTATCCTCGCCCGCAGCACCGCCAGACTAAAAGGCTTTGTCACATAATCATCCGCCCCCAGCGTAAGCCCCATAACCTCATCCATCTCCATGTCATTGGCCGTAAGCATAAGCACCGGGAGCTGCGAGTGCTCCCGCACCCACTTAAGATAATCATAGCCGCTCCCGTCCGGCAAGTTCACATCCAGTATAATAAGCTCCGGGTTTTCCGCCCCGTAAGATTCCTTCGCGGACTTTACTGTCACGTCCTGGATGAATTTATGTCCCGGCTCTTTAAGCGCCAGGACGATCCCGTCGCTGAGCGCCCGGTCATCTTCCACGATTTGGATTACCATTATCTTCCTCCGCCTTTCTTTACCTTAATCACTATTCTCATTATAAAAAAATGGCACTCCTGCCGCAAGGATTAGTTTCCGCAAATATTCCCGGCAAATATTCTTTAACTTCCTTCTTCCAATAAAAGTCTTGCTGTAGTATACTAAGTAGTGGCTGCGAAGATTGTCAGTAATATCTTTGCGTCTTACTATATTAAATCTTTATCGGAACCGGAGTTACATATCAGATGAATCGTAATAAATATGCTTTTATCAACGGAATATGCGACGGCATCCCTATCGCCCTGGGCTATTTTTCTGTAGCCTTCTCGCTGGGGATTGTCGCAAAAAAAGCCGGACTTGACCCTTTCCAGGGCTTTTTGTCCAGCCTGTTAAACCATGCCTCTGCGGGAGAATACGCAGAGTTTACTGTAATTATGGCAAATGCGCCTTACCTTGAGATGGCATTTGTCATCCTTGTCACCAATATCCGCTACATGCTGATGAGTTGCGCGCTGAGCCAGAAGTTTGACCCGAAGACTTCCCATCTCCACCGCCTTCTGGTAGGTTTCGGCATCACAGACGAAATCTTCGGCATCAGCATCGGACGGACCGGAGCCTTAAATCCATGGTACAATTACGGTGCCATGGCAATCGCTCTGCCAAGCTGGGCTGCCGGCACCGCTATAGGTATCGTGGCGGGCAATGTCCTCCCCGCGTCGGCGGTAAGCGCCCTAAGCGTCGCCCTGTACGGCATGTTCATCGCCATCATCATCCCGGCGTCCAAAGCCAACCGGATTGTCGGCGGTGTTGTTGCCGTAAGCTTTCTTGTAAGTTTCGCGGTATCAAAGATATCCCTCTTCGACCATATGTCCGACAGCATGAAAATCAGCCTGCTGACCGTGCTCATCGCCGGGATTGCCGCTTATCTGTTCCCGGCAAAGGATGAGGAAGAAGAGCCTGAAGAGGAAGAGCGCACCGGTAATGCCGGGGCAGATGCCACTAAGGAGGTAATTTAAACATGACGCACAGCATCTATCTTTATATATTCGTGGCGGCTTTTGTATCCTGCCTGATCCGCGTCCTGCCGCTGACGCTCATCCGGGGAAAGATTAAAAATAAGTTTATCCGGTCATTTCTATACTATGTGCCTTATGTGACACTGGCGGTCATGACATTTCCCGCCATCATCGCCGCACCGCAGGTTCCCCTTGCAGGAATTCTTGCACTTATTGCAGGGATTCTTGCATCATGGAAAGGGATGAACATGCTGGGGATTGCCGCGCTCTGCTGCGCGGTAGTGTTTGTGTGCGAGGCAATCGCGCCTTTCCTGATATAATTTACGTTTTTCAAACTACCACCTCCACAATCGTCTTGCCGTCAATCTGCAGTTCTTTTACCCCTGTCTCCTTTTTCTTGTTGAAATTGAAACTCAGCAAATACCCTCTCTGGGCATGGTACGCCTCCATATAATCAGCAAGCTGCCTTTCCCCCCGCTTATTATATTCGTTGCCTCTCCAGATTTTGATTTCTACAATATATTGGTTTCCGTTATAGTCAACAATCACATCTGTACGCCCGCGGTCACGCGTTCGCGACTCAATATAATAATTACCCGCTCCGTTAATAATCGGCTTTAAATACAAGAGGAAAAACTTCCGTCCATTATCTTCAATGAATTTTTCATCCTCACGGCTGTATAAATCCTGCCAATACACCATGAATTTTCTCAGTACCAAATCCATATCCAAGATTCCATTTCTCACAAACTGGTTCTTATCCATCTCACCTGCCGCAAAAATACGGCTGTTAACCTCTTCTTCTGAAAGAAACAGATTATAAAGCCGGGTTTCAAATAACCGGTTAGCAATCATCATTGTTCCCTGCTCACTCTTGACAAAACCGAGCATAGCCGCCAAATCTATGACAGGATTGTCGTGATTAAAAGATATCTTATCTCCCGAAAATAAAATCGCATACAGCATTTCCTTTAATTCCGGATATTCTGCCAGCTTATTCGCCAAAGTCTCAAACAGCGTATTCTTCTCAGCCAAAATAAGCTTTACTGCCCCCAAAATCCCCTCTCTTGTCCACGCAAGAGATTTCTTAGGAAATCCGTCACTTCCCGCTATCCTCTCATCCACAATCTGACAGAGACGCGATACGAGAAACGGATACCCCGAAGTATATTCATACAAAATTTCGGATATCTCTCTTACATCCATCCCGGTGTGATAATCCGCCTCATATTCCGCCAGCATCCCTGAGATATCTGATGCCGAAAAACTCATCTCTACATTAAAATCTGCTGCAATATTCCAAGGGCTGTTCACCTTATGCTCCTCATCTGTCCGAATATTCCGCTTTAAATTTTTTACGTCATAGACACCTGCAAGAATCACCGACCAGAATGCAGGCGTAACATCCCTGTCAATATAATATGCTCTCAACTGTGCCAGAAAATCCAGAAACACCTGGTTATTCGCTGCACTGTCCACCTCGTCGATCATCAGTACAACCGGCTTTTCCGATGCCCCGCAGATATCACTTAAATACTCAAACATCTCAAGCAATTCCAAACTGCCACTGCACTTTACAGCCGCATCCGAAAACGCCTGAACACATTCTTCCATCTGACTGCCGGCACTGCACTCATTTTTGCACAGAGCGCGCAAAAATAATCTGGAAAATGCAATGGAAAAAGTATTCTCATTCCGAAACTTAGTGTCGCCGATTTTCTGGAAGTCAAGGCTGACGACCAGATATCGGTCTTCTAAAACTTGTTTTAATGCCCGCAGCGTCGTTGTTTTCCCATATTGCCTGGCACGGTTTATGGTAAAATACTCTCCCATATCCACCAGGCAGGCAATCTCCCTAAGCCGCCCGCTGATATCAACCATATAATGAAACTGCGGCTTACAGTCAGCCGTCACGTTAAAAACCTTTCCCATCGCATATACCCTTTCTGCTTATCTGCACGAACATTCTCTACAAATATAATATAGCCGATTTTCAGGTGTTTGTACATCGATTCATAACAATCTCACACAGATTCTCTATCATATCTTCATACTCCTCACAGTACCCGTAAAGCATCTCTACCACATACTCTCGGAAACCTCTTCAGAAAATCCTGCTCCTTTTTCACGCTCCGTATAAACTCATAGACCGCATCAATCCCCGTGTACCCCGAGATATCTTTTAAAATCGGATAATCCAGCGTCAGAATCGTATCCTGAGGATGAAAGCGCACATCATACCATTTAAAAAATTCCGGCAGCCCCTTTACAACAGTATCGTAAAGGCAGCGGTTCCCGTAACTGTCAAACTCCGGCAGGAGCTGATTATACATCTTAAGCGCCTCCTTCACCTTTTCCTCCACAGCCTTAACGCCGTTTTCATACATTTGCCGCGCGGGCATCTTCTCCTTCGACGCCACCGCATTTTCCTCCGCTTGCACTGCCTCCCGGATGCAGTACAATACAGCCCCCATCAACTGCTGCGCCTTCTCATAAGTCACAGATGTATCCTCATACCCATTATACTGGTTCGCCAGCTCTCCCACAATCGGCACCAGCTCCTCCATACGATACCCGAAAGGGCATGAGCTCCGCTCGCCTGTCTCATATCCCCCATATCCTCCCGAACTTCTGTATCCGTCATAGCCAGCCCGGATTGCCTGGGCGAAATTGGCAAGACATGTACTTTCCAGATATTCCAGATCCCCAAAGCAGATATCCTCAAACTGCTCCTTCATAAAATGCAGAAGTTCATCATCCGTAATCTCGTCCTGCATCTCATTTTTAAACATGTAAAAGATATCCTGCAGCCTGACAACTGTATCCACATAGTTTTCCTGGCGAATATACCGGGAATCGCAGAACTCATAAATAATCTTCGGCACAATCCCGCCGCCGAACCCTACCCTCTCCTTCTCCCGCAGAGACACCTTTCGCTCCTCAAGAATCAATGCGGCATCCTGCTCACTTAAGATAAGCCCGTAAAACCATCCAGTCCTTGTCCATGTACACATGCATCCCTCCCTGATATTTTTGGAAACTGATTGTACCATCCGGCGGGAGGCATTACAAGCCTTGAATTTCGGCATTTTTCTGGTATTATAAAGATAGTAAGAGCTTGATAACAAAATCACATTTTATTACTCCTCGTTTTATTTCATTCAGATACTTATTGGCTATGGGAATTAGTTCCTCCATTCTTTTTCAAATCCCATCATATGCCTGAGATTAATCGTTACATCCTTTTGTTTACTTATTATAAAAGCTGTAAGGTAAAATGCTAATTTTCATTCTACCCTACAGCTCAGCGTAAATAACTATGCCCCTTTTAATTGCTTTTCCAACTCTGCAATCCGGGCAAGCGCATCCTGATAGCCATTCCTGGTCTGTTCAAGCTCCTTCGCAAACTCCTGCCTCTGCTCCTCCATTTCCCGCTCTTTCTGATTCAGCTCTTCCTGCATCTCGTCGATCATCAGCTGCACCGTATTCCTATCCAGTTCCCGCAATTCCTCTGAAAACATATCCATCACCCCTTCAACATTCCGACAGATGTCATAAATCTGTCCATACATAGCTTTAAAGTCCGGATATCTCTCTATGATGGATATGACGGCATCCGGCTCATCCATACACAGAAAAGACAGCCACGCCTCCAGCCTGTTCTCTATCCTGTTATTTTTATTCTGCTGGATTTCCCGAAAGATGTCAAGAGAAATAAAAATATATTTCTGCAGAAGGTCTATCTCAATCCCCGTATTGGATTCTTGCTCAAAATAGTGGAGGTATGTATCCACATATCGGCAAAACTCCGACGGACTCTGTTCAAATAATACAATCGTATAAACCGGCTTGATATCTCTGTAGGCGAACTTTTCCTTCCTTTTGCTGCGGACTCTCTTGTACTGCCGTAGCAAAAGGTCGGCAGAATAACATGCGCTGCGCTCCCCCGGGAACTTATAACCTATCTTCTGGATTTCCAGGTTCGCGATGCTGCCGTCCTTTAACTGAACCACCATATCCATGATGACCAGTGAGGTTTCATCCGCAATCCTCGTACTGTCGTTAGGCAGCACCTCAACAATATGCACCTCCTGCCCAAGGAGCAGCGACAAAAGCTCGTCCACCCGCTCCGGGTTATACTCTGGGTTTAAAACTTCCTTGCTGACAAAATCATACATTGTCTTTACGCCCCGGACTCCGGTACAGAAATCAAGAAATTCCTGCCTCCGTTCCTCTGTCCAGTGGTAAAACATGTCCTTCGCGCGCTCACTGTCCTCAATAATTTCAATAATCTCTCCCCTTGTCCGTATCATAGGGAAATACATCTGCAATTTGTTCTTCATAAGCACAAAGCTCCTCTCTGTAATATTGTAAAAAATTCATGGAATCAGGCATTGATACCCTCGGTGGACGAAAGGCAATTTCTAAAGGTCAGAAATGATAGAACAGCATCCGCAAGAGCGGACATCTGCCGAAAGAATATTTAGAAATATAATGCTCTGGATTTCAGTGTAGCACAAGCCGTCCGATAACGCCACATTATATTTCTTAAAATTTTCCTAAGGTTTTTACTCCTCTCCGATAAATCCATGCTACAATAATAATAGCTTACTTTACACAGGAGGTTCCTATGAACATACATGCAACAAAAAAGACTTTTTTATCCCTGCTGCTCATCCTCTCCCTCTGTGCAGACATCGCTATGACCGCTTACGCCGTTGAATATCCGGTGCAAAAAAGTATAGCGGCAGATGAGGACGGCAGCAACTCTGACAGCTCTGGCTCAGATGAGCCTCACTCCGGCAGCAGCGGTTCGGGTACTGACGATTCGCAGTCCGGCGGCAGTGATTCTTCCAAAGAGGATTCCTCAAATGGCAGCGATTCTTCCGATAAGGATTCCTCAAATGGCAGTAACTCAAACGCTGACGGCTCCCCCTCCGGCGACTCCTCTGACAACAAAGATTCACAGTCCGGCGGCTCCTCTGACAACAAAGATTCACAGACCGGCAGCTCCTCTGACAACAAGGATTCGCAGTCCGAAGGCTCCGGCAACAACGATTCGCAGTCCGAAAGCTCTGGCAGCAGTTCCTCCGACAGAAATCTGTCAGCAGAGGATACCCCCTCCGCTGACCTTCCCGCAAACGAGCCAGACAGCCTGTGCGCAGACGAGACGGATAATGACCTGACTCCTTCCGCCGCCGGGAGCGAGACCACTTTCATCACCCTCAGCGCGGCAGGAGACTGTACCCTCGGCATAGACACCCGCTACAGTCATAACTTCAACAAATATTATAAGAAAAAGGGCGACAGCTATTTCTTCAAAAAAGTAAATCCCATTTTTTCACAGGACGACATCACAATCGTCAATTTTGAAGGAACACTTACCACCAGCAAAAAACGGACCCGAAAGACATTTACTTTCAAAGGCCCGAAAAAATATGCGTCTATACTAAAAAAAGGTTCTGTGGAAGTGGTGAATCTCGCCAACAACCACTCAAAAGATTACGGCAGGACTTCCCTCACCGACACCCAGAACATCATGCGGAAAAATAGCATCGGTTATTGCCGCAATACGACGATAGACTATCAGACGGTAAACGGTGCCAAGATGGCGTTCCTGGGATTTAACGCACTGGAAAAAGTCACGAAAAACCAGATCAAGACCGGCATTGCACAGGCAAAGAAAAATAACGCCGAAATCATCGTCGTAAGTTTCCACTGGGGCGTGGAGCGCAAATATTATCCAAATGCAAAGCAGAAATCTCTCGGCCGCTACGCAATTAGCTGCGGCGCCTCCCTGGTTCTCGGACATCACCCCCACGTCCTCCAGGGCATCGAAAAATACAAAGGCCGCTATATCGTATACAGCCTTGGAAATTTCTGTTTCGGCGGAAACAGCAACCCGAAGGACAAGGACACCATGATCTTCCAGCAGACCTTTGCCGTAAAAGACGGGGAACTCCAGCCGGACAGCAATGCGAGCATCATCCCCTGCTCCCTGTCCTCGCACAGGAAGACCAATGACTTCCAGCCCCGCGTCCTGTCCGGGAAAGAGAAAAAACGGCTCATAAAGAAGATGAATAAATTAAGCAGGAAACTGAACGTGTCCATAAGCTCAGATGGGAAATTAAATTAACAGCGTACCGGACCATCCAGACTCCCGAATGGTCCGGTACATCTCAATCTAATCCCATATGATTAATTTCATAAACTTTTTCATACCATTTAATACCTTTGCAGATAAATATACAATTGGTAATTTTCTTTTTGAATAGCTCCAAATATAATCTCCTTTTGTTTTGTCTATCAATAGCCTTGTGTAATATTGCTCCCAGCTTGTGTAATCTCTGCTGTCAATATAATTTTCCGGTTCTTGAAGATACCGTTTTGCGCTGATATTTGGTATTACATCTGCTGAAAGCAACATCCATTCAAATGATTCGGGAGCATAAAGTATAACATTCTTTTTTGCAGACAAATATTCACTCATATCCTTCATTTCCGAGCCAAATGCTGCCCCATCAACTATAACCAATGTTTTTCCGGTCGTCTCTTTATTATTCATCAAACATTTTATAATACCAGATTTCCCTTTTGCTGAAATGCATTTTATATTTTTCTTGTCCGATAATTCAAAGAAAAATTCATATCCGGAATTGGAATCCTCTGTGATTACCATTGATGGAGCAATATAATCCTTCTCTGATATTTCTCCATACAAATGGTATATTTCATTGTATTTTTTCTTCGTCTCATGAAATTTTCCGGATTTACGGAAACCATATATTTCATTAATACTGTAAGGTAACATCGAAAGCTTTTCTCGTGTAGCAAGGACAAAATAATTATCTGATTTCTGCAAAAGCTCGGCAAATCTCTTAGATGTTAAGAATCGGTTACCTTCATCAATAAATATAATACTTTTTGACATATTTTCTAACTGATATTCCCAATCTTCATTATCCAGAACCCTGCAATCACAATCACAGAAAAGCGAAACTCCACTATCAAATCCATATCTTCGATTCTCACGAATCAAATCAATCAAGACCGTTTTTCCAGACCCGCTATCTCCCGTAAAAATTGTAATATTCCTCTTTATTACAAAATCATATTTTATTTTTTTAGTTTCAACGATTACCCTGTGAGCGCCTTTCATATTTCATTACTCCTGTTTCATTTCATTCAGATACTTATTGGCTATGGGAATCAGTTCCTCCATAGAATGTACCATTTCTCCGCTGTTTTTTACTTCTATTTCAAACTTCGTATCTTTTCCAAATCCCATCATATGCCTGAGATTGATCGTTATATCTTTTTGCTTACCTATTTCCAATATCCATTTTGCACAGTTATCTCCACAAGTAGATGCGTTAAATATCCTTTCCGGCTCATTAAGCATCAACAGCAGTGTCTTGACGCCGCCTGACAAACGTTCTGGCGGAATCTGACCAAGTACAGGGCTATCTATACATTCTCCCCCCAAAACTTCCGATTCATCAACATCTCTGATCATTTCTTTAGCCAAATTGTCCTCAATCCATTCCGGTTCATAAGTATTTTTAAAATATACGTTCGTGTTGTATATGCTGTTTTCAACGTCTCCATAAATAATACTAAGCATATTATCCCTCCATAACTATGTCCAATGTCAAACTATCCTGCTCTTTATTATTTTACTTCTTCTCCCTCAAGATGTACAGTCCTTCGAAACATTCCCCGCAAAAATCACACATCAAACTCCCGCACCCCATACTCCCTCCGATATTGATTCGGAGTCATCCCCATACATTCCCTAAACTGCTTTCCCATATGGCTCTGGGAAGAAAACCCCAGGTAAGCCGCTATCTCGCTGCAGGAGTAGCGGGAATAAATGAGCAGATTCTTCACCAGGTTCATCTTCTCCCTGCGGATAAAATCCGTCAGGGAAATCTTCTCGCACTGATGAAAAAGCTCCGAGAGATAGTTAGCATTAAGCCCCAGCTCGTCTGCGATGTCCTGCACACAGATCTTATCATGCAGATGCGAAAAAATATAATCCTTGCACCGGTTGATATGAGGATTCTTATCCTTACCGGACATCCCCGCCTTCTGTTCATTCAGATCCTTCACCATCTGTGCATATGTAAATTCCGCCGAGCGGAAGATATGGAAAAGTGTCGGGATATCGCTGCACTCCTCCAGTTTCTGGATTGTGGAATCGCTGAGGGTATAGGCAATCTCGTAAGGCACCCCGCCCCGGATGGCAGCGCGGCTCGCCAGGGTGACCACGACAATGCCGATATTCCTTGTGTGGCGGATGGGATTCTTCGCTAACGTTCCGTACTCGCCAAGAAAGTCCTCCTTAATCGCCGTCTCAAGCTGCTTAAGGTCGCCCTGCTCGACAGCAGCACCCTCCCGCAGCTCCTGGTCATAAGGGTTGTGCCGCCTGCCATGCTCCCGGTTTTCAAACACAAGCTCGGAAAAATGCGCCCTGAGTTCAGCATCTGTCTCCTTCCTGATACAATTTTCCGCCAGAAGGCCGACTTCATCAAGAGGAATCTCCCGGCACAAGTTAAACGCCAGCAGCACATCCCCCGAAAGCTCCTTAAAGCTGCACTCCGGAACCGTCTTAAGCCACGCCTCATCCGCCGTCCCCGCCTCCGCCTGATGCCGCAGATACACCTCTTCCGAAAGCCTCACCGGCCCAATGATAAGATGATACTCATCCCCGGGCACAAACGCGGACAAAAACTGTCCGTTAAAGGACAAAAGAACCGGACACTCAAGCGAAAAATCCGCCCGGGAAGTAAAATAACCCACCAGCTCCTCCGGCGAAAAAATATCCTCAAACTGTATCCGCCCGCAAAAACTTTCCGCATAGTCAAAATCCGCCGTATACCTGCGGACAAACGTATGCAGGTGATAAGAAATATGCCGCATCAGATATCCGTAATTCATCCTCTCCTTCATCTCTTCTCTTCCTCCTTCTTTTCCCCTCCGGCAGACCGTCCGAAAACAGCTTTTCCTACAGTATAACATATTTACCCGAGAAACATAACAATAACCCGTGAAATATGATATAGACAGCCGGTTCCGTCTTTTATACTAAACTTACAAAACAACCGACGGAAAAGAAAGAAGGAGAAAAGAAAATGCATGTAAAAGGCGTAAACTTAGGCAACTGGCTCGTATTGGAAAAATGGATGTCTCCGGCATTATTCGACGGGACAACAGCGGAAGACGAATATTACCTCCCGGCACAGCTCTCAAAAGAAGTGTACGAGGCACGGATTAAAATCCACCGGGCGGAGTACATCACAGAGGGCGACTTCATAAGAATCAGGGCAATGGGCATGGATGCGGTACGCATCCCGGTTCCCTACTTCATCTTCGGAGACCGCCCGCCCTTCATCGGATGCATCGAAGAATTAGACAAAGCCTTTAACTGGGCGGAAAAGTACGGCCTTCAGATACTCATCGATCTGCACACAGCACCGGACAGCCAGAACGGCTTTGACAACGGAGGAATCAGCGGAGTCTGCAAATGGTCAAAAGAGCCGGAGGAAGTAGAATTTGTTCTGACCGTGCTGGAACGGCTGGCGGTAAGGTACGGCAAAAGAGTAGGGCTCTGGGGAATCGAAGTCATCAATGAGCCGGTTCTTGACGATATGTGGGAGATGATGAACGTGCCGGAGAGATACCCGGCGGCAGACCCGGAAAAAGCAAAGGGCAGCGGCCCGAATACGATGGAATTCATCCGTCAGTTTTACCTTGATGCCTACGACCGAATCCGAAAGCATATGCCAGAAGAAAAATACATCGTCATCCACGACGCATTCAGGCTTGGCGCATGGAAAGACTTCATGCGGGAAGAAAAATACAAAAACGTAGTACTTGACACCCACCAGTACCTGATGTTCGCAGAGATGGACGGCTGTGAGCAGACCGTTGAAGGATATGTAAGCTACATAAAAGAGCATTTCGAGGAGGAAATCTGCAAGATGGAAGAATATTTCCCCGTCATCTGCGGCGAATGGTGCCTGTTCAACTCCTTTGCCGCAGGATGCGACACAAAGGGCGGACAGAGCGTCTTAAACGGTCAGGAAGGCATGTCGGCGGAAAGTTTAAGTGCAGAACAGAAAAGAGAAATCTACCAGGCAGTGGCAAACGCCCAGCTTGATGCATGGAACGCCGGCAGCGGCTATTTCTACTGGAGCTATAAGCTCCTAACCGACACGGTAAATACGCCTGGATGGGTCGGCTGGGACAGCTGGGATTTGGGAAGATGCGTAGACCAGGGCTGGTTCCCGGCGGACAGATAACAGGCGATTGCGAAACAGATAGAGAAAAAGGAGAGAAGAATATGAAAAAAGATATGAGTTCCAATGCAAAATTATCGTTTTTAGAGCGTTTCGGATACGGCGTAGGGGATTACGCGGCAAACCTTGTATACTCAACAATCAGCGCATTTTTATTAGTGTATTATACAAATGTCATCGGGGCAAGCGCAGCGGCGGCCGCATCCATCATCGCCGTCTCGAAAATCTTTGACGGCGTGTCAGACCTGATCATGGGATACATCGTAGACCACACCGATACAAAATACGGGAAAGCCCGCCCGTGGATTGCAAGGCTCTGCGTGCCGCTGGCAGTATGTACGGTGCTGATGTTCAGCGTACCCAGCTCTTTTGCCGGAAAAGCGCAGATTGCCTACATGTTCCTCACCTACAACCTGGTATCCACCATATTTTACACCGGGGTAAACGTGCCGTACGCCACCCTCCAGGGGCTTATCACCACCAACCAGTATGAGCGCGGACTTCTCGGCAACTTCCGGAACCTCCTTTCCACAGCAGGAACCATGACTGTCAATACCGCCGTGCTGAAAATGACCGGATACTTCGGCGGCGGCGACGCTTACACGCAGAAAGGCTGGACGCTCACCGTTGCAATCCTGATGGTCGCTTTCGCGGCATTAAACATGTTTACCTTCTTCACCTGCTCCGAGCGGGTAACAGCGCAGGAAAGCACTGCAAAGAAAGAAAGCGTCTCTTTCGTCAAAGGACTAAAAGCGCTGCTGAAAAACAAATACTGGATACTGATATCACTGAACCTTTTTTCCATGTTCTTCATGATGTCAAGCTTTTTCGGCTCCGTGCTTTACTTTACAAAATACAACATGGGCAATGAAAATCAGTATGCTATGGTGGCAAATCTCCTCTCCGGCGCACAGATTATCACTTTGTTCATCACGCCGTTCATCATGAAGAAAGTAAGCAAGCGCAACCTTAACATGGCTGGCATGGCAATCGCGGCAATCGGATTTGTCCTGTCCGGGCTAAGCACAAACTACAGCTTTATCTGCATAACCTCCGTAATCAAAGGAATCGGCTTTGGATGCGCCGGGGCTACCATGTTCGGATGCCTTCAAGATGCCATCACCTACGGAGAATGGAACGCCGGATTCAGCGTGGCAGGCATGGGAAACGCGGCCTCATCCTTCTGCTTTAAGATTGGCTCCGGTCTCGGAACAGCGGCTCTCGGCTGGGTGCTGGTAGCAGGGGCATTTGACGCGGCAAAGGAAGTGCAGGGCGCAGCCGCACTGACAGCTATCGCCACATCCTTCGCCTGGATTCCCGCCGTCACCTCCGCACTCTGCGTCGTGTGCATGATATTTTTTGACCTCGACAAACATTATGACAAAGTTGTGGCTGACCTTGCACAAGGAAGATACAAGGAGAGCGGCATATGATTAAAAATCCCATATTCAAAGGCTTTAACCCAGACCCGTGCATCTGCAGGAAAGGCGACGATTATTACGCGGCAGTATCATCCTTTGAATGGATGCCGGGAATCCCGGTGTACCATTCAAAAGACTTAAAAAACTGGGAGCTTTATACCCACATACTGACCGATGATGACGAAGTTGACCTTAAAAAACTCCCCTCCGCAAAAGGCATCTGGGCGCCGTGCCTGACCTACTGCGAGGATGAAGACTTATTTTACGCCGTATACGGCGTGATGAACTCCATGAATGCCAGATATTTTGACGTGGATAACTACCTGATTACGGCAAAGGACATTAAAGGGCCCTGGAGTGAACCGGTATACCTCCATTCCTCCGGGTTCGACGCATCCATCCTCCACGACGGCGGCGGCAGGAAATATATCGTCTCCCTGGAGTGGGAGACAAGAGAAGGCTACGAAAAGCCAGGCTCTATCTGCATGGTGGAATATTCCCCAAAAGATAAGGAGATTATCGGTTACCCAAGACGCATCTGGAGCGGCGGCACGGACCGGGGATGCATCGAGGCTCCCCATCTGACCAAACATGACGGTCGCTATTATATTATGTGCGCGGAAGGCGGCACAGGCTACAACCACTGTGTAACCATGGGAAGGTCCGAAAATGTATGGGGACCCTATGAGAAAGACCCTGCAAACCCCATCGTCACCTCCGCGCCGGGAGAGTCCTTTGAGCGCCACGACCCGGACCACCTGAAACCAAAATATTTTAACCCCAAATCCCCCTTGCAAAAATGCGGACACGGAAGTTATGTGGAAACACAGTTAGGGGAAGTGTACTTGCTGCACCTTTGCGCCAGGCCATTTGTGCCGGAACTCAGGTGTACCCTCGGAAGAGAGACAGCCCTACAGAAGATGGAGTGGACAAAAGACGGCTGGCTCCGTCTGTCCGGCGGCGGTAATCTGGCAAAAGAGTATGTCGAAGAAAGCAGACTGCCCGAATGTAAGCTGCCTGAAATTCCCGACTTTGACGACTTCGACGCCGGGGAGCTTGGCTCCTGGTATTACGCCCCAAGAATCATGCCCCATCGGTTTGCCGACGTGAAAGCAAGACCGGGATATGTAAGAATCCGCGGACAGGAATCCCGGACGTCATTAAACAAAGTGAGCATCCTGGCAAGAAAGCTTACAAGCGTATACGCCGCCGTCACAACAAAAATGGAATTCACGCCGGAAATCCATCAGCACAGCGCAGGGCTGATTCTGTACTACGACAATATGAATTATATCAACCTCAGAAAATACCGGAGCGAAACACTCGGACAGAGCGCCCTTTCCATCATCCACTTAGAAAACGGACAAAAGCACGAACTGTTAAACACAAGAATCCCCGTAGACGACGTGCCTGTCTACCTCCGCCTGAATATAGAAGGACGCCGCTCCTGGTTCGAATGGAGCTATGACGGAAAAGAGTATCAGCGGATTGGGGAGAACTTTGACACCACAAAATTCTCGGACGAATATTGTAAGTACGGAGAATTTACCGGAACCTTTGTAGGGCTTACCTGCGCGGACAGAGTGCGGCACAGGCATTATGCGGACTTTGATTTCTTTGAATACAGGGCAGATGAAAAGAAAAAGGTAAATTGAAAACGGTAACCGCATCACTGTACTCCCATCTTTTGGAATTTGTACCGGGAATACTGGAAAGCCAGTATTCCCGACTCCTCTTTTACCGCCGCGGCGGACTGTACTCTATCTCATCCCAATTACCATCCCAAAAATATACGGAACCAGCCAGATTACCCATACCACAACACTGAGCCTGTGAAAATTTTTAGCCGAATCTTCATCATTCCTTATTAAAACAACCGTCGCCCATACTGCATGTACAATCATTAAAAAAATAGCAAGCGTACCTGTCGCGCCATGCAGCGACAACTTCCCTGAGAACACAGATTGCTTTGCAATCCTCCCCATCAGTATTGTTCCCGTCGTATCCATGCAAAGCCCAAGCCAGAAAAAAATCAAATGGATTTTTTTCAACTTCCTGCTCCGATGCTCTGACCAAACGCCGATTGTATAAAAAACCAAAGCTAATGTTATCGTAATAATCGCAATTAATAATGTTCCTGTCATTTTAAACACTCCTTAATATTTTTATTGCCTGCATTTCTTCTCATTCCTCTGTTTCCAGCTCCAATCTTTGCAGAATATCTTTGATGACGCCTTCATCTTCAATTAGATTGATTCCAAAACACTTTTTCCCTGCATCCTTCAAAGACGCTCCTACATGATAGGCTCTCGCTTGGTCAAGAATCAAAAACCTGTCATGGAATACTTTTGTATATTTTACTTTCAATGCCGGATACTGTGCATTGAAATTCTTAACATCAGCTTTCGTTAGTTTCGTCTGTTTCTGTGTATAAATAGTCACTGCAATATCAGACTTTTTTTTGAAAGCAGGTTCAATGTCCCAACATCCACATATCCATCTATCAGAGTGATTTCTTTCTCTGCTTTTTGAATTAGACTTACTATCAGACTGAACGCATCGTAATTCTGTCCGTCAAAAAATATCTTTTGGCTGGATTCCTCATGTTCGGATATGTACGCAAATATCTGCTCTAATTTTTCGTCTGTCTGTTTCTGATACTCTAGCTGCCGCAATTCAACTGTGCTGATACGTTCAAAGAGAAGATAATTGTTAGCAATAAAACGCCACATCTCTATAAACGATTTCATTATACGAATGCTTACTTGTATAGCTACATCACTTCGTAAAACAGCAGACAACATAGCGATTCCCTGTTCCGTAAAAACATAGGGTAAGTATTTACGATGTTTCCCTCGCCCCTCATTTTCGTTTAAGGTCGCAATTTGCGACCTTAAAAATTCTGTTTCTTCTGCGGTTAGTTGAAAACGGAATTCTTCTGGAAAACGTGCTATATTTCTTTTCACTGTTTCATTGAGCCTTTTAGTCTCTACTTGGTACAGCATCGCTAAATCACTGTCTAGCATAACCTGCTGGTTACGAATAACATAAATCATGCTTTTTATATCGAATTGAGTTGGTTCAATACTTACTTCTTGAATATTATCATTTGTCTTTTCCAGAGCTGTTTGTTCTGTATCAGCCATCTTTATCGCCCTTTCTATTCTGAAATGCCAGATTAGAACCTCAAAACTATGAGTAACTTAAAATTCCAAATCAACTAACATTGTCTTAAATATATGATCATAAAAATAACTCTCTCCTTTTCAATTAGCAAAATTTCGGATAAAATTCTTCGGACAATTAGCAGAAACACCATTCTGATTAGCAAACTTAGATAGATAGGAATGCCGAAAACTCTGGAGTCCCAGCGTTTTCGGCATTTCTTCAGACGTCGCTAAGAGGATTCGAACCTCCGGCCTACCGCTTAGGAGGCGGTCGCTCTATCCTGCTGAGCTATAGCGACATTCATGCTCATTTATTCTACCACTCAGCAGGAAAAAAATCAAGGAAAATTATTTTACTTTTACACTCTTTGCTTTAGACCACCCGGAATATACTTTAACTGACCTCCCGTTAAACTTAACTGTCTTGTAAGTCCTTATTCTCACATAATACTTTTTCTTTGACTTTAGCTTTGATATCTTCACAGATGTCTTTTTCTTGCTGACAGCCTTCGTCTTCGTACTGCTGCCAAAATCCTTTTTCAGACTGTACTGGACTTCATAGCCTGATATCTGGGACTTTTGCTTTTTCCATTTCACAGTCATCTTTTTCTTTCCTTTGGAAAGCTTTGAAAGTTTTGTTCCTTTCGGCCCGATGGAAAATGTTTTCTGGACAGAACCGCTGTAATTTCCTTTAAATATGATATTGACTGCATACTGCCCGATTTCCTTTCTCCCTCCCGGATAATAAACCATATAATTTGACGGCGCAACCGTCTTTCCTGCGCTGTCTTTTACTGTCACTGACGGAGTTATTACATTTCCGCTGTATGTGTAGCTTACACCTGACAGGGCAACTGTTTTCGGGTAAGAAATCACTGTACGGCTCTTCTCTTTCCTGCACACAGAACATGCCGTAACAATGCTCCCGTTTCTGGACACGGTTGCTTTATTAACTGTAGCAGCATATTTATGTCCGGTCAGAGGAATCTCCGTCTGCTCCTTTTCTATGCCGCAATTCTCACAGTGAACACTGGTAATGCCCATCTGCGTACATGTGGCTGCTTTCACAACGCTGTTCACCCAGCTATGTCTGTCTTCTATCAACCCTTCTGTTTCTTTAAATCCGCACGACTGACAGACACGTTCCCTGTAATCGCTCTGGCATGGGGATTCTATTGTTTTCCACTCCGTAAAATTATGTTCATGTCCTTCCAGGACTTCGTAATAGAAAGTATTTTCCTTTCCGCCGTATTTTACCGTCGCTGTCCTCTGCCCTGCGGAATTCGTATCAAAACCTGTTATCGTGTATGCTCCGGCCGCAACCTCTCTTGAATCTTTCGTATAATTGGCTGTCACCTTAATTCCGGTACTGTCTACCTTATCCCCTTTAAAATACGATAATTTGTTCGGAGGAACAATTGTAAGAGACAGCAATTCATTCGCGGTTTTCTTCGTCTTTGCTATTATTTTATTATCAAGTTTCTGTACATAGCTTATGAAAAGCTTGTTATCTGATGATGTAAGTGAAATACTTTGCCCCGCACTGCCGACATCCAACCCTTCCTGTATATAGCTGTCCTTTTCTGTATCATACTGATACACCTTTGTATTGCCTTCTCCTGATGTATCCGACACAAGAACATATAGGTTACCCTGCGTGACAGATATACTTGGTTCAAACACAGATATTCCGGAGCTTTTTCCTATCTTCCAACTTTGCCCGTCATAGGACGCCATCTTCAGATTTTCGCCGCCAAGCGGTATATATATTTTTCCGTCTAAAGATTCAATGTCATATGTATTTCCTGAAAATGACCCATCATCTACCCTGGTAAAGTTAGAATTTCCTTCATACCTGAATATCTTAATCCTATTTCCATCAGATGCATCTCTTACTGTTGCGTATATTTTACCATTCAGCTCGCACACCTTTGGCTGACCACATGCATATGATTTCTCAAAGAACTGTCCAATCTCTGAAAAATTATTATTCTCTATTCTTCCTAAAATAGCTTTACTGCTTTCCTCTGCATATGTAAGATATAACCCCTGCGTTGTCTCTTTAATATCAAAGTCGCCATCTACTTTTTCTTTCGTTAATATATCTGTCCACGTACCATTTCCATTATACTTCTTTATATATAGTTTTTGTTCATTCGTGGTATATGCAAGATATAATTCATTTTTATATGAGAATAATTTTTTGTCTGATAATCCTCTACTTACTTGTATATTACTTCCTAACGCCGTCCAGCCGTCATTTTTATAACTGTATAACTGAAAATTTCCACTGCTGGCTGATGCAGGATTATATGCAATTAAATATTGTGTTCCATTACATGTTGTTATTGCTGTACTTTTGCTGGTACCGTAATCACTGGAACTGCCATCTGTAAACCCTGTATCCTTCCACAAATCAAAATCCGCACCATCCGGAATAGATACGTCCAATGTCATCTGGCTGCCGTCACTGTTTCTCTTTACGTTATTGATAACAATTCCTGAATTACTTCCGTCTGAAAATGTCAACGCCCCGTCCGCCAGTTTTTTATCTAAATCTTCCTGTCCTATGGACGTCTTCCCATTAAGATCTGACAATGCAGCATTTATTACAGTCATACTCTCGTTATAGACTCCATCATTTGTTTCATATCCATTCTGCCCTTTTTGCGGACGGAATATATAGATTCCGGTATTTCCATAATAATTGCTGAGTCCTGTGACAGTCGTATTTACCCGATAAACAATCACGCCAGAATTCTGATCACTGAATAATGCAGAATCCAAAGAATCATTGTCAAGAGGGTTTTTATCATTTCTCCCTGATTTTCTGTACTCTACTACAAATATCTCATGTTCATTCAGAGGAGACTTCAAGATATATGCCTGATTTCCCGCTGCTTTATCCTGTGTGTCCAGTGTTAAGCTTGCGCTTTTTGTTATTGTCTCTATTTCCAGCCAATTCGTATATTTCATTCTTGTATATGCAAGAGGATAAGAAATTCTATAAGATGCAGATGCCATTATATCCCATATATACACCGGATGTCTGCATGGCTCTTTCGGGTCTTCCAAATTCCCTCTGTAAAGATCCGGATACCCCAGTGAATGGAGAAATTCATGAATGATAACTCCCGACTGTTGATCCTTGATTCTATCCGTACTGAGCATATTATATGTTCCAATGCTTTTACCGCTCCACTTTACGGTAGAAGTTGGAAAATCACTTTTATGTGATACAAGCGTAGGTATCACTGAAGTAGAACCTGACGGCGGAGCACCTTTCATTACTACGGTTAAATTATCGATGTATCCATCATTGTCATAATCAACTAATTTACTGCTAATACCTGGAACCTTAGCTAATACTTGCTCTATGATCAACGAATCTACATTTTTCTCCTGCGCCTCTTTTTCAGTCATAGAGAGCTGGCAGGATTTGATTGATGTTCCGTTATCCTGTGGAAATATATTATGTATTTCAAATTTTCCATAGGAAACCGTCTTCAGATAATTTTTCATGGATCTTCCATGTTCGCCATTATAATACTTTATAATTTTGTCGCGATTTTCTTTTTTTGCAAAATAAGCGGCATCTTCTGACGCTTTACTTCCTGAAAAATGTGCGAACAACACTACATTAGCAAAATCTCTCTTCTGGATATCAGACGCCTTTGCATCTGTCCTTATATCAAAAATTCCTGCTAATAAAGATATTAATATGCATGATACTATGAGTTTTTTCCTCATATATTATACCCCCACCACCACCCAATTTCAGTATGTTTATTTTTAGCGACTGCTGGTAATAAATAATTTAGTCAAAATTTATCTTCCCCTGTAACCATATATTTCCTTTAAATCTCCGCCCATTTGCTGGCTCACCGACTACTCTCGCTTTCGGTACACATAAAGAAAATCTCAGATCATTAACCTCCAGATCCATAATATATAATTCTTCTTTTGTTAATTTATTTTCTGTTACTGTATATTTTAAAATTGTTCCAAGAATAGAATACTTATCACACTCTATCCCAAAAGGCATAATACTCGTATCAACAATACTGAAAATATCCTCTGAAATAAGTCTTCTCGATACTTTTGAATATGTATCAATATCATCCAAAGTCAGACTTTCAATTGCAGCAGGATCGCCGGATTTCGCAGCATTTACTAATTTCATCCGGTTATGGATATCTTCCTGCTGCCGCTTTTCCTGATATTTATTTTTCGATACCGGGAACAGTATCATGCCTTCGTTACTCAGAGCTGACAGAGTAACAGACATATACTGCACTCTGCCTTGACTGCTGAGCTGACACATTCTTAAATACTCTAATGTATTTTGAACATGAAAAATCAGATTGATCGCAATTTTTGAATCCTCACATATTCCTATATAAGCTTCTCTGTCACTTCTTCGTTCAACTGCCACATCTGCATAGGAAGTAATGCCCTTTCCGGTAAAATATGGAAAATAATACTGCTTTTGAAAATGTGAATTCATGTCCATATCACCAAACAAAGAGATTCCGATTCCTTCACTATATTCTTTTCGGAATTCGCAGAAATCCATCTCCCCATCCTGTAAAGTCAATTCATGTTGTGTAAATTTTTGTTCTACCTGAGTCAGGATTTCGTATAATTCTTTTTTTGATTCTATATCGCCAAATCCAATGGCTGTCAGGTATTGATTCATAATTATTTCCTCTTAATTTCTGTCATTCCACCCATATATGGACGCAGAACTTCCGGAATTCTTACACTTCCATCTGCTTGAAGATTATTCTCTAAAAATGCGATCAACATTCTCGGAGGCGCAACAACAGTATTGTTCAGTGTATGTGCAAAATATTTATTTCCGTCTGCTCCTTTTACGCGAATCCCAAGTCTTCTCGCCTGCGCGTCACTTAAGTTGGAACAACTTCCTACTTCAAAATATTTTTTCTGTCTTGGAGACCATGCCTCCACATCACAAGATTTTACCTTCAGATCTGCTAAATCTCCAGAACAACATTCCAACGTACGAACCGGGATATCAAGAGAACGGAACAAATCTACAGTATTCTTCCAAAGCTGATCATACCAATACGGACTTTCTTCCGGTTTGCATACGACGATCATTTCCTGTTTTTCAAACTGATGAATACGGTATACTCCTCTTTCTTCAATTCCATGTGCTCCTTTTTCTTTACGGAAACATGGAGAATAACTTGTAAGCGTCTGCGGGAGCTGATCTTCATTTAACATATTATCAATAAATTTTCCAATCATTGAATGTTCACTTGTTCCAATGAGATACAGATCTTCTCCCTCAATCTTGTACATCATCGCATCCATTTCCGCAAAACTCATTACTCCGGTCACTACATTACTGCGGATCATAAATGGCGGAATGCAATATGTGAAGCCCCTGTCTATCATAAAATCACGTGCATAGGTAATTACTGCTGAATGGAGTCTTGCTATATCTCCCATCAGATAATAAAATCCATTCCCCGCAACTCTGCCTGCACTTTCTAAATCAATTCCTTTAAAGCTCTCCATAATCTCTGTGTGATACGGAATCTCATAATCAGGAACTACAGGTTCGCCAAATCTTTCAATCTCCACATTCTCACTGTCATCTTTACCAATTGGAACAGAAGGATCTATGATATTCGGAATTGTCATCATAATCTTTTTGATTCTTTCTTCAACTTCTCTCTCTTCGTTAGAAAGACTCTCTACACGGTCAGCGTTTGCCTGAACTTTTTTCTTAAGTTCTTCTGCTTCTTCTTTCTTCCCCTGCGCCATACATGCGCCAATCTGTTTGGAAATCTTGTTTCTGTCTGCGCGCAGTGCTTCTACTTCCTGCTTAATATCTCTATTCTTCTTATCAAGTTCTAATACCTCATCCACCAATGGAAGTTTATCATCCTGGAATTTCTTTTTAATATTCTCTTTAACTTCCTCTGGATTATTTCTTACAAATCTGATGTCTAACATTTTCTTTTCCTCCTGTTTTTCTTTACTTTGACTCTTTGTTATAAATATCTGAAAAGATTGCTTTGTCCAATGCTTCTGCCTCTTCCTCGGCAAGTTCTACATAACTTTCTGCATTTACAATCTCTTTTACATAGGTATAGCATCCTTCTCTGCTGTGCATAGCATTCATGATCCATCCATTGTTTTTACCATCCAGCATTGCAACAGCAAAGCTCAACTTTCCGCCCATCTCGTTAAATGCATCGTATTTTACAATTCCTACTTTTTGAAAGTTCTGATCCAATATTTTTCTCATATCACGGATATCCGTACGATTTTGTCTTGTAACCTTTATGATTGTTTCCGCTTCCTGAAATTTTTCCATCATACTCTCTTCTAGACTTTTCCCATCTTTTCCACGCATAAACGTTTGATAACTATTTTTCAGGCGGTTATATTTTACTGTCACATTTACATATAATATAAATAATATTATAAACAATGCAAGCATAAATATAAAAATAAATGCGGGATCTATTCCCAATGCATTTAATATTCTGCTTTCCATATATATTTATTCTCTCCTTCCAAGGCTCATAATCATGTCGAACATTCGTTCTAACTCGTCATCTGAATAATATTCTATCTCTATCTTTCCTTTTCCATTACCTTTTGCAGCAATATTAACCTTCGTTCCCATTACATCTTTCATTTTATTTGCAAGATCATTATATAAGAAATCATTTTCAATAACTTTTTTTATTTTAGGTTGTTTAGGATTCTTTATATCCTTAACAAGCTTTTCCACATCTCTTACACTTAATTTTTCGTCAAAAATTTTTACTGCAAGTTCATGTTGTACAGTTGCATCTTCAATAGCAAGAAGTGCTCTTGCATGTCCAGTAGATATCATATCATCTATTACCATCTGTTGTACCTTATCACATAACTTCAAAAGACGCATAGAATTGGTAACGGCTGTTCTGCTCTTAGATACACGCTCAGCAACTTCATCTTGCTTTAGATTAAATTCTTCTAGTAATCTTTTATAGGCTGCTGCTTCTTCTATGGGATTTAGATTTTCTCTCTGTATATTTTCTATTAATCCAATTTCAATTATTTCTTGTTCTGTATAATCTTTAATAATCACAGGAATCTCTTTAACTCCTGCCATCTTTGCGGCACGCCATCTACGCTCACCTGCTATTATTTCATAATAGTCTTTTTTCTTTCTTACAATTAATGGTTGAAGGACACCGAACTGCTTAATTGAATCTGATAATTCCATCAGAGCGTCCTCTTCGAAATTTTTTCTCGGCTGCTCTCTATTTGGTTCAACTTTATTAATATTTATCATCTGTTCTCCGGATTTTGATTCCATCTGAACATCGTTATTTTCCAATGATTTCAATACCATTTCTGTCTGATTCACTTTTGCAGGCTTATTGTCAGGTATCAAACTATCCAAGCCTTTTCCAAGTCCTTTTTTTCTAACAGCCATCTTTTTCCCTCCTTTATATTTATTCCTGAGACATAACCTCTTCTGCCAATTTCATATAACTTTCTGCCCCTGCCGATTTTGCATCATAATGATTAATAGGCATCCCATAACTCGGAGCTTCTGCAAGTCTTATATTCCTTGGAATAATTGTTTTATAAATATTTTGATCCAAATTATCTTTAACATTTTCAACAACTTGAAGGGAAAGATTTGTTCTGGCATCATACATAGTAAATACGACACCTTCTATTTTGAGATTCTGATTTAGTCTGTCTCTTACCAGTTCCACAGTATGTATTAATTGACTTAATCCTTCAAGTGCATAGTATTCACATTGAATTGGAACTAATACAGAATCCGCAGTTGTCATTGCATTTACAGTAAGAATACTTAAAGATGGAGGGCAATCAATAATAATGAAATCATAATTATCTTTCACTTTATATAAAGCATTCTTTAAAATATATTCTTTATTTTCCTCATTCAATAATTCTATCTCGGCACCTGATAAATCAATACTTGTCGGTATTATATCCAAATTCTCATGAATATTTCTTTTTACTGCATTTTCAATACTTACCTCTCCAATTATTAAATCATAGATTGTATTATCAACTGAATTCTTATCCAAACCAAGACCACTTGTCATGTTACCTTGGGGGTCCATATCTACTGAAAGAACTTTTCTACCTTTTTCAGCCAGACAAGCCGACAAATTAATTGCAGTTGTTGTTTTTCCTACGCCACCTTTCTGATTTGCGATGGCTATAATTTTTCCCATATAAATCACCTTTCTTTTTCATGTATTACTAGTATAACACTTTTCTTTCTATATATCCACAAAATGTTTCACGTGAAACATTATTTCTTTATTAATTTTTCAATGTTTCACGTGAAACATTGAAGGAACCTCTTTTATTTAAGAGGTTCCTTCGACGGCATTCCCGCTTTGCGAGGATATTTCTTTTCAGTTAATCTTTCTTTTTTTATTTTTATTATCGCCCTTTTTATATCAGTATCCGGTAAGATAAATCTTTCTATTTTTTCTATTTTACCTCCAAGGATTTTTATAGCATTTTTTGAATTTTCTATCTCTTCATCAACGTGATCCGATTTATAAGAAATAAAAAATCCTTTTTCTTTTGTGTATGGAAGACAATATTCCGATAAAGTCGCAAGATTTGCTACTGCTCTCGATACACATATATCATATTGCTCTCTATATTTTATTTGTCTCGCATAATCCTCTGCTCTTCCATGTATTGTTTCTATATTTTCCAGTTTAAGTTTTTTAATTACTTCATTCAAAAAAGTTATACGTTTGTTTAAAGAATCCAATAATGTGACCCGAAGATTTGGAAATACAATTTTTAATGGAATACCCGGAAATCCTGCTCCTGTACCTATATCTATCATAGATTTATTATCATCCAAATATTGTTTATCCAATACATGAATCAAAGAAATACTATCGACAAAATGCTTCTCAACAACTTGTTTATATTCAGTTATAGCTGTAAGATTCATTACCTTATTCCATTCTACAAGTAATTCATAATACATTAAAAACTGTTTCACCTGTAAATCATCTAATTGTATCCCGATTTTTTCTATCTCTGTTTTTAATACTTCATTTCTATCCATACACAAATCCTCTATAATTAAAATTATCGTCCAGATCTTATTATTTCTTCTAAATACACTAATAATACTGATATATCCGCAGGTGATACTCCGGATATTCTTGAAGCCTGTCCGATTGAAATCGGTTGATATTCCTTTAATTTCTGCCGTGCTTCAATTCTTAGACTTTTGATTTTATCATAATCAATATCTTTTGGAATCTTCTTATTTTCAAGTTTCTTAAATTGCTCTACCTGCCTTTTTTGCCGTTTAATATAACCGTCATATTTAATAGCAATATTTATCTGTCCAACTACTTCTTCTTCAAGTTCGGCAGGAAAAGTCGGCCTGCCGCGATCAACTTCTTTTAATAACTCATATGATAACTCCGGACGACGGATCAAATCTGCCATAGTGCTTCCAGACAAAAGAGGAGTGCTTCCACAATCCTTTAAAATCATTTGCACATTCTCTCCTGTTCCTACCGTTACATGTTTTAATCTTTCAATCTCATCGTTAATTAATTTTTCCTTTAATATAAGTCTGTCATATCTTTTCTGAGATATAAGTCCTATCTCATATCCCTTTTTACTGAGGCGTTGATCTGCATTGTCCTGGCGGAGTAATAGTCTATATTCTGCTCTTGACGTCATCATACGGTAAGGCTCATGACTTTCTTTTGTCACTAAGTCATCAATAAGTACACCTATATATGCTTCCGAGCGATCTAAAAGAAATGGCGAAAGATTCTTTATTTTTCTCGCTGCATTTATTCCTGCTATCAACCCTTGTGCAGCCGCTTCCTCATATCCGGAACTTCCATTAAACTGCCCCCCGCTGAATAATCCCTCGATATTCTTAAATTCAAGAGATGGATTTAATTGCCTTGCATCAATGCAGTCATATTCTATCGCATATGCATTTCTTACAATCCTGACATTTTCCAATCCTGGTACGGTCCGATACATCTCATACTGAACATCTTCCGGAAGAGAGCTGGACATTCCGCCGATGTACATCTCATTTGTCTCAAGGCCTTCTGGTTCAATAAATACCTGATGCCGCTCCTTATCTGCAAACTTAACCACCTTATCTTCAATAGAAGGACAATATCTCGGACCTGTTCCTTCTATCATTCCTGAAAAAAGAGGTGAACGATCGAGATTTCTTTTTATAATTTCATGGGTCTGTTTATTCGTATAGGTAAGCCAACAAGATACCTGATCAATCTGTACATCTTCAGGATTTGTCGCAAAAGAAAACGGAATAACCCTTTCATCCCCAAACTGTTCTTCCATCTTTGTAAAATCAACAGTATTCTTATCAATTCTTGCTGGAGTCCCCGTCTTAAAACGATACATCTTGATACCAAGCTCTTTCAAACTATCTGTAAGATAATTAGCTGCCTGCAAACCATTTGGTCCAGTATAAGTACTCACTTCACCATAAACACAGCGTGCCTTCAAATATGTGCCTGTACACAATATAACTGCCTGACAATGATAAATTGCCCCCGATAATATCTGAACACCAACAATCTTATTTTCTTCAACGATCAACTTTACTACTTCTGTTTGTTTGATTTCAATATTTTTTTCACTTTCAAGTACCTGTCTCATAGTACGGCTATAAAGTGCTTTGTCAGCTTGCGCACGCAAAGAATGAACTGCAGGGCCTTTGGATTTGTTCAGCATTTTAGACTGAATAAAGGTACGGTCTATTACCTTTCCCATCTCACCCCCCAGAGCATCTATTTCACGTACCAGATGGCCTTTTGAACTTCCTCCAATATTAGGATTACAAGGCATAAGTGCAATACTGTCTACACTCACTGTAAAAACGATTGTCTTAAGGCCAAGTCTTGCACATGCAAGAGCAGCTTCACAGCCTGCATGTCCTGCACCTATCACAACTACGTCATACTTATCATTACTTACCCATACAGAATTTACTGAATATTTCATTTACCAAATCTTCTCCTATCGTCTCACCTGTAATTGAACCTAAAGATTCATATGCATCCATCAAATCAATAGAATAAAAATCTTCCGGCATATTCATCTCAATACTTTCATTTACCTTACATAAAGCCTGATAAGCATTATCTAATGCAGCTTTATGTCTTACATTTGTAATATATATTTCATCATTAAACGAGAGATTTCCTGTAAAAAACATCTCTTTTAACATCTCTTCCAATTCATTAATCCCATATTGCTCTTTTGCAGATATTTCTATAATTCGATTTTTATCTGCATGATTTGTTTCATTTTTTGTTAATTTCCGGACTCTTTCTGCAAGTTTTAATTCATTTAATATATTTTCTTTCTTAACAACTGTCTGTAAATCTGATTTATTCAAAAGAATCACAGACTTTTTTCCAGATATCATATTAAAAATATCTCTGTCATTCTCATCCAACGGGCAGGAAGAGTCTATAACATATAAAATCAAATCTGCCTTTTCAACATGATCTCTTGCCCTGTCCACCCCTATCTTCTCTACAATATCATCTGTATTTCTAATCCCCGCCGTATCCATAATATTTAAAGAAATACCCTGTAAATTGATATGCTCTTCAAGAATATCTCTTGTTGTTCCTGCGATGTCCGTCACAATCGCCCGCTCCTCACCTAAAAGAGCATTAAGAAGGGAAGATTTTCCCGCATTAGGCTTGCCTACGATCACTGTATTAATACCTTCTTTTATGATTCTGCCGCTTTCACATGTAGATAAAAGATTTCTTAATTCTTCAATAAGTTTATCAATTACAGATTTTAATTCTTTGCTATATCCATCTAAGCTGATATGTTCCGGATCATCAAGAGCAGTCTCTATAAAAGCCGTATGATAAATTATTTTTTTTCGAATACTGTCTATTTTCTTCTTGATATTTCCTTTTAATTGGCTTACAGAACTTTGGCGGGCATATTCATTCTGCGAAGATATAAGATCACCCACAGCTTCTGCCTGGGACAGATCTATTTTTCCGTTTAAGTAAGCCCTCTTTGTAAACTCTCCCGGCTCTGCTGGTCTTGCACCATATTTGATCAAAGTTTCTAAAATCTTTTTCACAACATAAATACCGCCGTGGCAATTGATCTCAACTGTATCTTCACCAGTATAGCTACGCGGACCCCTCATGAGCATTACCAAAACTTCATCAATTGTTTTTCCGTCATCCTCTATATAACCATAATGAATCGTATGAGATTTTTGATTACTCAACCTCTTATTATTTTTTCCTGCATATACTTTATCTGCAATTTCAAATGAACTTTCTCCTGTCATTCTCACGATTCCGATTCCAGAACTGCTTACAGCCGTAGAAATTGCAGCTATCGTTTCTGAATATTTGCCATCCATACTCATCTTCTAAAATACCTTTCATTTCATACATCTGGTATCATAATATAAAAAAACAGAGGTTTTCTCAACCCCTGTTTTTATAAATTACCTGTTACGTACTAATGTAACTACTACTCTCCTGTATGGCTCTTCTCCTTCACTGTGGGTAGATACAGCCGGATCAGATTGAAGTACAGAATGTATAATTCTTCTTTCATAAGGATTCATAGGTTCAAGAGATACATTTCTTCTTGTCCTTTTTACTTTACTTGCAATATTCTTCGCAAGATTCTCAAGCGTCTGCTTTCTTCTTCTTCTGTAATCTTCTGTATCAAGCTTAACTCTTACGTATCCATCCTGCATCTTATTGGCAACACGGTTTGTCAGATACTGCAGTGAATCCAAAGTCTGTCCGCGTTTACCGATCAATAATCCCATATTAGGTCCGTCCATATTAATACTAAGAGCACCTTCACTGTCAATCTCTGTCTTGATCACTACATCTTTCATGTCAAAACATACAAGGACATCTTCCACAAATTTTCTGCAGGCAGCAATAGTATCTTCTTCAACCGGAACAAGCACAAGTTCTTTTCTTTCCGAAACTTTTACTTCTTCCTTTACTTCCTCTTTTCTATCTTTCTTTATCTCTTTACGATTCTCTCTTCGGTTATCTTTTTTATTATACTTTCTTGCATTTTCTTTTTTCGGATGCTTTTCATATTTTTCTCTTACCGGTTTTTCCTCTATAGGTTTAGATTCCTTTATCTCCGAAATCTTCTCTTCTTTTACTTCTTCTTTTACCGTCTCTTCCTTTTTCCTTCGTGCCTTAATTACAGCCTGTTTCATACCTATTCCAAAGAATCCGGCACTTCCTTTTTCAATTACTTCATAATCCAATTTGTCACTTGTTACTCCTAACTGAACCAATGCTTCAGTAATTGCATCATCAAGTGTTTTTGCAGATACTGTAATATAATCCATAATAATTGCCCCCTAATTATTCTTATTAAATCTATCAACCATATTTGCTTTATCTGCAAGGCTTCCCGGCTTAGCATTCTTTGCTTTTTGTTTTGCCCGTTCTACCTTCGCTTCTCTTTCCTTCTCGGATGCTGAATCTGACTTGCGTTTTGCGGAATCCCTAATTGTTCTCGTATTCGTCTGAGCCATCTCATTGATCTTTTCAGCTCTCTCTCCACGTTTCTTTGCTTTTTCTTTCGCTTTTTCCTTATTCTTTTCAATCAAATCTTCCACAGACATATTAGAAAGATATCTGTTAATCACAATCTGCTGAACGGTACGGACAACTGCACTGACAATCCAGTAAAGACCGATACCCGTTGGAAGAGTAAATACCATGAATACAGATAACAGCGGCATTGTAGTATTCATCGTCTTCATCGTTCCTGCCATCGGATTATCTTTATCAAGCTCCTGACCCGATACTGCCTGATTCAAACGAATGTTAAGCATCTGTGTAGCACCTGACAAAACAGGAAGAAGTATAGCCGTGATAATGATAGCAGCGGCAGGTATAGAATAATTTCCACTGTTCCTGATCATATTGATCGGAGCTTCTTTTAAATTCGGAATTGTTAAAAATCTCTGTACATTATCTGAAGCAGTTTTAATTGCCGGTACATATGCTTCAATATTGTAAATAACCGGATATAAAGCAAACAAAAACGGCATCTGGATTAAAAGCGGAAGACATCCTCCCATCATGGATGTTCCGTACTTATCATAAACTTGCTGAATCTCTTCCTGCTGCTTCATCATAGAAGCCTGATCTTTTTTATTCTTATACTTTTTTTGTATTTTCTGAATCTCCGGATTCATAACTGAAGACATCTTAGATGTCCTCTGCTGATTAATGGTCATCGGAAGCATACATGTATATACAATAATCGTATAAATAATGATCGATAATCCTACTACTCCATTTTCCAGACCAAACGTGTCCGTCAACATCGTATAGATAAAGTCCATCACTTTACCCAATAGCCAACAAAGCTGTCCAACAATCGGCCAGTTCGCTGCTGTCAATAAACTAAAAACCATCTCTTTTCCTCCATCGTAATCTTTTCTTACGGAACAGGGTCATACCCTCCCTTTGAAAATGGATTGCATCTCAATACACGTCTTACTGCAAGATATCCGCCTTTTGCTGCTCCATATTTTTCAATTGCTTCTAATGCATATGTTGAACATGTGGGATAATATTTACATGATGAATATCCCTTCATAGAAGATAAATGTTTCCGATAAAAACCAATACATGCGAGCAAAAACTTTTTCACAATCCAATACCTCTTATAACATCATGAAGATTTCCCAGATGGATCAGTGCACTTTCAATCTCACGGTAATTTTTTCCTTTTGCACTGTTTCTTACTATAACAACAATATCAATTCCACACTTAAAACTATCTTCCTGTAACCGGTAAATCTCCCTTATCTGCCTTGTCAAACGATGCCTTACAATACTATTTCCTACTTTTTTACTTACGGATATTCCTAATCTGTTCTTTTTTAATCCATTATCCCTGACATACATAACCAAATATTTATTGGCTAATGACTTTCCTTCATTATACACCAACCCAAAATCAGAATATTTTTTTAATGACTCGGAATATTTCATAATTTGATTCTCCTAATTTTAATAGAAGAAAAGGCCACATATATGCGGCCTACGCGGATAATACTTTTCTTCCTTTAGCTCTTCTGTTCGCAAGTACTTTTCTTCCGCCTGCAGTACTCATCCTTGATCTAAAACCATGAACTTTAGCTCTCTGTCTTTTCTTAGGCTGAAATGTCATCTTCATAGATATCCACCTCCTTATATTTTATAAGGGAAATTCCCTACTTATTTCTATAAGACATCACTGTTAATTATATTAAATTACTGTTTGTCCGTCAAGCAAAACATTACATTTCTCACCATTTTTTATTTTAGTATTAAACATTGTGATATTCACAACTTATCCACAAAATGTGGATAAGTTGTGAATATTAAGTGGATATCTTGTTAAGATAAAAAATTTTTTTTATTTATCTTATGAAAATAAGCCTTTTTTGTTTATTATAAAGTTATCCACAAGGAATAACAATTGCTTAAATCCAGAATATGATGTAAAATAATAAGCAATCTTAGAGTAGAGTAGGAGATATGTATATGAACATTGTCGAAGAAAAATGGGCCGACATTATCGAATATCTGAGAACCGAACATGAGTTATCTAATGTTTCATTCACAACATGGATACAACCTTTAAAAGTATATAATGTAATCGACGATACTGTTTATATTATGGTTAATATGAACGCGAGTGTTGAATACATCGAAAAAAAATATCTTCTTCCTTTTAAAGTATGTATTGCTGAAATTACTGGAATTGAATATGAAGTTGTATTTGTATCAGAAGACGATGATAAGATTAATGAAATACGTAATATGTCAATTGAGGCCGACCAAAAAAGAAAAAACAAATCTTTGTTTGAAAAAGCCGGTTTGAATCCCAAATATACATTTGACACTTTTGTAGTCGGAGGTAATAATAACTTTGCCCATGCAGCTTCCCTCGCTGTATCGGAATCACCCGGAGAAGTATACAATCCACTGTTCCTATACGGAGGAGTGGGTCTTGGTAAAACGCATCTGATGCATTCAATTGCTCATTTTATCTTAGAAAATAATTCTAAAAAGCAGGTCCTCTATGTGACAAGCGAGGCTTTTACAAATGAGTTGATCGAAGCTTTGAAAAAAGGAAAAACAGCAGGCGATGAATCAGAGATATCCAAGTTCCGAAATAAATACAGGAATAATGATGTTCTGTTAATTGATGATATCCAATTTATTATAGGAAAAGAAAGTACGCAGGAAGAATTCTTCCATACTTTTAATCATCTGCATACTTCCGGAAAACAGATCATCATATCCAGCGACAAACCTCCAAAAGATATTGAAACATTGGAAGCAAGACTCCGCACCAGATTTGAATGGGGACTGATTGCGGATATATCATCTCCTGCTTATGAGACAAGGATGGCTATTCTTCAGAAAAAAATTGAATTGGATCATTTGGAAAAATATAAAATTCCACACGATGTACTGGACTACATAGCTGTCAATGTAAAATCCAATATCCGTGAATTAGAAGGTTCCCTCAATAAACTGATCGCCTTGTACAAACTCAATCACAATGAGGGACCTATCGATATCGCTCTTGCGGCAGAAGCATTAAAAGATATTATATCATCTGAAAATAACCGAAAAGTTACACCTGAATTAATTCTTGACATTGTATCGGAACATTTTAATGTCACTGTCACAGATCTGAGAAGTAACAAGAGAAATTCGGAAATTGCATATCCTCGACAGATTGCCATGTATCTGATAAGAACCATGACCGAATCATCATTAAAAGCCGTAGGCGTTGTCCTTGGCGGAAAAGACCATTCAACTGTCAAATATGCGATTGAAAAAATAGAAAATGAGGCCAGGGAAAGCGAATCTTTTTCTAATACCCTTTCTATATTGAGGAAAAAAATAAATCCTGTTTAATTCGATGTTAATAAAATTGTGGACAAACACGAAAGAAACTTTTGAAAAGAAAACTTTTAAATTAACATAGAAAGTTATCCCAATTTTATCCATCTAAAAACAAGAGTATATTTCACAGATTTATCAAATATAAGAATTAAGTAAAATAGGGGCTTTGAAGCACTTTTCCTCTTTTCCACAGTCCCTAATAAGAATAAGACGGAATTAATTTATATATTTATATATGCGCATTTTTCGAAAGGAGTTATACACAATGAAAATCATATGCAGCAAATCAGATTTAGTAAAGGGAGTTGGTATTGTAGCAAAAGCTGTTCCTTCTAAAACTACGATGCCTATCCTTGAATGTATTTTGATAGATGCCACAGCAGATATTATCAAATTTACTGCCAATGATATGGAACTGGGAATACAGACAGAGATTAAAGGTGAAATTGTAGAGAGAGGTATGATTGCTATCGATGCAAAAATATTTTCAGAGATTGTACGCAAGCTTCCTGAAAACGATGTCACTATAACAACGGATGATAATCTTCAGACGACAATTGTATGTGAGAAAGCAAAGTTTGATATATCCGGAAAACCGGGAGAGGAATTTTCATATCTGCCGGTAATTGAAAAAGAAGATTCTATAGAAATATCCCAGTTTACCTTGAAGGATATAATCAGACAAACTATATTTTCTATCTCTGACACGGAAAGCAATAAGATGATGACCGGAGAATTATTTGAGATCAGGAATAATACGCTGAGAGTTGTATCTCTGGACGGTCATAGAATATCTATTCGCAGGATAAGCCTTAAAGACAATGTAAATGACAACAAACTGATCGTTCCGGGTAAAACACTGAATGAAATCGTAAAAGTACTTTCCGGAGAAGCAGAAAGTATGGTGGATATTTCTTATACAAAAAATCATATCGTATTTGAATTTGATCAAACAGTTGTAGTATCCAGATTGATTGAAGGAGAGTATTTTAAGATTGACCAGATGTTGTCCAATGACTACGAGACGAAAGTAAGAATTAATAAAAAAGAATTATTAAATTGTATTGACAGGGCAACACTTCTCGTGAAAGAAGGAGACAAAAAGCCTATTATTATAAATATTAACGAGGATGTAATGGAACTTAAGATCAAATCGGTGATAGGTTCTATGAATGAAGAAATCTATATCAACAAAGAAGGAAAAGACCTTATGATCGGATTTAATCCTAAATTCCTTTTAGATGCACTGCGCAATATTGATGATGAAGAGGTGACTCTGTATCTTATGAATGCAAAAGCTCCTTGCTTTATCAAAGATGAAATGGAAAGTTATATATATTTGATCCTTCCTGTAAATTTTAACGCAGTATCGTAGGAAAATTTTTGCCGGAGAAAGTGAGAAAAATATGGTAAAGATAAAGTTGAGAGATGAATTTATAAAACTTGGTCAGGCACTCAAGGCTGCAAATCTTGTAGAGTCCGGTGTAGATGCAAAAAATGCAATACAAGAGGGGCTGGTAAGTGTAAATGGTGAAGTAGATGTAAGGCGTGGAAGAAAGCTGTTTTGCGGAGATATTGTTGATTATAACGGAGAGCAGATCAAAATTGAAAATTAAATCTTTAAAATTAAAAAATTTCAGAAATTATGGTTTGCTGAATCTTGATTTTGATAATGAAGCTAATATATTCTACGGAGATAATGCTCAAGGAAAAACAAATATACTTGAAGCAGCATACCTTTCAGGAACAACAAAATCTCATAGAGGCGCCAAAGACAGAGAACTTATAAGATTTGGAAATGAAGAATCCCATATAGAAACTGTGATTGAAAAAAAAGGCATTCATTATCAGATAGATATGCATTTGAAAAAGAATAGTCCAAAAGGAATAGCAATCAATAAATTACCAATCCGCAAGGCAAGTGAACTATTTGGAATTGTCAATTTTGTATTTTTTTCACCGGAAGATTTGAATATTATAAAAAATGGCCCTTCTGAGCGGAGAAGATTTATTGATCTGGAATTATCACAGCTTGACAAAATATATCTGAGTAATTTGACTAATTATAACCGTATAGTTAATCAGAGAAATCATCTGCTCAAACAAATCGGTATAGAAAATAAAAAAAATTTTGAAGATACACTTGAAATATGGGAGCTTCAATTAGTACAATATGGGAATAGGCTGATAGACAGAAGAAAGCAGTTTGTAGAAGATATCAACAGAATCGTATCTTCTGTACATAAAAAGTTAACGGGAAATAAAGAAGAGATACAGATTATTTATGAGCCCAGCAACGGAAATATGACATTAGAGCAGGCAATCAGGAAAAACCGGGAAAGGGATATGAGAATTAAAAGCACCTCTATAGGACCTCACAGAGATGATATATGTATTATGTCAGGAGATTTGGACATCCGAAGATTTGGCTCGCAGGGACAGCAAAGAACTGCGGCCCTTTCTTTGAAATTATCGGAAATAGAGCTTGTAAAGAGAACAATTCATGATACACCTGTATTATTACTTGATGATGTGTTGTCTGAACTTGATAAACATAGGCAAAACTATTTATTAGACAGCATCAATGATATACAGACTCTTATTACTTGTACAGGTGTTGAGGATTTTGTAAATCACAGGTTTTCAATTAATAAAGTGTTCCATGTCCAGGATGGGCAAGTGGCAAAAGAAAATTAGGAGGATTTGAATGAGTACAGAAAAAGTACAGCATGAATATGGTGCCGATGAGATTCAGATATTAGAAGGCTTAGAGGCAGTAAGAAAGCGTCCGGGTATGTATATTGGAAGTACATCTTCCAGAGGACTTCACCATCTGGTATATGAGATTGTGGATAATTCTGTTGATGAAGCGTTAGCAGGATTTTGTGATACAATCGTTGTAACTATTAACAGAGATAATTCTGTTACAGTAATAGATAATGGACGTGGGATTCCAATAGGAATTAACCATAAGGCAGGGCTTCCGGCTGTGGAAGTCGTATTTACAGTGCTTCATGCCGGAGGAAAATTCGGCGGAGGAGGATATAAGGTATCCGGTGGACTTCATGGAGTAGGCGCGTCTGTTGTAAATGCACTCTCTAACTGGCTTGAAGTAGAAATCTGCAAAGATGGAAAAGTATATAAACAGCGGTATGAACGCGGAAAAGTTGTCGAAAAACTCGGTGTTATCGGAGAGTGCGAAGAAGATAAGACCGGTACAAAGGTAACCTTTATGCCTGATGATACGGTGTTTGAAGAGACAGTATTTGATTATGATATATTGAAACAAAGATTTCGTGAGATGGCATTTTTAACAAAAGGCCTCAAAATTGTTATCAGAGATGAAAGGACTGAAGAGAAACCGATAGAAAAGACTTTTCACTATGAGGGCGGAATCAAGGAATTTGTGCAGTATTTGAATCGCAGCAAGACAGCTTTATATGGTGATGTTATCTACTGTGAGGGAAATATTAATAATGTTGCAGTGGAAGTGGCGATGCAGCATAATGATTCTTACAGCGATAATACGTATGGATTTGTTAATAACATTACAACTCCGGAAGGGGGAACTCATGTAGTAGGCTTCCGCAATGCATTGACAAAAACTTTTAATGATTATGCAAGGAAGAATAAATTATTAAAAGAAAGTGAGCCGAATCTGTCCGGCGAGGATATCAGAGAAGGTCTTACAGCAATCATCAGTGTGAAGATTGAAGATCCGCAGTTTGAAGGACAGACCAAGCAAAAGCTTGGGAACAGCGAGGCGAGAGGCGCGGTTGACAGCATTGTAAGTAAGCAGCTTGGGATCTATCTGGAGCAGAATCCGTCAGTTGCCAGGATGACAGTTGAAAAATCAGTTATGGCGCAGAGAGCAAGGGAAGCAGCGAGAAAGGCCAGAGACCTGACAAGAAGAAAATCTGCTCTTGACGGAATGTCTCTTCCGGGAAAGCTTGCAGATTGTTCCGATAAGAATCCTGAAAACTGTGAGATTTATATCGTAGAGGGAGATTCTGCGGGCGGTTCTGCAAAGACAGCGAGAGACCGTTCGACACAGGCAATACTGCCTCTTCGCGGAAAGATTCTTAATGTGGAGAAGGCAAGACTTGATAAGATTTATGGGAATGCAGAGATTAAGGCGATGATCACAGCCTTCGGTACAGGCATCCACGATGATTTTGATATTTCAAAACTACGTTATCACAAGATAATCATCATGACAGATGCCGATGTAGACGGAGCGCATATCAGTACGCTGCTGCTTACATTCCTTTATCGGTTTATGCCGGATCTGATCAAAGAAGGATATGTATATCTGGCCCAGCCTCCTCTTTATAAGTTAGAAAAGAATAAAAAGGTGTGGTATGCATACAGTGACGAAGAATTAGACAGTATCCTGAAAGAAGTCGGGCGTGATACGAATAATAAAATACAGCGATACAAAGGTCTTGGAGAAATGGACGCGGAGCAACTCTGGGATACGACTATGGATCCAGAACACAGGATACTTCTTCGGGTTACAATGGATGAAGAATCTACTTCTGAGCTTGACCTCACGTTTACGACTCTTATGGGAGATAAAGTAGAACCAAGAAAAGAATTTATTGAAGAAAATGCAAAATATGTCAAAAATCTTGATGTATAAATCAGTGTAAGAGAAAGGACATAAGGAAAATGGAAGATAATATTTTTGATAAAGTCCATGATGTGGATCTTAAAAAGACGATGGAAACCTCTTATATTGATTATGCCATGAGTGTTATCGCTTCCAGGGCACTGCCTGATGTAAGAGACGGCTTAAAGCCGGTTCAGAGAAGAATCCTGTATTCTATGATAGAGCTTAACAACGGGCCGGATAAGCCTCATAGGAAATGTGCTCGTATTGTCGGTGATACGATGGGTAAATACCATCCCCACGGTGACAGTTCCATCTACGGTGCATTGGTCAATATGGCGCAGGAATGGTCTACCAGATACCCCCTTGTTGACGGGCACGGGAATTTTGGTTCTATGGACGGCGACGGTGCGGCTGCTATGCGTTATACAGAAGCGCGATTGAGTAAGATTTCCATGGAATTGACTGCAGATATCAATAAAGATACCGTTGATTTTGCTCCAAACTTTGATGAGACAGAAAAAGAGCCGGTTGTGCTTCCGGCAAGATTTCCTAATCTTTTGGTAAACGGCACTTCGGGAATTGCAGTCGGTATGGCTACGAATATTCCGCCTCATAATCTGAGAGAGACGATCAATGCTGTTGTAAAAATCATTGATAACCAGATTGCAGATAAAGAAGAGACTACTATCGAGGAGATTCTCCAGATCATAAAGGGGCCTGATTTTCCTACAGGCGGTATGATCCTTGGCACAAGAGGGATTGAGGAAGCTTACCGGACAGGGCGGGGAAAGATTCGTGTGCGTGCCATAACAGATATTGAGACGATGCCTAACGGAAAGAGCCGTATTATCGTGACAGAGCTTCCTTTTATGGTTAATAAGGCAAGGCTTATTGAAAAAATGGCAGAGCTTGTCCGTGATAAAAAGATAGACGGGATTACAGATCTTAGCGACCAGTCGAACCGGGAAGGTATGCGTATCGTCATTGAGCTTCGCAGAGATGTGAATGCTAATGTGATATTAAATCAGTTATTCAAGCATACACAGCTCCAGGACACGTTTGGCGTGATCATGCTGGCTCTTGTGAACAATGAGCCGAAGGTAATGAACATTCTTGATATGCTTAAGTTCTACCTGAAGCATCAGGAAGAGGTCGTTACCAGACGTACAAAATATGAATTAAATAAAGCAAAAGAAAGAGCGCACATATTAGAAGGACTGCTTATCGCCCTTGACAATATTGACGAAGTTATCCGGATCATCAGAGGTTCGCAGACTGTCCAGATCGCAAAGACAGAACTTATGGAAAGATTCGGTCTTTCTGAGGTTCAGGCGCAGGCAATTGTGGACATGCGTCTCCGTGCTCTTACCGGCTTGGAAAGAGAAAAGTTAGAAGCAGAATACAATGAGCTTATGAAGCAGATTGAGAGATTAGAGGCTATACTGGCAGACCGCAAGCTTCTTTTAGGGGTTATCCGTGAGGAGATCATCGTCATCCGTGATAAGTATGGTGATGAGAGAAGGACATCCATTGGATTCGATGAATTTGATATTTCCATGGAAGATTTGATTCCGAAAGAGGATGTAGTAATTACGATGACAAAGCTTGGATATATTAAGCGGATGTCCCACGATACTTTCAAATCCCAGAATCGGGGAGGAAAAGGAATCAAGGGAATGCAGACTCTTGATGAGGATTATGTAGAAGAATTATTTATCTCCCATACTCATCATTATATCATGTTCTTTACCAATACAGGCCGTGTATATCGTATGAAAGCATACGAGATTCCGGAGGCGAGCCGGACATCGAGAGGAACTGCTATCGTAAACTTGCTGCAGCTAATGCCGGGAGAAAAAATCAGCGCAGTGATAGAGCTTGACGAATACCGGGACGGCGAGTATCTGTTTATGGCGACAAAGAGAGGACTTGTAAAGAAAACTCCGATCAAAGAATACGAGAATGTCCGCAAGAAAGGACTTGCTGCGATCACTCTCCGGGAAGACGATGAATTAATAGAAGTCAAATATACAGATGGAAAGAACGATATCTTCCTTGTAACAAAGTATGGCCAGTGTATCCGGTTCAACGAGAAAGATGTGCGCCCGACAGGAAGAACATCTATGGGTGTGCGAGGCATGAACCTTTCTGACAGAGATGAGATCATCGGAATGCAGTTAGAGATACAAGGAAAAGAACTTCTTATTGCTTCAGAAAAAGGTATGGGAAAACGTACAAATACTTCTGAATTCACTTGCCAGAACAGAGGCGGTAAGGGAGTAAAATGTTATAAGATTACTGAAAAAACTGGAAATGTAGTAGGTGTAAAGGCTGTCAATGAAGATGATGAGATTATGATCATCAATACAGAAGGAATCATTATCCGTATGAAGTGCGAGGGGATATCCGTACTTGGAAGAGTGACCTCCGGTGTGAAGCTTATCAATCTCAATGACGGTGATACCGTGGCAAGTATCGCTAAAGTAAGAAAGGGCGATGAAGAAGAAGCGGAAACGGAAGCTTCGGATGAAGAGTAGTTAAAAAATCTTAAATAGAGACAGATGTGATTCATGTGATTCACATCTGTCTTTTAGATTAGGTTATGCTTTTTATACTGAATTTTAATTATGCTCCAATGCCAGTCGAGTCATTTTGTTGGAGAGATTTGATTAACGCCCCATTTTTCTTTGCCGTTATATAAATATCTTTAAATTGTTTTTCACACTGCTTCTTCCTGTGCCTTCAGTTCCCTGATGATTATTTCCGCGACCTTCACTACGGTAGCTTCTACAAACTTTGTACACTGTGCTTTTCTTTCAGGGGAATTTTTTTCCATTCCTCTTGTAAGGACACGACAGCAGGTTCCGCCGCATGTTTCTTTAAAATAATCGTGGAACTCTTTTGTAAGTTCAAAACATTTGATATTTTTAGGGTCTCCCGGCGTGGAACGTCCGAAAAAATATCCGATACACATCGTAGCTCCTGCTAAAGCTCCACATATACATCCGCCCCCACCAAGTCCCCACGGGAAACCGGAACTCATCTTGATCGCGTCATCGGACATGTCAAGATCAAAGGCCTTTCGGATCGTATAGATTACGGATTCGGAACAGGTAAAACCGGAGTGGAAGATATCGTTAGCATCTTTGCGCAGTTCGTCGAAATTAATGTCTGTTTTCATGGTAAACCTCCTCGTTTGTTATATGTTTAATATTATCATATTGTTTTTACTTTTGAAAGTTATTTTGTTTTTAACAGTTTCTCTTTAAGGCATCCCATAATGCAAGCGCTAATAGCGCGGGCGAACTTCGTTCGGCAGAGTTTTATCAGCAGTCCGCTGGGAATCCTTTACAAATACATATACCCCTTCCGAGGATTCTTTCTCCGAAAACCGATACCCCAGGCGCGCAAAGCCTTTCAGCTCCTTTGTATCTTCAATCCTGTTTTCTGCCATAAACCGCACCATCTCACCCCTCGCCATCTTCGCCTGTGTTCCCTTCTGGATGATTTTTCCGTCTTTCCATTCCCCAAAAACACATGTGAGAAACTGCACTTCCGGCTCCACATACCGCTCGATGCATCTTGAATATTCCTTTGAGGCCAGATTTACGATTGTCCCGCCGCTTTCTTTCACTTTCTGATACAGACACTCTCCCCAGTAATCGTAGAGATTTTTCACGCCGCCTATTCCTGCCTTTGCCTGCATCTCCAGGCGGTAAGGGCTTACCCCGTCAAGCGGCCTTAACGCCCCGTAAAATCCGGACAGAATCCAGACATGTTCCTCCGCATAATCCCACTCTCCCCTTGTAAACACTTTGGGCGCCATATACTGGTATTGGATTCCCTCGTAAGATACGAGGGCAGGAGTCAGGCCGCTCCGCAGATTCATCTCCCGGACGCGGCGGTAATTTAGCTCTGCGATTTTTTCGTTGCAGCGCCACAAAGACTTAAGTTCCGCAAAAGAGAGCGTCCGCATCCAGTTAAGGAGCCTTTCTGTCTCGTCCAAAAATGCGGGGAGCTGCCGATAATGAAGGATATCTGTATCTATATTCATCTTTTTGGCGGGTGAAATGATAATCTGCATCGTGTTTTATGTACCTCCGATTTTTACTTATGATACTCTATTCCGGCATAAATATCAAATAAAGCGCCGCACACGTTGTATATTTGTTGGGATTTGTGTAGTATATTTATGTGATACAAGGAAAGGGAAGAAAAATGGCTTACAAAATATTGATAATTGATGATGATACGGAACTTCTCAAAATGCTGAAAAGGTATTTTGAGATGAGAAAATATGAAATCATTACGGCGGAAAACGGAGCGGAAGGGTTAAGCAAGATAAAGCTTAAGCCGGACATCATATTGCTGGATGTAAATATGCCGAAAATTGACGGAATACAGGTATGCCGGAGGATACGCGACAAGGTCGCCTGCCCTGTTTTATTTCTGACTGCCCGGGTAGACGAGCAGGACGTTGTGAACGGGCTTTCCTCGGGAGGCGATGATTATATACTAAAGCCCTTCAGCCTGAAGGAGCTTGACGCAAGAATCCAGGCGCACCTGAAACGGGAGGCACGGCGCAAGGAGCGGACAAATTGCTGTTTTCAGGGGGAGCTGTCGATTGATTACAGGGCAAAGACCGTGCAGATTGGCGCGGATTATCTGGAGCTGACAAAATTAGAGTATGAAATCATTGAATTTCTGTCCATGAATCCGGGAATGGTTTTTGAGAAAGAAAGAATCCTTTTATATATGGCGGCTGCTTTGCTTTTTAGCTTTGTTCTCTCGGCAGCCATTGTCAGGATTGCCGAACAGACGCAGACAAAAGTTTGGTGGAATTATGTGGATGAAGACACATACTTTAAGGCAGTGGAAAGGGAAGGGCCTGATTATGTGGCGGATATCCCAAGGCCAAGCTCTTATGAGATGACAAAGCCAGACCATTTTGTGTCAGAACTTTGCGATTTTTTACAGACTTATGCCGTGCTGGTTTTGTCCATGTCTTTTAGCTGCGGGGCGGTTTTCCTCTTTTACCAGAATAAGCTGAGACACCCCATCGAGGAACTTAAAGATGCCTCGAAAAGGATTGCCGAAAATCACCTGGATTTTCATATATCTTATGAAAATGAGGACGAGATGGGCGTACTCTGCAAGGAGTTTGAGCGGATGCGCTCAGAGCTTGCTAAAAATAATCAGATATTATGGAGGATGGTTGAGGAGGAAAAGATGCTCAGGGCGGCGATTGCCCATGACATGCGCGCTCCGCTGACTGTACTGAAGGGTTATCAGGAAATGCTGGCAGACTGTCTGCAAGGCGCGGACGCCGATACAGCGCAGGCTATGGACATGCTGTCGGAAAGCGGACGCCAGATTGCGCGTATGGATGCTTTTGTAGAGACCATGCGGAAAATGAGCAGCCTGGAAAGCCGAAAGCCCCGCCCTGAGGAGATTTTGGCCGGACAGCTTAAGGAAGATATTCAGGCGGAACTTGCCGTTCTGGAAAAAGAATATGGGAAACAATGTGTATTACAGGTGACGGAATCAGAGGAAATATTTTGCGGAGATAAGGAAATGATTCTGGAGGTGACGGAAAACCTTTTGTCAAATGCTCTTCGTTACGGAAAAAAGCAAATCGAAATCGCGGTAAAGACCGGACATTCGGAATTGACAATCTGCGTCAGGGATGACGGCGGCGGATTTCAGGAAGATGCCGAAAAGCTTACGAGAGCATTTTATGGGCAGAACATAAAAGACAGCCTAAAACATGCGGGAATGGGAATGTATATCAGCAGGCTGTACTGCGAAAAGCACGGAGGGAAACTGCTTTTAGAAAATGATGAACAGGGAGGAGCTGCGGTGACAGCGATATTTTGCCGGATTGTGTAAGCAGTCCGGCATTTTACTTGTCCATATTTATCCTTATATTTCTTTGTATTCATTGTATTTTTGTTGTGATTTTTCTTTTACAATGAAGATGTTAAAAAATTAAGGAGGTGAAGTTATGCGGGCGATTTTAAAAAGAGAGGTGAAAAATTATATACGAAACCCTCTACTCTGGCTTGGCATCGCGGTCGGCGCTTTGATGATATTTCAAGAGGTCGGTTCCTATCTGGATATTCATTACCTGGCGGAAGGGGAAACCATCGCGAATGACTACCCGGAAACTTACCGGGATGGGGATGTTTTTGACGGATATGTGCCGGCAACAAAAGAGCAGAGACGTACGCTGTGGGAAGAGCGGGTACGGGAAGTCCTGACTTCTGAATTCGAGATGGAGCAGACAGAGGCGCAAGCTGTCATTGACGAAATGAAAGGGATGGACTTTATGGCAGCCTGCGCCCATCTGGAAAAGTATGGTTATTACGACGCTTATTACGAATATGTGAATACAGCCTACCGCAAAGGAACCCGCGAGGAAATCAATTCTTATATTGCAGAGAAACTGAAAAGCAGGACATTTTCCTATTATTTTTCAAGGAAATTCGCCGATTTCGCAGGGCTGTTTATGGGATTTTTCGCGACGGTGCTATTGTCCATGTTGTTTCTGCAGGATACGAGGAGAAATACCTACGAACTTCTCCACACAAAGCCTGTCGGCGCGGGAAAATATGTGTTGGGCAAAGTGGGCGGAGGCTTTGCGGTCTGCCTGATCATACTCGCGGTCTTAAATCTGATATTCTTCGGTTTCGCTCTTACGTCGGCGGGAAAGCATGGATTTGAAGTGCATTTATCAGATTTTCTGTCGGCAACTTGTCTTTATATCCTGCCGAATATGCTGATGATCGTAAGTATCTACAGCCTGATTTCGCTGTTATTTAAAAGTCCGCTGCCCGCAGTGCCGCTTTTGTTTCTCTACATGGTGTATTCCAATATGGGGAGCAGGAACGCGGACGGCATTTACGGATATTACGGCAGGCCGCTGGCAATCATGGTGCGGTTTCCGGGGAGTTTTTTTGATACGGAAACTCCGCCCCTGGCAGTGCTCAATCAAAGTCTCCTTGTCTTAACCGCTGTCTGTATCATATTGCTCTCGATACAGATATGGAAAAGGAGGCGGGTGTATTGACGAAAGAAATGAAAATCACCCTGACTTTCCAAAAACAGGTTTATGCCGTATTATTTGCCGTTATCTTAAGCCTTGTCCGGGGAGTGGTCTACTCTGATGAAATCGGGATTGCACTGGAACCGCCGCTGGCAGTGCTTGCCCTGACATTCTGTGCGGATACCTACACGCAGGAAATCGCAAGCAGGCGCTCGGAAGTCTGGCGGCTGTGTCCTGCGAAAAGGAAGATTCACACGATTTATAAAAGACTTGCGGTGCAGGAGCTGTTTTTGTTATCTGTCGCAGCCTTTGGGTATGGATTATTTTTATTCTTCCAAAATCCCGTAACAGGCAAAATGACGGAAGATGTCTTGATTATGGCAAACGTCCCGGAAAGTGAAATATACAAGTTCCTCGTATATCTTGCCGCTTTGGCTGTCACTATTTTCTTTTGGGGAATCTTGTCGAATCTGCTCTCCTGCCTGTTCCGGAATATGTGGGCGGGAATCGGCGCCTGCCTGATATTGTGGCTGACCACGAATTCCGCCATGGGTGACAGAATCCTTGGAGTATGGAACTTGTTCTCCTACACTTTCAGAGAGCTGGGTGACAGCAGCGATTTTAGTTGGCTGTGCGGAAAAATGGTCTGCATCTGCATCGGAATCACGGCAATGGCAGTTATGCCTGAAATCATTGAGAAAAGAGGTTAGACTATGGGAATCAAGATAGAAGATTTAACAGTGACATTTAAGAATAAAGTGACGGCGGTCAATCATGCCAGTCTGGAAATCCCGGCGGGAATCTTTGGGCTTTTGGGGGAAAACGGCGCGGGAAAGACAACGCTGATGCGGGTGCTGACAACGATACTCCCGCCAACCAGCGGAACTGTAACATTAGACGGGATACTCTACAACGAGGGAAATTTTGAAAAAATACGCAGGAAAATCGGATACCTGCCTCAGGAGATTGACCTGTACCCAGGTCTTACGGTACAGGAATGCCTGGAATATATGGGAGACTTGTCCGGCATACCAAAGACAGCCTGCAAAGAACGCATCCGGTATTATCTGGGAAAGACAAGTCTGTCGGAGCATAGTAAAAAGAAGATGCGGCAGTTATCAGGCGGCATGAAACGGAGAGTCGGACTTGTCCAGGCGCTTTTAAGCGAACCGGACTTTTTAATCGTTGACGAGCCCACCACCGGGTTAGACCCGGAAGAGCGCATCCGTATCCGGAACCTTCTCGTTGATTTCTCGGAAGGGCGCACTGTCCTGTTCTCGACCCATGTGGTGGAAGACCTGACAGCGACCTGCAATCAGCTTGCGGTTATGAAAAAAGGGAGATTCCTTTATTCCGGTAGCATGAGAGAACTGCTGGAACAGGCGAACGGCCATGTTTGGGTCTGTAAAGTTAGGAACGAAGGAGCGGCGAGGGAGCTGGAAAGAAGATACCATGTCTCATCGAAACAGTACGCGGGGGATGGATTGCAGATGAAACTAATCAGCGAGGTGCCGCCCCAGATAGAATGCAGAGCCTGTGAGGCGACGCTGGAGGATGCGTATATTTATATTGCGGGGAGGGAAACGTAAGCATAGCAATATTTTTTAGGAATCAGGGGGCTGGAATCGGTATTCGCGGGCAGCCCCCGGGTTACTAAATAAGACAACTTTTCACTATTACTTTTTACTTACGCTCGTCCATAAATGGTGCAGTTTGAAACGCTTGGGTTCAAACTCTCTTGTTTCAAATCTTTGGACATATCTGCATACATCTTCGTTTTCATCGGAACAGATTTTTAATAAAGGATATACATATCTTTCGTTATGTTTATTAACTTGGCGCAGATGTTTATTTGTATCGATGTCTTTCACATATGCTACCATCATGCCGCTTTTTTCATTCCTGCCATATCCCCATTCGTCTAATGTAAAACGTCTTATTCCTTTTTTTACATAATTTTGGTCTTCCGTATTTGTCAACAGGCATTTGCACTCTATCGTAAAATATCGTTGCGACTTTTCCGGTGTACTCGCATTTTCATCATTGAAAACCCATTGTAAATCAGGCTTTTTACGAAGACATGCTTGATTTTCCTGCTCTCCTGCAGCATTCAGAGGTTGATTTTGCGTTTGAAATATAATATTTCCAAAAGTTACTCTCTGACGGTCAAACCTAACGCGAAGTATGATTTTATGCAGCTCTGCCGTTATATCATTTTCCGTATAATCTGTATCAACATAACTATCTAACTGAGATAGTGCCTCGGTCATAATCTGCAGTATGCCCTGTTCCCATTGTGTCCATATATTAATGGAATAAAGGCTTGGTCTATCCATTCACATCCACCTCCAATAATTGTTTATCAACTATTTTCAGCAAAATAGAATTCAGGTCATTCCACGCCATACTTACAGTCCAATTTCTTTGTTCGTCTTTTTTGATTACTGCTATGCATGTTTCAGAAACTCCAACAAATGAGCCTTCTATGTAAATATTGTCTGTCACTTTTTGCCGGCTTAATTCTTCAAATTTATTTAATGCTGTTTCCCATTCATTATCATTTTCACAGTCCCCGCAAATGGGCTCACTTTTGTATTTACTCAAAAATAATACAGCTATAATTCCTTTTGAGCGATAAATCTTCCACTCCAGTTCGGCATCAAGCTCTGCCAAATACCCATTTATTGAAGATATAATCTCCTTGATATACTCATATATCAGATGATTTTTTTCATACAAGTCTGCCTCAACTCCATAAAATCCCTCTGTAATATCCGGCAATCTTTTCATTGCATAACTGTCAAACTTTTTGTAAAATAAGTCTAATCCGTATGAACACATATCTTTTACCAAATTCCGTTCATTCCCGGTTAATTGGTATAAATCAAAAACTATTTTATCAATATCCTCTTTTATCTCTTTGATACTGCGATGATTTTCTTTTATCGGCGCAAAAAGCGTGATACCTTCATAATTCTTAATTTCATCCATGAGCAGCGCAAGTCTTTCTGCATATTCGTTGTTCTCCTCCAACAAACCTGGTATGGGAAATCGCTCTAATTCATCAAGGTGAATCTCATCATGCCACATCCCCCACCCGCTGCAAGTTAAAAAGAAATAATACCTGGCTACGGACGAAAGCATTATAGCACATATACTTTTCATCAAAGAATCACTCGCATCTTTAATTTTGATGCAGTGAATACTGGTTGTAAAAGAAAATGGCATATTTTCAAACCTTGCTACAATTTCTCCCCTGGTTTCTCCCTTATTAGATATACCGCGCTTTACTATAATCCGACTGCCTTCAAATATATCAAAACTGCTAAAATTCCTATGCATCTCTGTAGGTACCGCTGCAGTCAGAAACTTATCGACATCTCCGTAAGCAACTAAATTTTTTAAAGATAACCTTTTCAATGAAGATACCTTTTCAACACTGTTTGTCTCTCCTTTTCCTAATGTAAATCCTTGTCTGACTACTATCTCCTTGTCCTGCACACACTTTGATAATGGTGGATTTGTTTTTATCTTCTTAATCAAATCCAAATCCGAAAGCCTTCCCCACCATAATGTTTTCCATGCATAACTGTATTCCAACAATTCACTCTGCTTTATATAATGCATATCCGATTTCCCTAAAATGATATATTGATGCTTTATATTTTCAGAGTTCATCTTTACAGACCAATAAGACACATAATTATCCCCAACAGGTTCTTCCGCTCGGAATAATACCGCCGCAAATGGAGCAATCGCATTTTTAAAGAATATATTCCGCGAATGTGCAAAATTAATAATCTGCACTAATACATTTTGACTTAGCCACTTCTCTCTAAACTCTCTGCTTTGTCGATAGCCGGTTTTAGAAAATATGCCTATTGGAAGTAGCAGAGAAATAGTTCCTTTTTGTTTAACCCATTCTATTGCACGCCAAATAAACGCCTGTGAACTTTCCTTGTCCCCAATCGGCAGTTCTTTTGATTTGCACCATTTCAAAGCGCAATTATCAGCTTTTTCCCATGGCGGATTGCCAATAATAATATTCACACTGCTTTTTTCAACAAATAAATCTGCCTCATCCGTAAAAGTATCAGCACATAATAAAATATTCAAAGATAACGGCTTAAACTCATCACATTTCAAATTAGGTAAATATTTATTTCTTTTCATTTGTTCAAGAATCGAAGGCGTGTCTTGAAAGTCAAGAAAAGCAACATACAAGCTAAATGCAGCTACTCTTAATGCCTCTTCGTTTCTCTCTATACCGCGAATTTGGGTTTTTAAAATGTTTTTTAGTTGTTCATACTCTAATAATCTTCCCTCATTTTTAATCATATGAAACCTTACAATGCGCTTAAATGATTCTACAAGAAAAACACCTGAACCGCAGCAAGGGTCGAGAACAACTGGTAATTTCTCTAATATCTCAATGGTAAGCGTCTGTTTTACCATAAGTTCAACTAAAGATAACGGCGTATAATGTGTTCCGGTATCTTGCCCGTCACTTTGTTTATAATAAAATTCTTCATAAAGATTGCTTATCAGCTCCATAGGAATAATGTCAAATTTATATGCCCAGAAGAATAACCTCAACTGTTCATCAAATTTTCCTTGTAAAAAATCCGATATTTTTATTAAATGTTCAGGCAAAACAACACTTTCTTCTGTTTCATCAATAGGAAACATATCCCCATTAAAATCCTGTGATAATTTCTTATATAATGCATATGTAAATTCTTTACTTCTCAAGCATTTGATATAATTAACATTCGTCTCACGGTCCGTCATAAGGCAATAATCTGATGGCTGCTCTAAAATTTTTTTCCATTCTGTGTTCTGTATAGCCAAACTGTCAAAATAATCATCCGTCAGTATACCTCTATCCTCTAAATAGCGTATAAATATAGAGCGTCCCACAATAGAATGTGCATATTTTATTTTTTCTTTATTAAGCCCCATATTCATTAATTCTGCACGTATTTTTTTAATATCATGAATTAATGTATCATTCGCCTTATATATTTTACTTCCTTCATTAAGTTTTGCTATTCCAGCGTCGATTCTATCTCGCGAGAGATTACGCAATTTCTGTAATATATCATTCGCTGTATTAACAATTGCAATTGGTTCTGGAATGATTTTTTCTCCTTTACAAATTTTCATCTGCACTGAAAAATCATATACTCGTAATTCGCCATTTATCTCACAAAAGAAATACTGCGGACGAGCCAGATTCCATACATTGATATATGCTCGTTCAAAATCCATTTGATCAGCAGAATAACACGCCCCGAAAATAACCGCCGGATTGTCTTTGAGAAAAAATACGGAATCAATAGAAAATGCTCTTGATTTACGATTTATTTTGTAACAGGAAGACAGCCATTCCCCTATATCCAGCCTTTCATCTGCCTGCACATCAGAAGAACATACGGAAACTAAATCTCCCTTATCATACTCTAAAATCCTATATGCCTGTTCTAATAAATTGTGATTCACAAAAGCACCTCTCAAATAAGATTATTTCGAATTTCACTTTACCTGATTTATTATGAAGTATTTTTATTAAAAAAGCAATAAATTTCAAATCAATCACACCTAAGCCTCTCAACAACACTCGCCCCCTGCGTCCTCCGGTAAATCGCCACAGGCGCCGCCGCGCACACGGCAAGCACAATCCCAAACAGCACAAGATTCCTTATCCACGGAACAGAAAATGAAACCCCTTTATAGAGCGCCGCCGCCTGGAACACCACATAGCTGGCCGGGAATCCGATGACAGATGATAGCAGGAGCGAAATAAGCGCATACCCAATCCCTTCTGCCCGCAGCATCTTCTTTATCTGCCCTGCCGTCATGCCGATGCTTTCCAGTGACGCCAGCTCCCCGGAACGGTTCTGGACGCTTGCCGCCATGGTATTCAGGTAGTTGAGCACCGCCAGGAGGGCAATAATGACTCCTGCGCTGTTTCCCAATACTTTCACCTGCGTCTCCGTATTTTTCATCTCGGCGTACCGCTCAAGCTTTGACTCATGTGAGATTTGCTTATCGCCGGCAAAAACAGCCTTCACCTTCCGCTCGGTCTCTTTCGAATACGCATTTTCATATTCTATATCAATCAGTTCGGTAATCGTCTCTCTCCCCAGTTTCTCTGCATACTTCTCACTGACGATAAGGTCCGGCGTCAGACCTCCGGCAAAATACGCCGGATTCATACCGCTGCCCGCCACCGCGGCTATCTGCACCGTATGTTCCTGCACCGTTTGCCCCTCCCCCGTCTCGTCCGGGAAGTAAAACCGCACCGTTTTTCCGGTCATGCCGTTATCGCCTTCTGTAAAATATTTGAGAGCTACCGCCGTCTTTCCCTGCTCAAAATCATCCCGGTCAAGGACATTTCCCAAATCTTCATTTAAAAGGTCAAAGCCTTTCTCGTCTATGCTGATAAACCGGGGCATAAACAGCCCGCTCCCCGGTTCTTTCCGGTACAGCGCCATGTCTTCTTCATAATTTCCCGGACTGTAGCGCGACTGGTACAGCTCTTTGAAATAATCGCCGTAAATCTCTTCCTGATAAGGGATGACAACCTCCTCCGAGCCGACTTTCCTTACCGACTTCACGCCCTCCGCTTTCTCTGTCTGAGATATCTTTTCCTCCGTGATAAGCTGCTTTCTGTCATCTTCAATGACCGTCTCATTTTTAAAACGGATGTCGTAGGAATAGATTTCATTTAAGATGCGCTCTGCGTCGTTGGCGCGGATAATGGTATTTACCGACATAAATACAGACATTACGATTACAAAGGATGCAAAGATAACAGCCGCCTGTTTTCTGTCCCGGAACATATTCTGAAATGCCATGGAATAGATGCCGCCCCACTCCCGTCTGCGGTTTTTCCTTTTGCCTGAGTAAGGGATATAGCGCATAGCCTCAACCGGGGAACAGTCTCCCGCCATTTTTGCCGGTTTCCTGCAGCTAATAAGATTTGTCAAAAATGCAAAGCATCCCCCGAGAAGAAATACCCACACATTCACAGACACAATGTCTTTGGCGGAAAATGTCGGATTTGCGATATGCAAAAGCTGCGGAATCATCATTTCAGCCGTCACTGCAGCCGCAGCCAATCCCAACGGAATACCCGCCGCCGAGTTCCAGACTGCCTGCCGGTAGATGATGCTCTTTAACTGGACGGAAGTCATCCCGAGCGTCTTAAGCTGTCCGTAGTAGCGGATATCCTTTGAGATGGAAATGTACATGGTATTGTAGATAAACAGATATCCGCTTGCAAATATCATGATAAGCAGAGCCGCCAGCCCTAAAAGCATTATAAAAAAGTTTGCAAAAAGGTTGTAGTCGGCGGAAAGATACTGATTTCCTCTCATATCCAGCCCTTCCCGGATACTCTTAATGTCGCTTTCCGAATATACCGGATTTTTAAGCGATATCCTCAAAAGCCCCTGGGTAAGGTCTGTCTGCTTTACGCCTGTCTGATTAAAAAATGCTTTTGAGACATAGCCTTTTGCCGCTCTGCTATAGTCGGTATACCAGCCGCTTAAGACAAACTCCTTTGCCAAAAGCTCTTCATCCGAGCCTTCCTCCAGGGTAAAATAAGTAAGATTCAGTTTCATGCCGATTTTGGGATTTGGAATCCCCATGGCATTCAGCGCATTTTTCCCAAGCATAATCTCGTCTTCGCTCTGGGGATACTCTCCCTTAAAGCTTTCCAATGCGGGAACCGTCTGCTTTTCCCAGCAAGTCTCATCCAGCCAGTAAAGCCTGATTTTATCCAAAGCCGTTTCCTTATATTGCTCTAGGATGCCGCATTTTACCATGACGCCGGCATATTCTACCTTTTCCTTGGAGCGGATTGTCTTGACCTGGTCGTCTCTCGGCTCACTCAGCTCAATGTCGTAGTCCATCCCTTCCATCCGAATCTGGCGCTGTGAAATGGTGTTCCAGTAGCTTGCTCCGGTTGCAAGGACGGTTGCAATCAAAAATGTCGTCAGGGAAATCGCAAAGACTGCGAGAAGATTTCTATTTTTATTTGCCCGGTAAGTGATTCCCGCTATCTCGATGACTGTCTTTTTATTTTTCACTCTCAGCATAGCCGCTCTCACCTCCGCAGATTTTTCCGTCCTCAAGACGTATGATTCTGCCCGCCATCTGGGCAATCTCATCATTGTGGGTAATCATCACGATGGTCTGCCCAAACCGCTGGCCGGTGGTTTTCATAAGCCCCAGCACATCCTGGCTGGTACGGCTGTCAAGGTTGCCCGTAGGCTCATCCGCAAGGATGATTGCGGGTTTTGCCGCCAGCGCCCTGGCTAACGCCACCCTCTGCTGCTGCCCGCCGGACAACTGATTTGGCATGGCATATTTCTTTTCCTCCAGGCCGAGGATTGCAAGTATCTGCTCTACATATTCCCGGTCAGGCCGGATGCCGTCCAGCTTGATAGGAAGTACTACATTTTCATACACATTCATAAGGGGAATCAGATTATAATTCTGAAATACGAATCCAATCTTGCGCCTGCGGAAAATCGTCAGCCCGTCCTTTGACATCTTGGAAATGTCACGCCCGTCTACCACCACTTTCCCGGAAGTAGGATTGTCAAGTCCGCCAAGCATATGGAGGAGCGTGGACTTCCCGCTGCCGGAAGTTCCCACGATTGCGAGGAATTCTCCTTTCTGAACGGAAAGGCTCACTCCGTCCAGAGCCTTCACCCGGATTTCTCCTGTGTCATAATATTTTTTTAAGTTTTCTGTAACCAATATGTCCATTCTACGCACCTGCTTTCTTTTCAATGTTCTTCTTTGGACATATACAGCATAGCAAAAGATTCTTTCTCAAATCTTTCGTGAAGGTGACATTTTTGACACATTTCATTTCGCAGAGCAGCGAATCAGACATGCATATACATTTTTCTGTTACCGCGTGCCAGACGGCGTTCCATATCGGGGCAGGTATAGCTGAACCGCTGTGCCTTTGCCCGGCGCTGACTTAAGCTTTGCATACCCTCCCTCTTTCGACAGCACCTCCCGCACCAGATATAAGCCGATTCCCACTCCCGGCTCGCCGCTCACAGACGGGGAGCGGTAAAACCGCCGGAACACAAGACCCTGCTCTTCCTCCTTTATCCCTATGCCCTGGTCTTCAATCCGGATGCAGACAAATGACTCGTACACTATCACATCCAGCGTAATCTGTGAATCCTCCGGAGAGTATTTTATAGCATTGTCCAGAACATTTCCGACGGCCTCCGCTGTCCATTTTTTGTCCGCATAGCAAAGAGCCTCCGTCTCTTTCAGCGTTAGCTTGATCCTCTTTTTTAAAGCGGATAATTCCGCCATCTGACAGGCCATATTCAGGATTTCTTCCACCCTCACCTTCTGCGGATGTATGGAGATTATCTCCTGTTCGGCGTAAGAAGATTTTACTAACTCTTTCATAAAAAAGTCCAGCTTTTCCGCCTGTTTTCCGACTTTGCTTGCTAAAGCCATCGTATTTTCATCCAGCTTTCGTTCCTGCAAAAGCCCGGTATACAGCATGATATTGGTAAGAGGCGTCCTGACCTGATGGGAAATGTCCGAAATCAGGGATTTGATAAAATCCCTCTCCCTCTCTGCCTTTCCCTGGTTCATTCCCGATATCTGGACAAGCCGGTTCAATCGCTCTGTCACTGCCCCGTCCATGGACTCATCGTAAACAGCGTCCTGAACTTCCCCTCCGATGGCTCTGTCCAGCCTTTGCAGCAAGTTCTGGTACATGACTTCCATCTTCTTTTTCCCGCGGCGGCTTATCAGCATACAAATAACGGCGCACCCCGCACATACGCTTACCGTCAGCACAATGTATCCGTTCATCAGCATTTCTCCCACACATAGCCTTTCCCGTAAACCGTCTTGATGTAAGCCGGCTTTGACGGCGTGTCCTCAAGCTTATCCCGAAGACGGCGGATGCCCACCGACAGGGCGTTGTCCTCCACATACTCTGTGCTGTCAGGCCAGACCCACTCTAAGAGCCGCTCCCTGGTAAGAATCTGCCCGGCGTTAAAGACGAGCAGATACAGGATTCTCTGTTCCGTCTTGCTAAGTTCGATTGCTTTCCCCTCTTTATAAAACTCCATGGTATCAAAGCAAAACCGAAAGACGGAATTGCTGTATTCGGCTTGCTGCTCCCCGGTATTCCTCCTGAGCAGCGCCCGTATCCTCGCACGGAGCACCATCAGGCTGAAAGGCTTTGTGATATAGTCATCCGCGCCGCACTCTAACCCTTTCACGATGTCAAGCTCCATATCTTTCGCCGTCAGCAGCGCAATGGGGATTCGGCTCGTCTTTCGCACTTCCCTGCACAAATCAAGGCCGCTCCCGTCGGATAAGTTGATATCAAAGATAAGCAGGTCAAACGCGCCCTGCCGCAGCCTGTCCTTCGCCTCTGCAACCGTCCTGCAGAGAACAAACTCCAAATCCTCACTGTTCAGAGACAGGCTGATACCCTCCGCCAGGTCCTCATCGTCTTCCAGAATCATAATCGTCTGTTTTTTATTGTATTTCATACGATTCTCCTTTTATGTAAATCAGGATTCCTCTGCTTTTTCTTATGATAAAAATAGTGTAAAACCGTCCGAACCGGACGTATTGAATCTGTTTACATCATCACTTAGAACACAGACACCCAAGGTTTCGATGTCTGCAATTGAAAATTATAGATCTGCGCCCTCAATAAACGCCTCCATGGATTCCGCCTCTTTGGCTGCCTTAAGCCACGACTCGAGAATGTCCGTATCCGTCTCGTCCTCAATCCGGGTGCTCAGTTCAGACGGCAGCGGGCTAAAGTTCTCCAGCAAAAGCTCAAGCTTTCCTTTAAGTCTTCCCAGAGTCAGGCCTTCCCTTCTTCCTTCTGCCAATCCTTCCGACCTGCCCTCAAGCCTTCCTTCTGCCCTTCCTTCATTCCGTTCGGTCTTAAGCAACTCTTCCAACAACATATAGCGTTCCTCCATCTCCCGGCTTTCCTTGACTTTTTTCACAACTGTTTCTTTTTACTCATATGCTTTCCTCCGTAATCATGCAGAGGAATCCTTGAAAGAAGTATAGCACAATGGTTTTTGACTTTCAATTAATATTCTTATTCAATTCAGGTTCGTTCTTGAATTGTAACGTCAAAAGCGTTACAATATAAAAATAAGGAGGTGCGATTATGGAAAAATCAGCAACATTGAATTTAAGGGTAAACCCAACTGTCAAAGAACGGGCAGAAAAAGTATTATCTCAGTTAGGTGTTCCTATGTCTACAGCGATTGATATGTATTTAAACCAGATTTCTCTTACAGGCGGGATTCCTTTTTCTGTTTCTTTGCCAAAAGCACCGGCATCCATTCATGCAGATGCCATGACAGCAGAAGAAATACATCAAAAACTGGAGAAAGGTTATAACGATATAGCGGCGGGAAGAGTACAGAATGCAGCAGAGGCATTTTCAAAATTCAGGGAGAATCATTAATGAGATACACTGTTGAGATTACAAATGAGGCATTAGCTGATATGGAACAGTTATATAACCACATCGCCTATGTCCTTCAGGCGCCAGAAAACGCAATAGCTCAATACAATCGGATTGCAGATGCCATTTTAACATTAGATACGCTGGCTGAGAGAATTCATATTATGGAATCAGTACCGGAACGCAACAAGGAAATGCGAAGGTTATTGGTAGACAATTATTCTGTCTTTTATGTAATTCAGGGAGAAAAAATAATCGTGACAGATGTTCTATATAGCGCATCGGATATTGAAAATCGATTAAAAAGTTCGCAAAAATGAGCATAAGGATACCGCCGCATCCACGACTTTCCCAATCATCTATGCGGCGGCTCTACAAAATCATCCATATATAAGCAGCCCATTAGCAGCTTATGTTTCCTAAACCACTTTCACCCCATATTTCCCCAACTCGCCAGTGACAAATTCCCGCGTTTCCCGTATCTCTTCCATAATATACCGCACATCCTCTTCGCTCGCATTCACCATCCCATAATTCTTCACACAGTTATGGATATAAGAGCGTTTCGCTTTTGCAAGGTCATATTCCCTCGCCCGTATCATAGACGGCTCTTCCGGGAACACAAGGGTTTCCCCGGGAATCTCTTCATCCGGATTGCCGAAAGAAACCTTGATTCCGTTCTGCTTTGCAAAGGTAAGCTGGGGCATCGTATGCTTGCCTGCCCCCGTATACTCGGTCTCCTGCACGATAATAAACTGGTCTTTATCCATCTCCTGCGCCAGCGCAAATGCCGCCGTCAGAGACGTGTTTCCCGCCGGGCCTCTCTCGTACCCTTCCAGGATTGCAAGCGCCTGGGTGATGTAAAATACCTCCCCCTGTTTTACCGTCACATAGCGGTCCATATACCTTAATGTCCTCGCCGCATTCCTGGGGCAGTCGGAGCGGTCCGGCCATGTGATGAACGGTATGGCAAATCCCGTGTGGCCCGTGGTACAGGACTTTCGGTTAAAATCGCGGTCAGATGCCATATGAAGGCCCTTAAGGTCGATGCTTGCCCCTACAATCTCCACGTTTTTCGCCCCGGCTTTCTGTATGCCCCTTGCGGTGCCGGTGAGGTTGCCGCCCCCTGCATTGGTACACACAACCATGTCCGGCTCGCGCCCAAAACGTTCCCGGCACTGCATCACCAGCTCATACCCCAAGGTTTCCACCCCCGCGATGCCAAAAGGCGTGTAGAGGGATGCATTGAAATACCCGGTATCCTCTAAAAGTCCCAAAAAAGTAGTAAACAGCTCCGGCCCTACCGTGAGCTGGATTACTTCCGCGCCGTAAGCCTCGCAGATGCGCTGTTTTTCCAAAATCTCCGGCTGGCCTCTTTTTTCATTGTCGTAACACTCCTGCACGACGATGCATTTCAGGCCGTTCATCGCCGCCTGCGCCGCCACCGCCGCGCCGTAGTTCCCGCTGGTAGCGGAGATAACGCCTTTATATCCGAGACGTTTTGCGTGATAGACAGCGATTGCCGCCCGCCTCGCCTTGAAACTTCCCGACGCGTTACATGCCTCGTCCTTTATGAAAATCCTTGCGCCCTTGCCCTCCGGCGCATATTTCCGCGCCAGCGCGGTAAGATTCCTCATTTCCAGGAGAGGCGTATTGCCCACTCCGTTATCCGCCTGGATTTTCTGCATTTCCTCCATAGAGTAGCCCGTTTCTTCCATCATCCGCTGGTAGTCAAATCCGATGCCCTCATACTCAAAATCTTCATAATCTAAACCCATGGCGTCTCTCATGATGTCATTCTTCCTCGCATTGACCGCCTCGTATGACATATCTTTCGCCATCAGCTCTCACCCCCAAATAATATCTCTTTAAGCTGCCGCTCGATTCTCAGAAGTTCAGGCTGAAATTCCCCGTAATCATGTATGTAACCTGGATTTACCGCTGTCGGATACCCTTCCGTAATCCTTCCGGCAGTCGTCTTTATTTTCACCGGCTCCCCCTCCTTTGCATCCGAAAGAGCCTCCCCCTTTACCCACATCTTCAGGTCGCACCTCTGCGTGTCCTCCGGAACCTGGGGGGCGCGTTTGCCGGCCGGAAGAACGACATTTTCAATCTGTATCCAATCGCCCTTTTTTACGAATAGGCTCATACTAACCACCACACTCCTTTCCTCTGCACATTATAGCACAGGCAGATATTTATACAAGTTTCTTATCTGCTTTGATCAAATCCCTGAAATCGCCCATAATCGCATGAGGCACAGGAATATCCAGCATGGTGATGACGCCCGGCTCCGCATTGATGCAGTGGGGGATGCAGTTCATAATCATCGCCATAGTGCCGATGCCGCCATCAATCTCCGGGGTGTTGGACATATTTACCGGAGGAACAGAGTCCATCACCACATAGTCCCCTGTGCAGATGCCCGCCCGCTCCGGCTCAATCTGCTGAGGATGCTCCATATCAAGCTTTCTTTCGCCGTCGACGTCCACCCATCCTTTCATCGCCACGCCCGCCACAGAGCCTTTTGCCGCAAATCCATAGGGCGACTTTCTGTCAACGTCCGTGATGATGGGCTCCATATCCTGCCCGAAACTCTCCCATTTCCAGCCAAGGGCATCGCAGATCATCATCGTGGACTCCGCAAATCCCACATGCCCCGCCATGGTGCCGTCCGCTTTCTTCCGGTCAAACTCCTCGACCGAAATCCCGATTCCCTGCTCCTCCATAACGGCAGGCCCGAAAGGCGACAAAGAGTTCACCCTTCTTGACGTAATATGGTTTACTTCCTCACACGCCGCCGTCCACAAAACCACAAGCAAATCCATGATAAGCCCCGGGTTGATTCCTGTACCCATAACGGATACGCCGTTTTTCTTCGCGCACTCGTCAAGTTTCTTCGTAAGCTCCGGCTCTTTTGCTTTCGGATAAGCCATCTCCTCCGCCGAGGTAATGACATTCATCCCCCGCTCCATCACGAATACCAGCTTATCATACACATCCTTTGTAAAAGAATTGGTGCAGACCACCACGATATCCGCCGCTCCCGGACGGATGACCTCCTCCGGCGTGCCTACCGTCACATCCTGCCTGTCTCCCTTGACAATATCCGGAATCACGTCATACATGCTCTTTCCGAGCTTGCCGCCGATATCAATGGCTCCCACGATATCCACGCCCTTTTTCTTCGCCAGCATCCTGCCGATGCCGCCGCCCATAGCTCCAAGCCCCCAAAGGATCACTTTCACATTTTCCATAGATTTTAACCTCCTCATGAAATACCAGTTTTTTATTCTTGCTTTGCAGAATTTTTTTCTTCTTTTATCTGTGCAAAATATTCTCTCGTCAGTTTCACTACCACCGGACTTAAGACAATCAGCGCAATCAGGTTCGGAACCGCCATCAGGCCGTTGCATGTATCGGCAAGATCCCACACAAAACCAAGACCGCCCATAGAGCCGATTACGATAAAGATACACCAGAGAATCCGAAGAGGCATGACTGTTTTCTCCCCGAACAGATACTCTGCCGCTTTCTCGCAGTAATAATTTGCCGAAATCAGGCAGGAGAACCCGAACAGCACGATGCTGAACATAACAATGTAACTTCCTATCGTGCCGGGCAGCGCCGTCTCAAACGCTTTCATCGTCAGCGCGGCCCCGTCAAGCCCGCTCTTCCACTCGCCGGAAATCACAATGGCAAGCCCGGTAATAGTCGCCACGATAATGGTGTCAACAAAAACCTCTGTCGCACCCCAGATTCCCTGTTCCACCGGATGACTTACCTTTGCGCTTGCGTGGATGATGGGAGAGCTGCCAAGACCCGCTTCATTGGAAAACATGCCCCTTGCCATACCCTTTGTCAGCATCACCATAAAGGTCGTTCCCGCAAATCCGCCGGTTGCCCCCGCCGGAGTAAACGCACACCGTACAATTTCCGCAAGAGCAGACGGCACTTGCCCGATATTGAGTATAATGATCCCAAGCCCCGCCGCAACATAAAGCCCGCACATAAAAGGCGTCAAAAACTGGCACACATTGGAAATCCTGCTGATTCCCCCAAGGATGACCGCTCCTGCCAGAATGGAAAAGACAATGCCGGTGGCAAGGGGCGGGATTCCAAACTGCGCCTCTACGGAATGGCACATGGAATTGGTGTCCACAATCGCTCCTACTACAAAGTACGCAACAATAACCATAACCGCAAAGAATCCTGCCAGGATTTTGGACTTAAGCCCCTTCGATATATAATACATCGCTCCGCCGGAAAATTCCCCGTTCTCTTTCTTTTCCCGGTAATGGATGCCAAGGGTGACCTCCGAGAACTTCGTAGCCATGCCAAAGAGAGCAGACACCCACATCCAGAACACCGCACCCGGGCCGCCAAGGGCAACCGCAGTCGCCACCCCGGCAACATTTCCCGTTCCCACAACCGCCGCGATTGAAGTGAGCGCCGCTTTCCCGGAAGAAATCGAGCCGTCCCCTTCCGTACTCTTAAATGCCTTCCCAATCGTGTTTTTAATAATGTATCCGAACTTTCTGAACTGTAAAAATCCAAGCCTGGCAGACAGGAAGATGCCCACGCCGAGAATCAGGAAAATCATATACGGACCCCATACTAATTCGTTGATCTTCCCATTAATTTCATAGATCACATCACTCATTAAATTTGTTCCTCCTTTACGTTAAAATAGTTCCGTGCGCACGTTATAATATACATATGTATGCTATATTGAACATACTAACACACTATTCTGTAAAGTTCAACAAAAAATATCATTTGTTTACACATATTTTTGCCATTCTATTATAGATTTTCAGATAAATTATGATATAATTTTTCTATGTTTATACGAAAGGAATGAATATACAAATGAAAGAACCCTCTTACGATATCGGCAATGTGATTCGCAGCCAGCGCAAGCTCAGAAATATGTCACTTAGCGAGGCCTCGGAAAAAACCGGTGTCTCCAAGGCGATGCTGGCCCAGATTGAGCGCAATGAATCCTGCCCCACCATCTCCACAGTCTGGAAGATTTCTTCCGGGCTGCAGATTCCCATCGCTACCCTCCTGGCGCAGCACAAAAGCACCGACTACAAGGTAAATAAGCTTGAAGATGTAGCGCAGCTTGAGAACGAGGAAAAATATATCCGCGTATACAACCTCTTCCCCTTCGATCCATTTACCTCATTTGACTACTTATATATCGAGCTTGACCCTCACTCAACTTATCCTTCCACCGGACATAAAAATGCGCTGGAAGAATACGTCGTTGTAACCTCCGGAAAACTGACGCTGCATATCGCAGAACGGATTTATGAATTGGAAACCGGGGATTCCATTACATTTAACGGAGATGAAGACCATAGTTATGAAAATGCAGATGATGAAGTCGTGATATTCCAGACGATGATGAGGTATTAAATATCTAAATCTTACATTTTACCTTTCCTGATATTTTATGTAGCTATAATGCAACTACAAGGTAACAAAATGTTATCGATATCAGGAAAGGAAGTGTTCAGTTATGAAAAAAATCTTTAAGAAAATGGTTCTGACGGCGTTGGCGCTTGCAGTGTCCTGCAGCTTACTGCCAATAGCATCACATGCAGCATCAACCAGAAAGTGTTACACAATCTCAGGAGGCAATACGCCTGTATACAGTGATACCGGCTTGTCCAGGAAATACGGTACAATCTTTGGTTCCGATGAGCTTCGGGTTATCGATGTGACTGGCAGGTATACAAAAGTTACATATCCGATATCAGGTGGAAGAACTAAGACAGGCTATATCAGTACAGGAGCTATTCTTTGGGGAACATCGGGAAGGGCTTATACGTCAAGGGCGAGGATTACAACATATCGCCGTCCGGGAGGTTCTTCTTATGGATATGTAGATGCAGGAGACAGAGTTGTAATATTAGGAAACAGCGGAGATTATACACAGGTAAAATACCCGGTAAGCGGCGGGTATAAATATGCATTTATAACAAGGTCAAATGCGAACCAGTATCTTACCGGCGGCGGTACGTCAGGCAGCAGCAATACAGCAACCTCTCTCCAAATGCCTCTTGACAATGCGAGATGTACATGGCGTTCTTATTCGAACTGGTCATGGGGAAATAATCGCAATGGCGGTGGTGGTGGAAGAGTCTACCACTTAGGGATTGATATAATCGGTTCCAATGATAATGTACGCGCGGCAGCCAACGGAAGAGTAGCGGCTTCCGGGTGGAACGGTGCCAATGGAAATTATGTAGTCTTGCAGCACAATTTAAACGGGCAGACAGTTTACAGTTTTTATGCATATATGAACAGGAGAAATGTGTCGGCAGGAGCAACAGTAAGCAAAGGCTCTGTCATAGGCACAGTCGGAAATACGGTATAAACTGCGATGATGCCCAGGACGGCAAATAATGCGATCTGGCTTATCTTTTTATTCGTACTCATGGAAGGTTTCATTATGCCTCAATCTCCTTTCTCTTAGTTACCGTTACCTGTGCGACAGATATCACTGCGATCAGCACAAAGAATATGATTGCCTGTGCCTGTGCCATGCCATAGTTTGCAGGAATATTTTCTCTGGTTGACAAAAGGATTTGCAGTGACAGCATTCTTGTTCCGAAGTTGCCGCTTGTCAGCGCCAGATTTTCATCCAGCATCTTAAAGCTTTGTGACAGTGTCAGGAAAAATACGATGGTAAATGCAGGCATCAGCATAGGCATCGTGATATTTTTAAATTTTTGCCACGGGGTTGCGCCGTCGATGGATGCTGCCTCATAGAGGTCGTCAGAAATATTGTTCAATCCGTTTAAGTAGATCAAGAGCATATAGCCTGCCGACTGCCAGGTTGCCATGATCGCCATGGCGAAGATTGCTTTATTGGGGTCTTGCAGCATATCGCAGAGGAACGGTATCTTAATCGCTGACTCCCCGCCAAAGAGAACAAGGGAAAAGATATTCTGGAAGATAAAGCTCCAGACAAATCCCATGGCAAGCCCTCCAAGAAGGTTCGGAAAGAAGTAGATCGTCCGAAAGAAACCTTTTCCGGCGCTTACTTTTTTCACCATCATTGCCATACTAAGGCTTACGATATTTTTCATAATGACTGCGACCACAGTGAATTTTACGGTAAATATAAGTGCCGACAGAAACTTTTCCGACCGGAACACTTTTACATAGTTTGCCAGTCCTACCAGCGCGCCCCACCAGTTTTCAGACCCTTTGAAATAGGAACCCCTCCATGCAGTAAAGGAATAAGTGATTCCCATGATAAACGGTATGATGATGACGACAAAGAATAAGATCACCGCTGGTATTACTAAGATTTTAAACCATCTTTTATAAAAATTTTCCATCCTGCTACCTCCCTACCATTCTTCCATTCCGGATTTCCAGTCTTTGATACATTTATCCGCAATTTCTGTAAGCTGCGTATCCGTCCAGGTATCTTTCTGTGTAAACAAATCTTCCATAACATATTTTCCGTAACTTTCCAGTCCCCAGCTTGCAGGTGCCGCGTCGAATGGGTTTGCCAGCAGGTCATCCGCAAGCTTATATTCAATCAAGTCGTTTGAGAGTGGATTGTCAAGCTGTGTGTCCGCGTCGGCGTTAAAAGGCACGAAAGCAAAGTCATTGACGATAAAATCAAGCCCTTTTTCCGAGGTATTGAGCCAGTAGACGAAATCTTCGGCATCCCTTCGCTCTTCTTCGGTTGCTTTTGCGTTGATGACGTAATACTGGGATACGAATTCGGGGATAGAGCGATTCATCTTCTCAGGTGTCATGCCGTCTGCGGTGATGTCGCTCTTGTCAAAGCTTACCTTTACCGGGAGCATAATCAGGTTTTTGGCCGTTTCCTCAGAGATTTTCTGGACATTTGAGTAGATCCAGTTACCGTTTTTCATGAAAATAGCCTTTTTCTCCGCCAGCATCTGGATGGTCTGGTCGTAGCCGGTAGCAGTGGAATTGATAAACTGTGCGCCACGCTCGATGGGACCATCTGCTCCGGCTGCGTAATCTGTGGCAAATTCCAGCTCTTTTAATGACTTGATGATGGGTTCTTTCAGATTGTCTCCTTTATCAGGTGCCGATTCGCGCACATCATATACGGTCTTGTAGACAGCGCTTATGGGGAAATTTCCATAATGGTTGCCGTAGGTCCATTTTTCCGCTCCTGCGATAGCCAGTACGCCGGTCAGGCTCTCGGTGTAGGGCGTCTTTCCGTTGCGGATATGGTAGCTCTTTCCATTCAAAGTAAAATCCTCTCCCGAACCGTTTTTTATGTAGCTGTCTAAAGATTTGACCATGTCCTGAAATTCGGTGTAGCTTGCTGCTTTATAGTCTTGTTTAAATTGTTCGATGTCGCCTAACTCAAGGATGTCAGTCAGCATCTTTTTGTTGGCGATCAATCCGTAGCCTTCGATGTTGTAGGGAATCCCGTAATTTCCTTCCCCCTCAAATTCGAGTTTCATGGAATCCGGAACGCTTTCATACAGTTCTTTTAGTTGGGGGTTCTGAACCTCTGATGCGTCCATGGCAAAGCCTGCGGACTTCCACTCTTCGATGCCGATGGCATTTGACGCGAATACGGTGGGGTAGGCTTTTGACTTAATCTCCGACCGGAGAGTTTCGCTTGACTCGGAGGTTCCCACGGTGAATACCTTTACTTTTTTTCCTGTCTCCGCTTCGTATTCATCGGCTACTGTTTCAAGGCTTTCTGCGATTTCAGATTTTCCGTTGAAAAAATATACATCGTAATCTTTCTCCTTTTCCCCGCACCCACACACTGCGATTGCGGTCAGGCCGATTGCTGCCGCAGCACCTATGTACTTTCCTCTCACGTTTTTCACTCCTTTTTAATTTATTCGTCTGAAACATGTTTCATTATATTTATTTTTTTAGGACTCAGTGAGAGTCCATGAATAAAACTTAATATGAAACATGTTTCATTTACTATATAATAACATCTCTTTCGAATTGTGTCAATACGAATTTGCACTAAATTCAATTGATTAAAAATTTCAACTGGTCGCCCCTTTTTTCAAGGAAACCGGAACATAGATATTCCCGATGTTTCTTTCAGGATTTTCGATCAGTGCCAATATCGTATCTACAACTTGTGTGGAATACAACTCCAGATTCTGTACGATGGTTGTCAGGCTTGCATCGATGACATCCAGGATATAAGTTCCGTCATATGCAATGATGCATAGTTCCTCCGGAATGCGTCTTCTAAGCTTACGCCCTGCCTCGTAAAATGCCAGAGCTGCCATATCTGCTGCCATGATGCCGTCAATGTCGGGATAATTCTTAAGGATCAGCTCCGCCAGCTCCCGGTAACCATTAAGATCAAAGCTGTTCCAGCGGATTTCCTGTCCTCTCGTCTGAATTCCCTGTTCTGTCAAAAGCTGTTCCAGCGTCTCATGCCCTTCGTAGGACAGGATTTTCTTTTCCTCTTTTTCCGCGCACAGATGCAGGACGTGCCGGCAGTTATTCCGAATGAATTCTTCTGCGGCCAGCCGGCCTCCCATCCTGTGGTCAGACACGACGAAAGGAATATTCTCTGAAATCTGACAGTCCAGCATGACCATGGGCTTTGCGAACTGTTCATATACGGTTACAGGAAGGCTGTTAACCGCCATAATGATTCCATCAACGAGATTTGACTTGAAGGTATTCAGATATTCCTGCTCACGCTCTATACTGCCGGAAGTACTGCAGAGCATGAGCTTATACCCTTTTACATATAATTCTTTTTCGATATAATCTGCCAAAGATGAAAAAAAGGGATGCTTTATGCTGGGCACAAGCATGGCGATGATCCCGGACTTCTGCCGGAACATTCCCCTTGCCAGCTCATTGGGGATATAATCCAGTTCTTTCATCGCTTTTTCGATTTTTGCCCTTGTTTCCTGGCTTACTGTCGCCGTCCCATTTAATACTCTTGATACTGTGCAGGCAGCGACACCGGCCTTTTTCGCAACATCTCTTATACTTGCCATAGGTACTCCTCTATTTATGAAATATGTTTCATTATAGCAAAAATCGATGATATTGTAAAATAGTTTTAAAGTAACCGGAATACCTGCTCCACAGCCGCCGCCATATTTTTCTGGGCATTCTCTTTTTTCATGGCATCTTCAAGCGTGGTGACACCTCTTACAATCGGGAAAAATGCATCAATTCCTGCATCATTACATGCGGCAGCCCCTTCTGTGACTGCTCCTGCGAATGCTGCAACCTTCGCGCCGTGTTTCTTTGCGAGGCGCGCAACGCCTACAGGTGCTTTCCCCATAGCAGTCTGGTGGTCCAGGCGGCCTTCGCCGGTTACGACTACATCTGCATCATTTAATTCATTTTCAAGTCCTGTGGCATCCAGGAGCAGTTCAATCCCGGGGGTAAGTTCTGCGCCGATATAGCTTAGGAAAGCAAAGCCGAGTCCTCCGGCGGCGCCTGCGCCCGCAGCATTGGAGTTGTCCTGTCCGAGAGAATCGGCGGTAATCTTTGCAAAGTTCGCCATTCCTGCGTCTAATTCCTTTTTCAGGTTGTCGGTGACGCCTTTTTGCGGGCCGTAGATGTAAGTAGCGCCGTTTTCGCCGCAGAGCGGGTTGTTCACGTCACAGGCAACGCGGAATGTACATTCGGAGATAAGCGGGTGGCGGTTCTGTGTGCCGATGGATGCTATTTTTGCCAGTGCCTGTCCGCCTTCACCGACATCTTCACCGTTTTTATCGGAAAATGTGAACCCCAGCGCCTTCAGCATACCGATGCCTCCGTCATTGGTAGCACTTCCTCCGATGCCGATGATAAAATTGCGGCATCCTCTTTCCATGGCGTCTTTTATCATTTCACCGACACCGTAGGTAGTGGCAAGGAGCGGATTCTTTTCTGCGTCCGGAACAAGGGTGATGCCTGCCGCCGACGCCATCTCCATAACAGCAGTATTTGTTTCTTTTAAGAGACCATAATAGCAGGAGACAGGAGTGCTCATGGGGCCGGTCACGGTGATGTCGATTCGGTCTCCGTCAAGCCCTTCAATCAGGGCATTCACTGTTCCCTCCCCGCCGTCTGCCAGCGGCTTTACGATTACCTCTGCATCCGGTTTTGCTTTCAATATGCCGTTTTTTGCAGCCATGCCTGCCTCAATAGAAGAAAGGCTCCCTTTAAAAGAATCAATTGCAATGACAACTTTCATGATATATTCCTCCGTATCTTTTTTGATAAGTTCTTTTTTACAAGTATAGCATATGAGCTAAAAAAGAACATGTTATATATAACAATATGTAAGGATAAATTCAAATAATAATGTTATATATAACATATTCTTTCATCGGAAGTATGACGTACTATATGTAAAATACATTAATATTCCTGCATTCTGACCGCGAGATACAGGATAACCGCATCTTTAAAATCTCTTGGATCAAACCCGCAGATACGGTGGATGCGGTTCAGCTTGTACTGCAATGTATTTTTATGCAGGAAGAGTCTTTCGCAAGTCCGGTTTAAAGATTGCCCTTCTTCATAATAAGTATGCAGCAGCAGGATATCTTCGGCGGAAAGCCCGGATAGGACTTTCGCAAGATATTCGTTCCTGTTGTTTTCGGGAACGGAGCTTAGTATGATTTCCAGCGTCAGGTCATCAAATAAGGAAAGAGAGGTGCTGTCCAGGGCTGCATTAGCCAAAGCGGTATGTGCGGAGCGAAAAGAGGCATTTAGCTGCCAGATGTCCGCCTCACATCCGATACCGATTTGCAAATGTGCGCTGTTTTCGGAAGAAAAGTTTTTGAAGGCATCCATATTTTTGCGGACCGTCTGTGCGTCTGCCAGTGCTATAAATTTATCCGGATAGTAGTCGCAAAATAAAGTGATGCCAAGGCGGTCAAAGAACCGTGTGATTTTCATTTCCAGGGAGGAAAGCGTTACAGAGGAATCCTCCGCAATGAGCCGGATAATGATAATCCGTTTCGGCGTACTTTCTTCTATATAAAAATCTCTCAAAACAGAAAAAATGTATTCGGGCATTTCAAGGTGTTCGGACGTCAGGCTATTCAGTAAGAAACGTTTTTTCTCGGATAAAGAGTGTGCTGTGCCGCCAAGCTCCTGTTCCCGAATCAAAAGCCTGGTAATCCTTTCCGCAAGCCGGGCAAAACTGCGGACGTCATCCGGATGGCCGCTGATGCCGATGACGGCGAGGAACAGTCCGTTGTGGGTAACAGGGATATTAACTCCGCAGTTTGTTCCTTTATAATTCTCGTTTTCCGTGACTTCTATTGTTTTCAGCGTGTCGGCAGCCTCTTTTCCGATTTCGTGAAAGGTTCCGATGCGGCACTCGTCTGTACTGGCAAAGATGATTCCTTTTTTATTGATAAAATTAATGTCGCGGCCGCAGATGTCGTGGACGGTGTTCACAATCTGCTGGGCGAGGGCTTTGCTTACGGCAGTGATCATATAAAAACTCCTTAAGAATGGTGTGTAACAAGATATTATCATGCCAATTTGTTTGCTGTCAATTATCGTTGTTTCGGTGTTGAAAATCGGTTATACTATACGGTAAGAAGGGGGCACCGGATTTATGGGACTTTATTTGAATAATAAGAAAGCAAAAAGCATTTATCAGGAGGTAGTCCGTTCATCATATTTTGTTGATAAGACATTGTTATTGGAAGAGCTGATTCCTATTGTCGGGTGCGGAGACGGGATAGTCAGCGCGTCCGGAAGGTGGATTGGAAAGGGAAACAAATATATTTGTATTACCAGACCACGCCGTTTTGGGAAAACAGTTGCGGCGAGTATGATTGCGGCGTATTTTGGAAAAGGATATGATGGGCGGGAGATTTTTGACGGACTTAAGATTCAGCAATGTGAGCAGTTCAAAAAGCATCTGAACCGGCACAATGTCATATATATGACATTCAGTGAGATTCCGGGTGAATGTAAGAACTACCGGCAATATATTTCCCGGATTGAGAAAAGGCTTTTGGCGGACCTGGCACGGGAATTTCCGGATATGGACATTGATGAAGAGGACAGTTTATGGGATGTGCTGAATGGTATCTATGAGCTGAAGGAAGAGGTCAGGTTCATATTTGTGATGGATGAATGGGATTATATCTTTCACAGGGATTTTGTGTCGGACAGCGATAAGAATGAATTTATTGTCTTTTTAAGTAATCTGCTGAAGGACCAGCCGTATGTTGAACTGGCATATATGACAGGGATTCTCCCTATAGCGAAGTATTCCAGCGGGTCAGAGCTTAATATGTTTCTGGAATATACGATGGCATCGGAAGAAAAGTTCTGCGAATATTTTGGATTTACAGAGGCAGAGGTGGATAACCTGTATGAAAAATATCTGGAAGTTACCGAGGAAGTAAAGATTACGCGGGAAGGTCTTTGCTCATGGTATGACGGCTATCACACCGTATCGGGGGAGCGCCTTTACAATCCCCGTTCTGTCGTTGCTGCGCTTAACAATAATAACCTTGGAAATTACTGGACAAGTTCCGGTCCGTATGATGAGATTTTTTATTATGTAAAAAAAATATTGACGATGTCCGGGACGACCTTGCCCTGATGGTATCCGGGGAATCGGTATCCGCAAAGATAAGGGAATATGCGGCGACATCTATGAATCTCACGACAAAGGAAGAGATATTTTCTGCGATGGTGGTCTACGGATTTTTGAGCAGTGAAAACGGAAAGGTGTCGATTCCGAATAAAGAACTGATGAACCGATTTGAAGATATGTTATTTAAAGAGCCTTCATTGGGGTATGTATACCGGCTTGCGAGAGAGTCCGAGCGGATGCTTAAGGCTACTTTGGCGGGGGATACTGCCGTGATGACTGAGATTTTGGAGCATGCACACAATACAGAAAGCCCGATTTTAAGCTACAGCAGTGAGATAGAGATGACCGCGGTGGTGAATCTGGTATACTTGTCGGCGAGGGATGCTTACCGGATGGAGCGGGAGGATAAATCAGGGGTCGGTTATGCGGATTTTATCTTTTATCCCAGGGACCGGAGGGCGGATGGAATCATTCTGGAGCTTAAGGTCGATCACACTCCGGATGAGGCGATCAGTCAGATAAAAAGCCGGAATTATGCGTTGAATTTTAGAGGAAAGCTTGGGGAGAAACCGAAGTGTACCGGACGGATACTTGCAGTGGGGATTACATTTGACCGGAAGAAGAAAGTACATGATTGTAAGATAGAAGTTTTGGAGTGACTCAGGTCATGAAATACAAGGGAGGCCATACATGGTGAAAATCGCAGTATTAGTCCGCTACAGCGGAATGACGAAGATAGCTGAGAGGATTGCAAAGGAGCAGGATATCGACATCGCCTGCATCAAGACGATTGAGACGGTTGACACGGTAAATGAGGCGCGCATGGCGGTGGAATCGGGCGCACATATCATCGTGGCGCGGGGATATCAGGCAAAGCTGATTAAGAGATACACGAACATTCCTTTGGTGGAAATCCGCCTTCACGCCCAGGAGATTGGGCTGCTCCTTAAGAAAGCGAAGGTAATCGCGAAAAAAGAAAGGCCGAGGGTAGGGCTTATCGCCTTTAAAAACATGCTCTGCGACATGTCTCACATGGAGGAGCTTTTTGGCGTCGAGCTGTTTATCGATTATCTGGAAAAGATAGAGGAGGTCTCCGAAAAGCTTGAGGAGATGTCAAAGAAGTCTCCCGACCTTATCATCGGCGGCGAGATTACCTGCCGGGAGGCGGAGAAGATGGGGTATCCGGCGCTCTTTTATGAGTCCACGGAGGAGTCTATCTCGGAGGCTCTTCTGGCGGCAAAGAAGATGGCTTACGCGGCGGAGGCGGAAAAGCAGAATACCGCATTGTTTGAGACGGTGCTTGACACTTCTTTCAATGGTATCATAAAGGTAAATACAGAGCAGAAGATTATCGTTGTCAATAAGATTATTGAAAATATACTTGGGAAAAATGCGGAGGAAATCATCGGACTCACTCTTGACCGGGCATTTCCGGAGATTGACGGGGAGGCGGCGGACTGCATCCTTAAGGGCAGGCGGGAGAGCTATACGACTTCGGTAAATTTAAGAAAACAGGCGTGGATTCTCCTGGCGGCGCCGATTCAGTATGACGGGCAGATTACGGGGGCGATACTGTCTCTTCAGAAAGTGAGCCAGACATTCAGAAAGGACCAGGGCGGACAAAAAGATATGTTCCTGCACGGGTTCGTGGCACAGACTACATTCCGGCACATTTACACGGAAAATGAAAGGATGAAGAGCGCCCTGGAGCTGGCGAAGATGTACGCGTTGTCTGACAGCCCGGTATTGTTTTACGGGGAGGAAGGAACGGAGTATTACCTGATTTCCGAGGCTATACATAATAACAGCGCGCGCAAGTCCGGCGCTTATATCAGCATTAATACGAGAGGGATGAGCAAAGAGCAGCAGATGGAAGTGCTTTTTGGCATAGAGACGGGGGAGACAGACGGGCAGGCGAGAAGGAACGGAGCATTCGTAAAGGCAGACCACGGAACTGTCTTTATTAAAGGAGTCGAGCATCTGACACTGCGCGTCCAGCACCAGATATGCAAGATGCTTATGTCTCACTCAATCTCCAGGACGGACGCAAGCCCTATGGATAACCTGGATGTGAGGATTATGGCATTTTCAAAGGTGAACCTGCGCTCCCTTGTGAAGAGCGGGGAATTCAGCGAGGAGCTTTTCTATCTCCTGTCGGGGCTTACCGTCGATATCCCGCCGCTGAATGAAAGGCCGGAGGATTTAAAGTATTATTTTGAAAAATTTTTCAAGGAAAACTGTAAGAAGTATCATAAATATTTCGTGCTGACACAGGGAGTGTACGACAGAATCGGACGTCTTTCGTGGAAGGGAAATGTCATCCAGCTCCAGAGATTTTGTGAGAGGCTGGTGCTTACTTCGGAAAAAAGAAGTATCGATGAGGTGATGGTCCAGAAACTTTACGAGGAGCTTTACCCGTATATCGGGGAATCCGGCGGCAGGGATAAGGTCATCGTCTATAAGTCAAAGGAGGCGGTGGAGCTTGGCGCACTTTTGGAAAAATACCACGGTAACCGCAGTTTGGTAGCTGAAAAACTGGGAATCAGCACTACGACACTGTGGAGACGGATGAAAAAGTACGGGATTGAGGCGGCTTACGGGAAATAGGGTGAAAAAATATTTCACACGGATTTCAAAAAATGAAAAACTATAAGAAGTCGATAAAATAAAAAATGGATTTTAAATAGTTTGCCAATAGAATATTTTTTCCTGATTCGATAAAATATGTACCGTAGATAAGATATTGATGGAAAAAGGAGGAAATATAAAATGAAAGTTGGATTTATCGGACTTGGAATTATGGGTAAGCCTATGAGCAAGAATCTGCTTAAGGCCGGTCATGAGCTGGTTGTATATAACAGGAGCAAGGCAAGCGTGGAAGAGCTCTGCGCGGCAGGCGCGAAGGGAGCCGAAAGCCCGGCGGAGGTCGCGAAGGAGTGTAAGGTCATCATCACCATGGTTCCCAATTATCCCCAGGTAAGGGAAGTGTGCCTTGGGGAGAACGGTATCGTCAAGGGCGCGGAGGAAGGAACCGTTGTAATCGATATGAGCTCCATTGACCCGGTAGAGTCCAAAGCTATCGGCGCGGAGCTTTCAAAGAAAGGGATAGAGCTTATGGACGCGCCGGTGAGCGGCGGCGAGCCGAAAGCGATTGACGGAACCATCTCCGTTATGGTGGGCGGTTCAAAAGAGAACTTTGACAAGTACCATGACCTTCTTATGGCGATGGCGGCATCTGTCGTATATGTGGGAGAGCTTGGCTCCGGCAATGTGGCAAAGCTTGCGAACCAGATTATTGTCGCCCTCAATATCGCAGCAGTGTCCGAGGCGCTGACGCTGGCGGTGAAAAACGGCGCCGACCCGGAGCTTGTGTACAAGGCCATCCGCGGAGGGCTTGCCGGTTCTACCGTCCTTGACGCAAAAGCGCCGATGATGATGGAGCACAACTTTAAGCCGGGATTCCGTATCGAGCTGCATATTAAGGACTTAAACAATGCGCTCAATGCCGCACATGCGGTCAGCGCATCTGTGCCGCTTACCTCACAGGTGATGGAGATTATGCAGGCGCTCAAGGCTGACGGGAATGAAAAAGACGACCACAGCGCAATCGTGAAATATTATGAAAAGATTTCCGGTGTTTCCGTAGAGAGATAACCCCCATATTAATCCCTTATAATAATGTATGACGCAGGGCATGGCCAGAAGAAAAGGTCATGCCCTGCGCGCGTATCCGGCATGATATTGTGTGAAAAAATGCGTTCGACAAATTATGACAAATTAATAACAAGACAGAAAATGATAAAAATATTGCAAAAAACATTTCATTTATTTCAACTACAAAGCGGCAATTGTCCGAGAGGATTATACGGTGAAATAAAATAATCGTAATATGAAATGAACATTACATAATCTGAAAAAATAGAACATTTATAAGAAATCGAAAGATCATCCTTGAGTATTCGGTCAATAGTTTTTGTGTTCTGGTTTTCATACAATGGAATCAGAAAAACAAATCAAGTATAGGAGGATGAGGAAGAAAATGAGTGAATCGACAAGAATGTTACTTGGACTCGTAATTGGAATTGTACTGATGATTGTCCTTGTAATGAAGACAAAGGTACATACCTTTATCGCGCTGCTTTTAGCAGCAGTTGTGACCGGAGTTATCGGCGGCATGCCGATTGCGGATGTTACAGGAGCAAACGGAGAGACTGTCGCCGGGCTGATGACTGCCATCAAAGACGGATTCGGGAACACGTTAAAAAGCACAGGTATCATCATCGGGCTTGGAGTTATGATGGGCGGTATCCTGGAAAAGTCGGGAGCGGCGGAGAAGATGGCGTTCAGCTTTATCAAAGCCATCGGCAAGAAAAAAGAAGAATGGGCGCTGGCAATCACCGGCTGGTTTATCTCGATTCCGGTATTTGCAGATTCTGCAATCGTAATCTTTGCACCGCTCTGCAAGGCGATGTCCAAGGTGACCGGGAAATCCGTTGTAGGCTTAGCACTTTCCCTTGCCTGCGGCTTACAGCTTACCCACTGCCTGGTGCCGCCCACGCCGGGGCCTCTGACCGCGGCGGGCATGTTGAATGTGGATGTCGGGCAGATGATTATCGGAGGCGCGCTTATCTCCGTTCCAATGCTTATCGTCATTGTATTTTACACAAAGTGGATCGGAAAAAAGATTTACCAGATACCGACGGAAGACGGCGGGTATGAGAGAAAAGAATATAAGCAGGAATACATAAAATCTATGGAAGAGTTAGAGGCTCTGATGGATGCAAAGGAACTTCCGGGGCTGTGGGTATCCATCGCGCCAATCGTCATCCCGCTTGTCCTCATTCTCACAAAGACGGTGTTAAGCTTTGCGGGAATCGGCGGCGGAGTCTTAGGAGAGGTTATCGCGTTCTTCGGCGAGCCAATCGTAGCTCTTGGAATCGGAACCGTGCTTGCTATCTACGGGCTTGTTAAAAATGAGGAGAACAAAGTAGTCCTTGGCATGATGGACGGAGCTATCAAGGACACGGGAATCATCATGCTGATTACCGGGGCGGGAGGCTCTCTTGGAAATGTCATCAAAGTCAGCGGTATCGGAGATGCCCTTGGAGAGACCGTATTGTCATGGGCGGTTCCGGCGATTCTCATACCGTTTATCATCGCGGCTCTGATGAGGATTGCCCTTGGTTCCGCAACGGTAGCCATCACCACGGCAGCATCCCTGACAGCGCCGCTTATGGGAATGCTGAGCATCAGCCCGCTTTTGATGTCACTGTCCTGCTGCGTGGGAGCGATATCCTTCTCCTACTTCAACGACAGCGGATTCTGGGTATTCAACGGAATGTTCGGGCTGACGGAGCTTAAGGACCAGATAAGATGTAAGACGGCAGTTTCCCTGATCATGGCAGGCGTCGGAATCATTGAGCTATTAGTTTTGCAGTTTGTATTATAGAAAGGAGCATGTAAAATGGCATTTATACCAAAGGGAGTTATCCCCCCAATCATTACGCCGCTCACAGATGACGGCGAGGTTAATTACGAAGTCTTGAGGCAGATGGTCAACCATCTGATCGGTCAGGGAGTGCACGGACTTTTTCCGCTCGGGACCACCGGAGAGTTCTATGCGTTTGACGACGATACATACCGGAAGATTTTGGAGACCGTAAAAGACGAGACAGCAGGGCGGGTTCCGGTGTACGGCGGCGCCAACCACATTACCACAAGGGGAGTGATCCGCCTGGTGAAAATCTGCGAGGAAGTAGGGGTGGACGCGGTATCTGTACTTACGCCGATGTTCGTATCCCAGACACAGGAAGAGCTGTATGATTATTTCTCGGAAATCGCCGCAAGCACCACGCTGCCGATTATTTTATACAACAACAAACCGAAGACAAATGTTACCATCACACCAGATACGGTTGCAAAACTGGCGAAGATTGACAATATCGTGGCGGTAAAAGACAGCACCGGCGACATGACGAATGCGGCAGAGTATATCCGGCTGACAAGGGATATTCCGGACTTTTGCGTACTGATGGGAAGAGACACGCTGATTCATGCGGCGCTCTGCTACGGGGCTACCGGGGCCATCGCCTCCTGCGCCAATGTGGCGCCGAGGATTGCGGCGGATATTTACGACAAATATATGGAAGGCGACCTTAAAGGTTCTCTGGAGGCACAGTTTACACTGGCGCCGCTGCGGATTGCCTGCGGTATGGGAACATTCCCGGCGGTGATAAAGGAAGGACTCGTGCAGCAGGGATTTGCAGTAGGAAAATGCCTTGCGCCCATTTCGGAACTCAAGCCTGAGGAAAAAGAGAAACTTCACAAAGTTCTTGAAGATATGAAATTAGTGTAGAGAAAGGGGAAAGAATGATGGCAAAGATTACAAAGATGGAAGTGTATCCGGTAGCGGGTAAAGATTGTATGGAGTTAAACTTAAGCGGCGCGCACGCACCATTTTTCACAAGAAATATCGTGATTCTACATGCGGACAACGGCGATACGGGAGTCGGAGAAGTGCCGGGAGGAACAAAGATTACGAAAGCCCTTGAGGAGTGCATCCCGATTGTAGAAGGAACGAACATAGCGGAGTACAAAAGCACCTTGCTGAAGGTGAAAAAGTATCTGGACTCCAGGGGCGAGGAGGATGTGCGCGGCAATCAGACCTTTGACCTGCGTACAGGCGTGCATGTAGTTACGGCAATAGAGGCTCCCTGCCTTGACCTTTTGGGAAAACTCCTCGGGGTTCCGGCGTGCGAGCTTTTAGGAGACGGGCAGCAGCGGGATAAGGTCCGCATGCTGGGGTATCTTTTCTTCGTCGGCGACCGCAAAAAGACGGACCTTCCTTATGATGAAGAGCCGGATGCGGACTGCGAGTGGTACAGAATCCGCCACGAGGAGGCGCTTACCGCGGAAAAGATTGTAGCATTTGCAAAGGCAACACAGGAAAAATACGGTTTCCAGGACTTTAAGCTCAAGGGCGGCGTGCTCCCGGGCAATGAAGAGATGGATGTTATCCGCGCCATGAAAAAGGAATTCCCGGATGCCCGGATTGACCTTGACCCTAACGGCGGATGGCTCCTTGAGGAGGCGGTTGAGTATGTAAAAGGCATGCAGGGAATCCTCACCTACTGCGAAGACCCGTGCGGGGCGGAGGGTGTGTATTCCGGAAGAGAGATTATGAGCGAGTTCCGCAGGCGGACAGGATTCCCGACGGCGACAAACATGATTGCCACAGACTGGAGAGAGGTGAGCCATTCCCTGGAGTCTCAGGCGGTGGACATCATCCTGGCCGACCCGCACTTCTGGACCATGAGTGGTTCCGTGCGAGTTGCCCAGATGTGTCATGACTTTGGCTATACATGGGGCTCCCACTCCAACAACCACTTTGACATCTCTCTTGCAATGTTTACCCAGGTGGGCGCGGCGGTCCCGGGCGAGTACAATGCACTGGATACCCACTGGATCTGGCAGGAAGGCGTTGAGCGTCTGACAAAAGAACCTCTGCAGATTGTGGATGGGTGTGTGGCAGTGCCGAAAAAGCCGGGCCTTGGCATCGAGGCGGATATGGAGCAGATTAAAAAAGCACACCAGCTTTACCGTGACAACTGTCTTGGCGGAAGGGATGATTCCGTGGTTATGCAGTACCTGATCCCGGGGTGGAAATTCAATCCTAAGAAACCATGTCTGGTAAGATAGGATGTCTGGAAAGGTATTTATCCCGCAGCCGGTGGACCGGGAGGGAGAACGGTATCTGGAAGAAAGGGGATACCAGATTGTGCGCGGCTGCGGAAAAACAGACAAGGAGTCATTAAAGAAAGACATTGCTGAATGTGACGCTATGCTTTTGCGGACGCTTAGGATAGACCGGGAAGTTTTGTCGGCGGCAAAAAGGCTTAAGGTGGTCGCAAGGCACGGCGCGGGATATGACAATCTTGACTGGCAGGCTGCGAAAGAGATGGGTATCCAGGCGACTTATTCTCCGGATACGACAGCGCTTTCCGTGGCGGAGTTCACCATTTCTTCTATACTAACGCTGGCAAAGATGACCGAGACATTCCAGAAGGAGCTGCGGCGCGGGAATTTTGATTATAAGTTCACGCATAAGGGGATGGACGTGGCAGGGAAAACGTTTGGCATCGTCGGATTTGGGAGAATCGGGCGGCTTGCTGCGAAAAAGGCGGCTGCGGGGCTTGATATGAAGATTGCCGCTTATATTCCCCGCCCGGAAGGGAAAGATATCCCGGATTATGTCAGAGTGACGGACTGGGAGACGCTTTTTCGGGAATCGGATTTTATCAGCGTCCATGTGCCGGGCGGCGGGAAAAATCATCACTTAATCGGAGAAAGAGAATTTTCCTGTATGAAAGAAACTGCCTATATGGTAAACGTATCCAGAGGCGGGGTGATGGATGAAAATGCATTTGCAGATGCAGTGAGAAAAGGAAAGATAGCGGGCGGGGCCATTGACGTGTTCGGGACGGAGCCTCCTGAGGCAGACTGCCCTCTGTTTGGACTTGACCATGTAATACTGACGCCGCATATCGGCTCTAATACGGCGGAATGCATGGCACGGATTGGGCTGGATACTGCAAAGGACATTCATCTCGTCCTTTCCGGGGAAAAACCAAGACATCCGATTGAAGGGAAAAAGTAAATGAGGTGAGGATATGAAATCACAGTATGTCATCAAAATAAAAGATAATGATAATGTAGCGGTCGCCATACATGACCTGCCCTCCGGAACGGAAGTCCTGCCGGGGCTTAAGGTGTGCGATGAGATTCCCCAGGCGCATAAAATCGCACTCGAGGATATTCCCGCAGGGGGAGAGATCATCCGATACGGCGTAGTCCTGGGGTATGCCAAAGACGAAATCGCAAGGGGGCAGTGGATCAATGAGCATATGCTCAATCTTCCGGAGAGTCCTTCTGTGGAAAATCTGCCCTACGGCACGAACATTGTAAGGAAAGAAGAACTGCCGTTAAGTGAACTTCTGATTGGCATGCAGTGCGGCGGAAGTGATGCTTTCAGCGGAATCACCGCCAATCCCAGCGCCGGGTATGCGGCGGATATGCTTGTGCGGGGCGGCGCCACAGTCCTGTTCAGCGAGGTGACAGAAGTCCGTGACGGCGTGCAGATGCTGGCGGCGAGATGCGTGGATGAAAGGGTGCGTGACCGTCTGGCAGAAGAGATGAAGTGGTACGATGATTATCTGGACGCCGGCGGCGTGGACAGAGATGCGAATCCGACACCGGGCAATAAAAAGGGCGGTCTTGCAAATATCGTGGAGAAAGCCATGGGTTCTATCGCCAAATCCGGCACAAGCCCTATTGTTGAGGTGTTAAGCCCGGCGCAGAAGCCGACAAAACATGGGCTTATCTACGCGGCGACTCCGGCCAGCGGTATCGTATGCGGACCAAGCCAGGTTGCCAGCGGTATCGGGCTCCAGGTATTTATGACAGGCAGGGGAACACCTTATGGTCTGGATATCAGCCCTGTGATAAAAGTGTGCAGCCGCAACGAGATGAAAAACCACTGGTTTGACATGATAGATATCTCGGCGGGGGCGGTGGCGACCGGCGAGGCGACTATCGCAGATGTGGGAACAGAGATTTTCCATATGATACTAGACGTTGCCAGCGGAATGAAAGAGCCTTACAGCGACAGATACGGATTCCACAACGATATGTGTATATTTAATCCGGCTCCGATTACATAAGAAATGTTATGTAACTATGACGAGCAGGCAGTCCTTAAGGGGGCGCCAGCTCGCCGTAGAGTCATTGGAGAAAGAAAAAATGCAAAAAATGTAAAAAAATTAAAAAAAGGGGTTGACACTTTCTTTATATGGTGATATTATAATCGAGCTGAGCCGCTGAGGCGGAGGAAAACAGCGAAACAAAAAGGACCTTGATAATTAAATAATAGACAACATCCCTGAAAATTCTAAGAGAGAATTATTCAGAACAGACATGAAGAATGTCAACCTAGAAACAGTAAAGAACGGGAAAAGGAAGCTAGTAGTTTTCTTGAACGGAATTGAACTTAAGGCCTTGGCGGAAGCTGAGGTTGAAAGGAAGCTCCCGCGATACTAGGTTCGCAGTCCTTTGCAAGGTCTGCTTACCAAGTCATCGGGGAGCGTATAAACGCTAAGGTCTGTGAGAGAGCAGACCTAAGCTTTTTATACGAGAGTTTGATCCTGGCTCAGGATGAACGCTGGCGGCGTGCTTAACACATGCAAGTCGAGCGAAGCACTTCATCTTAATTCTTCGGATGAGAGATGATTTGACTGAGCGGCGGACGGGTGAGTAACGCGTGGGCGACCTGCCTCATACAGGGGGATAACAGTTAGAAATGACTGCTAATACCGCATAAGACCACAGTACTGCATGGTACAGTGGTAAAAACTCCGGTGGTATGAGATGGGCCCGCGTCTGATTAGCTAGTTGGCGGGGTAACGGCCCACCAAGGCGACGATCAGTAGCCGACCTGAGAGGGTGACCGGCCACATTGGGACTGAGACACGGCCCAAACTCCTACGGGAGGCAGCAGTGGGGAATATTGCACAATGGGGGAAACCCTGATGCAGCGACGCCGCGTGAGCGATGAAGTATTTCGGTATGTAAAGCTCTATCAGCAGGGAAGAAAATGACGGTACC
>Ga0209694_1000187_pt1 | contig 115077 bp, 107 predicted proteins | sample GluameincwithD2O_FD_187499 | JGI IMG/M metagenome (GOLD analysis project Ga0209694, IMG submission 187499) | Mouse cecum microbial communities from Vienna, Austria - Glucosamine amended microcosms incubated with D2O (SPAdes) (version 2) | ecosystem: Host-associated > Mammals > Digestive system... | reverse complement strand
TCATAAAAGTACCTCCTTAATCAGGTGAAAGTAAATAATGAATAAACAGTTCCTGATTAATTGGCCTTTTTCTGAGTAATCAGAAAAAGGCCGCACATTTTGAGGTACTTGTCAAGTAATAATTAAAAAATTTGGGTTACTGGTAGAAAAAAAGAATTCGGACATAATATCCGAATTCTCGTTAAGTAAATGACATTGATACACAGGACAGGCTAAAGATGAAACTGGTTGAAGCCATATTGAAGTTCCGCTTCGACAGATAGGTAGCAAAAACAAGAAAAGCTGTCAAAGGTAAACTTTGCGCTATGCGTCCTTGACAGCTTTTCCCGCCTTTGCTGTTGGGTAGTCAAGAGGGCGAAATCAGCAGACTGCTTTCGCCCTCAATCTCAATCTATCATATGGCTTATTATGCAGTAGATGTTATTTTTTCCTTGATTTATGCGACTTTTCGGATGCTGAAAGTGGCGAAGTAAAGGGTTTTATACGTCTGCCCTCAAAATGGCGTTCTATTGCGTAATAATGCAAAAAAGAGTTGTTAATTTCGTAAATCTTGCTATAATAAAAATATGGTCACCCGGTATGAAAAATTGTAGACAGAGAGGGAAAGTATGGCAATAGAGAATTTAATTGAAAATGTGGATAGCCAAATTATAAAAATTAGAACAAAAAGTTTAGATGTTTCATTTAATGAATTATATGACATGTATAAAAATAAGGAATTGACAATTTCACCAGATTATCAAAGACTCTTTAGATGGGAAGAAGAAAAGCAATCACGTTTTGTAGAGTCATTAATCTTAGAAATGCCTGTTCCACCGATTTTTGTTATAGAGACAGATGATGGAGTTTATGAGTTAATTGATGGATTGCAAAGAATATCTAGTTATCTGCATTTTAGGGGGGAACGGTTAGGTGAAACAAATGATAAGTTTTTAGAATTGCAAGGATGCGATATAGTTAAGGATTTAAATGGACTAACATTTGATAATTTGCCAAAAGCTTTGCAGATAAAAATAAAAAGAAGTTTTGTTCGTATGGAAGTTATTAAGAAAGAGAGCGAGATTTCTCTAAAATACCATATGTTTAAACGATTAAATACAGGTGGCGAAGTCTTATCTGCACAAGAAATACGGAATTGTACAATTAGATTATTGGGCTCGAAAGGAATTGATTTTCTAGAAGAGTGTAGCAAAAATGAAGATTTTAAGTCTGTAATTAATAGGATTGCATCAGATAAAAGAAAAACGAAATATGACCAAGAACTTGTTTTAAGATTTTTTGCCATTAAGAATGATATAGAAAACTACAGATATCCTGTAACAGAATATTTAACAAGATATTTAGAAAAAATCACAACTGAAGAAATTTACTTTGAATACCAAAAAGAGAAAAATATTTTTGAACAAACTTTCAAGTTTATAAATGAAAATTGGGGTGAAGATGTTTTTTCGGGAAGAACAGCTAATGGAACTATAAAAAATGAGTTTGTACTATATTATTTTGATGGAATTGCGATTTCGATTGCATCTTTGATAGAACAAATAATATCGTGTGATTGTACTAATACGATTATTCAAACTATTAATCAAATTAAATATGGAGCAGAACTTCAATCATATAAGACGGGAAGTGTCAATGGAATAAAAGCAAGAATAAAGCTGTTTACGGAAGGAGTGAGTAAGATTCTTGACGGCAGATGAATTAAGGGCGGCTCTTGAAGTAGAGTTAGCTTGGAGACAAGAGGAACTTGCCTTTTTCAAGAATCAACTAAGCGAGATTGCAGAAGAAAACAAAAATAAGTATAGAAAAAGTTTAGTATTAATACTGTATTCACATCTGGAAGGATTTATTAAAATTTGTTTGCAGACGTATGTACAATATATAAACTCACAAGGATTAAATCGCAAAGATGTAAATACGGGTTTGATGGTAGCAAGTATGCATAAAGAATTTATTGCTTACGAAAATCTGGATAGAAAATGCGAAATTTTTCGTAAGGAATTGCCAGATGACGCCCGCTTACATCGTTTATATCGTCGCGTTGATTTTATGGAGAAGGTTGAGGATTTTAAAGAACAGGAATTAAATATTGATGATCAAATAATAGACACGGAATCTAATTTATGGTACATAGTGTTGCAGAAAAATTTGTATAAAGTGGGATTACCTATAGATTTATTTGATGATTGCCAAAGTGATATTGATGCATTGGTAAATCGGAGAAACTCTATAGCTCATGGAAATTTTCGTTCAGGGGTAACAGCAGAAGAATTTTCTAATTGGGAAACTAAAGTTTCTGAAATTTTGTCAGCAGTAACAAGATTGCTTTATGACTATGCTAATAATGAGAAATATTTGGCTTAAGCAGTGTTCTAAAGATGAGAGCATGTGCAAGCCTAGATTTCTCAAAATAAATGTTCTTATTTTAATAACAAAGCAGAGAATTGATCACTGATAGTGTGATGTATTCTCTGCTTTGTTTACACCCCGTTTGTCAGCGTTGATGATAATTAGATTCTATACTTCCTTATCACCATAAAACTAAGAACTCTATGGATTTTTCAAAGATTGAAATAAACGGGAAGCTTTTAGGTATTCTAAATTTTAATCTAATGATACCTATTGAAGAAGAACAATTACAGCTTGTTGATACATCCATTTTTAAGAAAGATAGAGAATACATCAAATATTATAAGCGATTGTGTGTTCAACAATTAGAATGGTGTCAGATCAATAATGAAATAATCTGTAATAAATCAAATGTCTTGTACAAAAAGTACATCTCCAATGAGCCACTTTCAGGCAGATACCGGTGCCTGAATTTTCCCAAATTAGAACCAGAATGTGAGAAATATAATTCAATAAAGAGAGATGCAGACTGAACCTCTCTTTACAGGTATAACCATAATTCTAAGGATTCTTCCTCATCAACCCACACCTATATATTTCCTTCAAGGGTTTGGCTACCCAAATGCTCGACCTGCTCACAGAAAAAAAGGATATACTCCCTCCCAAGCGACAAGCATTATTCTTCGCTCGTCTGCCTGGAAAGGAGCATATCCTTTGATAATCTTATTTTACTTCAATTATATTTTCACACACTTCTAACAGAACAATATGATCAACTGCGAAGCAAGTACCACCGCGATCAGCGCGATCGGATAGGTCGCCGCATACGCAGAGGCGATATCCTCCGTCCCCGCCATATTGATCAGTGTACCAAGCGCCGGCGTACTGGTCATGCCTCCGGTCAGTGAACCAAGGTTATTGAGAAGCGGCAGCTTCAGTACATTCTTCGCAATGATGAATCCAATGATCATCGGAAGGATCGTCATGATCGCTCCGTAAAGGAAATAGATCGGTTCAAAATACTGCACGAATTTCGCACCGCCGGACACTCCCGCCCCGATCAGGAACAGCATCAGCCCCAACTCTCTTAACATCTTAAGTGTAGAACTCTTCGGTACGATGGATATCTTACCGATATGCCCATAATGTCCGAACACAAGCGCCGTCAGAAGACAGCCTCCGGTAGTTGTCAGCGAAAAGTTCTTATAGCTGATGCTTCCCACCAGGATTCCTATCACCGCCGCCAGTGAAAAAGCCATGAACCCGAATTCATCCACCTCTGTCAGGATCAGATTCTTCTTCTTACTGCCTGCGCTCTCTTTTGCGGCAATCTTTGCCACCTCTTCATTCATATCTGCCTTCATGATCTTCGGAACGATCTGAACGAACAGAACCACTCCGATCACGCCGAACAGATAAGCGATTCCATATCCTACGGATACTAGCGCCTCTAAGTCAGCGCCGACTGCCGCCTTCGATGCGGAGAATGCCGGCGTACTGGTCAGCGCACCCGAGAGGATACCAACCAGGATCGCCTTGAACTGATCGTGCTCAAGATCCGTAAAGTTTCCGCCGATGAGGATGCATAGCACACAGGTAGCCGCCGCCGCAAGAATAATGATCGCGCCGAGCAGAACATAGGACTTAAAATTCCGCTTCAGATTCCCGAAGAAGTTCGGTCCCGCGATGAAACCAACGGAAGTCACAAAGAACACCAGACCCATATTCTCGACAATCTTCAGCGCATCTGTAGCAAATGTCACTTCTCCTGCCATCAGGTTATCCGACAGCTTCGTATATAACAGGCATCCATAGACCAGAGCAACAATAAATACTCCGGCAGTTCCAAGGTCGATTCCCTTCACTTCGATCCTGCCGATGGAATATCCGACGGCAGCAATTGCGAAGATCGAGAATGTCAGAAATACAACAGCCTTAACTGCCAATATCCCTCCAAATAACTCCATGTCATTTGACTCCCTTCTATAAATAAAGCAGTTCATTCTTCAACATCTGAGCTATTACTATTACAGTGTTGCTTATTCGTGCTCCTTTAAGTATGCGGCTCTTCCGCTCTCGTACAGATTATTTCCCTCGCTGTCGATAATGACAACCAAAGGCATATCCTCTACATACAACTTCCGAAGCGCCTCTGCACCCAGATCTTCGTAAGCAATAAGCTCCGCCTTCTTGATACATTTTGCAAGAAGCGCGCCTGCTCCGCCGATGGCTCCGAAGTATACTCCAGAGTATTTCTTCATCGCATCAACGACTTCCGGCAAACGTGCGCCCTTACCGATCATGCCGCGCGCGCCCACAGACATCATGGTCGGCGCATAGGCGTCCATACGCCCGCTGGTAGTCGGTCCCGCAGAACCGATGACCTGCCCCGGCTTCGCCGGAGTCGGTCCTACATAATAGATCGTAGCGTCTGTTGGATCAAACGGGATCTTCTCCCCCTTCTCCAGCGCCTCGCACATCCTCTTGTGACCAGCGTCGCGGGATGTGTAGATCGTTCCTGTTACAAGTACGCTGTCGCCTGCATGCAGTGTCTTCGCAAGCTCTTCTGTCAATGGTAATGTAATCTTCTTTGCTGCCATCTTAGATCACCTCCGATTTATGGCGCGTCACATGACAGTTTATATTAACTGCACATGGCATACCTGCGATATGGGTCGGCAGAGTTTCAATATTTAATCCGATCGCCGTAGTCTTTCCGCCGAATCCCTGCGGTCCGATGCCAAGCTTGTTGATCTTCTCCAACATCTCTTTCTCCAGATCTGCATAGAATGCATCCGGGTTGGAGGAGTCGATCGGCCGCATCAGCGCTTTCTTCGCAAGGAGCGCCGCCTTGTCGAAGGTTCCGCCGATCCCGACGCCTACGACCATCGGCGGACACGGGTTCGGTCCCGCTGTCTCCACCACCTCGAGGATGAAGTCCTTGATCCCCTGTAACCCATGAGACGGCTTGAACATGCGGATCTGGCTCATATTCTCGCTTCCGAAGCCTTTAGGACCAACAGTCACCTTGATCTGATCGCCCGGAACGATCTCCGTATAGAGCATTGCCGGTGTATTGTCTCCGGTATTGCCGCGGCGCACCGGATCCTTTACAACAGATTTCCGAAGATATCCCTTGTCGTAACCGCGGCGCACACCCTCGTCAACCGCATCCGCAAGATTGCCTCCGGTCAAGTGTACATCCTGACCAATCTCAAGGAATACGCACGCCATACCTGTATCCTGACAGATCGGCACGCACTCTCTGTCCGCAATCTCGAAGTTCTCGATGATGTTATCCAGAACGCCTTTGGCGATCTCTCCGTCCTCGCACGCGCGGCAATCCTTGATCGCACACTTCACGTCTTCCGGAAGATGCTCATTCGCTTCGATACAAAGCTTCTCTACGACATCCGTAATCTTGCTTACTTCTATCTCACGCATAATCTAATCTCCTTATAAAATTTCATCCATTTCCAATATGCAAACAATACAAACGAACCTATCTCTCATGCCTTGCATACTTCGGCAGAAGCTTCGGTGATACTTCTTCTGTAGCGACAGAAGCTCCTTTAAGCTCCTCGTCATAGCTTGCCACATGATCAAGATTCATGGCGCCAAGCTCTACTTCCTTTGCTTTTGCCGCAGCCTTCTTACCTGCATTTCTTCCGAATACGATCACGTCAAGAAGGGAGTTGCCCATCAGACGGTTTCTTCCGTGGATTCCGCCTGCCGCTTCTCCTGCTGCCAGGAGATTTGGAATGTTCTTCGTGAATCCTTCTCCGTCGATCTCAAGACCGCCGTTCTGATAATGCAGTGTAGGATAGATCAGGATCGGCACCTTTCTCATATCAATTCCGTATTTCATATACATACGGAACATAGCCGGGATCCTCTTCTCGATCGTTCCCTCTCCGCCGAGGATCTCGATCATAGGCGTATCAAGCCATACGCCTTTCTGTCCGCTTGGCGCCTCCACGCCGCGTCCTTCTCTGCACTCACGGATAACGCCTGACGCATTGACGTCGCGTGTCTCCAACGGATGAATATAAGCTTCGCCCTCTGCATTGACAAGCTGCGCGCCCACAGAACGAACCTTCTCCGTAACAAGCGCGCCCTGGATCTGTACCGGATGAGCAACGCCCGTCGGATGATACTGGATGGAATCCTGGTAGAGAAGCGGTACGCCTGCCCGGTAACCCAGGATCAGTCCGTCTGCGGTTGCTCCGTAATGGTTAGACGTCGGGAATCCCTGGTAATGCATTCTTCCTGCGCCGCCTGTTGCGATCACCACCGTCTTCGCCCTTGCAACCGAGTAGTCTCCCGTCTCCATGTTGACAAGGACCGCGCCTGCCGCCTGGCCCTTCTCATCCTTGATGATCTCTACCGCGGAGGTGAATTCAATCACCGGGATCTGACGGTTCAGAACTTCGTCGCGGAGAGTACGCATGATCTCTGCTCCGGAATAATCCTTACATGCGTGCATCCTCTTTCTGGAGGTTCCGCCGCCGTGAGTCGTTACCATACGTCCGTCTGCATCCTTATCAAACATAACGCCGAGCTCATTCAGCCATTTGATCGCATCCGGCGCTTCCATTACGAGACGCTTTACCAGTTCCGGCCTTGCGGCAAAGTGTCCGCCGCCAAAGCAGTCCAGATAGTGCTGAACCGGAGAGTCGTTCTCCTTATCTGCCGCCTGGATACCGCCTTCCGCCATCATCGTATTGGCGTCGCCGATACGAAGCTTCGTCACGATCATGACATTAGCGCCTGCGTTGTGGGCTTCGATGGCACAGGAGGAACCTGCCCCGCCTCCGCCGATCACAAGTACGTCCACATCGTAATCAACCTTCGTGATATCAACCTTGTCATTGACCAGACGGCTTGTGGAGTGAAGCATCTCCGCCAGTTCAAGGGGCGCTTTCTGTCCCTTATTCGGACCTACCTTGATCTCGGCAAAAGCGTCTGGATTATAATCCGGATGGAACTCCTTAAGAAGAGCACCTTTTTCATCAGCGGTCAGACGTCTCGGCTCTGTAGACATACGTTTTTCTCTTGTAGCCTCTACCTTTTTGATGGATTCCATCATATTCTCTGGATATGGTGTATACATATTCTGACCTCCCTTATTTCTCAATCTCTCTTGTATTATAAAGCTCCTGCATCTCCGTGATCGGCTTCTGCATGATCTGCTCAATCAGCTCGTCATACTCTCCTTTGTTCACTTCATCTACACGGTTTGCAAGATGCTCTGTTTCAGGCGCAATGTATTTTCCTGTAAGCCTTCTTGCCAGAACACCTACGTGCGGATGGGAGATTCCCGCCGGACATCTTACGGTACAGCATCCGCATCCGATACAGTCGAAGGATTCTTCCGCACATTTCTCAAATTCCCCGCGCTGTGCATATGCGATATACTGCATAACGTTCAGATCCTGTGTACATGCCTTCGTACAGGCGTTGCATCCGATACAGCTGTAGATCTCCGGGTAGAGTTCCATCATGATCTGCTGGGTCGGCTTGATATCCTCGATCTCATAGGTCCTCTTATCTGTCGGGAAGAATGGGATGCTTGCCACATACATGCCCTCTTCTACCTGAGTCTGGCAGGCAAGGCAGGTCTTTAATTCATTTTTCCCTTTGATACGGTATACGGTCGCACAGGCTCCGCAGAAACCATGACGGCAGCCGCACCCTCTTTTCCATGTATAGCCGGCGTATTCCATGGCGGTCATGATCGTAAGATCTGCCGGAACACTGTAACGCTTACCGCTAAAATATACATTTACCATATTTTCCATGTTATTCGTATCCTTTCTTTTAATATTCATTCGGAAGCTCGTCGATCTCGTCATATCGGAATACAGGACCATCTTTACATACATATTTTGAACCGATATTGCAGCGTCCGCATTTGCCTACGCCGCACTTCATACGAAGCTCCAACGTCGTATATACCTGCTCCGTGGTAAATCCAAGTTCCTTAAGTCCTGCAAGCACAAACTTGATCATGATCGGAGGCCCACAGATCAATGCCGTCTTGTCCGTATCGAAATCAAGTTCCTTCACATAATTCGGAACGAAACCTACATGACCGTCCCAGCCTTCCTGCTCCCGGTCAATGGTCAGATACACGTTCACGCCTTCTGCTTTCATCCACACTTCCTGGATCTCCTTTAACTGAACCAGGTCTTCTGCAGAACGAGAACCGTAGACGATATCCACCGTACCGTAATTCTCACGATTATCCAGCACATAGTTGATAACAGAACGAAGAGGCGCTAATCCAATACCTCCCGCAATGAATAACAGGTTCTTCCCCTTAAGCTCTGTCTCCACCGGAAATGAGTTGCCGTACGGTCCGCGGACCGTGATCTCATCTCCCACCTCCAGGCTGTGAAGGTAATCTGTCAAAATCCCGCACTGCTTGATGCTGAATTCCTGATATTCCTTGTTCGTCGGTGAAGAAGTAATGGAAAACATACCCTCGCTGATGCCTGGCGCACAGACCATAGCGCACTGTCCCGGCATATGCTCGAAGAGCTTGCCTCCCTCCGGAGCGTTCACCCGGAATGTCTTCACATCCGGCGTCTCCTGACGGATATCCGTGATCACGCCGACCTGTGGGATCAGCGTATCTAATGTATAATTTTTATGACATGTACATTCACCCATTATTTTTCACCTCCCTGATTCTGAAATGCTTTCACAACCTTCACAATATTAAGAGCCTGCGGGCATTTCTCCACACAGCGGCCGCAGCCGACGCAGGAATACATTCCGTCGTTGTTCGCCGGATAGTATACCAACTTGTGCATGAATCTCTGGCGGAATCTCTGCATCTGGCTGGTACGGTTGTTGCCGTGAGCCATCATCGTAAAATCTGAATACATGCAGGAATCCCAGCATCTGTAACGGGATACGCTGTTTCCTGCCGTGTAATCCTTGATATCATAACACTGACACGTCGGACATACGAAAGTACAAGTACCGCATGCAAGACACGGTTTGTATAATTCTTCCCAGACCGGGGAGTCGAATTTCTCAGAGAGAGCGTCTCCGTTCCATCCTTCCAGGGACAGGTTCATATAAGGAAGCTTCTCCACGATCTTATGGATATTTTCTTTCTCCGCCTCTACTGCCGCTTCGCCTGCGCCGTCCTCTGTGAGAAGTTCTTTCACGGCTTCCGTAAGAGCTTCGCCTTTTTCTGTCAGCGCCGTCCAATACAACTCCTCTCCAACCGTCCATACTGCGACGTCAGAAGCCGGCTTCGCCGCATCCACACCGAATACCTTACAGAAGCAAGTCTCCTCCGGCTCATGACAGGCAAAAGCTACGATGGTTCCGTGATCTCTCCTTGCCGCATAGAAAGTGTCGATCGGGTCGGATAAGAATACTTTGTCCAGTACCTCTAATCCTTTCACGTCGCATGCCCTCATGCCGAATACCACGAAATCCTGCTCTTTTAGGCTCTCCGGCTCGATGGACATCTTCTTTCCTTCTTTTTTCACGGTATAGAGCCCTTCGCTCTGTGGGAAAAATGCATCTTTCGCTGATTTTACGGTCTTCAAGGTATCAAGATCTACCTCTGCGTCCGCACTCCAAGCCGCGAAATTCGTCTGTCCGGCAGTCTTTACCGGAAGATACAGTTCCCGATTTTCCGCGATCAACTGGAATAATGCGGAAAGATTCTCTTTGGCTATCTTATACATACATTATCCCCTCTTTCCTACAATACTTGGTTCCGCGTCCTCAAACGTATAGTTTGTAAGCGGTGCTTTTGAATCGGTATCTGCCCCCGCCTGGTACTCGCCGTATAATTCGTCAATATCTTTGATAAACTTACGGTTAAACAGGTGAAGCGGAATTCCCTGCGGACATACACGGCTGCATTCGCCGCAGTCTGTACACCTTCCGGCAACATGGAACGCGCGGATGATGTGGAACATCTTCTCCTCGAAGGAGTCCACGTTTGCCTTCTGGGAGCTGTCAAACTTGTTGCTGTCGAATACGCATTTGCGGCAGCTGCAGGCAGGACATGCGTTCCTGCAGGCATTGCAGCGGATACATTTACTCAGTTCACTTCTGAAGTACGCGAACTTCTCCTCCGGGCTCATCGCCTCAATCTTCGCTACTTCGTCGAAACGCTCCGCATCCTTCGTCTCCTTGGACTCTCCGATCTGCTCGTCAAAGATCATGTGATCCTTGCCCTTGCAGACGTGGCATCTCTCCAGCATACCGTCTGCGTAAGAGATAGATTTCTCTCCGTAAATGGTCTGAATCTTCAAAGTATCCGCTTCATCCGTGATCTCAGCGCCTTCGATGCTCTCGATTCCTTTGATCCCCTGCTTCTTGATTCTTTCAATATCCAGTTTGCCCTTGCATCCCACGCCTACGATATAAGCTTTCTCCCGGTCTACCCGATGCTCCTTGATCAGTTGGTTAAAGCTGTATGTATCGCATGGTTTTAAGCAGACCATGGTCTTTCCTTCCAGCTTGGAAGCTTCGATCATGTATTTGCTTAAGTTGGCTCCGCAGAACCCGTTATATACAAAATCCTTCAAATCTTCTTCTGTCTCGAAGTAAGCCGGTTCCGGATTGTAAGGCAAGTCTCCGGCCTTCCAGCCCAGAACCCGTGCCACTGTTCCGTCAGCCAGCAGTTCTTTTGCACGGTTAATTATTGCTTGCATCTTAGATCCCCCAATCTTACATTTTCACCGAGAGAATAGATCTTCTCTACGAAACTGTTCATCGTCTCAGAGAACTTCACGCCCTCTGCCGCAGATACCCATTCTACACGGGTACGCCCGTTTTCCACGCCGATATAGTCAAGCATGGAGAATAACAGCGTCATACGCCTTCTCGCATAAAAGTTTCCGGTGCTGTAATGACAGTCTCCCGGGTGGCATCCGCACATGATCACTCCGTCGGCTCCCTTCTCGAATGCTCTTAAGATGAACATGGGATTCACACGGCAGGAACATGGCACGCGGATGATCTTCACGTCGGCAGGATAGGTAAGACGGCTGCTTCCTGCCAGGTCGGCTCCCGCGTAACTGCACCAGTTACAGCAGAATGCCACAATCTTCGGTTTGAATTCTTTATTTTCTAACGGCATATTGCATCCACCTCCGCTAAGATCTGTCTATTGGAGAAGCCCTGCAGATCCATGGCTCCTGACGGACATGCAACGGTACAAGCGCCGCAGCCCTGGCAAAGTGCGTTATTTACCACTGCCACACGGCGTGTCTCGCGGATTCCATGGTCGTTGACCTCTTTGTCTTCATAAGTGATCGCACCGTACGGACATACATTCTCACAGGTAGAACATCCGTTACACAGCAGGATGTCTGACTGTGCGGTACATGGGTTGGTCATCAGTTTATCCTTCGCAAGAAGCCCGATTGCTTTCACAGCGGCAGCTCCCGCCTGGGCAACCGTCTCCGGGATATCCTTTGGTCCCTGGCATACGCCGGATAAGAAGATTCCCGCTGTCGGTGATTCTACCGGACGAAGTTTTGCATGAGCCTCTGTCAGGAAATTATTCGTGTCAATACTTGCCGTCAGCATGGTCGCGATCTTACGTACGTCCGGATTCGGCTCGATGGCTGTGGCAAGGACTACCATATCCGCTTCTTTTAAGATCTGACGGTTATCAAGAAGGTCTGATCCTTGTACCAGAAGTTTTCCATCCGGCTGCGGGATCACCTTTCCGACCTGTCCTTTAATGTAGTTCACTCCGTACTGCTCTACCGCTCTTCTGTAGAACTCGTCGAAGTTCTTACCAGGCGTACGTACGTCGATATAGAATACGGTCACGTTCACATCCGGGTATTTGTCACGGATCAGCATGGCGTGCTTCGCCGTGTACATACAACAGATCTTGGAACAATACGGCTTGCCTCTGTCGTCGGAACAACGGCTTCCCACGCACTGGATAAATACGATCTCTTTCGGAGCCTTTCCGTCGGAGAGACGCTCCAAGTGTCCGTGGGTCGGTCCCGCCGCGTTCATTACACGCTCCAACTCTAAGGACGTGATGACATCCTTGCTCTGGCTGTACGCGTATTCGTCATATTTGTCCAGGTTGATGGTGTCAAACCCTGTCGCGACAACGATCGCACCGTACTTCTCTGAGATGATCTCATCCTTCTGCTCGTAGTCGACGGCGCCTGCCTGGCAGACCTTGGAACAGATTCCGCATTTCCCGGTCTTGAACTTGATACACGCCTCACGGTCGATCACCGGCACATTCGGGATCGCCTGTGCGAACGGGGTGTAGATGGCGCTTCTGGTATTCAGGCCTCTGTTAAACTCGCTCGGAGCCTTCTTGGACGGACATTTCTCCTGACAGACTCCGCAGCCGGTACACTTGTTCATATCCACGCTTCTTGCTTTCTTGCGGATATCCACGGTGAAGTCTCCTACGAACCCGCTTACCTTCTCTACTTCGCTGTATGTATAGATGGTGATCTTCTCATGAGCCGACGCTTCCACCATCTTCGGCGTCAGGATACACGCGGAACAGTCAAGCGTCGGGAACGTCTTGTCAAGCTGCGACATCCTTCCGCCGATACTCGGCGTCTTCTCCACGATATCAACCTCATAGCCTGCGTCCGCGATATCAAGGGCTGTCTGGATACCTGCGATTCCGCCTCCGATCACCAGCGCCCTCTTGGTCACACGGCTCTCTCCCGCCTGAAGCGGTGTGTTCAGGTTCACCTTCGCAACCGCCGCCCTCATGAGGATCACAGCCTTCTTGGTCGCCTCTTCCATATCCTTATGGATCCAGGAACAATGCTCGCGGATGTTGGCGATCTCTACCATATATGGATTCAGTCCCGCACGCTCCGCCGCCTTTCTGAAGGTTGCCTCATGCATACGCGGGGAACAAGAACATACGACGATCCCCGTCAGATTCTTCTCCTGAATAGCCGCCGCGATCTTCGCCTGTCCGGCTTCGGAACACATATACTGGTAATCCTCGGCATGGACAACGCCTGGTTCCATAAGCGACATCTCTGCTACTTTACTTACGTCTACCGTAGCGGCAATATTGCTTCCGCAATGGCAGACAAATACTCCTATCCTCTGCACGCGCTTCTCACCTCCTGTATCTTCTGAATGCACTGACTAATAACTGCTGCGGAAGCTCCGGATCTAATAATTCCGGAATCTCATCTGCCAACAGGTAATTCTGTTCTTTCTGACGGACAACAACCTGTCTTGCAGCGTCAATAAGCTTCCCTGGTTTCACATCGCGCGGACATCTCTCCACACACGCGAAGCAGGAGAGACATTTCCATAATGACTGGGAATTCACCAGGCTTTCGATATCTTCATTGATCACATAGGACACAAACTGATGTGGTTTGATGTCCATCTCGTTATAAGATGGGCAGGATGCAGAACATTTGCCGCATTTCATGCATTTGAGCGGATTCACGCCGCTGATCTCCTTGATCAGCTCCGCTTGTTTCTTCTGGGAACTCATTACTTCTGCACCTCCTCTTTTCCTTCTTCTTTGACCTGATCTTTCACCCCTAAGGCTTCGGCAAGAAGCTCTGTAAAGTAGACAACCGGAAGAGACGCCCCTGTTGTCTTGTTCAGATTATAGAGACAGAGCGGGCAGGCTGTCGTGAGCATCTCTGCTCCAAAGCCTTCGGCGCTTGCCATGATCTTCTCGCACATGGACTTGGACAGATCCTTCTCTTTCAGGGAAATATAGCCGCCGCAGCACTCGTTGCGGTACGGATAGATCACAGGCTCTGCTCCGATCGCACGGATGAAGTCTTCGATGATCGCCGGATTCTCCGGATCGTCAAAACTTAAAAGTTTGCTTGGACGAAGAAGCAGGCAGCCGTAATATGCGCCGATCTTCCTGCCGGTAAGAGGGTTCGTCACCTTCTTTTTCAATTCGTCAAATCCCACTCTGTCGCGAAGAACTTCCAGAAAATGAAGAACTTCTGTCTCACCTGCGTACGGCTCTTCAAGCTCCATGTAATTGTTCGCTCTGGTACGGATATCTTCTACATTCCTCATGTCGTCATTGACACGCTTGATCACATGATGGCATGCAGAACACATTGTTACAAGATCCTGCCCCTTCTCTTTCGCCGCATTCAGCGCGCGGACGGAAGACAGTTTCGTAGCGATCTCGTCCGAACCAAGCGGATAGACCCCGCCGCAGCACTGCCAGTCTTCGATCTCTATAAGTTCGATCCCAAGCGCTGCTGCTGAAGCCCTTGCATAAACATCCAGATCCTTTGCCTTTGTTCTCAAAGTGCATCCCGGATAATAACTGTACTTCATAGTTCTCGCTGTCCTTTCTTAATATATTTTGTAAAAATTTTTTACAGCTCAATCTGTGCGATAACTTCCTTCAGTGCATCCGCACTTGCCTTAAGCTTTCCTACCTCTTCCTCAGTCAGAGTCATCGGAACCTTGCCCTGGATACCCCTTGGTCCAACCAGCGCCAGCGTGCTTAAGCAGACGTCTTCGATCCCATATTCGCCGTGCATCATGGATGATACGGTGGTCACGGATTCGGAAGCAGACATCAGGATACTGCATAACCTGCAGACACCTCTCGTAACCGCATAGAAGGTTGCTCCCTTATTCGCGATGATCTTGCCTCCTGACTTCTGTACATAAGTAAGCATCGCTTCTTTATCCAGTTCCTTCTCTTCCTTTCCGAGATGAGGCATCATTTTAACAAAATCATCCACATTAACGCCGGCGATCCGTGCCGCTGACCACGGGATGAAAGAGGTGTCTCCGTGCTCGCCGAATACATACGCATGGATATTTCTCTGTGCCACTTCAAAATGTTCGGAAAGTCCGCAGCGAAGTCTTGCGGAATCTAAGACGGTTCCGGAACCAATGATCTGATTCTCCGGAATACCTGAAATCTTGGTGAATACATAGGTCATGATATCAACCGGATTGCTTACAATGATATAAAGCGCCTTCGGTGCCGCCTTTACAATCTCCGGTGTGATCTGCTTTAAGATATTAACGTTGGTCTGTGTCAGTTCGATTCTCGTCTGGCCTGGCTTACGCGCGATACCGGATGTGATGATCACGATGTCTGAGTCCTTCGCATCCTCGTAGTCTCCGGCAACGATAGCCACAGGATCTCTGAAACAGGTTCCCTGCTCGATATCCATAACCTCGCCTTCTACCTTCTCCTTGTTGATGTCGATCATGACGATCTCGGATGCCATGTCCTCACCGGATAATGTGTACGCAATTGTAGCGCCTACGCTTCCGGCTCCAATGATTGTGACTTTGCAGCTCATGTCTTTGTTCTCCTTCTCTATGCATTTTTACTGATTCTAATATACTGTTCAACTCGTCCGGATATTCCTGAGCATCCCAATATACCCGGCTTACAGAACTCCCGATCAACTTGTCGTTTTCTGCCGCCTTCTGTAATCATAATATCATATTGATAATTAATTAACAACCTTTTTATTTGTAGAATTTTTGACAAACATTCCACTTTTTTTATCCCTTTTCTATGGATTATGCCGATAGAACAACGGACATCTCCTGTGCTTCCATTTCGTAAGATCAAACACGCTCCAGCAGCTGCCGCAGGACTTTGATCTTCTCTCTCCCCACCGGCAGTATATTCTTCTCATATCCTTCCATCTTCAAGGCAAAGCTGTTATTCTTCCACAGGAACAGCTCCTTCACCTTATTAAGATTGATCAGATAACTTTTCTGGCTCCGAAAGAACCCCATACCCTTCAGGCGCCTTTCATATTCACCGATGGTCTTTCCTTCATAGTATTCATCTCCCGCCGCATGTATCAAACAGCCCCGGTTATACGTCTCGATGTAAGCGATATCACAGATCTCTACGAATACCGTCCTGCCTTCCGTATTGATCGCCACCCGTCTCATCCCTTCCCATACCGTCTCCGCTGATACAGGCTGCTCTTCTACCCGCCGTGTCTTCTCCTTCCCGTAATCCCATCTTTGCAGCATCTTCATAAGACGCCTCTGGTCGTAGGGCTTCATGATATAATCCTCCACTCCCAGTTCAAACGCCTTCACCGCATAATCCGAATAAGCCGTCACAAATATGATCTTCATATCCGGCTGCATCTTCTTCAGCGCGTTCACAAGCACAGTTCCATTAATATCACCCAGATTAATATCCAGGAAAAACAGGTCATATTCTCCTTCTCCCGCCATCTCCAATGCCTGCGCCCCGCTCTCGCCTTCCTCGATCAAGGCGTCTGGCAGAAGCTTAAGAAGCTGATGCTTAAGTTCGCTCCGCGCCGGTCTCTCATCATCTATCACTGCAATTCTCATCTTGCCCCTCCTCTGACCGTGTTCTCCGCCACGGCCCGCGAATCGTATGCGGCACCATGATCACCTGATAAAATGCAGTTCCACACAGGTTCCTTCTGCAGAACTTACGATATGAAGCCCATACTCTTCTCCGTAGTTACTCTTCATCCTCTTATGCACGTTGCTCAAGCCGATGCTGTTGCCGATCGCTTTCCCGTTCAGCAGTTTCTCAAGGATCTCTTCTTCGATTCCTTTTCCTTCATCCCGGATCCATACCAGATATCCGTCCTCCGTCTCTTTTGCCTGGATCGAGACGATCCTCTTTCCCTCGCGGTTGATCCCATAGCGCACCGCATTCTCCACGATCGGCTGGAGGATCAGCGTCGGGATCTTGATATCCATATGTTCCGGCACGTCGTATGACACGATCAGCTTCTCTTCGAATCTCGCCTGCTCAAGCTCCAGATAATCCCTGACATGGTCCATCTCCTCATCCATAGGTACCATGTAGGCATCATAATCCAGGTTATAGCGAAAATAATTTGCAAGGATGACCAGAAGCTCCCTGGCGCGCTCGGGATTCTCCCTGCATACACACGACACCGTATTCAGCGCGTTAAAGAGGAAATGCGGATTCACCTGGAACTGGAGCGCCTTGAATTCTGCCTTCTGCCGCATGTCCTTTTGATGCTCCAGTTCTGCCAGGGCGATCTGATAAGAACTCAGTGTCACCAGGTGCTGCAGAAGCTCTAATTCACTCTGCCGGAACACCCACTGCTTCCTGACCCATACGATCAGGCAGCCCACCGTCTGCTCTCGGATAACGAAAGGCGCCGCCACAAGAGAATACTCCTTCATACATTCATACCAGGCGCTGGTGACAGGAACCTTATACATTCTTTCCAGCCTTCCCGACTCCATCGCCCGAAGCCCTATGTCTGGTATCCCCACCTCCGGCTGCAGGCTTTCTGAAGCTTCCCGCTGACAATCCGCGATTATCTCACTTCTGTTCGTGACCATAGCTCCCGCCCAGTCTGTCTCCTCGAGTATGATCTCCACAAAACGTCTCATATTCTCTCCGTCTCCGATGCCCTGAACCAACTGGGGGAGGCACTTCTTCATGAGCTCCGACGCCTGCTGCAGCTGACGGCTTCTCTCGATATCCTGTTGGATGAACATATTATTAAAGCTTGAGATAAAGATCAAGATTCCGCAAGCGTTCAGCAAGATCATCGGCAGAGATATCTCCAATATGGTATTCAGCGCCATCTCCACCGGCACCGTAAAGCGCAAAAGTGACACCATGTCACAGACTTCCGCAAAACATGTCAGGAGAAACAGATCCTGGTACTTCCATTTTCCCCGCTGAAAATATGGATAGAAACCGCCTCCGAGGAGTCCGAACAGCATGGTAGAGAATGCCGACGCCATGGCAAATGCCTGCGGGGAAGAGAAAAAGTATACATAAACCGCACCGATCAGGGACGCGTACAGCCCCACGATCGGCCCTCCGAGAAGCCCTGCCGCCATTGCTCCTATGACGCGCGTATTCAGACTATAAGAACCAATATCTATCCCTGTATATGTGGACAAGATCACGACGCCTCCAAAGAGCAGGGATAAGAACGTCTGACTCTTCAGGTTCCGCTCCTCCTGCACGATCAGATCCTGGATCAGGCGGAATTTCGAGATCAGATTCGCCACCAGTACAAGCAGGCTGATATTCAGGATTAAATGAAACACCAATGTATTTTCCTGCATCTCTCCTCCTTCTAACATCTTCTGACATCTATATACTTTTCTTACTTCTTGTAATGTATCATATTTTCAGACAGGATACAATAAGCAAAAAAGCGGAGCCTCTGATACAATATCTTGTATCAGAGGCTCCAAAGAGAGTTATGTATGTACAAATAATGATCCGAAACCTTAATTATATGTGACCGTCTTCTTTTCGTTATAAACATCACGGTCTAATTCGCCAAGTTTACTTGCAACCAGCATACCTACCATAACGTCCACATCTACATTCATCAGCGTACGGAACATTCCTGCGAACCAGTCGATACCGATCAGTACCGCGATACTCTCAAGCGGAAGTCCCAAAGAGGACGCGAGGAAAGTATATACGATAACCGAACCGCCCGGTACGGAGATCGTGCCCATACACATCAGACAAGATAACAGGATCGCCATACCCATCTGGTATACTGACATATTGATCCCCGTTGACTGTGCCATGAAGAAGATCGCGGCAACATAACACTGTGCGGCGCCGCAGCTATTCATAGACATGGTGATCGGTCCTGTAAAGTCCGCCACCTTACGGCTGACGCCAAACTTCGTAACCGCATCTTCCATCTTCGTCGGAAGGCAGATCGCGCCGGAAGTCGTCGTAACTGCCATAATGGACATCTTCGCAAATTTCTTCGGCATCTTTGCCACATTCACCTTACACAAAGCTGCTGTGAAAGGCCCGAAGAGCAGGAACTGGATCGCGTCGCCGATCAGAAGCAGCCCAAGGAATTTAAGCATCGGGATGATAACCTTTAATCCTGTGGAGCCGGCTACATTTGCCAACAGACAGAAGATTCCGATCGGAGCGATGGTCATTACGGTCTTGATGATATTTGTGATCACTGCGTTGATCCCTTTTACCCAGTCGACGATAATGCGGTTGCCGCTCTGCTTTGTATAAGCGCCCATTGCAATTCCGAAGAATAATGCAAATACAATACATGGAACCATAGCGCCTTCTGACATAGAACTGATCACGTTCGTAGGTACGAATCCAAGAATCGTCTCCTGTAAGGAGGCTGATTCAACCGTAGCATTCGCCACATCTTCCGCACTCACAAGCTCGATCCCGACGCCCGGTTTCAGGAGCATGGAAAGCACCACTCCAAAACCTGCAGAGATTACTGTAAATCCGATGATCCATTTAAAAGTGTGGAAACCCATCTTTCCCACGTCCTGTCCGTCTCCGCTTCCCACTGCCGCAGCCACTGCCGACATGACAAGAAGCACTACCGACATCTGGATCAGACGAAGAAAGATATCACCGATAAATTTTAAGTTTGATGCCCACTCTCCAACAATTGCGCCGAAGATAATACCGCCGAATGTAGCGAACAGAATCTGTGTTGTAAGAGAAATTGATAGTCCTTTTTTCTTTCCTTCCATTTTGTTATCCCATCCTCCGTTTTTATATTTTCTCACTCATTTTCCGAGACGGCCATCTCTTATTTCTGTATATATTTTACCTTTTTATCCGTAATGCGCAAGAGTTCTTGTATGAAATGTAAGAAATTTTGCTTTAAAGGTTAGGATTGATGTGCAAAATTTAACTTTTCAGTAAAATCCGCCAATACTTCACTGCATCTAGTTTTTACGGAGGATGTAATGAAATGTTCAACAGTACATTCAAGGAAAACCACTGTCCCGTTTTTTCTGTCAGTGTCGCGCCATGATATTTTTCTGCCACCGATCTGATATTGGTAAGCCCTGTTCCCGCCGGGGGCAGCGGTTCATCTGAACAGGAATTTTCAAATGCCAGCATATAAAAATCACCCCGCCGTTCCCCACGGATACGGATCAACTTCGTCCCCTTAACGGATTGACACGCATGGATCGCATTATCCAACGCATTTGCAAAAATCACACACAGATCAAAATCGTCCATCCCGCAGGGTCTTGGCAGGAACAGCGAAACCTCTGCTGTAATTTCTTTTGCCAGTCCCAGCTTTTCACTTAGCAAAATATCTACCACTGGATTACCTGTTTGATATGGAAAGGACAGGGACGCCGAAACCGTTTTCAGCTTGTTCAGGTATGCTTTGCTTTCATCCAGTTCTCCATTATTTAACAGCCCATCAAGTACAAACAAGTGATTCGCAATATCATGGCGAAATGCTTTCGTTTGCTCGTAGCGCCTTTGAGCCTCGGCAATATAGTTTTTTTGTCCTTGAGTTGCTTGCTCCAAAGATCGTAACGCCGCCTGCGTTTGAAAACTGTGACAGATGTGTCGGTAGGCGTACAGTGTACAGAGTAACGCTCCAAGCCCCAGGATCTGCATGACTAATAATGCACCGTGTCTCCCTGCCTCCCCCAACGAAATGGACGAAGGTAAAACACTATATGAAGTTTGCAGAATATACAGTTCAGCGCCAAAGAAAAACAGTCCGGGAAATAACAACAAACCGGCATACGGCATTTGACGATCTTCTGTCAGAGATAGAAATTTCAATACCGCACCGCAGCAACAGGCGCAGATTACAAAAACGGTCAGCGTTGCTAAAAGAACTAACAGATACAGCATTGGTTTCCCGACCATACGGGGGAATAGTATTGCATCTACCGAGTTGACGATACCGAAAGAAAGCTGAGAAATATAAACTGCCAAAATTGCAGCAGTCCAAGATACAGATTGCCGGTTCCGCAAAGCCAGACGGCTCACACTATATAATAGAAGCAACTCCGCACCGACGGGCAACTCATCGGGAAAGTCGAATGTAGTGAAAAACCATTGTATGATACAGAGCAGAAACAAGTAGATAGCGAAGTGCCATATTTTCTGTTTCTTCCCGGTCAGACGGCTGACAAAAGCAATATGCATCACACATTGCCCAAGCAGGCAAAGACCGTCAATGCATAGGCTGAAATAGTCCATATCAAAAAGCCCTCTCTTTCATATAACGCAAAAGAGCCTGCGTCAAATCTCGCTCTCGCAATCTGGAAACAGGAATTTTATCGCCCTGTGACAGTATGACCTGTCCGGTATTACATCCACGGACGTATTCAATATTGACAAGATAACTTCTGTGGCATCTGAAAAAACGTTCATCCATACGCTGTTCTAAATCATCCAGCTTATCATAATAGTCGGTGATTTTTCCGTTGCTTTGGTGGATATAGATTTTTCTGCCCTGCACCTCACAATACACGATTTCGGCTAACAGAATAACATCACAGGAAGTTCCTCTCCGGACAACAATACTTTTTGTCTCTCTCTGCCGTATAGATTTGATCATCCTGTCCATTGTTCTCTTGAAATGGCCACTATCTAATGGTTTGACCAAATAGTCAAATGCCTCAACTTCAAAAGCGTCAAATACACACTCTTTCAGAACAGTCACGAAGATCAACAGGCAGTGATTTTTATGCTGACGCAATATTTTAGCGGTTTCCAGCCCATTTGGCTGCTCCATCTGAATATCAAGGAAAATCACATCAAAATCACAACCGCTTTCTAAAAGGGATCGTCCGTCTGAAAAGCTATTGACACAGTACGATGTAATATGCTCCTCATTCATGTATTCTGAAAGTTGATCTGCAATCTCCTGCGCCATAACCGGCTCGTCGTCACAAATTGCAAATTTTATCATCTTTATCACCACACTCTACTTTTTAAAAACGCCCTATCTCTGACAAAAGACAAAGATAAGGGCGTCCTTAATTACTATTCTTCAGTCATTGCGCCTCCTCAAACATTACAGAAATACTTCACCTAAACGTTCAAGTAGACAATTATTCCCCTGCATGTTTTTTAACCGCCGCCTTTCTCCACGCATCCTTTTCCTGTTCAATTAAAGAAGGATTCGCATACTTATGAAGACCTCCTGCAGCTGACTCTCCTAAATCTGTATCGTTTTCTATCGGAATCACAATAACCTTTTGATTCATTTGTAATGGCTCTTTTACCTGAACTGCCGTTCCGTCATAATAACCAATCATAGACATACTTCTACTTGCCTTTCCGCTTATTATTTATAATAACATCAGATATCATATCCCGCAATACAAATATATATCAGATAATTTCGCAATAGATGCCTGAACTGCTTTAGCACATCATTCTCCTTCGTGAACTGTTTTGTATCTGTCATAGAAATACCGCTTTATGGCCTTTCCATTGTCATGAATTAAAAAAGACGCATGGACTGTAATACTTATGTTCCATGCGCCTTTTCGTTACTATCCAATTTTTCTTAGAGCAGCCTTAAAAGCTGTACCAGTTCATGCTGGTCTGTTGTATTCGAAGTCGTAAGCCGGGTGTCAAACTGCCGGAATTTATTGTCCTGGTAAAACGCCAGCAGCCTTTCCTCGTCATTTGCCTCCACAAACGCCACCATTCGCTTTCTTCCTTTCCTCCATAAACTCTATCAGTTCCGCCTCTCCCTTTACAAACCTTGCAGCAATGGGAATACAAACAGGGCGGTCTTTGGCAGACGCTTCTATTGCATCAGCAAACATTTCCACCTGTTTCTCACCGGAAATGACAAAATTTTTCGTGATACTTGAAGTTGCCATATAAGCACCTCCTCTGTTAGTATGGCTTCTATTGCATTATACATACTTCCCTGTTTATATTGTACGGTTTTACAGCCGCTTTTGCAACAAAATTTTTATGATTTATTTTGCCTACATCCCTACATCGTTATCTGGGATCTGCTCGTCATAATCTGACCAAAAAATTTCTGCTTATTTTCAGTCAAAGACCTCGCTGCAAGCAACGGGGCATCAAATTTGTAGCGCTGCAGAGCAGCGGGATATTTGAATATCGGGAAAGTACAGTTTACAAGGGACTTCACAGGGTAACGGTCTGACGGGTAGTATTCTGCCCGTCAGATTTTCCATGTAATGTTCAAGCTATCGCTTGTGGCGGCTATGGTGGTAATCATCAAATCCACCACCCGCCGTTTGTCATCAAAGGATACGCTGTCCCAAGTGTCGAGGTAGCCGGAAATCTGGCTGACCTGTTCCGGGCTGATGGCTTCCACCGTCAAGTTCGCTATCCGCTTCACAAGTTTCTGCTTGCGCCCGTCCAGTTCCGCTATCTTCACATTCACATAGGAGAGCAGGACATTGTTCGCCCCCGTCAAGCTGTCCACCAGCTTTTCAATCTCACCGTCCACATGAGCGAGTTCCACTTGCAGGGCGGCGATTTTGGGATTGGCCTTTGCCGCTTTCTTTCTGCCTGTCAGCGTCTTGTGGCTTTCCAGCTTCTTCACCATCTGCTGATAAACTATCGTTTCCAGTTCGGCGGTGTAAATCTTGCCGCACCCGACACAGCTTTTGTTATCCAGCCGTTTCGTACAGCGGAGATATTGACGGCCTACCCGGTTGACGATACTCATAAGGGCATAGCCGCAGTTCCCGCACTTGATTTTCCCCGCCAGCCATGTATGGGTGGCTTTCCGGGCGGACTGGATTTTCATGTTGTTCATCAGCTTCTTGCGGCAGGCCAGCCATGTTTCCGATGGGACAATCCCCTTATGGGGCGCAAGCACTAGCATTTGGCCTTTCAAGTCGTTTTTCTTGCTGGGCTTCACATCACGGCCTTGATAGAGATAGCACCCGTTCATGCCCGTAAAGTCGGCGGCGTCATTGACAAGCACCGTCCCCTGACTTGTGAAAAATTCATACACGTCAAGGTCTGCCTGCACATAGACGGGATTGCGTAACATCTGTGCCAGCGTAGGGCGTATCAATTCCTTGCCGTAGAACAAAATCCCCTGTTCCGCAAAGTACCGGGTGATGTCTCCGTAGGAGGTTGCCGGGTCTGCGTACATCTCGAACATCAGCCGGATATTTACCGCTTCCTCCGGGTTTACCACCAGCTTCTTCGTGTTGATACCGTCCATCTTGATTGGCTCCGTATGGAAGCCGTAGGGGGCTTTCCCGCCCATCTTGAAGCCCCGCTGACTGCGGGAGTAGTAAGCGTCTGTCACCCGCTTCTGTATCGTTTCCCGTTCAAGCTGGGCGAACACGATACAGATATTCAGCATGGCCCGCCCCATCGGGGTGGAGGTATCAAACTTTTCCGTGGAGGAAACAAACTCCACATTGTACTGCTGGAACAGTTCCATCATGTTGGCAAAGTCCAGAATAGAACGGCTGATACGGTCAAGTTTGTAAACAACGACCTTTGCAATCAAGCCCCGCTTAATGTCCCGCACCAACTCTTGAAACTTCGGGCGGTCTGTGTTTTTGCCGCTGTACCCTTTGTCTGTGTATTCCTTGCAGTTACCGCCTTTCAATTCGTATTTGCAAAACTCAATCTGGCTTTCAATGGAAATGCTGTCCTTTTTGTCCACCGATTGTCTTGCATAAATTGCGTCTATTCGATTGTTCATTTGTCGCTCCTTTTCTTCAAAAAGAAACGGAGCTGCTGACAATACTATTATACCGCCAGCAGCCCCGTAAATCAATGTTGTCGTTGGAAAACCTTACGACCCGGTTTCCTCCGCCCGCCGCTTGTCGGCGTATTTGCGGAACACGTCATAAAGCTGCTGTTCCAACTCCCGGCGCTTTACCGTTTCCTGCTCCGGCGTGAATACCGGAGAGAGATTTTCCAGCGTGATTTCTTTTCCTTGAAAGGTCACGACCTCTGTTTCTTTTCTATATCTGATACCGCTTATAAAATCACCTATCCTTTCCATACTGCTGTTGTTGTTTCAGTTCCGCTAGCACATCGGGCGGAATACGGTCAACGAGCCGCTGGATATTATGTAATTCGCTTTCCAGCTTCGCCCGTTCCATCGTGTCTTTCATCTTGCCTTTTTCGCTGGCCTTTGCCCTTGCTTCCAACTTCTTGTTTTTTTTCAGCAGGTCGGCAATCGTGACCTTGTACTTTTTCAGTTGCCCGGAAAAGTCCTCCATCTGCGGGAACCACTTTTTCAGCATGGAAAGGGCTTCCTCTTTCTTCTTCCCGGCGTTCAGCGGGTTAATGCCGTCCAGCACCGCTTCAATGGCCTTTGCCTGATTCGAGAGATTGACCGCCTGTTTGAATAGCCGGGTGGGGATATGTTTCCGGCCCGTCTTGCTGGCGCTCTCCCCACGCTCCAAGTCTGGGTAATTCTCCACCATATAGGCGTGAAAATCGTCCTGCCACTTTGTAAGGCTTGCCCGGTTGCCCAAAATCTCTTTGGCGCACAGGCGGTTGTCTTGCGTCAGAGGAACAAAGGTTAAATGCAGATGGGGCGTTTTCTCGTCCATATGAACCACCGCCGACACGATATTCTCCCGGCCTACCCGCTGGATAAGGAAGTCAGCCGCCCGCTGGAAAAAGGCTTGTATCTCCTTTGGGGGCTTGCCCCTGAAAAACTCCGGGCTGGCGGTTATCAGCGTGTCCACAAACCGGGTGCTGTCCTTGCGTGTCCTGCACCCGGCCTGTTCAATGCGGCTCTGAATGAAGTGATAATACCGACCCTCTGGCTTGACGATATGGAAATTGTACTTGCTCCTTGCCGTGTCAATATCCGGGTTGCTGGCGTACTTTTCTTTCTGCCTTTCGTGATGGGCTTCCAGCGGCCTTGCCGGGTTGCCCTTGTGCTTTGCAAATCGCAGGATTGCGTATTGCGGCAATCTATCAATCCTCCCTCTTGCGGACGGTTCGGGGGCGGTTTCCGGGGTGGAGCCTACAAACACACAGCCCCGCCCCGGACAGCCCGGAAAAGTCCTTGATTTATGGGCTTTTGTCAGCCCCTATTTGTCCGTTTCCCTGCGCCTCTTCCTGTCACTGGCGTTCTTCTGCCGCCTATGTACCCGTCTGGCGCAGGCTTCGCAGTATTTCGCCCGGTTGGAACGGGGGACGAAAGCCGCCCCGCACTCGGCGCACCGCTTCACGCTGACGCTGCGGAATATCTCCGCTTCCAGCGCCTTGTCCTGTGGCAGTACCGCCCAGCGGAACCACTTGCAGCAGACGGAATAGGAAATCGTCTGTGGGCAGACACATTCCTCACCATCGTCCAGCAACAGGCAGTTGCCGTTATCGTAGTTACAGCAGGTTTTCCGAACAAGGGCGTTTGCCCGTCTGCGCTGTGCCGGGGTCATGCGTGGCAAGCCGCCGCCCGGTGTGCGCTCTATCTCTGGTGGTTTTTTACTCATGCGTTCCTCCGCTTTTTCATATTCTGCCGTTCTCCCCGAAAGCCGTTCCTGCCCCATTCCTGCGGCGTGTCCCGGTGTTGGTACGCTGACCTGCTTCGGGCCAAGTTGACCCGAAGTGACTTCTGGACATTTTGTCCAGAAGTGGCGGCGTTATGGCGTGCTTCCCCAGCCGGTAATATCTCTTTCGGACGGTCATTCACTTGTGCTTGTCCATCGATGAACTAACACAAGTCTACACTTTTTTGACCGCCCGTCCCGTATATCCGAAAGGTTGGAAATACCGCTGGAAAACACACTATTTCCACGCTCTCGGATTTGTGGTAGAATGGAAAAAAAGCAGAACGATAAATATGAAGTTGTGAGGGAAAAAATAATGGCAAAAGAAAAGGTTTTATTCAAAGAGTTTCTATCGGCAGTTGCGCCAGAACACCAAGCGTTTGTTGAGGAACTTAATAACAAACTTATTGAACAGGGTTGTGACCTCGTAATAAAGGAGGTAAAAAGCGGTTATGCGGCTTCATACCAACTAGAAAAGAAAACAATAATGAATTGGGTGTTTCGCAAGTCAGGTGTTTTGGCACGAATTTACGGTGACAATGCTGGCAAGTATGAGGATACACTCGCTTCTCTGCCTGCTGATATGCAAAAGAAAATGACTGCTTCTCGTGATTGCAAGCGGCTTATTGACCCTAATGCTTGTAGTGATACCTGTGTGAAAGGTTTTGTTTATACCTTGAATGGCAATACACATAAAAAATGCCGTAATGACGGAATGTTCTTCCTGTTGACAAATGAAACAGCAGAGTATATAGCTGGGCTGGTCTGTGCAGAAGTTACCGCACGCAAGTCGGCTTCATAGCGACAGGAAGGTTAAGCCCGATAACTCCCAGTTTATCGAGGAGGCAAAGCAAGGAGGGATAGCTTGGCTTTAACTATACAGGAACGCCTGAAAGACCTGCGTGTGGAACGTGGACTGACGCTGGAACAGCTTGCGGAGCAGACACAGCTTTCCAAGTCTGCGCTGGGCAGCTATGAAGCGGACGACTTCAAGGACATCAGCCATTATGCCCTTATCAAGCTGGCGAAGTTTTACGGCGTGACCGCTGATTATCTGTTAGGGCTGAACGAAACGAGAAATCACCCAAACGCCGATCTTGCAGACCTGCGTTTGAGTGACGATATGATTGAATTGTTGAAAAGCGGACGGATTGACACCGCCTTGCTTTGTGAGCTGGCGGCGCACCCGGATTTTGTGAAGCTGCTGGCCGATATACAGATTTATGTGGAGGGTATCGCCGCCACACAGATACAGAACTTGAACGCATGGGTAGACGTGGCGAGGGCTGAAATCGTGGAGAAGTATCAGCCGGGGGAGCATGACAAGACCGCTGGTGTGCTGCAAGCTGCCCATGTACGAGAGGGCGACTATTTCAGCAGCCGGGTACATCACGATATTGACGCTATCATGGAGGACATACGGCAAGCCCACAGGGGCAGGAGCGACAGCGCCCCGGAGAATACCATTGTGGACGAACTCAAGCGGGATTTGGAGGAAGTGGCGAGCTTCAAGGGCAGTCGGGCGGAACACCTGTTGATGGTGTTCTGTAAGCAGACAAAACTGCGCTACACCAAGCTGACGGAGGAAGAAAAACAATGGCTGACCCGGATTGTACAAAAATCCGAGTTGACGAAAAGCTATGTGCCGCAACGGGGAAAACGGAAATAGCGAGCGACAATCGAGAAATTGCGAGGTAAAAAGTAATGTGTGGATTGATGTTAGTTAGGCCATGTAAACTTTATGCAGAACAAGTAATGTCATACAAAGAAGAAATGTCACAAAATGGGGATAGCTTTGACGGTTGTGCAGGACTTGAAGATGTCTATTCATTTGATGAATGGATTGATTTTGAAGGAAGATTAAGAAAAAAGTATAAAACTGGATATGTTCCATCAGAAGTGTTTTTAGCGGTAAGACGAAGTGACAAATTTCTTGTCGGAATGATAGATTTTCGTCACCCATTATCGGATTTTCTTAAAAATTATGGGGGCAATATTGGATATAGTATTCGTCCATCAGAAAGGCAAAAAGGGTACGCGTCTGAAATGCTAAAACTGGTTTTGCCCATTTGTCGCGACTTCGGAGAAAGTAAGGTTTTATTAACCTGCGATAAAGGAAATGTAGCTTCACAAAGAACGATTATTAAAAATGGTGGGATGTTGGAGAACGAAATTTCTGATACAGTAGGTTTAAGTAAAAGTGGAATAATACAAAGATATTGGATTTCATTATAACATCTTTCAACAATTCCTCGTCTGGGAGATAGCAAAGCCAGCCGAGCCAGTCAACGACAAGATGAACTGCGCATAAATGCACCGCCGTTGACAGTCTCGCCCGTCTTTGCTGATGGGTAATCAAGGCGGGAAAGCCCTAAAATGGCTTCCCGCCCATTCCAATTCTGAGAGGTCGGACAACTCCAAAATAGCTTTGATGGCGGACAAGCACAGTATGGGATTGTCCGTCTTGTCTACCCATTCAGCGGGACGGACGGCGGCGGTCAAGGCCGGGCGCAAGCCCGTTCATTTCAGCCTTGACGGTTTCCGTCCGTACTGCTATCTTTGCCGAGTGTCTATACACAACATCGGGCCAAGTTGGCCCTAAGTCCAAACGGGGGACGAGGAACGGGGGCTTTCATATACGCTCTGTCTGCTGATGAAACCAGCCCTGCGCCTGCGGCCTCCCGCCCCGCAAGCACAGCCTGTTCTCCTGCCGCTTCAAATACCCTTGCCCTCCCCGGCGGCAACGGCATTTTCACGGCAACGCCGACAGAGCGTATAACACACTACACTTTGCTACGCAAAGTCGTGTGCCAAAAGGGGCTACGCCCCCTTTGGATACCCCCACAACAAAACGGCGCTATGCCCCTTGCCGGGAGCATAGCGCCGTTTGTTGTCAGCAGCCCGTTTCACGGTCTGCGTGTAGTCTCTTGTAAACTGACCTAACCTGAACATTGAAAATACCGACCTGCTTTCGTATTTGACATTGTAACCGTATAGGCATAACCACATTTCTTGCATTTCACTTTTCCTGCAAGCCATGTTCGTTTTCCTTTGTTTGTTCTTGCTGACTGGCGATTTTTCATGATCTTTAACCGACATTTCAGCCAAATATCAGACTCGATCACTCCCAAATGGGGAGCGATAATCACATCCCGATCCACTAAATCGTACTGCTTTTTCTTTGTCTTATCTCCATTTATCCCTTTATATAGGAAGATGCCATTGGTTCCTACATAATCAGAAGCCGGGGTAATCATATTTGCTCTCTGGCTTTCAAAGAAATTGTAGATATCCATATCTGCCTTTACATATACCGGATTTCGAAGAATCTCGCTGATTTTTGCAGTAGACCAGGGCGTCCCTCGTTTTTCTGTAAAGCCTTGACGAAGCAATTCTCTCATAATTGCTCCCAAGGTCATATCTGGATTCAAATATAACTGATAAATTAATCGAATTTGTTTCATCTCATTCAATTCCGGCACAAAAACAGATGTATGAATTCCATTGATGATCGTTTTTTCCAACTGAAATCCATACGGTACACGACTACCCATATAATAGCCTTTCTGACTTTTCGTAGCATAAGCATCCGTTATACGTTTCTGAATTGTTTCACGCTCCAACTGAGCAAATACGATTGAAATATTCAACATAGCATTACCGATTGGTGTAGAAGTATCAAACCTCTCTGTGGAAGAAACAAATTCCACCTGATACTGCTGAAAAATTTCCATCATATTGGAAAAATCGAGAATAGAACGACTGATGCGATCAAGCTTATAAACAATAACTCGTTTAATCTTTCCTGCTCGAATGTCTTCCATCATTTTTGCAAATGCCGGTCTGTTGGTATTTTTTCCTCTGAATCCTTTGTCAGTGTACGTTTCGTACTCAGCCCCGCGAGTTTCATATTTACAAAACTCAAGTTGATTTTCAATGGAGATACTATCTTTTTTATCCAGTGACTGTCTTGCGTATAATGCATCGATCGGACACATAGCGCATGCCTCCTTACTATGTGTAAACAGTCTCTCTCCATTACATTGATAAAGCAGATGGCTGGCAAATAAGCAGTAATGTTACCGCAGAAGAAATGAGAAATCAGGGGAAACAACTCCATCAGGAAGCGCTAAAGCATAAAGGACATATGACCGAGGCTAAACTGGCAGAGCTTACAGCCAAAATGCTTCTTCCTACTGGAATAGACAGAGAAAATCGTTTGAGAAGTTGATAGAAAATATTTTGAAGGATTCCAATAAGAAAAGAAGGAAGAAGTGATAGTTTAAATTTCCAATGTACAGAAAACTAGAAATATCTCTGGAATAAAGAATAATTCTTTCCGTACTGCATATATTACATATCAAATCACTACAAAACAGATTGACTTTTCTAAGTTTTTTCTGTATAGTATCTGTAGTGGTTGTGCTACGGAACCTCGAGATGCCCGTAGCCCGGGGAGTCCATGCGTGGGCTCCCTTTTCCATATCACAAAATATTTAAAGGAGAGCAGCTATGCCGAAACAGTTTTTTAACTATGAGCAACAATTAAATAAACTGAAAAATGAGTAGCAGCTAACAATTTCCAATCCGGCATACGCTGAAGAAGTATTGGAGAAATTAGGTTACTATTCTTTGATTGGCGGATATAAAAATCTTTTTAAACATGCCGCATCCGGAAAATATATTTATGGCGTTACTTTTGAGGAAATCGTATCGCTTTATTACTTTGATGAAGAACTGCGAACCCTGTTCTTGAAATATATTCTTCATATTGAGCGTCACATGAAATCTATGATGTCCTATTATTTTTGCGAAAAGTATGGGGATAACCAGAATGCTTATTTGAACAAAAACAACTATAATCTTTCAAAACGAAATGCTTTCGAGATTGAACGATTAGTAAAATCTCTTAATAAGACTATTTCTCTGCCAAGCAACTATGCATATATCACCCATCATGCGAAAGTATATGGAAATGTTCCATTGTGGGTAGCTATGAATGCTCTTACATTTGGACAGGTATCAAAAATGTACCAATATGCTTCTACAGATATAAGAACTAAGATTGCAAAATGCTTTGGTGGTATATCAGAAAAACAATTACATCAGCTTATCACAATAGTTGCAAGATGTCGAAATGTATGTGCCCATGGGGAACGCCTTTATTCTTTCAGAATACGAGAGACTATTCCCAATATGCCTTTACATAAAAAACTAAACATCCCACAGAAAAACGGTCAATATACAAGCGGAAAAAATGATCTGTTTGCTGTTATGCTTGCATTAAGATATTTGATTGATAATGAAGATTTCAAGAAGTTCAAGCGCAATCTGCTACATATCATTAACAATGTTTTGAAAAAATGTCCGCATCTTTCAAAGGAACAATTATTAAATGCTATGGGATTCCCAGAGAGCTGGGATAAAATACTAAGATACAGGAAATAAATGAAAAAATATTGCCATCTTAAAATCTATTGACAAAAGACATAGAATCGTTAGTATATAAGCACAAAGTAGCTCTGAATCGGATATTCAGGGTTGTAAAAATAGCAGAGATACCCGTAATGATATCTCCGCTACAATTTATAGACTCCTTTGACCCAATACTTCTTTATACATACAAATATAATACAATTTTTTACTCCTGAGTATTAAAGGACATTTGCTCTACTTCACTTGTTATACATTCTAATATGAGTCTTTCTGTAACTTCATTCATTTTATAATCACTACTCAATAAAAGACAAACCTGTTCCTTAGCACTTTCTACTAGAAGTTGCTTTCTTTCTTCGTGAGTTAATTGATAAATGTCTCCCTGTTTAGTAAACACTTTTACATTTTTTAAAGCATCCGCCATAAGTTCTATAGCAAAAATTAGTTTATTTCGCTGTTCTGGTGTCATTTCAACAAATATTTTTTCATAGGATATATCAGATGGTCTTTCTATCATTTCTGTATTTTCACTTTCATCCAAAAGTTTGAGATCCTTTGGCTCTTCATTTGTCAAAACTGCATGTGCAACATCTTTTACAAACTTAGCTTTTTCTATACCCTTTTGCTGAATATAATTCTTCCTTATGTTCTAATTCCACTCACCTTTCCCTTTTTCTCTTAGATTCTATTTTTTCAGCTTCTGAAATAATATCTTCCTCAGTCATAAGAATATGATTTACAGGCTTAACAAATTTTCCTTTTTCTCCTCTTAAGCCATTTTTTTCGTAATGTACCCCCCTCTTCATATTTATTGTACTCGTCTACATTATCAAAAATCATATACGCTGGTAATTTAGGTTTTTTCTCATCCATCTCTGAACCTGAATTTTGTTTTTTGAATTCAGAGCATTTATTCTGTCACTTAAATGTTGACCGAAAGAACTTCTCTTTTTCCAATAGTAACGGCACATAATTTGTAAGTACTTCCAGATACTTATACTCACACCTTCTTAGTTCAATATAGTCTTTTGCAACTTCTTCAGGTTTTTCAATAGCTCTGGCTTCATTTGCAATAGTTGTAATATCATTCATCATAGAATTATACATATTTTTATTTTTCTGATCATCAAATAATATTTTCAAATGCTTATTCATTTCATAAATAAGATCCGGAGAATTATCTGTTGGATTTTTTACCGCAAAAGGTATCGTATTCTTCTTGGTTAATATATCGTCCGCCTTTTCATTGTTTCCATTCATGTAATTTATATCAACACCTGGTTGAACATTGTAACAGTAAACATTAAAGCTAACTCCTTTTCCGGAATCTTCAATCGAATATGCTTCTAATTGAACACCCGAAGCCAGTTTATTATCTCGCTCAAAAATTGGTGTTACCCGATATAGAACATGATTTCCAGTTTTTGTAACATAATCTTTTATCTTATTTTCATAGGGAATCATTGCCTCGTTTAAATAACGCGTTCCAGTAATTAAATTTCTTTCTTCTTCCTTTCCTCCTAACTGATGCGCAATCAAATGACATCTATTAAATATATAAGGAGGCTGTGACGTAACCAAGCCATTGTATTTATTTTGATTCCAACCAGAAGGCTTTATTGAAACCATATTTTCTCTATCACCAACCATTTCGAGCGTATCCTTCCCAACATTAGCAAAAGCAGCCCCTGATCGGTTTTGAGCATCTAATTGACTAGGTTTATAAAAAGATTCTCTGATGTTTCGTTGATTTTTTGTAAACGATGGTTTATTTGCTCTGATAGGAACAGAGGCTATACCTACATAGGAAGGAACCTCTTTATCATTTACAACTGTTCTTGTTTCATCCGGCTCATCTGCCAAATAATCCGACAAAATATGCAAATAATATAATAATGCAGCGAAACTATTACATTTTCCCTTTTTACATCCAAATAGGTTATTAAAGAATCCGAAATCAAATACTTTATTAACCGTATTTTGGAGGACTTCTTTTCTATTGTTCTGCTGTTTCTCTGCCCCCGCATATTCATATTCCCAAGTATTATGGGAACACTTCATCAGCTCTTTATGCTTTATATCTAAATCGGACAGACTTCCAATGCCCCGGACTTTCTTACGCTTTAAATATTCAATCTTGTCCTTCCCTTGTCCATCCGACTGCATACTGTTGAGATATAGTGCATCCAAAAGCATTTTAACTTTTTCATTAGAAGCTTTACTGAAAGCACTATCTCCGAACAATATTTGAGGAACATATGTATTGATTTGATCTTCATCACAAGCTAAAACAGTATTTCCGGAAGAAAGCAACAGCATAACTGCTAAAAGTAGCGAACATATACGTTTACTCATTCTTCATCCTTTCCAGTTTGACACCGTCAAAAACAAGAAACTTCTTATCTGATTTTACAGCATATTGAAAAACCATATTTTCATCAGGTGTATCTGCAACAGGCATTACTTTAATAGAAATTTTATCTCCTGATTTGTATTTATAATCTTTTGCTTTTTCACTTTCAAATGTAGCTGTAAATTCCGAACAATCCTTTGATTTTTTTTGCCTTTTTACTTTTGTAACCGTCCAATCTTCAATAATTGTTTCTTTCTTTTTTCCCGATACAATTACATGAATACCAGCTCTGTCGGTAACACAAGATGCAGGAATAGATAATTTATCACCGTCGAAGGAAATATTGACTTTATCTATATCAAAGTCTTTATGTCTCTCCCAAAACCAAAATCGCTGATCTAATGACTTAGCAAGGAAAATCGCGTCTTCGTTTTCATGAAGAATTGCTTCTATCGTTTCTTTTTCTTCCTCTGAGACATCCAGATTCTTTGCCAAAGCAAACAATAAATCAGCATTAAGATACAATGCTTCACTTACTGGAGGCAATGCTATTTTTCGTTCTTTTTTCAGTAATTTATTATACTTTTTTGTTTCTTTCTTTTTATTTTCAGAATCATCCTTTTGGGATTCTATTTCTTGAACATCCGCCATATAAGTTTTATTTAATGTTCTCTGATTATCTGCCAAAACTATAACATTATCGCGGGCAATTTTATAAGCAGCATCCAAATATGTTTCATCTTTTGTTAAAGTATAAAGATCCATATAAATTTGTGCTGCAAAATATTTAAGACTCCAATCCTCATCTCCCGTATTATCACATATTTCAGAACAGTATTGGTCTGCAAGCTTAATATATTCATCTTCAGCTAGTGTCTCTTTTGCTGAAACTATAATCATTGGAAGAACTGTAGCCTTTTCCAAATCCTTTCGATAAATACGTGTTGCAAGAGATTCATATTGACGAATTGACTCTAAGCATTTTGCATAATCTTCCATATTATAATAGTATTTTGCTAATTCTAGCCAATATGGTCCGAACTCTCGATAGGTATCCTCATGGGACTTAAACCATTCAGTTTTACTTACCAACTGTGATTCCGGTTTGTTTGACCACTCCACGAAATCCTCAATATGTTCTTGAGATAGAGCCAAATCCCCATCAATATCATAATCTCTTACCATATCATACATATAGTTCAGAGCACTTTTGGTACTATTATGCAATTCCGCTTTTTCTTGATCTTCAAGTTCCCATCCTTCCTGTATATATTGAAGATCTGCCTGTGAAGTTGCCGATTTATAACTAGAAACAGAATCAACTGCCATATATAACACAGAAGCTGCTGATTTCAATAAATTACCAGATTCAACTGCACTCAATAGACCTACAGGATTAGGGATAGCCTGTCGTAATGCCTGTGCTCGATTCTGCTCGTAAATATATTCTAAACGGTCACGTTTCTCCGTAATCATCTGATAATTAGCAATCGTATCCATAAGACTCGTAATCTGTGCCTGTGTTTTTGTATCAACAGCATTTGGATACATATCACTAACTAATGAAGAATATAATTCTTCCAAAAGCATCTGATTTCCACTTGATTCATTTACCTTCTGAGTCAAAGTAGACATGTAATTTAACATGTTAATTGAATTCCTTTGGGTAGGAGACAAATCATCTTCTGGTATTTCTTCTTCCAAACGATCCATATCGATATCCTCGATTTCCGATGTTTCTTTCTTCTCCAAATCTTCATCATCCTGTTCTGTAGCACTATCCAATTCTGTGTTTTCCGAAATAAGTGAACTATTATCCTTGGATGGCGTTGGCGAACTTGACGCACACCCAGATAATGTCATGGAAAACGCAACTGTTACCGCAAATAATTTTATAGCAATTTTCTTTTTACACATGACTTCCTCCACAAAGTACTTTTCTCATTCTTATAGTTCAGTTATAATCTATAAGCTTCTTATAATCATGTCCATTATACTATATCCTTCTAACAAATGATACAGATTTTCAATAAAAGAATTTCAAATAAAATAAGCCAAAAAAGTTGTTAGACAGCATTTTTAATAAAAACGCCCTATCTCTGACAAAAGTCAAAGATAGGGCGTCCCTGATTACTATTATTTATTTGTTCGCAATAGATGCCTGCGCCGCTGCCAAACGAGCGATTGGTACACGGAATGGTGAACAGGATACATAATCCAGACCAATCTTATGGCAGAACTCTACGGAGCTTGGATCTCCGCCGTGCTCGCCGCAGATACCGATATGAAGCGCCGGATTCGTCGGCTTACCTAACTTAATAGCTGTCTCCATCAGCTTACCAACACCTGTCTGGTCAAGCTTAGCAAACGGATCGTTCTCATAGATCTTCGCATCATAGTATCCTTCAAGGAACTTGCCTGCGTCGTCACGTGAGAATCCGAATGTCATCTGTGTCAGGTCATTCGTACCGAAGCAGAAGAAGTCGGCTTCCTTAGCAATCTCATCTGCAGTAAGCGCAGCTCTTGGGATCTCGATCATCGTACCAACCTCGTACGCAAGCTCGATACCTGACGCCGCGATCTCTGCGTCTGCAGTCTCAACGACAAACTTCTTCACATACTTAAGCTCTTTGATATCGCCGATCAGCGGGATCATGATCTCCGGCTTCACTGCCCAATCCGGATGAGCCTTCTTCACATTGATAGCCGCACGGATCACAGCCTTTGTCTGCATCTTGGCAATCTCAGGATAAGTAACTGCAAGACGGCATCCACGATGTCCCATCATCGGGTTGAACTCATGGAGAGAATCGATCAGAGTCTTGATCTGTTCTACTGTCTTACCCTGTGTATCAGCCAGTTTCTTGATGTCCTCTTCCTCAGTCGGAACGAACTCATGAAGCGGCGGGTCAAGGAAACGGATCGTAACCGGATTGCCCTCAAGCGCTGTGTAGAGAGCCTCGAAGTCTCCCTGCTGATATGGCAGGATCTTCTCAAGAGCAGCTTCTCTTTCTTCTACGGTGTCAGAACAGATCATCTCACGGAATGCAGCGATCCTGTCTTCCTCGAAGAACATATGCTCTGTACGGCAAAGACCGATACCTTCTGCGCCAAGCTCAACTGCCTTCTTCGCATCTGCCGGTGTGTCTGCATTCGTACGAACTTTTAATCTTCTGTACTTGTCCGCCCATGCCATGATCCTTCCGAACTCTCCGGCGATCTGAGCGTCAACGGTAGGAATGATTCCTTCGTAGATGTTACCTGTCGTACCATCAATAGAAATTGAATCTCCCTCGTGGAATTCCTTTCCTGCCAGTGTAAACTTCTTATTCTCCTCGTCCATAGCGATGTCGCCGCATCCGGATACACAGCATGTACCCATTCCACGTGCAACAACGGCCGCATGGCTTGTCATACCGCCGCGGACAGTCAGGATACCCTGTGAAGACTTCATACCTGTGATGTCTTCCGGTGATGTCTCAAGACGCACCAGGACAACCTTCTCACCTCTTGCGTGCCATTCAACAGCATCCTCAGCCGTGAATACAACCTTACCGCATGCTGCTCCAGGAGATGCTCCAAGACCTTTACCAAGCGGTGTGGCAGCCTTCAGCGCAGCAGCGTCGAACTGCGGATGAAGCAGGGTGTCAAGGTTACGAGGATCGATCATTGCAACAGCTTCTTCCTCTGTTCTCATGCCTTCGTCTACAAGGTCACACGCAATCTTAAGAGCAGCCTGAGCCGTTCTCTTACCATTACGTGTCTGCAGCATATAAAGCTTTCCATGCTCTACGGTAAACTCCATATCCTGCATATCTCTATAATGCTTTTCAAGAGTCTCGCATACCTGCTTGAACTGAACGAATGCCTCCGGGAACTTCTGCTCCATCTCAGAGATGTGCATAGGTGTACGGACACCTGCAACTACGTCCTCGCCCTGTGCATTGGTCAGGAACTCACCGAACAGTCCGTTCGCGCCTGTAGCAGGATCACGGGTAAATGCAACGCCGGTACCACAGTCGTCGCCCATGTTACCAAACGCCATAGACTGTACGTTAACAGCGGTTCCCCATGAATACGGGATGTCATTGTCACGACGGTATACATTCGCTCTCGGGTTGTCCCATGAACGGAACACAGCCTTGATCGCACCCATCAGCTGCTCCTTCGGGTCAGATGGGAAATCCTCTCCGATCTTCTCTTTATATTCTGCCTTGAACTGTCCTGCAAGCGCCTGAAGATCCTCAGCCGTAAGCTCTACATCCTGCTTAACGCCCTTCTCTTCTTTCATCTTGTCGATCAGCTCTTCAAAATACTTCTTGCCAACTTCCATAACTACGTCGGAATACATCTGGATGAATCTTCTGTAGCAGTCCCATGCCCAACGTGGATTGTGGGACTTCTCTGCCAAAGTCTCAACTACATCTTCATTCAGACCAAGGTTCAGGATTGTATCCATCATACCTGGCATGGATGCTCTTGCACCGGAACGCACGGATACGAGAAGCGGATTCTCCTTGTCGCCGAACTTCTTCTCCGTGATCTCTTCCATCTTCGTAACAGCTTCCATGATCTGTCCCATGATCTCGTCATTGATCGTTCTTCCGTCTTCATAGTACTGTGTGCAGGCCTCTGTTGTGATCGTAAAGCCCTGCGGTACCGGAAGTCCCAAGCTCGTCATCTCGGCAAGATTCGCACCTTTACCGCCAAGAAGGTTTCTCATGGTTGCGTTACCCTCTTTGAACATATAAACCCATTTTGCCATTTGTCATGACCTCCTAAAACTATATATTTTTCTAAGTCGCACATAATATTTTACTGGTTTTACCAGTATTCGTCAAGTATTTCCAATTAGTTTCCGGATAAATTACTGCAGGAGATATTCCACAAAACGTACTGCCATCTCCGGATTCTGACTATTCACCGGGATCGCCACATAGACTTCATCGTAAGCGGTCAGCTCTTCTTTCTGTGCAAGATTGCCTGATCTCAGGCATATGCCATGGTCTGTCAGCATATCTTCGTATTCCTTCGCTCTGTCGCCTAAGAGTTCCCTCATATCCAAGAAGCCGTCCTGACTGCCGTATTCTTCGTACACATTCTCCGGACAGACCAATACATCCACCGCCTCGGCACCCATCAGGGTCGTAAGCGCCGTCGTACTCGTCATCCCGCCCCCGTCGTCCGGTATATTGGTCCGAAAACGCAGGATACCGTCTTCTTCTTCAATGCCTGCGTATCCGGCAAACGATTCCTCCAGCCAGTCGGCTTTCAGGTCATTTCCTCCCACTATGACGGCATTTAGAAGCACCGGCGTCTGCTTTCCCTTATACGTCATTACCCCCAGGCAGACGACCGTGATCAAGAGCAGCGCTCCAAAGAGCCAGCCTCTATAATACATCCACAGATATTCCGTCTTCTTCCCCAGGGTCATACTTCCCCACGCCTCTTTTACGATCTCTTCTTCTTTTAAGACCTCTTCTTTTCTCTCTTCTTTCATATCTCGTTCCGTATCTTCTGTTCTCATCCGAACCTCCTATTAATCTCGATCAGCCTGAAATGATTGCTTTACTCTTTCAAATCCGTTATACTGTTTTATATATCACAATTCGGAAGATTTTTAAAGTAAAATTATTATAAAACAAAGCGAGGTACTCTATGAATCAATTATTCAATATCGACAATCCGGTTATGCAATTTATCTCCAAGATCTTTGACTTAGTCATACTAAATCTGATCTTTATACTTTTCAGCATTCCCGTCATTACCATGGGCGCCTCTCTCTGCGGCATGTATTACGTCTCCCTGAAGATCGTCAGAGGGGAAGACCCTTACATCTGGAAGAACTTTTTCAAAGCTTTCCGGCAAAATTTTAAGCAGGGAACCCTTGTCTGGATCCTCCTGCTTCTTATCTTCGCGTTTTTAGGAATGGATTTTTATATCCTCAACTCCCAGGATACTGTATTATTTGCAATGATCCGGGTTCTCCTGTGGGTGATCTGCGGCATACTGTTCGGCGTATTCCTCTATATCTTTCCGGTGATCTCACATTTCGTATGCAGCACAAGACAGGCATTCAAGAATTCTGTCTATATGATCGTCGGTTTTCTGCCTTATACGATCCTTATGCTCGCCATAAGCGGTGTGATCCTCTATCTGTGTACGGCATCTTCCAGATCCTTCGCACTGGTCATCATACTCAGCGGGATCTGCGGCCATTCTGTGGTCGCCTACACTTTCTGCATCTTTTTTGACCGCATCTTCCGCAAATATGAGCCTGACGACAACACCTCCGATTCCGGCTGCGACGCATAGGATCCATTCTCTTTAAGAAGCCGCGTCTTCTTTCAGGATCTCACGGATAATGCTCTCGATATCTCTGCCGGCTATGGTAATATCCCGGATCTCGCATTTGCCTGACACCGCCTGGATGATCTCCACGCTATCTGTAGCATCCACGTCATACTCCAGGCGCAGGCTGTGCGGCGTCATTGCGTCTGCGCTTACGCCTTCCATCGGAAGACCTTCTTTTCCGTACCATGGATTCACATCTACCTCGAACTGGATCTGCTTCTTGCGGTTAAAATCAAGCTTCACCTTCTGCATGCTGTCATCAAGCAATATCTTCCCATGGTTGATCAATACGATCCTCTGACACAAGGACTCGATATCCTGAAAATCATGGCTGGTCACAATGAACGTTGTCTTCTCTTCTGCGTTGATCCGGCGTATGAACTCCCGGATCCCTGCTTTCGACTCGGCGTCCAGCCCGATCGTCGGTTCGTCCAGAAATACGACCTTCGGATCGTGAAGAAACGCCCCCGCAATATTACATCTCATCTTCTGCCCAAGAGACAGCTGCCGCTCCGGAATCGAGAGCAGAGGCGCCAGTCCCATGATCTCTGTGAATTTCTCCAGATTCTCCCGAAACCTTTTTTCCGGGATCTCATATAACCGCTGGAATAACCGATAAGACTCGATCACCGGGACGTCCCACCAGAGAATAGAACGGTTCCCGAAGACCACGCCGATCTCCTTACTATTGCGGACCCTCTCCTGGAACGGATCCAACCCGTTGATCCTTACACTTCCTTCTGTCGGCTTTAAGATACCGCACAGCATCTTGATCGTCGTAGACTTCCCGGAGCCGTTAGGTCCCACATACCCGACCGCCTCTCCCTTCTCTATGGAAAAATCCACCCTGTCAACCGCGCGCAGTACCTCGTAATCCGACGCAAACGTTCCCGCGATATTGATCCAGAATGCCTTCACATATGCAAGTTTAGTCATGAAAGTCATTTTCATAAGATAGATAAATTTCTCCATATTTCCTCCTTCATGGCACAAAATAAGGGAGAAGGTTTTACCCCTCTCCCTATCTTCTATCCTTTGATCCCTGACTGTGCCACACCTTCGATAAACTGCTTCTGGAAGATGAAGAACAATACGATGATCGGGATAACCGCCATAACCGCGCCTGCCATCTGCATCGGATACTTGGTCGTATACTGTCCCTGCAGGGTAGAAAGCGCCGGACCAAGCGTCATCATCTTCGGAGATGTGTTGACGATCAACGGCCACATGAAGTCATTCCACGCGAACTTCGCAGTGAAGATAACCAGTGAGACGATTCCCGGCTTCGTCAGCGGAAGCATGATCTTCCAGAAGATCTGATAACGGTTACAACCGTCAAGAAGAGCCGCTTCCTCAAGTTCTTTAGGCAACGATAAGAAGAACTGCCGTAAAAGGAATGTTCCAAACGCACTGAATAAGTTCGGCAGGAATAACGCCGGTATGGTATCCAGTAATCCTACCTTCTGAATGATCTGATACTGAGGGATCAAGAAGATCTGCCCCGGCACCATCAAAACTGACAGGATCAATACAAATATCGCGTTCTTAAACGGGAATTCTATCCTCGCAAATGCATACGCAGCCATAGAACAGAACATTACCTGTACTACCGTCGTCACTACCGTAGATATGATCGTATTCAGATATACCCTTGCAAACGGCAGCGCCGATACGATCTGTGAATAAGCGTCCGTCAAAAACTTCTTCGGGAAAAATGTGGGCGGTATCTGCATAGCCTCTCCTACCGTCTTAAAGGAGGTAAGAACCATCCACAGAAACGGGAATACCGTAATTCCGATTCCAAGAAGAAGCGCCAAATGTATAAATAATTTCTTTGTATTTGATTTACTTTTCATACTGCTTCCTCCTTTCTAATCGTAATTAACCCATTTCTTTTGTCCCCAGAGCTGAACAACCGTTACCAGCATGATAACAGCGAAGATCAGGATAGAGATTGCCGCTGCATATCCCTTGTATCCATAATCAAATGCCTGGCGATAGAACAGCATTACTACCGTCTGTGTACTCGCATAAGCAGGATTGGTCTTTCCGATCATCATGTAGACTACGTCAAACACCTGGAATCCGCTGATTATGGAGGTGATCATTACAAAGAAGATCGTCGGTGTCAGCATCGGTATCGTAATCTTAAAAAACTGCTGCAAAGAGCCGGCTCCGTCGATCGCCGCCGCTTCATAGTAGGACTTTGAGATTCCCTGCATACCTGCAAGCAGGATGATCATATTATATCCTACCGTCATCCACAAACCGACGATCATGATCATAAACAGCGCGATCTTCGGATCAGTAAGCCAACCGACGCCCTTTCCTCCCATTCCGCGGATCACACTGTTTAAGATTCCCATCTTCTCATTGTAGATCCATTTCCATACCATTGCGACAGCCGCCGCCATCGTTACGGAAGGAAGAAAATATAAGGTACGGTAAATTGACGTTCCTTTGATCTTGGAATTCAGGAGCGCAGCGATACAGATGGATAAGAACAGCCCTACCGGTACCGTACATACCACGTATTTCAGCGTATTTCCGAATGTTTTCCACATCTCCTTATCCTGCACCATATCGACGTAGTTCTGGACTCCCACAAAGGTCGTCATGTTAAATTTATTTACTTCATTAAAACTGAACCAGACATTCTGAACAAACGGCCAGATATAGAATATCAAAAGCCCGATCGTGACCGGGGCAATGAAAACATATGCCGCGACCCAGTCCTTTTTCGCTCGCCTGCTTGCCGGTTTCTTCACTTTGCCTGTCTTTACATTACTATCAGCCATATCGTCACCCACTTAGTCCCTGCTATTTCGCAAGCAATGCGTCTGCCTCTGCTTTCAGCTCCTTACATGCGTCTTCCAGAGACTCTTCACCGCTATATGCTTTCTGCAGATAAGTCGCCTCTAAGTCATAGAGCTCTGCTGCCACCATACATACCGGAAGCGGATAAGCTTTGTCTGCATGATTGGTATATGCCGCCAGGTTATAATCCGGTTTTGCATCTGCAAAATAGTGCTGAGCGTCTGTCCTTGCAGAGATAACAACACCCGTCTCGCCCTGGATCTTCATCGCTTCATCGCTTCCAAGCCAGATTGCGAATTCGATCGCCGCGTCTTTATTCTTGCTTCCCTCGAATACTGCATATCCAAGTCCGTTGATACAGTTATTTTCCACGCCGTTGAAAGTCGGGATCTCTACACAGTCGATCTTGTCTGAGATCGCGTCATTTCCTGCGTATTCCGGAACCATATAAGAACCTGCGAAATTCATGGCAAGCTGTCCGCCTTCGAACATAGCGTCTGCAGTGGTCTCGGAGAGCGCCGCGGAACCTGGAGACAGTTCTTTGTCGATCATGTCGATCCAGCACTGGATACCTTCCTGTGTCTTAGGATCTTCATAACCAGTCTCTGTCTTGTCGTCATTCAGGATATAGCCGCCGTTGGCATATACGGTCTGATAGTACCATGTCTGGAAATCAACCGGACAGGCGAACGGATATACACCATCATCTAACCCTGCTGCTTTCAGATCTTCCGCCATCTTGACCAGATCCTCATAGGACATGTCGTCTGTCGGATACGCTACTTCTGCATTGTCAAAGATTTCTTTGTTATACCACAGAGCGTTGGTATCAAAATCCTTTGGAACCGCATAATTTACACCGTCGCGGACATAGTTATTGACAAGCGCCTCCGGGAATGCATCATTGATGTCAGATCCGTCGATCGCTTCTGTCAGATCTGCCAGGATACCTCCGTCCACATAGGAATCCAGATGAAGCACATTCAGCCAGAATACATCCGGCGCTTTGCCGCCGCCTGCCGCTGCCTCTAACTTGGTCCAATACTCTCCGCCTTTGTATGGGGTCAGCTGGATCTCAATGCTGACATCCTCATGCTCTTTCTCGTACGCTTCTACAAGCTGTTCCATTGCCGGCCTCTGGTTCTCATCCCAGATACCAAATGCAAGCTCCGTCTTTCCGGAACTGCCTGATGAACCACCGTCAGAGCTGCCGTCTCCGGATCCGCCGCATCCTGTAACCATCGTTGCACCCATCGCTGCACACAATCCAAGTGCTGCCAGTTTCTTCAGATTCTTCTTCATAATCTTCACTCCTTCTTTCTTAAAAGTTTTTAAAGTTTCTATATGAAGCCTTCCTGTGCTGTTCTTTCCGATCCGTCCAAGCATCATCCTGCATTATAGGATCCCGGAAGGCAAACATATCTCAATAAATATCTTATTTTGCAAATTCGTCGATCTTTACCGGGCGTCCGCCATGCGTCCTTGAGTATTCCGCCGCCAGCGCGCAATAATGGCTTTCCAGCGAGCGTTCCAGAGACGTCACATAAGAACTCTCTTCTTTCTCACCGCTGATAAGCTCCAGGAATTCCACCACCATACGGTCGTCGCCGCCGCCGTGTCCGGTGAAATCCTCCGCAAGAGACGCCACATCAATATTTTCTACCGGCAGATCGCTCTCAAATCTATGGATACTGATCTCACATTCTTCTGCCGTCTGCTTCATCTCCACCCGGAGCTCACCTCTGGTTCCCATGAATCTGGCGTACCTGGAGATCTCCGGCGTGAAGCCGCACATGGTAAAACTCATCGTCGTACCGTCTGTCATATTCAGATTCACCACCTGATGATCTACAACATTATTATCACAGTGGTAAACGCATTGTCCGTATCTGCTTTCCTTAAGCACATCAAGGATCTTCTCTTCTGTCGGCCCTGACGGCACCAGTACGTCCAGAGGCCAGATCCGGTTTCCCTTCCGGTATCCGAACACTTTGTTATCCAGATAGATCTTCTCCGCGTCGAACGGACAGTCTTCCCGCGCCTTACAGCCGTCAAAGCAACGCTTCGCGCAGCCTTTCGGCGCCTTTTCTTCTTTAAAGAGATAAGTATCCCCAAAGGAAGTAATGGACTCGCATGTCTTCCCTGTAAGCCAGAGATACAGATCCATATCATGACAACATTTCTGCAGGATCATCGGGCTGGTCTCGTCGGAATTCGCCCAGTTCCCGCGCACGAAGCTGTGCGCCTGATGATACCATCCTACGTTCTCTGCCGCCATGACAGAGACCACGTCTCCGATCACTCCGGAATCCAACAACTCCTTCACCTTCTGATAGATCGGCGTATAGCGGAGTACATGACATACCACGATCTTGCATCCGCTGTGCCTCGCCGCCTCGGCAAGCTTCCTGCACTCATTGAGATCCGGCGAGATCGGTTTCTCAAGCAGCAGGTGATACCCCTTCTCAAGAGCCATGATCGCCTGATCCACATGCTGACGATCCTGCGTCGCTATGATCATGGCGTCTGCAAGCTTCTCCTCTTTAAGCATCTCTTCCGCGCTTAAAAAGCATGCCTCCTTCGGCACATGATATTCTTCCGCTGCAAGCGCGATCTTCTTCGGATCAATGTCCGCCACCGCCACGATCTCCATCTTGTCCGCATGAAGCAGCGCAGACTTTGCATAAACATCTCTTCCTCTGCCCCCAAGTCCCGCAATTGCGACTTTCATCCGCCTACTCATTCTCCCATCCCTTTCCTCTTGTCTCTTTTTCTGTTCCATAGACGATTTCAAATTTCTGTTTTCCGAAATCTACCGTTACGGCAGTACCGTCTGCAAAGACCGTCCGCTGGATGTTATAATCCCCGTCTACCATCTCATGGCGCACCATCTCACATTTTGCCACCTTTTCATGCAGCTTCGATACCACCTCGCATCTTCTGATATCTTCCTTAAGGCTTGACTCCAATGAATCGAAAGAACCGTCAAAGTTCGGATATGCACCGTCCCGGAGAAGATATGGCGCTCCTCCGTTTAACACGGCGTACAGCATATAATCCTCTTCCTCACTGACCTTATCCATCATCCAGGGCTCGATCAGGCAGTCATGGTAAACCAGATTGAACAACGGCACCGGCACCCCGTACTTCGGGCTTCCAGGCTCGCGCAGCATGAAATCATAAGGAGCATAATGGCTGAACACCATACTCGGCACGCACCAGTCGTTTACTTCCTCCGAACTTGGCAGTATCCCCTGTGACATCAGGTAGTCAAAGCAATGGTTTCTTGCCTCGTAGCATTCCTTCCTGCTCATCCTGTGGCGGGGATTATTACACTCGTCCCCTTCATTGCATGTAAATACATCCAGATACGCACAGTCCAGTTTCACTTTGTGCTTACGGAGTTCTTCGAAATTCCGTTTCACATAATACGGCGCCTGCGTCGCGCACAGGAACGACTGCGGTCCTCCCGCCCACCGTTGATGCTGCGGAAAACTTCCGTCCGTCAGCCTGCAGGCGTAATCTTCATCGAAGCTTGGAGCCGCAAGGTAATAATCTCTGTACTGGTCATGGATGCCAAAAAGATAACCCAGATCATGCATAGTATCTGCAAGGGACTGCATTCCCTCCCATCCGCCTGCTTCTTCACACGCCGGCGAATAATCCGGATGCTGGTTGTCATAACCCGGCTGCGCCCATCCGTCCAGATGCAGGTAGACTTTTTGGGCGCCTGCTTTGTGCAATTCCCTCATCTGCTCTTCTCGCGCCGCAAAGCTTGTAAGATGATTATTCTTGTCCGGCTGGTTCTTATCGTAGAAATCCGAATCTTCTCTGACGTTCGTCTTGATGCCCGTATGTACGAATCCGCATCCGATCAACCGGTCTACCGCCGGAACCCGCGCCGCCTTTTCATTCAAAGTACACAGCTTTCCCTGCTCATTCACATATTCTCGGTATTTCTTACAGATATCGTTATGATCGCAGCCGCTAAGCAGGCTGTAACGCATGATCCTCCGGTATTCCATCTTGCCGTGGCTTGGCTCATACCAGACATGGACATGGGTATATGGGCCTCCTGCCGGATGCTCCGCCTGATATCCCGCATTCCACGGAGTCATGCACAATGCAAGATAACCTTCCCGCCCCTTGACCTGCGCGAACCAGGGCATATAACCTCCCGCCGTTCCAAAATATCCGTCAAAAACAATATCGCCAAGCTTCGTCTCCCATGTATTCGGGATCATGAGCCCCTGCTGAAAATTCAGCAGCGTGTACCAGTCGTCTTCCTTCTGTTCGAACGCCATCTCCCCCGGCCAGTATACATGCTTCACCTGAAGCCCTTCTTCACAGATCGGGATCCATTCAAAATAAATATCTCCCGTCGCCCGCTCTACCCAGACGTAAGTCTCAAACGTATACGGAATCTCCACATCCCCAATGCGGAATCTCTCATACCTGCTCCGGATCCCCCTTCCGATCCCGTTCTCCACCTGCTCATGGGAAATGGATACGGCGTCCTTGAATTCTAGCCTTCCCCTCTCATACTCCAGACACGGCACATAAGATGTATTCCATTCCCAGACCGTCTCTCCTCTGCATAGTGTGAATCTAAGGCTTTCATCATCAAAGCAGATTCTTATACTATTATCCACAATGTTTATCATATCGTCCCTTTCTATTTGTCGATTATGCTCGTTTTCTTTTTTATTTGTTTATTATTATATTATAATTTGCACAACAATGCTTACACTATCATCTAGCCTTCTTGTTCAATCATCCAAAATATGTTACAATTAGAAAAGGCTAGAATCGGTTTTTCTCGCAGCATAGCTGCGAGGCTTATGAATGCCAGAAGGAGGCCTGCAATGACTTATATCAGAACCAAATTACACAAAGAGATCCATATCGACTCCATCATCACACTCCATTATTTTGAATATATGAAGGATTTTACTTTCCAGGGAGAAGCCCATGATTTTTGGGAATTTTTATATGTAGACAACGGAACGGTTTCCGTACGTTATGACGACACCTGGATGACGCTGAATACAGGAGATATTATCTTCCACCAGCCCAATGAATTCCACGCGATCAAATCCATCGGAAGGAATTCTCCCAATCTGGTGGCGATCTCCTTCCTCTGTGATTCTCCTGCAATGGAGCATTTTGTACATAAGAGTTACACTCTGACTAACGAAGAACGTTCCCTGATCTCACATATCATATCCGAGGGAAAAAATACCTTCTCTACCCCGATGCACCTGCCAAGCATAGAGCAGGTAAAGATCAAAGCGGAAACGCCCTTCGCCTCACAGCAGCTGATCATACTCTTTCTTGAGTTATTTCTTATTACATGTATCCGTAACCATCCGGAGAACGCCGTGCCTGTTTCTGCGATCCCAAAGGATTCTCCCGAAAAGCAGTCAACCAAGCACAACCGCCTGGAACGGATCATACAGTACATGGAATTCCATATCTGCGAGCAGCTCAAGCTTCCGGATCTCTGCAGCGAATTCTCCATCAGCCGTTCTTCCCTGCAGGCGCTCTTCCATTCAGAGAAGAACTGCGGAGTCATTGATTACTTTAATCAAATGAAGATACAGCGCGCCAAAGATATTATCCGGAACGGCACCATGAATTTTACAGAGATCGCATACTTTCTCTCTTATAGTTCTCTGCCGTATTTTTCCAAGCAGTTCAAAGCGGCAACCGGAATGTCCCCGTCGGAATACTCGTCTTCTGTGAAGGGGATCACAGAGGCGCTGAGAAAAAATCAGGAAGAGAACCATTAAACCGCTAACAGAAATCTGCTTCCAGGAACGCGCGGTAACATCTGACCGTCTCGTAGATATCTGCCTTGCTTGTCAGTTCCCACGGTGCATGCATGGAGAGGACCGCCACTCCGGTGTCGATCACCTCCATGCCATAGACCGCCATCAGGTAGGCGATCGTTCCGCCGCCGCCCTCGTCTACCCTGCCAAGCTCCGCTGTCTGATAGTTCACCCCGGCTTCTTTCATCACCTTCCGAAGGCTTGCCACATACTCCGCGTTCGCCTCGTTAGAACCGCTCTTTCCGCCTACGCCGGTATAGCGGTTGAACACCGGGCCATGCGCCATATACGCGGCATTCTTCTTCTCAAATACCTCTTCATACATCGGATCGAATCCCGCGCTCACATCTGACGAAAGCATCTTGGAATTCGCAAGGGTACGCCTAAGGAGAATGTCATTGTACTCTGTGGTAAGTGCTATGTATTCCGCAACCGTATTCTCAAAGAATCTTGAGGTCATCCCGCTCGCGCCGACACTTCCGATCTCTTCCTTATCAATCAGCACACAGCAGGAAGTCCTCACAGGCTCTTTCTCCTCAAGCATCGCAAAAAGAGAGGTGAAAGCACAGACTCTGTCATCCTGCCCGTACGCCAGGATCATACTTTTATCCAGGCCGCACTCCTTCGCCTTTCCTGCCGGCACGATCTCTAACTCCGCCGAAAGAAAATCTTCTTCCTCTATCCCATACCGTTCCTTCAGAAGCTTCAGGATCTGCTTCTTCACCCCCTGCTTCTCTTTCTCCTTTTTTCCGGCAGGACGGTTTCCGATCACCAGATCCATCTTTTCTCCTTCGATGAAATCTTCTGCATTCTTATCCATCTGCCGGTCTGCCAGATGCGGGAGCAGATCGGTGATCACCAACACCGGATCCCCCTCGTTGTCGCCGATGCTGATATCCGCCCTGGTTCCGTCCATCTTCACCGCCACACCGTGGAGGGCAAGCGGAGTGGCAAGCCACTGGTATTTCTTAACGCCTCCGTAATAATGTGTATCCAGGTATGCGATCTCCGATGATTCGTAGAGCGGATTCGGCTTTACGTCGATACGCGGAGAGTCGATATGGGCTCCCAGGATATTCATTCCCTGCTCGATCGGCGCGCTGCCCGCCTGGAACAAGATCACCGCCCTTCCCATATAATCCATATAGACCTTGTCTCCGGCATGGATCCGCTCTCCCGTACGGATCAGCTCCTTCATATCCCTGTATCCTGCCTCCTGCGCAAGAGAGATCGTTTTTGCCACGCATTCACGCTCTGTCTTCCCCGCATCCAGGCATTCCCGGTATCTTAAGGAGACCTCTTCTAACTCTTCCAACTGTGTGTCTGTATAGGTATTCCATAAGTTTCTTTTCTTCATACGCACCTCCAAAGAGGCTGCTGCAAGACCTTGAACCGTATCTTGCAACAGCCTCTATTCAAATCTTCTTTTATTTTATTTCTGTCAAAAATGCTTTATAGCCCTTGTAGGCTTCATACACGTCAGCCTTGCTGGTCACTTCCCACGGAGCGTGCATAGAAAGAACCGCCACACCGCTGTCAATTACTTCCATTCCGTAATTTGCCATAATATAAGCGATCGTACCGCCTCCGCCGACATCTACTTTGCCAAGCTCGGCATATTGATACGCCACCTGCTTTTCATCCATCGCATGACGGATCTGTGCAAGATATTCTGCATTCGCATCATTCGAGCCGCCTTTTCCTCTGCTTCCGGTGAACTTATTAAATACAAGGCCTTTTCCAAAGAACGCGGAACTTCTCTTCTCAAACGCCTCGGCGAACATCGGATCATAAGCTGCGCTCACATCAGACGAAAGCATCCTGGAATTCGCCAGCGTACGCCTTACCTTCAGCTCTGATTCGCTTCCCTGCAGAGCCACCATCTCAGCGATCACATTCTCGAAGAACCGGGAATGCATACCTGTAGCTCCCACGCTTCCGATCTCTTCCTTGTCAACCAGGATACAGCATGCCGTCCGGTCGACCTCTTCCACATCCAATATCGCAAATAACGAGGTGAACGCACATACTCTGTCGTCCTGTCCATAACCAATGATCATGCTTCTGTCGATTCCGCAGTCTCTTGACCTGCCTGCCGGAACGATCTCAAGCTCTGCCGAACCAAAGTCGTCTTCTTCTATATCGTAATACTCTTTCAGGATCTGGATCACATTCGCCTTAATTGCTTCCTTCTCTTCTTTGTCAAGCCCTTCCTCCTTCTCAAGCGGACGGCTTGCGATGAGCAGGTCAAGCTTCTCTCCCTCTATGACCTCATTCGCCTTCTTCTCTAACTGCTTCGCCGCAAGATGTACAAGAAGGTCCGTGATCACGAATACCGGATCATCCTCATTCTCGCCGATATTCACATGAAGCACCGTGCCGTCCTTCTTCGCAACAACACCATGAAGCGCTAATGGGATCGCAACCCACTGATATTTCTTGATTCCTCCGTAATAATGCGTATCCAGATAAGAGAACTCTTCACTCTCGTACAGTGGATTCTGCTTCACGTCTATACGCGGAGAATCAATATGCGCGCCCAGGATATTCATGCCTTCCTCAAGAGGCTTCCTTCCGATATGGAAGACAGCGACAGCCTTATCCATACATACGGCATACACCTTGTCTCCTGCCTTCAACGGTTCACCCGCTTTGATGAACTCGTCTAAAGCCCTGTAGCCTTCTTTCTCGACCCGGTCTACCGTTACCTTCACACACTCGCGCTCTGTCTTTCCCGCATCCAGACATAACTTGTATTCCTTCGCCACCTGGTCTAATTCCTCAAGATCAGCCGGCGTATAGGATTTCCATACGTTTTCTCTTCCCATGGTTGATCACAACCTCCCTTTCGTCTATAATTATGATATATTATAGCAAATTATCCTATTGTTGACAATCTGCTAAAACACTTCTTAGTTTTTCCGCAAATTCATTACTTAATGTAATCTTTGCCACATAGAATACATCTCCCGTCATGTATACCGTCCAGTCATTCTCGATCTCAACCTGAAGATCTCCGCCCGGCATATGCACGACCACCTTATTATTCGTCATCCCAAGCTTATATGCCACGCCTGCTGCCGCACATGCACCGGTTCCGGATGCCAGTGTATAGCCCGCGCCCCTCTCATAGATCTCGATCGCAATATGCTCTTTATCGACCACCTTCATGATCTGTGTGTTCACACGGTTCGGGAAATACCTTGCCATCTCTGCATAATCGCCGATCTTACATACCAGCGGCTTGGAGATCTCCCGCATCGGGATCACGCAGTGCGGATTTCCAATGGATACACAGGTAACCGGATACAAGGTTCTTCCGAACACCATATCCTCATTGATGACTTCACGTTTCTCACCTGTCACCGGAATGTCTTCACTGCAAAAGGACAGACGCCCCATCGACACCCTGAGACGGCTGCCGTCCTCATTCAAAAATGTCACCTCTACCGGTCCGTTCCCGGTAAACAATCTAAAATTCTTCTTCTGCACATAACTTGCATCTTTCAGATACTTTGCAAAGATCCTCACGCCGTTCCCGCTGGTCTCCGACTCGCTTCCGTCCGGATTCCATACTTTAACGCTCATCCCGTCTTCCCCAAGGATCGGTCCTTCCAGAATCCCGTCAGAACCAAGGCCTGCGTTCCGGTCACAGATCATCTTCACATTCTCCGGGTTCAGCTCCAATTCATTTTTATTTGGATCGAACACAACATAGTCGTTGCCAAGTCCATGATAACGCTCTAATACTACCTTCATATCATACCTCCATATCCCGTCCGGGCTCCTTCTTTACTTCCGCATCCGCCGAATCAGATATCCATGCAGGCACGGCTGCACGGCTCGCCGCTTCGCAGGAATCAAGATTCTTCCCTGCCGGTAAATTGTTCTACGTACATCATAACAGGCATCATTTCTCTTTTCAATACAAATTCGGAACGAAAAGAAAATATTCCTGGCATTCTACGTGGACATCTTCTTAAGCTTCTCGTATATCCGGACCGGCACATACGCCCTGACAAAGATTCCATCCTCCCGATACGCTTCCTCTTCAAGCTCCCCGCACTCACGGATCATCTGGAGCATGCCCGCTTCCCGGTAAGGATATATCCCTTCCAGATATACCTTCTGCTCCCGAAGCGCCGCTTCTACCGTCTTCAGAAGTTCCGGGATATTCCCGCCGGTCTTTGCAGAGATCCCTACCGTATAGTCCGCATGGAAATCCCGGATGATCCTCTCTTCTTTTGCTTTGTCCTGCTTATTAAAAACCGAAATAACCGGTTTATCCGTCACGCCAAGCTCTCTGAGTGTCTCATAGACAACATACATCTGCTCTTCCATCTGCGGATTCGAAATATCTGCCACATGAAGGATCAGATCTGCATACCTCGCTTCTTCAAGCGTACTCCTGAAAGCCTCGATCAGGTGGTGCGGCAGCTTCCGTATGAACCCCACAGTGTCCGTAAGCAGCACTCTCTGGCCACTTGGGAGCTTCACTTCCCTGGTCGTCGGATCAAGCGTGGCGAACAGCTTATCCTCCGCCAGTATCCCCGCTCCGGTCAGGGCATTCATGAGCGTGGATTTCCCTGCATTCGTGTATCCCACGATCGCCGCAACCGGCACGTGGTTCCTGCTTCTTAACTCCCGCGTCACTTCCCGGTGCCGCTTCACATCCTTAAGCTCACGGTTCAGACGGGCGATCCGGCTCTTGATCAGCCTGCGGTCCACTTCCAGCTTCTTCTCCCCGGGACCTCTGGTCCCGATACCTCCTCCAAGCCTGGACATAGCCGTCCCATAGCCGGTAAGCCTGGTCTGGCGGTATTTAAGCTGAGCCAGCTCCACCTGGAGCTTTCCTTCACTGGTAGACGCCCTGGCGGCAAAGATATCCAGAATGACCAGCGTCCGGTCCATCACCTTTGTGTCCAGTTCATCCTGCAGGTTCTTCATCTGCGCCGGCGTAAGCTCGTCATCGCAGATGATCCCTGTCGCGTCAAGCTCCCACAGCAGATCTTTCAGTTCTTCTATCTTCCCTTTTCCAATATAAGTTCCCGGGTGTACCTGCTCCCTGTTCTGCACCAGTGTTCCAACCGTGCCGGCTCCGGCAGTCTCTGCCAGTTCCTTAAGCTCTTTAAGAGATCTCCAAGTGTCGTCTTCGTCCGACGTTGACACACCTACCAGTATAACCCGTTCTGTCTCTTGATCCAGATTCATCACACCTCACATATTCTCATTACAAAATCATCTTGTTGCTAAAAATTCCTTTTCCTTCAGCGCCGTCTCGTCATCCGGATATTCCGCGATATACTCATCCAATGTCACTTTGGCGCTCTCCCAGTCCTTCGCCTGCTCATACGCCACGACCATATTATACTTCATCTCCTGGAGAAGTCCGCCGCTGCTATCTTCCATCCCGATCCCCAGCCGGAAATAATTCTGCGCCGATACCGGATTGTTAAGCTTAAGTTCGCAGCTTCCGAGAAAATTATACAGAGTCCCTGTCATCTTCGCTCCGTTCTCCAACGCATTCTGGAACGCGTCTAACGCTCCCTCGTAGTCCTCCTGCTCCCATCTGGCGATCCCGATCCCCCGGTATGCGTCTCCGATATTCACCTCATCCTCCACAGCTTCTTCAAATGCCTCCACTGCCTCTTCATATTGCCCCGCTTCCAGGTACTCCACTCCCTTCTCCGACGGGTTCCCTTTGCAGCCTGCAAGCATCGGCACGATCAAGAATACGGCTGCGATTCTTCCTATGTTCCTCATAACTCCTCCTATACGGTATACTTTGTAACCCCAGTGGAATTCAAGATCGCGACAAACATGACTCCCACCTCGGCAAGAATGGCTTCCCACATATCAAACCATCCTGTAACTGCAAGCACCAGCACGATTACTTTGATCAGCAGTGCAAATGTAATGTTCTGATTGACGATCTTAAGAGTCTCCCTCGCTATCTGAATGGCATCCACGATCCTCGGCAATTCATCTTCGATCAGGATAACATCCGCCGCCTCGATCGCCGCGGAAGCTCCCATGGCTCCCATCGCGATCCCCACGTCCGCCCTTGCCAGGATCGGCGCGTCATTAATCCCGTCTCCGATACAGACCACCCGTTCTCCATTCCCCTGGATACTCAAGAAGTCTTCCACATGCTCAAGCTTATCCTCCGGCAGCAGATTCGTATACGCATAATCCATCTCAAGTTCCCTGGCGATCGGAATACTTGCCTTGCCCGTATCTCCGGTAAGCATGACCAGGACCGCATTGCACTGCTCCTTCAGATATCGGAACGTATCCCTAGTATCTTCCTTGATCGAATCCTCAATGACGATATATCCCGCATAGATCTTTCCGACTGCGACATAAAGCACGGTCCCGATCCGGTCAACCTCCGTGCAGAATATATTCTGTCTGTCCATCAGCTTTTTATTCCCCACATAGACACGCTTACCCTCGAACATGGCGCTTACCCCGTATCCCGGCATCTCCTTCATCCCGTATACTTTTCTCTGGTCCACATGCCTTCGGTATTCTTCCAAAAGAGACTGCGCGATCGGATGATTGGAATAAGACTCTACATGCGCCGCAACCCGCAGAAGCTCTTCCCTGGTCATACTGAACGCCCTGATGTCCGTCACTTTAAATACTCCTTCTGTCAGCGTCCCCGTCTTATCAAAGATAAAGGTATCCGCCCTCGCCAGATCCTCCAGATAATTCCTTCCTTTCACCACGATTCCCTGGCGCGCCGCAGACGCGATCCCGCCCAGGAATGCGATCGGGATAGACAATACCATGCCGCACGGGCATGCCACTACAAGGAATATCAGCCCTCTGTATATCCACGTATCCCAATTCCCATAAGAGAAGGTCAGGGAAGGATACGCCATCACCGCCAGCGAACACAAGATCATCACCGGAATATAGATCCTTAAGAAGCGAGTAATGAAGTACTCACTGTCCGCTTTATGATCCTGTGCCTCTTCTACCATCTTCATGATCCTGGAGGCAGCCGAAGCCTCGCAGGTCTCCAATACTTTCGCCTCTACGGCGGCGGTTAAGTTAATACACCCGCCGTAGATCTTGTCCCCGGCTCCTACCGGCAGCGGCTTCACTTCGCCCGTCAGCGTCTTCGTATCTATATCCGATATTCCAAAAGTGATCATGGCGTCCGCCGGAATCCTCTCTCCCGGCTTAATGATGATCAGATGCCCCGGCTTAAGCGCCGCCGGATCTACTTTGAATTCTCTTCCGTGTACGAGCCTTGTAGCATGTTCCGGACGGATATCGATCAATCCCTGGATCTCTCGCTTGGTATTATCCGTCGTATATGCCTCGAACAACATTCCCAGCTCAAATAATAACATGACAAACACGCCCTCCTTGTATCTCTCGATCCCAAGGGCGCCGATGGTTGCAAGGACGATCAATGTATACTCCGTCAGAAACCGCTTCTGCATTATATTCTCTGTCAATCTTCGGAACGATTCAAATCCGATGATCAGATACGCGAACAGATACCAGCCAAAACTGATCCTGTCGTCCAGGATATAATACATGTTCGCCGCCACGGCTCCCGCATACACCGCCACCCCTGCGATATAGATGATACATCTCCTCTTCAACTGCTTCGTCATGCCACTTTTCCCTTTAATAACTTTTGATAACTATTCACAACTATATGAAGTCTACTCCGTAATATGCTCCATTCCCTGGCTGATGATCGTCTGTATATGTCCGTCAGACAATGAATAATATACAGTCTTCCCTTCCCTGCGGTTTTTAACCAGCTTCATCTGCTTTAATACCCGCAGCTGATGGGAGATTGCAGACTGCGTCATACCCAGCACTTCCGCGAGATCGCACACACACATCTCCGATTCCAGTAATACACACAGGATCTTTATTCTGGTCGAATCTCCGAACACTTTATAGAAATCCGCAAGTTCCTTCAAAAGTACCTCTTCAGGCAGCTTCTTTTGTACTCTCAATACGACGTCTTTATGGACACATGTTACCTCACAGCATTCAGCCTCTGTTCCCTTCATACACCTTTCCTTTCACGAAAGCTTTCCACGATAAGAATTTCACCTTTTTCATTATGCCAAATGGCATCTTTTATTTCAACCGTTTGGCATAAAATAAAATATAAATTAATATTTTCGTAATGAGTTCAAGTAACCATACCATTTTCCGTATCCGTATTGTATAATGATAAAATAACATATATCAATCTAACCGGAGGTGAACCCATGATCAATATTCCGATGAAATCATCCGGACCCCTTAGTTCAGCCAATATTTCAGACATCAACCGAAGCCGGAGCGTCTTGTCCCGGCAGGATCTGTCTTCTATCAATAACCATACTGGCTCAAACCGTACTCCGGATACGCAAGGGCAGCCGCATCCGCAGGCTTCGCACAAGCCGCGCCATTTTGCGCCTTCACAGCCCTTGCCGGATCCGCAGCAAGGGACATGCCGGATACCTGCACCGGCGGCGTCCGATACGCGTCGGATCCCTTCTCTGCGCAACCTGATCCAAAAGGGACAGAAAATGAGTATCGGGATGAAGGGACAATTGCAGCAGATCCGTCTTGCCATGGGCTGGAACACCCTTGATCCACAGTGTGACATCGACCTGTCCGCATACCTGCTTGACAGTTCAGGGAAAGTTCCTGCCGACGACTGGTTCGTATTCTACGGACAGACCAGGAGTCCCGATGGCAGCGTTCTCCTGGATATCAATGGTTCCGCAGAAGACCGCGAGATCGTAAGCGTTGACCTTACAAAGCTTCATCCTTCCATACGAAGAATCGTGTTCGTCCTCACGATCAATGAAGCTTTCACGTACCGCCTGAACTTCAGCATGGTAAAGGACGCTTATATCCGTCTTCTCAATCCTGCCGACAACCGGGAGATCCTAAGCTTCCTGCTGACAGATTATTATGCAAATGTCACTTCTATGATGCTTGGAGAGATCTATCTGCATAATGACAACTGGAAATTCAACGCCATCGGAAACGGCGTCGCCAAAGACCTTGCCGGCCTGTGTGAATTATATGGCGTCCAAACAAATTAAACTGGAGGAAATATACATATGCTGACGTTTGAAACAATCAATGAATTAACTCTTAAGGTTACCAGTACGGGAAATGACATTCTCTTCACCAAAGCCGGAGCGTATATCGCCGGAGACTGCCCCGGCAACACCAACTACCGTTTTGAAAAAGTCCTCTTGGGGCCTCAGTCCAACCTGGCGCAGGCTGTCTTCGGCTCCATAGCCCGGCGTGTTACGGGAGAGAATATCCCTCTTATGAAGGTTACCATGAGCGGGAACTCGGAGACCTACTATGCCTGCAATGCACAGCATGTCCTGATCTACAAACTCGGGATCGGTGAAGTTATCTCCGTAGAATCCGAGAACATCCTTGCATTTACCCAGGACTGCAAATACAGCGTCCGCTTCATCGGCGTAGGCGTACTCTCTCAAAAGGGACTTGCAACCTCCACGCTTACCGGAGAAGGCAGCAACGCCTATGTCGCCATCCTGACTGACGGCAACCCGATCGCGCTCAGCAACGTAGAGACCCGCAACACCATCTCCGTCGACCCTGACGCAGTCATCTGCTGGATGGGCAGCGGAAACTGCGATCCCCATGTCAAGGCAGATGTGAACTGGAAGACTTTCATCGGCCAGGCTTCCGGCGAATCCTACTCCTTTGAATGGCATGGCGGCATGCCGGTGACCGTGATCATCCAGCCTTCTGAACGGCGGGGCGGGATACAGATCGCAATAGATTAAACCGAAACCAACTTCAAAGGCTGCTGCAAGATCATTACACTTTGCAGCAGCCTCAAACTTCTTCTCTCTGATTTTCTTCGATCCAGGAAAGCATCTCTTCCGAAAACACCCGCTCTCCCTTCATCTCCTTTATCTTACCTTTCACCGTATATTTTCTGCAAAAATCTGCCGGAACGATACCGATATCCGCCGCTTCCATCATCGGAGCGTCGAACTCACTGTCTCCCGCCGCGATCACTTCATCTGCGCCCATATACTCCCGGAACCTTCTGACTGCCGTACCTTTATTCAGCATTTTCGGCACCACATAGACCTTCTCGCCATTGCCCAGCACATCCACCTTCTCAGTATCCAGTTCTCTTTTCATTCCGGTGATGACGGTATCTGGGTCATTGCATTTCGTGAATATAAATAACTCCTCAATGAACCGTAATTCGAACTTCCGAAGAGGCTCTTTCTCCAACAATCTAAGCGCGTGCTGCAGTTCGCCGGTGCAGTCCGCGATCATCCTCCTTGACTGCCCATACCAGGCGCGGTCGCTCTCTCCATTGACCAGAAGTATCCCGCCGTTGCACACCAGGGCATATTCGAATGCTCCCACGCCGGCATTGATCCGGCTGTACTGCTCTATGGTTCTGGTGGTAGTCGGCACGATCAGGCATTTCTTCCTGAGATTCCGAAGCAGCGCCTGGGTCCGCTCTGTCATGTAAGAAATATCCCGCCCCTGATAGGTCTCAACATTCCTCCACCGATCGGCGCTCGGCGGACAGACAGCCGGACAGCCCGCGCTGTCCGGCAAAATATGCTTATAAGAATAGATCAGGGTATTATCAAGATCCAGATGCACTACCCGCATCATTTTCTCACAAACGCCTTTCTGACGAGATCCACCGGGATCACAAGGAATCCAAGCGCCATCGCAACCAATAACGCCCGTGCACTGAGCATCGTCGTACTGAACACTTCTCCGCCGATCTGGATGATCACCGTCTGGAGCACGAAGATCGAACCCATTACAAGAAGGAACCGCTTATTCTCACCGATATGCTCAAACAGATTGAATCTGTCCGACCTGGTATTCAGGCTGTTGAAGATGATCGCATAGATGAAGAACGCGAACATAAAGGTCTTCTCATATAACTCCGGATCCGTACAGGACGCCGGCATCACGAACTCTGTGATCCCGCCGATATCTTCAAGGATCAGGATCGATCCAAGGGTGATGAAGACGGAACTTACACCGATCGCCGACTTGATAAATCCGGTCAGGATATTATCCGTCCTCTTCGCCGGCTTATCATCCATATAACGCTGCAGGATCGGTTCGCCGCCGAATGCCATTGCCGCAAGCGTATCCATGATCAGGTTGATCCACAGGATCTGCACGATGGAGAACGGCTCGGTCCATCCAAGGATCGGGGCGATGATATTCATCAACAATGTACTGATATTGACGGTCAGCTGGAAGATCAGGAACTTCCCGACAGATTTCGCCATTGTCCGGCTGTTCAGGACGCAATCTTTGATCGAAGTAAGACTGTTGTTAAGGATCACCACATCTCCTGCTTCCTGGGCAACCGCGGTTCCGTCTCCCATAGCAAATCCGATATCCGCCTGCTTAAGCGCCGGAGCATCGTTGACGCCGTCTCCTGTCATACCGCAGACATTGTCCATCTGCTGTGCAACCGTGACCAGACGCCTCTTATCCAAAGGTTTCGCCCGACTGACGACGCGAAGATCCGGCAGTTTCTTCTTGAGTTCGTCATCCGACATCTGCTCTAGTTCATCATGGGTAAGGACTACATCCTTCTGCTCATCTTTCAGGATTCCCGCTTCCTTCGCGATCGCAACAGCCGTCTCCTCCGCGTCGCCGGTCACCATTACCACCTGGATTCCCGCGCGGTTCAGCACACCCACCGTCTCAACCGCGTCTGCCCTGACATTGTCCCTCAGGCAGAGGACGGCGAGCAGGATCTTCTGATCCTCCGTGAACTTCGCCACCGCCAGAAGCTTCATGGTTCTCTTCGCCTCGGCGATCATCTGCTCTTCCACCTTGCTCCGCTGTGCAAGGGTGAATTCTCTGACCCCGCCGTCTTCTGCGGCATAATGTGTGATCTCGCCGATGATATTCTCCGTGGCGCCCTTCCAGTAGACAGTCCCGTCATGAAGCATGACTGTCGCACATTTCTTCTCTGAATCGAAGCCGCTGATCTCCTTTACCTTCGAACTGTCCGCAGCGTCCGTGCCGCCGTTTGCGATCGCATACGTCAGAAGCGCCCGGTCCATGTTATTACTTCCGATCGCCTTGCCTTCGGAAATCTTCGCAAGATTATTGAGAGTGATCGCTTCAAGGAAATCCGGTTCACTAAGTCTATCTACAATCTTGCCGTCTCCCCTGATGAACTCCACCAGTGAGAGATTCCCTTCTGTGATCGTACCTGTCTTGTCGCTGAACAGAAGGTTCATATATGCAGAATCCGAAAATGCCGCCTTATGGCTGACAAGGATATTCTTCTTATACATAGACTCCGTGTTCATAGACTGAACCAGGCTGTTCATCATCGGAAGCCCTTCCGGAACCGCCATGATGACGATAGACGCCATCAGCATGACGGCTTCTGCCGCCAGCAATACGACGAACACAGGCGTTACAGCCTGATCTGTCCGCATGATGGTAAGAACCACCTGCAGCACACCGGCGATCGCCGCCGCGGATACGCCCAGCTTACCGATGCCTGCCGCCACAACTTCAAGCTTAAGGCTTGAAGTATCTTTTCTCTCATCCTCTTCGTTCTCGTCCGTCAAAGCCTTATTGATCTTACCAAGCTCGGATGCGTCGCCGATCACAGTCGCAAGCATGTATGCCTCTCCGCTTGTAACGACCGACCCCATGAAGACCTTGCTGTCCGAAGCATAATCTGTAGAATCTGCTTCTTCCATGGTCTTTGCCGCCGTCTTCGTCTCATCTCTTGACTCGCCGTTAAGCGCCGCCTGGGAGACCTTGACATTTCCATCGAAAAGGATACCGTCCACCGGAACCTTATCGCCGGACTGGATCAGCACGGTATCGCCCTTCACGATCTCACTGGTCAGGATCTTGATCAGCTTACCGCCTCTGATGACCTTGGCGTACGTCTTATTGTACTCTTCCTGCAGCGCCTCGCTCCTGGACGTATTCCTGTACTCGGACAACGTACTGAATCCCGTGGCAAGCCCGATCGCAAGGATGATACTTACGATCTCAATCGCATCATTCTCGCCTCCAAGCGCCGGGATCATCATTCCTAACACCGCCAAAGCGATCTTCAGCACAAGCGCGCCGCACAGCACCTTGATCCAGATATCGTCAAACGCTCCTATGAACATAGACCATAGAGATTCCTGCTCTTTCTTCGCAAGCTCGTTCGTTCCGAAGTCTTTCTTACTCTGTGCCGCCTGTTCCTCGGACAATCCTTTCATAAGGACGTCCTTCTTCAAATCTTCAATCATATGCACTCTCCTATTCTGTTTTATCTTCTATTATTTGCAGAAAAAGAGAAACCTATTGCAGTTTCTCTTTTAAAACAATTACGTATTATACATAACGCTTGCAGAGATCACCGAGCGACGGGTCGTTGGTGCCTTGCCCGATGGCGCTGAATTTCCATTCCCCTTTATATCTGTATATTTCTCCGAATATCATTGCCGTCATGCCGGAATAGTCCTCCGTGAGATTATATCTGCACATCTCCTGGTTATTCCTTCCGTCCACAAGCCGGATAAAGGCATTCCGGATCATCCCGAAATGCTGCTTCCTCTGGACTGCGCCATAGATATTTACGACGATCACGATCCGGTCATATTCCGGCGGGATCTTTGCAAGATCCATCAGGATCTGCTCGTCATCCCCGTCACCTGCACCCGTCAGATTATCACCCATGTGTCTTATAGTCCCTGACTTATGCACCAGATTTCCAAAATATACGAGATCGCCGTTTCCGCTGAGCCTCCCGTCTCTTAACAGGATCGCAGAGGCGTCGCAGTCGATATCCTGCTGTGTCTTCATTCCGAAGAAGCCTCTTTTTTGCTCCACTTCATCCCATCCAAGTCCCACAAGGACCGTCGACAGCCCTGCATTTTCCTTGGACAGGCTGACCTTCTGCCCCTTTTGTAAGCTAACTGACATATCTTAATACCTCCTGATTCATGCCTTGTGCCTTTTGTAAACCCGGGCTTATTTGCGCCCCGGCTTCCAGTTCAGCCCCCAGTGAAATGCCTTATCCATCAATGCGTGCCCTCCATAGAACTGGACGATCTTCTCTACGCTGAACGTCTCGTCGTTCACATTCTCAAGCAGGGCAAGCGCGCACATCTTCTCGCTGGAATTATAAGAATCCATCTTCACGATCAGATCCTCTGCACCGGGATACTTGATCGTAACGGTCGCATCCGCCTGCTGCCAGTTGGCTATCCCTTCGTAGATAAAGGTATACACCAAGATCCTCTTAATATTAGCAATCTGGTCGCCGTTGATCCTTAAGTTCTCCCCTGCCGCAGCCGCACCCGTCCGGTCGTCTCCGTCCAGAGACACATAGGGCGGACGGCTCAGTGAACCAAAGGCATTCCCCAGCGCCTGTACGGCTCCGATACTCCCGTCCTTTAATTCAAACAGACAGCCAAGATCCAGGTCGATCCCCTGATTCCCGCCAAACAGGCTCTTAAGAAATCCCTGATTCTGCAAAGTTGAATTCCAGTTCAGGTTCACAAGGATCTCTCCAAGCCCTGAAGATGATTTCTTCTGCAAACTTACCTTCTGCCCTTTTTGCAAGCTAATTGCCATAATATAATCTCCTCTTATTCTACATCAACGCCAAAGTTCGCGCACAATGCAGCCAACCCGCCCTGATATCCGCTTCCGATCGCGTTAAATTTCCACTCGCTGTTGTTCTTATACAATTCGCCGAATACAACAGCCGTCTCGATGGAGAAATCTTCTCCCAGGTCATACCTCAAGAGCTCTTCTCCTGTCTCCTCGTTATAAATCCTGATAAACGCATTGTTTACCTGACCGAAATTCTGCCTTCTCTGCTCCGGTTCATAGATCGTCACGGTAAATGCGATCTTGGTCAGATTCTCCGGAACCTTAGAAAGCTCGATCCGGATCTGCTCGTCGTCGCCCTCTCCGGCGCCCGTCCGGTTATCTCCCATATGCTCGACGCTTCCCGACGGATGCATAAGATTCCCGTAGAACACGAAATCCTCCGACTTCGTAACCTTGCCGGAATCTGAGAGCAGGAACGCCGCCGCGTCAAGATCAAAATCCCCGCCGGTGTCGAACTGGTTCACATCCCATCCAAGTCCTACGACCACCTTCTTAAGTCCCGGATTTCCTTTTGTCAGGCTCACCTTCTGGCCTTTTTGTAAACTTACTGGCATATTCTTGTTACCTCCTTATGCTACTTCTATTCCATAATGGCCGCACAGCGCCGCAAGTCCGCCCTGGAATCCGCTTCCTATAGCATTGAACTTCCACTCGCCGTTATGCCGGTATAATTCTCCTACCACCACGGCTGTCTCAATGGAGAAATCTTCTCCCAGGTCATACCGGATCAGCTCGGTGTTCGTGTCGGCGTCAACGATCCTGATGTAAGAATTGGAAACCTGCCCGAAATTCTGCCTTCTGGGCTCCGCATCATAGATCGTAACCGTAAATGCCACTTTTTCGACATTTGCCGGTATACCCGCCAGTGAAACTTCGATCTGCTCGTCGTCGCCGTCGCCTTCTCCTGTCAGATTATCACCCATATGCTTTACCGCACCGGATGTGTGCTCCAAATTCCCATAGAAGATGAATTCCTTCTCTGTCGGGCATTTCCCGTTGGAACCAAGCAGGAACGCCGCCGCATCCAGGTCAAAATCTGCGCCTGAGTCAAACGCGTTCACATCCCATCCAAGTCCTACCATGATGTTCTTAAGCCCCGGATTCTTCTTGGTCAGGTCAACCTTCTGTCCTTTTGATAAATTAATTGGCATAATATATTCCTCCTTTATATTTAATATCTTCTCTTCTTTACAGGCGATTCCTGATTCAGATGCGCGCCGCCGTAGGAATTCAGGAATTCCTGCTTAATATTCTCCAGACGCGCCGCGTCGTCCACGCGCTGTTTCCTCGCGTTCTCCTGGATCGCCCTTGTTTCGTCGATGCCATTGACGATGGTCCTCCACGTCGTCTCAAGAGTCTCGATCTTCACAGAGCTTCCCGACGCCAGGCGCGCCGTCATCTTAGACTGCTCCACCGTATTCCTTGCGTTCTTGATCAGCATCTCATTGGTCTTCTTGTCAAGCTCTGACATCGCCTCCGCCTGGATCTTCTGCCTCTTCAGCATGATCGCCTGCGCCAGCGCCTGCTTGAATACCGGCAGCGTGACGATAAACGCCGAATTGATCTTCCGCACAAGGTTCATATTACTGAATTCCATCGTCTTGATCATCGGGATCGACTGGATGGCGATATTCTCCGCCGTCCTCAGATCCTGGGTACGCTGCTCGAGCATCATCAGAGAATTGTTAAGGCTTGCAAGCTCAAGCTGGATAGAATTATCCCCCGTAGCCTCAAACTCTGCCTGCCTCTGGGCAATATATGCCTCGACCTCCTTACAAGCCTGCTCTCCTGCCAGGATATATTTTACAAGATCGTGATAATAATTCACATTCGCCTCAAACATCTGGTCTAACTTCCGGTTAGACTGCTTGATCTCGCTCTCATACTGCTTAAGCTGGACATAGATCTTATCGACCTCCTCGCCCATGGTGTGATATTTCTCCAGGATCTTCTCTAATTGCTTCTTCAGATTCCCGAATAATTTACCAAGGACGCCCTTGTTCTCCCGGATCTCGTCAATGTCGAACTTGTTCATGATCTTGGACAGAGCAGTCAGCATCTCGCTGGACTCATCGATCTGATGCATGCTCATGCTGTTCAGCACCACATCCGACGCCTTAGAGATCTCATCCGCCGCCTCTGCGCCGAATGAAACGATCGTCTCAAGATTATAGACCTCTATGGTACTGACGATAGCGTCCACCTCTTCGGAATCCACCAGTTCCGCATTCATCTGCGCCCTGTCGGCGGCAATGTCATACGGCTTCACAACCTCAATCTCATTCTCCACTGTCGACGCCGCTGCCGGAGCCATAGTCGTACCTGCTTTACTAAAATCAAGTCCCATATCCTCTACCCTCTCTTAAATATAATGTCCCGCCATGATCTGCGGGCTGTTAACGGAACCGACGCCCAGTCAGGAACCTGCAGGTCATATACATAATCCCCGATCTGGTGCTCTTCCATTAATCTTTTATTAAAATGATTCTCAATGTTATACCCTGTCGGAACAAAGAAAAGCACATCGAATCCAAGAAGATTCAAAAATGTAACATAGATAGAATCCTCCGCTGACAACAGGACTTCCGAAGTCATGATATAGATCAGCTTGGGATTCTTCTTCGTAAAATCAAACTGCTGCAGAAGCCTCACCGCCTCCTTCGGCAGGTTCAGCGCCACAGAGACAATGGTATACTCCATCCCGTTCTCAAACGTTCCCTTGATCAGCTTCTGTCCGATCAGCGCCTCAAGTTTATCCAGGATATGTTCCTGCATCTCTTCCCTGAGGAAGGAATACGGATAACTCGGGTGGCTCTTGATCTTGCTCCGCTTAAGCTTCCCGTTCTTAAAGAACTCGGCCGCATACATCTTCATCGGATTAGGCGCAGCCGCGGTCAGAAACGGCGCCCCATCTATGACCATCGTCTCCGGCGTCATCAGCTGCTTGATAGAGATCCAGTAATTCTCCACATCCCGGTCCTTGACTCCGGACATCTTCGCGAAGATGACCGGCAGGCTTACCACCCCGTCGACCGTGCTGAAATTCGGGCGGAATTTCAGATCGTTGTTCCACAGGATCTTGATCTCCCGATCCATAGTCTGCAGCATGATACTATTCGCCTTCGCAAACTGCTGATCCCGGAACATACCGGAATCCTGGTACATCAGTGTATCCAGTTCACGCTCTGCATGGTACGCCGCCGTACCGATCCGAAGCTGCCCGTCCTGCTCCGGGAATTTATTCAGGACCATAGATGTCTGATGGTTCATCTCATAGAGAAGCGGATCCTTAAGACAGCACCTTTCGTTTAAGTTCGGGCACAAGATCAGCACGTCCACGGGAATCCTTGCCAGATACCGCATAAACAGCGCCTCGCCGGCGTCCCTGCATCCGCCCATATAGATGAAACAGCCCGTCTCCGGAAGCTTCCAGTTCCGGAACAGCTCCCCTTGATACCGCTTGATCCAGCACAGGAGATACACCGCCTTATTCAACAGCCTGTTGAGGCTCACTCCCGGTTCTTTGGATTCCTCTGTGATCACTTCTGCAAATGCCTTCACCAGCAAGCCCCGAAGCTTCTGGCTTGCCGGGTACTGTATATTCCCCTGCAGGTCAAGGAGCATCTGGTCAAGATCCCCGTAATTCCCCCTGCGCACCCGCATGATCTCATCCGGCGTCGGCTTGGGTATCGCTCCGTTGACAACGACCACCTGCCGCTTCTCATTCTTAAGCGACAGATAGAACTGGTACAGCTCGTTGGCGTATGTAAGCTTGTCGGGTACGCCGCTGATCCTGCAATAGCAATTATAATACAGATCCTGTCTGTCGCCTCTTACTGCAGGCGCAGTAAGGATATCGGGAAGTCCTTTTCCTTCTGTCCATGCATTCGTGCACCGGACCAGTCCTTCTGCTTCTTTGAATATCTCGCTCTTGTGCTCCGCTTTCTCTGCCTCCCGGCATAATTGCCGGAGAGAGAAATCCTGCGGGAATTCCTTCCCTCCCGGAACCGGATACTCTAAAGACTGCTCAGACCCCGGGTCAAGCTTCCGATATGCCCCGTCTCCTTCCGGTTGTACAAGGAGTACGTCACATCCCGCGTCACTCAGGATCGAGATGAGCATAAGTTCATAACTACGGATCGAACCGCAGTACAGAATCTTAGGAACCTGATCCTGTCCAAGCCGGTTCACTATACGCTCAAACTTATAATAGAGCCAGCACATAAACTTAATATATGCATTCTTCAGCATATTCTCTGTCTTGCCAACCCTCCTCAAGCCGTCCAGACAATCATAGACGGCTCGCGCGATATTCTCGCGCTGATGTATGCCAAGCCTTGGAAGCCATCTCTTAAGACTGGCCGATATAAATCCGACATTTAGCTGAAAATCCATCCCCATGATCTCACTGTAATAGGCAAGATTCCCCTCTGTCGGATTGGCAATTCCTCCTTCGATGATTACGCCTGACCGCCGCGCAGCTTCATAATACTTATAGATAAACCTGCCGATCTCATCAGAGAGCTGGTTGATCCTGTAAAAATATACCCTTTTTTCTCCGCGCTTACTCATTTCTATAAAAAAATCATCAAGGTTCATATCTTTTCTCCTGACAAACAACTATGTATAATCTTATCATAAGGAATCTGAATTTACAAGTTTCCGTGACCTATTGCCCGATATTGTATGAAAAAATTAAGAAATCAACCTGTAAATCCTCTGACAAACATACCAATATCTTCGTAATTGACCGCCAGATTAATGTTCTGCCCCTCGTCTATTCCCGCCGTGCTGATGCCGATGATCTCCCCCTGCATATTCAGCAGCGCGCCGCCGGAACTGCCGTGGGAGATCGGCGCGGTAAACTGGATCATATCCACCGAATCAATATTCCGGAAACCGGAAATGATCCCGTCGGAAACGGAGTTGAACATCCCAAGAGGACTGCCGATCGCGACCACCTTCTGTCCCCGTACAAGCTTCTTGCCTCTATAGAGCGGCAGAGGAGCCAGACGGCGGTCGATCCGGATCACCGCAAGGTCTAATACGGTATTATATTTGATGATCTCGTTCGTCTTATAGATATTATCGTCGTCTTCGATCCGCACCGCGAAGAAGCATCCGCCTCTTGTCACATGATTATTCGTGAGGATATAGCCGTCCCGTCCGATCATGATGCCTGAACCTGTTGCTATGGGTTCTCCCTCCCGGTCATACACGGCGATCATGACGATGGATGAGGCGAGAAGCGCAAGCTCTTCAAAACTTTTCTCCGAATCACCTGCAGCTTTGCCGGAAACTGCAGGCTGCGGCGTTGTCCGAGGCTGCCGTGATGTCTGCGGCTGCGGTGTTGTCCGAGGCTGCGGTGTTGTCCGAGGCTGCGGCGTCGACTGCATCGGCATCTGCGTACAGGAATTCCTTCTGCCTGGCTTCTCGGGGATAACTACCCTCACAGGACCACTGGGTTCCTTTGCATTCCTGTCTTCATGTTCCGTATGCAATTCAGAAGGAATTTCACATGGCATGTACTCCGGAAGCCGCAGGGTATCCTTGAATTCTCCAAGCCTGAATTCCGCAGACAGAGCTTTCAGCGCATCCGCCGCAGATATATCCTTGCGGCACTCTAAGAGCAGCACGTCGCAGCCAAGCAGGGTCAGCATGTAACAGAACAGATAATCCTGTTCCTTCTGCACATCTTCCATCAGGATCTTAAAGCATTTCCGCTCGTTCCAATCCGCCAGTGCACAGCCAAGCACACGATCCGTCCAGTACAAAAGCTTTATGACAAAATTCTTCTCTATAGATTCTGTCATATTCTTCTTGACCAACCGGTACTTCTCCACAGTCTCCGTACATGCGTCTCCAAGCACACGGCAAAACCTTCCGTCTTGCGCCTGGTTTCGCACAGACAGCTTCCGCCCTGCCTTCCATGCCGCAAACTGGCTGCTGTAAAAATGCATCTCCTCCTGCGGGATCAACGGTGAAGGCAGCCTCATTCTTGTATAGAATACCTTCTTCTGTATCTTGCTCCCCATTCTCCGATCCATGGCAAGGATATGATCTTCCATGCCGGATCCGCATCCGAGAGCCCTGACAAAATATACGTCCCGCCTGCCGCCGTTAAATCCCCCCTTAACGCTCAAGAATGTATCCAGGGAGTTGACCGTCATAATATTATGCCTGTATGTTATCTCTTTCTCCATCTCATTCACCCGCTTAAACAATATATGCTTATCTTATCACAACGTCTAAAATATATCTACCAATTCTCTTGACGATATGTTATATTTGTAACAGTCTGACTATCCGGAAAGGAGCTTTCATTCATATGAACAATCAGGAAATTTACTACAGTGTGGGACCCCTTCTGTACTGTCCGGCGGACAATACCTCTGTCGCAGCAGCCGTCATCTCGCAGAAATTCGGGACAAAATTTTCCCTGGCTCTCTGCCTGGAAGATACGATCAACGATAATTATGTGACAGAAGCCGAGGATCTGCTGGTATCGTCCATACGCAATATCTACGAGGCGCTGCAGGTTACGGATTTTTTTCTGCCCAAGATCTTCATTCGGGTACGCAGCCCCGAACAGATCCAAAGCCTTTCCCGCCGTTTTGGGGACAGCGGAGAACTCATAACCGGATATATTATCCCTAAGTTTTCCCTCGCCAACGCCGACTCTTATCTCGGACAGGTCACAGAGCTAAACCGCGGTGCAGGCGCGGCAAAATATGTCATGCCGATCTATGAAAGCTCTGCAGTCGTAGATCTGCGCACCCGCTATGATGTCTTGTATAAATTAAAAGAAAAGCTTGATCTCATCGAACCTTGGGTTCTGAACATACGAGTGGGCGGCAATGATCTATCCCATCTGTTCGGTTTCCGGAGGGAATCTGACGAATCCATTCACCAGATCGCCCCTATTGCAAATATTTTTGCAGATATCATCACGGCGTATGGAATGGATTATGTCATATCTGGTCCTGTATGGGAATACTATTCCGGCGCAAATTGGGAAAATGGGCTTCGAAAAGAGATAAGAGACGACAGATTAAGCGGATTCATCGGGAAAACCGTGATCCACCCCAAGCAGATCCCGGTTGTCAATGATGAATACAAAGTAACGCAAAAGAATTATGACGACGCTTTACATATCCTGAACTGGGACACAAAGAAGGATTCCTTTGTGTCCGGCAGTCTTGCAGGCGAGAGAATGGACGAATATAAGACCCATCTTAATTGGGCAAAGAAAACATGCTTCATGGCAAAATGCTACGGTATCGTATCCTAATGTGCCTGCTGCCCCCGCTCCGTAGTCTCCCGTCTGAAAAGTATGGGCGGGACTACCTTATGAATCGGCGTCTCCAGAAGACTGGGACGCCTTTTCTTTCGCTCGTTCATCTGTTCTACCAGCAGGCTGACCGCCTCAAAGGCTATCTGATCGATCTGCTGCCCCACCGTGCTGATCGGGATGACTGCCTCCCGGGAGATCGGCGAATTGTCAAAACCCACCAGGAAGAAATCATCCGGGAGCTTCCCATATCTTCTCACAAGCAGATTCACAAGGACATTCGCATGGGTATCATTCGAAACAAACAGCCCCTTTTTCATTCCCGGATATTTGCGGAAAATATCCGCCAGGATATTTGACAGATAATGTGAGGTGGACTCGTAAGTATCCTCCATCTCCTTCAGGATCATCTCATGCCGGATGTTGTGTTCTCTGCAACAGTCTAAAAACCCCTGGATACGCCCATAGGCAGGAATCTCGGAATGGGCGGTCGCGCCTATATAGTTGATATGGATAATGACGTCGCAGCGGTGTCTCGCCAGAAGCCCGGCTGCCTGGTATCCGCCCATGTAGTTATCCGTATTCACGCTGCATACATATTTATCCTCACGCTCGATCGTCACGATGGGAATCCCAAGCTCTGACAGTTCTTTGGAAGGAATGGTATGGCTTAAGATGATGAGCCCTTCAATCTTATAGGCAAGCAGTTCCTGGATATAGTTACGCTCCGTCTCTTCCTGCTCGTTCCCGATAAATACGAGGAATTTATAGCCAAATGTCTCATAAGTGGCAAGGATCTGATCCAGCATCTCGGAATAATAGTGAAAGAACAGATTCGGGATAATGATACCGACAAATTCGGTCTTTCCGTTGGCAAGGATCCGGGCGACTTTATTCTCTTTATAATCAAGGTCAACCAGGGCTTTTGCAATGATCTCCTGATTTTCAAGGGTCAGTGAATCCGGGTTGTTGAAGTAACGTGAGATCGTGGTCTTGGAAAAATGTGTGTACTTTGCGATATCACTGAACGTTACATTCTTTTTTTGCTTCATATTGTGTATATAACCTTTCCCATATATTTATCTACAATGTATTTTCAGTATATCAAAGGAGTAGAAAACAGACAATAAATAATCGGTTAAGTAACCGGTTTTGTGAAAGGTATACAATTTTAAAATATTAGATTTAGATGTAATTCACAAAATTGATTTTTCTGATTGACTGATATCGGCGGCAGTGCTATGATACACATAAAGTAACCGGTTACTTTACCGGTTATTAAATCTTTATCCACCGCTATATCGCAGGCAATCCCATACAAGTGAAGGACAGGAATGCCGCGATATAGACGGAAAATACTACAAAACTAGGAGGAATGATCCATGAGAAGGAAAGTCATGACGAAGGTCGTCTCAACAGGGCTTGTGATGGTTATGGCGGCGACCATGCTGACGGGCTGCCGGTTTGGATTCGCCAGCGACCCTGACGACCCGAATGAGGAGGAAAAGGAAATACCCATCGACATGTCTGTGGATTCATTCGAGTATGATCCGACCCTAAGCGGAACGAATATTACTCTTCTGAATTCCAAGGCAGAGATTCAAGTCGCACTGGAGAAGATGGGAGCCGAGTATGAGAAGAAATCCGGCGTCCATGTGGAGATCATGCCGGTTACGGACGGCGATTCTCCCTATACGAAAGTAGTAAGCCTCTACAACTCAGGAACTCCGCCGACAGCTTCTATTCTGGATACGACAGACGTACTCGCGCTTGCCGAGGAGAAAGCGGCGGACCTGACGGAAGAACCCTGGGTGAAGGAAGCGGAAGGATATGTGACCGAAGTAAACGGCAAGGTCTACAGTTTCCCGCTGTGTATCGAAGGCAGAGGAATCATCTACAACAAAACGGCGATCGAAGAGGCGCTTGGCGAAAGCTTCGATGCTGATTCCATCACAACTCAGGACGAATTTGTAGAGCTTCTGGACCGTCTGGTAGACGCAGGTATTAAGAAGCCGGTATCCATGGCGAAGGAAGACTGGTCGTTAGGGGCGCATCAACTGCAGTACATCTACGAGACATATGAAGGAACCAGCGAGGGCGCCCAGGAAGTGATCGAGAAGATCAAAGCGGGTAAGCTTGACCTCTCTTCCTATGACAGGCTGTCGGAGTTCCTTGATATGTTCGATATCCTGAAGAAATACAATGTGGCAAAGGGCGATCCTCTGGGCGCGGATTATGACGAGATGGCGATCGACCTTGCCGACGGTAAGACGGTATTCTGGTTCAACGGCAACTGGGCATGGCCGAATATCTCGGAAGCGGGCGCCGAAGAAGATGATGCCTACGGGTTCCTGCCCTATTTCCTGAACAATGACACGGATGATTTCGCCAATCAGCAGATCCAGGCATCTCCGTCGAAGCAGATCATGCTGGACGGGCAGATCGCGACAGAGAAAGAACAGAAGGCGGCAAAGGAATTCTTGAATTGGATCGTGTTCAGTGAGATTGGACAGCAGATGCTTGTGAAGACCTGTAATATCATCCCGCCCTTCCAGAATAATCCGTATGAGCCAAGCGATCCTCTGAGCGCAGATATTTATGCAAAAGTCCATGAAGAGAAGGCATTCAACGCATCCGCCATCGTGCCCAACGACCACTGGGCAGTCTTAGGAGCGGCGATGCAGAAGTATCTCGCAGACAGGAGCGACAGAGAAGAACTTACGGGATCGATTCAGGAATACTGGGATGAGCAAGATTAGGAGGAGCGGATCATGAGAGCAAAAAACAATGGAAAAGACTTCTGCATGTTTGCATTACCAGGTATGTTTTGTTTCTTTGCAGTTGTCATCATACCATTCATATATGGTGTTTATCTGACACTTACGGATTGGAACGGCGTGTCGAAGGTTAAGAATTTTATCGGCTTTCAAAACTTTGGAGGCGTGTTGAAGGACGGACAGTTCTGGACGTCGCTGCTTCTTACTTTTAAGTATGTGATCTTTGTAGTATTGATCGTAAATATCCTTGCGTTTGCCATCGCTTATCTTCTCACAAGAGGGATCAAGGGACAGAATTTCTTCCGCGCAGGCTTCTTTACACCGAACCTGATCGGCGGTATTGTCCTTGGTTATATCTGGCAGTTCGTGTTCTCCAGAGTATTTGTCAATATCGGAGAGAGCACGGGTTGGAAGCTATTTGAAGTATCCTGGCTGTCTGACCCGACCAATGCGTTCATCGCGCTGGTAGTCGTGTCCGTATGGCAGCTGTCCGGTTATATGATCCTGATCTATGTGGCGGGATTCATGGGACTGAGCGAAGACGTCATGGAGGCGGCAAGCATCGACGGGGCTTCCGGATTTGTGAAGCTTAAGAATATCATCATGCCGCTTATGATGTCCTCCATCACGATCTGTCTGTTTCTTACCTTATCCCGCGCGTTCATGGTATATGACGTGAACCTGTCGCTGACTGCGGGCGCTCCTTACGGAACAACAGAGATGGCGGCAATGCATGTATATGAGAAAGCGTTTACTTCCAGACAGTTCGGCGTAGGCCAGGCGGAAGCGCTTATCTTATTCATTATCGTTGCAGTGCTCAGCGGCCTGCAGGTTTACTTTACGAAGAAGCAGGAGGTGGAAGCATAATGAAACAGACAACAGTCGGCGGTACGAAGAGAAAAATGGCAAATGCACTTGCAATGGCAGGATTGATCGTTATCTTCATTGCATATATGTTCCCATTCCTTATGGTAGTGATCAATTCCCTAAAACAAAAGCGGGATATCATCAAGAGCCCGTTCTCCTGGCTCTTTACCATCAAGGGACTGTCCTTTGACAATTTTGTGAAAGCATTTACGCAGATGGATTTCATCAGTGCGTTTAAGAATTCCTTACTTGTAACCGTGTCTGCGACAGCGCTTGTGACACTGTTTGCGGCGATGCTGGCATATTATATCGTGCGCCATAACAACGGAATATCTAAGATCACGTTTGCGCTTATGGTTGCTTCCATGATCATTCCTTTCCAGGCGATCATGATCCCGCTTGTCAGTATCTACGGCGGGACGCTGAACATACTGAACCACAGGATCACATTGATCTTTATGCATACCGGGTTCTCTATGGCGATGTCAGTATTTATGTTCCACGGGTTTATCAAAGGAAATGTGCCTATGGCGCTTGAGGAAGCCGCATATATAGACGGCTGTACACATTCCCAGACATTTTTCAAGATCGTGCTGCCGCTTTTGAAGCCGATCATTTCCACTATGGTGATCCTGAACTCACTGGCATTCTGGAACGACTTCCTGCTTCCTTCTCTGGTGCTGACGGATAAGAAACTGCTGACCCTGCCGTTGTCTACCTATAGTTTCTACGGGACGTATTCGGCGGATTATGGAACCATTATGGCTGGGCTTCTGCTGTGCGTAGTCCCGATCCTGGTTCTGTATGTGGTACTTCAAAAGCAGATCATCGGAGGCGTGGTTGCCGGCGCAGTAAAATAAGACAGGATATGATACGAAAAGAGGGCGTATATGCCCTCTTTTTTGGGAAGAAATTGTATCTATCCATCCTGCCGATCGTGAAATTGGCGGATAAAACTGCAAAACACAAGAAAATGACAGACTTGTAGGATGGGTTGCGAGAGGGTATAATAGTTCTATGAAAATCCTTGCCAATACCAGGATAATTTGTAGAAAAGGATGCAATTTTATGACGAGAAATATCTTACATTTGAGAGCGCCAGGGAACTGGATAAACGATCCGAACGGATTTATCTATTATAAGGGAAAATATCATCTGTTCTATCAGTACTTTCCATACGCCCCGGTGTGGGGAACCATGCATTGGGGCCATGCGGTGAGTGAAGATCTGGTGCATTGGGAGCATTTAGGGATCGCGCTTTTCCCAACGAAAGCCTACGATCAGAACGGTGTGTTCTCCGGAAGCGCCATAGACAAAGACGGCAGGTTATATCTCTACTATTCGGCGGTCCGATATCTGGAAACAGACGCCGAAAATATCCATGTTGCACCGAACGATCACTATGAGACAAGCCAGGCGATGATCGTATCCGAAGACGGCTATCACTTTGACAACTGGAAGGATAAAAGGAAGATCATCCCTGTGGTCATGGATGAAGAGACAGCGAATCGGGCGCACACAAGAGATCCCAAGGTCTGGAAGGACGGGGAACATTATTATATGGTGCTTGGAAGTACCTATAAGGAACAAGGCGGGCGCGTATTGTTCTACCGAAGCAAGGACGCCGTAGAGTGGGAATATGTAAACCAGTGCCGCAGCAGCAGCTTTGGGCGGATCCTGGAATGCCCGGATCTGTTTGAAGCAAACGGCGAATATGTATTCATTGGTTCTCCTATGTCTGTGACGGAGGATGGACTGGAATATGCGCACCAGGCTATGTGTACTCTGGCGGACTATGATGCGTCAACCTGTGAGATGACGCTTAAGCAGGAAATGCAGCTGATCGATCATGGCATGGATCTATATGCGCCTCAGACCAATATAGACCGAGACGGCAGAAGGGTGATGATCGCATGGATGCGGATGCCAAAAGAGGTGGAAAACCCGGAATCTCTCCCGTGGCGGGGAATGATGTGCCTGCCGAGAGTGATCGAAGTGGAGAATGGACAGATCTGCTTCCGGGTGCATCCGGAAGTTGAAAAGTATTTTGACACGGAAACAGAGCAACTCCCGGATGAGATTCATCCGTCCCACAATGACATTCCTGTACAGATGTATTATCCTGAAGGTTCTTATGACATTCCCTGCGCTATGCCATACCGGTTGAAGGCCGTCCTGAAAGAAGGGCAGGAACTGCATATCGGAGGATACCGGCTGTGGATCGAAGACGACAGAGTCAGAGCCGACAGAAGCAGGGTCTACAAGGGAATAGAGGGATACCGGCTTACCGGGAACACGCCGAAACTTGGCGGCAGATATGAACTGGATATATTCGTGGATCATAATCTGATCGAAACATTTGTAAACGGCGGGCAATATGTGCTCAGTCATGTCGTATACGGCGTATAGGGCAGAAATTCTTCGGGAAATGAAATTCATTTCCCGATTTATCTTTCCTTAACTCTACAGATCACCGATCTTCTTAATGATCCCGCAGCATTTGTAATGCTTAAGCGGATATCCCTCAACCGGGACTCCTTTCTCCTTCGCAAGCCGGAGCAGGTGCTTAAGCTCACGGCTGTCCCTGTATCTTTCATCTACAAGAACTTTCCACGGAACTCTTCTTAGCAGTACCCGGGTTGCCTCACCGATCCCGGGCTTGACCAGGTTAATGTCCCCGATCTCATACCGCTTCGCAACCTCTTTTACTTCTTCGATCCCCACTCCTTCTTCCGCAGCCGCCTCCGGATCTGATGACAATGTAAATTCCTTTTCGATCGCCGCGATAAATCCATAAGACAGGTCTGCGTCCTTAAGTTCTTCGTAGAATACCGCGCCGTGGAAATCATCCTTCCCGATAATATCACCGCGCAGGAATGTCCTGCTGATCAGCCCGGATACCGTACAATTCAGGCAAGAACTGGGGATCAGAATATCCTCATGGGTTCCGCAGAGTTCTGTCACATTCGCCGGGTCTGCGACCACCGCGATCTCGGAAGATACTCCCTCATAAGCCTTGATATCCTCCTTAAGTTCATTCAAGATCGCACCTTTTCCGATCCATCCGTCTACGAACAGCAGCTGATCCGCACGATGATGGTTCAGCAGATATTGCATCGCATTATGATCGATCCCGCGCCCTCTTATGATAGAGATCGAATAATGCGGAACATCCGCGCCGTATTTGTACTTCATATACCGTTTCACCAGGATGCCGATCGGTATCCCGGCTCTGGCAAGAGATACCAGTACCACATCTCTTCCCCTTGATCTCATGATCCTGTCCGCCAGCCTTCCCACCGCCTGCGCCACAGGCTTGGAGTAGATCTCCAGAACTTCCTCGTATATCTTCATGTATCTGTCTGTCGGCACATACTCGATCGGAAGCATCTCGCTGTAATGTCTGCCGGACTGGATCAGACGTTCCCTTTCTTCGGTCGGCTGCGGCTTCACCATTCCTGTTATATCTTTCAGCAGAAGGATAACATCCTCCTCATTATATGAACTTCTCATCCTGACACCACCTGATCAAATGAATATTACTATTTTTCTTTCCCAGGGCGCGGAGCAGGGAATTCCTCCCTGCTTCCTCACTCCCCCTTGCGTCTGTAATGACGTACACACTGTCATAACTGCCGATATCATATAGATATGTAATCCTGTCCGGATCATACAGACTTCTTAATTCATATCTCGTCCCCAGGGGATAACCCTGATCCGACGATACCGCGATGGGACTTCGCGTGGTCGAATGACATCTCACACAGCATCCCTTTTCCTCCATCCGTGCTGCCACGAACAATGCCGGAAACATGAACTCTTCCGTCCCGATCACAAGGATCCGCTCCCCTTCTTCGCAATCGGCTATGGATTCTATCTGGCGCCAAAGGGACTCGCAAGCTTCCTGATATTCCGCCGCATCCACCAGTCTGCGCGCATCCATCCTGCCCGAAAAGCAAACTTCTCTCACGCTAGCCACACTACTTATATCACAGGGTACGCAGACACCGTTATCACGATAGTTTTCCGCAATCCGGCTATAGTTCCCGTGATCCGTCTTCAGAAGATAGTGTATCTCGATCCCTCTTTCTGCGTATTCCTTCCTATGCTCTTCTGTCATCCCATTCAGAAGGGACGCAACGGAGAATCTAAGCCTCCCTCCATACAAATCCTCCAGGATATTCACGATATTCAGGATCGTATTGCCTGTCGTCACTTCATCTTCGATATAGATGATCCTGTCAATCTCGTCTATGATCCCGTCCAGATCATCCTTCACCAGCTTCTGCTCCGAAGCATGGCTGTGCGCTTCCGTAAAAAACAGATACTCCACACCTGGAATCTGCTCTCTCGTCGTCTGGATATACTTTGCTCCCATCCGGATCGCCGTCTCTGCTCCGATGGCTGTCGCTGTCTCCGCGAATCCTATGAGCAGCAGCCTCTCATCCTGATATCTGTCTGCAATTATAGCAGCTAGGGCATCGAACAATCCAAGCGCCTTTCCCGGCTCTACCGGAATATGCTTCCCCTGCAGAGGATCTATCACAAGATAACTGCGTTTTTGGTTATTCACCCGCTTCCCTATAACTACCAGATCTTCTTCCCGATACATACCTTCCACATCCTTTTAACATTCTCTGATCTTTTTTCTTGACAATGATACAATTATATGTGAAAACCAATCCCCGGGCAAGTTTTTCTTGTTATTTATTCAGCATTTATTCATAATACTTATGCATTTGCCTGCTTTTTATCCGTATACAAGATCCGGATAGAGTTCAATACGCACAGCATCGCAACTCCTGTATCTGCAAAGACAGCCATCCACATATTGGCAAACCCGAAGAATCCAAGGAGCATGACCAAAGCTTTGACGATCAACGCAAACACCACATTCTGCATGGCGATATTCCCCGTCTTTCTGGCAATCGCCACAGATTCCGGGATCGCGTCCACAGAAGACGTCATGAATACCACGTCTGCCGCCTCGATCGCCGCATCCGCTCCGCTTCCCATCGCCGCTCCTACATCTGCGCCCGCAAGCACCGGAGCATCATTGATCCCGTCGCCGACGAACATTACGGCTCCGTGTCTCTTTCGGATCTCCTTCAGCTGTTCTAGTTTATCCTGTGGCAGAAGCTGCGCATGAACCTCGTCAATTCCCGTCTGTTCTGCCACCGCCGCAGCGCTGTCCCTAGCATCGCCTGTCAGCATTGCCGTAATAAGCCCCTGCCCCTTCATACGCTTCACCGCACCCTGCGCCTCTTCTTTCAACGCATCTGCGATCACCAGATATCCTGCCAGTATCCCGTCTATCGCGATCAGGACTTCCGTTCCATAAGCGCTCTTATGATAATCTGAAGTATCTACCTGGTACATCTCCATCAGCCCGGTACTTCCGCAAAGTACCGTCCCTTCCGGGAATTCCGCACGGATACCTTTTCCGGATATCTCTTCCACCCTCTTAGGCCTGACGAGCGACAGGTTCCTCTCTCTTGCCTCTATGACGATACTCGTGGCGATCGGATGGGTGGAACCCAGTTCGCAGTCCGCCGCAACCGTCAAAAGCTGTTTCTCGGTCAGGCGGTTTCGTGTCACGATGTCTTGTACGGCAAAATTCCCTTTGGTGATGGTTCCTGTCTTATCCATTACAACTGCCTTCACATCTTTCAACGCCTCGATCGAGACGCCGCCCTTGAACAAGATCCCCTTTCTCGATCCTGCTCCGATACCGGAGAAGAATGCAAGCGGAACACTCAGCACCAACGCGCACGGACAGCTGATGACCAGGAAGGTGATCGCCGTATAGACCCAGTAATTCCACTCTCCAGTGACCAGAGACGGAATCACCGCAGTAAGGATTGCCGCAGCTACAACCACCGGCGTATAAACCCTTGCAAATCTCGTGATAAACCGATCGATCTTTGGTTTACTTGCCGCCGCATTCTCCACAGAATCAAGGATACGGGTAACCATGGATTCTCCTAACGGCTTCTCGACTTCCAGCTTCAGCACTCCGGTATCATTGACGCACCCGGAATAGATCCCCTTCCCGGGAAATACCTTTACCGGAACAGGCTCTCCGGTTACCGGCGACGTATCGATCTGGCTTTCTCCTTCTATGACCCTGCCATCCAATGGAATCCTATCTCCCGGGCGGACCAGTATCACATCTCCCTTCTTCGCATCCTTTGCCGGGATCTCCTTCACCTCGTCTCCCCGGACCAAGCGCACCGTCTCCGGACGCAGATCCACCGCATCCATGATCTGAGAACGGCTTCGGCTCACCGCAATGTCTTCAAAGACCTCTCCGATCCGGTAAAACAGCATTACGCCCACAGCCTCTGCAAAATCACCGATCACAAACGCCGCCAGGGTTGCTGCACTCATCAGAAAATTTTCATCAAATACATGCCCTTTCAACAGATTCTTTACGGCTGTCCCCACGATTCCAAGCCCCAGTACCCCATATGCCGCCACAAACAGCGCCAGAGAGATCACAGAATCCGGCATCGTCCGCTCCATTACTTCTCCTGCCAGGAATAATACGGCGCCCACCGCTATGGCTGTGATCGCTTTCTTATTCTCTTCCAACGGACTCTCCTTCTTCTTCTGCGTGATCTCATCCCCCTCACGTAAAGTCACCGTAACCTCTGACTCAATAGATGCACAGATCCTCCTGAATTCCGGAAGAAGCGCCTCCTGGTGGTCTGCCGCAACCACAAGCTGCTTTGTCGCGAAGGTGATCACCGCCATCTGGACTCCCGGCAGTTCCTGAATCTGCCGTTCCATCTTTGCCGCACAGTTGGCACATCCAAGATTATTCAGGATATATGTTCTCTTTTCCACCCCTTTGGGCATATGTCGTACTTCGCCGGAATGCTCCTGATCATGATGCATGTGGTCATGGGTATGCCCGCAGCTGCAGCCTTCATGGCTGTGTTGATGGGTGTGTTGATGGGTGTGTCCACTCTCTTTCTCGTGGGTATGACCGCAACTGCAGCCCTCATGGCTGTGTTGGTGGCTATGTTCGCTCTCTTCCTCATGGGTATGCCCGCAACCGCACTCTTCATGGCTGTGTTGGTGTTTTTCCTCATGGGTATGCCCGCAGCCGCACTCTCCATGGCTGTGTTGATGGCTATGTTCGCTCTCTTTCTCGTGATCATGCCCGCAGCCGCACTCTCCATGACTATGACCGCTCTCATCTCTATGATGACAACTAGCATGGTCATGTGCATTTATCTTCTTACTTTCCTGCCCACTCATAGCAAATTCCTCCATTCATTCTATTCTGCCTGTACTCTCAGAAATCCATCCTGTTCTTACAGATAAGTTTATTCTTTTTTAACATATGAACAGTTATTCATATGTTCATATTTATACTATACTCACTACTTACGGATTTGTCAATACCAACACGAAAAAACCTCGGTAAAATAACGGGACAGCGTTTCCTGATCAAAAGATCAACGCTTCACCTTATTTCACCGAGGTTCTTGGTAACACAATATGATATTGTCCGTCTCTTATTTTAACATCTGCAGGATCTCATCTTTCGATTTCGCTCCGACTTCTCTCTTTGCTACTTGTCCGTCTCTGAACACCATCAAAGTAGGTATCGACATAACTCTGTATTCTCTTGCCAGCTCCGGATTCGCATCTACATCCACCTTACAGATCTTTGCATCCGTAACCTCTCCTGCAACTTCTTCCACTACCGGACCTACCATCTGGCACGGACCGCACCAGGTCGCCCAGAAGTCGACCAATACAGGTTCCTTACAGTCTAATACTTCTTCCTTAAAATTATCCTTGTTTAAATGCACTACAGCCATCTTTATCATCCTTTCTTACTATATATTTTCTTACTCCTATGATATATTATAACCGGTTTTCATCAAAAAACCAGTACTTTTCTCCCTCTTCAAAATATGCTATAGTATATTTTACCGAATTCAAAGGAGATGTATGGTATATGGATCGTATCATTGATTATAACATTGATTCCGCAGACGACGGCCTTAGAGTGGAGCAATTCCTCCGGCGCCGCGGATACTCTGCCCAGAACCTGACCGAGATCAAACGGATGCCCAAGAGTATCCTCGTAAATGGTGTCCACTATTATATGAGACAGCGCCTTGCCGCCGGAGATCATCTCCTGGTCCGCATCCAGGAGACAGCATGTTCTGAGAATATTCCCCCGGTCCGTCTTCCCCTCAACATCTTATATGAAGATGAGGATCTGGTTGTCATCAACAAACCTGCCGGCATGCCGATCCATCCGTCTCTGAACAATTATACCAATTCTATCGCCAATGCCCTCGCCTGGTATTATCAGGAACAGGGAAAACCTTTTATCTTCCGCTGCTGCAACCGTCTGGACCGCGATACTTCCGGCATTACCATAGTCGCCAAGCATCTGGTCAGCGGCAATATCCTATCCGAAATGGTTCGCCGGCATGAGATCCGCCGGGAATATCTAGCCATCGCGCGCGGATCTGTTATTCCCGATGCCGGGACGATCACGGCGCCCCTCGCCCGCAAACCCGGAACGATCATCGAACGAACCATAGATTTCGAACACGGAGAGACGGCGGTCACTCACTATAAAGTTATATCCGAACAGAACGGACACAGCCTTATCTCGCTTCGTCTGGAAACCGGCCGCACTCATCAGATCCGGATACATATGAAGCATCTGGGATATCCTCTCATCGGAGATTATCTTTACAATCCGGACATGGAATACATTCAAAGACAAGCCCTTCACTCCCACAGACTTTGTCTTTCACATCCCATTACCGGAGATCCTATGGAATTCACCGCCCCGATGCCGGAAGATATGCTCCGGGTTATACAGCCTGTCTGATCACTCCCAGATACCGAAAAACCGGGTACAGGTAGCTCGCCCCGAATGTCCCGAGTTTCTTCGGTCCTGCTACCACTCTGCCCAACTCCAGCGCTTTATGGAATGACATCAGGATGCTTGCCCGGGTGATCGACTTATCCTTCCGGGTTACAAACATCTCGTTTCCTTTGATAACATAAAGGAATTCTAACTCTTTTGCCGTATAAAAAGAATGTCCCTGAAACTGTATCAGTGTTTCCCACAGCAGTTCATCCAATCTATCCATATCTGCTTCTATCTCTTTCTTTTCCAACTGCTCCTTTAGATCTCTGACCGCTGCTTCCTGCTCTTTCGTCATATCTGTAATATAACCCTTTCCATGCATCTTATCTTTGAATATACCATATGTTCCAATTCTCATCATAACACATCTGAGATAAAATCTATATCCCTTAATTCAGATTTATTTACAATCGGAAAATACACAACCTCTTCCTGATGTTTTCTTATAACTCCCTTCCCTCCCTGATCTCCTTCCAACCTTTCCAGTTCAACAAAATATTTCTCAGAAAACCATGCCGGATTCCCCTGGTAATCTTCGCACTTCACACATCCAAGCCCCGCTTCTCTCCATCTCTCTTAAGAAACCTTCTGCGCTCTCCTCCGTGAGATATGGCTGATCCGCCGCGAAAAATGCACAGGCTCCGGTTTCCTGCTCCGGCAGCTCAGCCGCCCCACGAACCCCCGCCTTCACGGAAACCAGGAAAAATACCTGAAAATGTTCCTGGACGATGGCGAAGTGCCGATGGACAATAACGCTGCGGAACAGTCCATCCGCGGATTCTGCATCGGCAAGAAAAACTGGGTGATGATAGATACCATTGCCGGTGCAAAGTCCAGCGCCATCATCTACAGCATTGCGGAAACCGCAAAAGCAAACAATCTGAAACCGTATGATTACTTTGAGTATCTGCTTACCGAGATCCCAAAACATCTGGATGTTCCCGACCGCAGCTTTTTGGATGACCTGCTCCCTTGGTCACCAAGCCTGCCGGAGAACTGCCGGAAGCCTGGTAAGAATGAAGTGAAATAAAGACTGGAGCAAATCTGTTTCTATCATACAGGTTTGCTCCAGTTTTGTATAGGTACTCACTATCTACCGTATACGGACAATCTGCAAATAGTTACATCAAAATTTCAATCCACACTCCCACACAGGGAGTGACTCCGCTGGGTTTCGGGAAAACGCCGTTTGCTATATTTCAATCCACACTCCCACACAGGGAGTGACATCTCAAGTACATTTTTCCATTATCGCTAATTCGATTTCAATCCACACTCCCACACAGGGAGTGACATGGCAGATTCAGAGATTGCATCCCCAGAAGAGCATTTCAATCCACACTCCCACACAGGGAGTGACCACTTGAGATGTCTCAGAAGGATGCCGAGATTGCATTTCAATCCACACTCCCACACAGGGAGTGACTCCGCCTTTGGCTGAACTCGCTCCACTGTCCATGTATTTCAATCCACACTCCCACACAGGGAGTGACCTGTACGGATGATACCAACTGCACGGCAAGGCAATTTCAATCCACACTCCCACACAGGGAGTGACTTAGGTCGCATCGCAAATTTAAAGAGCAGATAGAATTTCAATCCACACTCCCACACAGGGAGTGACTAAAAGGCGCCAATCAGATATCCTACCAAAAAGGATTTCAATCCACACTCCCACACAGGGAGTGACTAACGTATTGTGGGTGTTTGAAAAAGTCGTAACATTTCAATCCACACTCCCACACAGGGAGTGACTTAGGTCGCATCGCAAATTTAAAGAGCAGATAGAATTTCAATCCACACTCCCACACAGGGAGTGACCATTTCATCCGCAATAGCAATATTGCAGTTAAATATTTCAATCCACACTCCCACACAGGGAGTGACTTTATGTTACTAGAAATTCTCGTAATATACAGATATTTCAATCCACACTCCCACACAGGGAGTGACCGCAAATACAAACAAATTTCCCCTATCATATTCACCCATATTTATCTATTATTAACAAAACCCGCTCCTCCCTTCCCTACTTTATCTTCATTCCTACCTCCTCCCTTCCCTTCCCTTCATTCCGGTGCGAACCACCCCCGCATTTTATGTATGCTCCCCCTTCGCAACTACAAAATCAGCACACCTTCCTGCTCAACCGTCTTCTTCGCACCATAATGCTCTATTTTACTCTGATACTGATTCCCCAAATAATAGAACCTCAAGCTATCCTTATCTAAATCCACAATCTTCAACAACTGATTCTTCAGCAATTTACACTGTCCCGGGTCTACAACACATTCAAACACCGAATTTTGTACCCTCTGTCCATAATCCACACACTGCTTTGCCACCTTACGCAGCCGGCTCTTTCCCTTAGCGTCCTCCGTATTCACATCGTATGTAATCAGCACAAGCATAAATCTCCCTCACTTCCACAAAAACGGCGGATACCCATCTATATTCCCCCGCAAATATCTTGCAAGCAACAACGCCTGGACGTAAGGCACCAACCCCCAGCATATTTTCTCCTGCAAAAAAGGATGTGTAATCTGCTCCCGTTTTCTCTCCTGCCACGCCGTCAGAAATTTCTTCCTTCCATCATCCGTAAACTCCACCGCTCCACTTTCCGATATCCGAAAATGCTCCTTTCTGATCTGACGGTTATTAACCAGAGTCAACACAAATCGATCCACCAGCACCGCCCTCATTTCTTCCATCAAATCAAGAGCCAGCGACTTCCTTCCCGGACGGTCACGATGCAGAAAGCCGACAAAGGAATCCAGGCCTACACCTTCCAACGCTCCCGCACAATCATTTGCCAGCAAGGTATATCCAAAAGACAACATCGCATTCACACAATCCAGAGGAGGCCGTTTATTCCTCCCCCGGAAGAAAAACACTTCTTTCTGATTCAAAATAAGCTCGTCAAAAACCCCAAAATACACCGAAGCACACTCGCCTTCTAACCCCCTGAGTGAATCCAGATCTTCCACACACCTTATCTTTTCCATGGCATTTGACAAATACTGCTTTGCATTCCGGCAGCCTTCCTCATTTACCCTGAGCGCATGGTCGCGCAAAGTCCTGTCAATGCTCCACCTGCAATTAAATACTTTTCCCAATATGAAATTTCTCGCTATCCGGCAGCTCTCCTCTTTCCGGTCAGATATTCGATACTGCTGTTTCCTCAACAATACATTCCCCTGGTTTTCACCAACCACCCTACATAAAAATTTTCCAAAAGGGCTAAAAAACGCCAGATGAATCCCCCTCTTTGCACAAGCCCCCATAAATGCCGGAGTCGCCCCATTATAAGTGAAACAGATGATCCCCTCCAATGTATGCAGCGGAAATTGCCCCACCTTCTTTTTATTAATTTCAACACAGACTGTCTCCCCTTCCAGCGATAGAAAAGCATTCTCCGTTGTAATAAACAATGTATTCAATAATTTCCTTCAGCGAACAGGCATTACACCCTTTCTGCGGCTTTACTCTCGGCGTATATCCCTTATCCCACAGAACATGCATTTCTTTCGCCATATCATAAACTTTGCCCCTAAGCTCTTCCGTAAATTCCACCGGCTCCCTTCGGCGGTTCTCTCCATAAAACAAACTCCCGCCCGGGATACGGCAGAGCAGCATCTCTTCCAGGCAAATCGCCTGCCCGCATAATTGCATCTCATCCGCTTCATTCAATTTGGGCAGGCCTTTTTTATACTCAACCGGATAAGGCTGCCACAATCCCTCATACGACGCCAGTGAAACGCCCTCCTCAGATTTATGGAACTCCACCACATCACAGATTCCCGACATCCCTAACTTTGCAGACTTAACCGGAAGCCCGCGGGTAATAAGCAGCTCTCCCCTCTTCTCTATCCGCGCCTTGTCATGCGCCACAGAATGGAAAATCTGCCCGTCCACAGTCCGTTCATTTTCCGCCCACTGCTGTTCAATATGTATAAGCGCCCACTGCCTTCTGCAATATGCAAAATGCTGAAGTCCAGATAACATCAAGTAATCTTCTTCCCGATACATCTCTTCTATATACCCTCAATCACCTCCGGTTCCAATTCCGGCAGATGTTCAACACTAATCTCATAATCATCCACAGAAGCTGGCACTAATACGCCTTCCTTTAAAGAAATCTTCAAAGAATCATGTACCTTTGCCGCAGAATATTGCCCAATCTTGGTATTGTGTTCCCACCAGTAAACCGAAACCACTTCCATACTGCCATCCGGCCTTGCCGAAGACGCATCATTAATAAACAGCGTCCGCAGCGCTTCCTTTAACTTTTGTGCATCTTCTTCTGAAAACCCGGTCTTCTCAGCCAGTTGTACGTTTATGGAACCTTTCATCCGGTACAGCCCGAATTCAACAAAATGCTTCGTCCCCATCGTATCGGAACTTTTCCCTTTCTCCGGCTCGCTGTTGACACTCTTCGTAATCTGCATACTGTTGACGTCAACAGGTGAACAACTGACCGCCTGATGAACCGACACCGGGCCGCGCACTCCCACGGAGACTCCCTCTTTTTCCTTCTTATCCTTATTGGGCTTGAACGCAAATACCTGTCCAAATGTACGCACATCCATCCATTTCTCACATGCTTGCCGTGCATAATCATCATTGGATTCATACTTCGTAATATTCTTGGACGCCCGCTCACTTAAAGAAGTACATTCATCGTCGCTTCGGTCGGCTGACTGCACGAAAATCTGCTCTCCCATATCCTGAAAGCGGTTCCGGATTTTTCTTTTCAGGCATACATCCGATATCTCTCCCTGTCCCGTGTATGTCGTCCTCGGCCTGTTCCCATTCAACGGATCTCCATTCGGATTCGCATTCACCACCTTAATCAATACCGTAAAATCAATCTTATTCTGCAAACTACTCATTCTCCTGTACCTCCTCTTTCTCTTCCTTTTTCTTATTCAATTCCGCCCTCTGCAAGTAGTACCCTAATAAATACGTCTCTTTCAACTCCTGGTTTAACGCCATGTCATCCTCGTCCCGAAACGAAGCCACAATACTGCTGATCAACTCTCTGTAGTATTCTCTGGAACCCGGACGCAATTTCTGGAAATAAGGATTTAACAGTCCCTCTAATATTTTCCAGGTCTGCATCGGATGATTCACAAACGCCGACTGTAGGCGGATTGCATTCGTTTCCCGGGATTCCCCTCTGTCATACGTGATTCTCTCTACCTTTTCACACACAGCCAAAAGCCGTCCATACAGATAGCTCCTGTCCTGATTCTCTAAATCCAGTTTCATCTTCGCTTTCTCCCCCTGTCCTTTTGTATTTTTCTCGTAATAAAATTTACTGATCAACGCGCACGCCGTAGACAATACCCGTTCCCTGTTTCCTCTCGTGTATGCCGTCGGCGTGGACGCACGTATGGCAAGCGCATGTACGATATCATATGGAACCGGCTGCCTCTCGAGCATACATTTCACCAGGCGCTGCGTATGCTCCTTCAAAACTTTATCGTCCGCTTCAATAAAATTACCGCGTTCCCTCCCAAACGCACACTCCACAATCCTGCGAAAAATCGGCGTCTCGACCACATAATAGGGCTGTTTCTTCTCGTTAAACTTCAAATACTGCCAGCTGCAGGTATCTCCCCAGTAAAAAATACGTTCCAAAAAATCCAGCGCAGCCTGTTCGTGATAGTACGTCACGGATAAGCGCCCTGTCGTTGCCGCATCCAAACCCATGACTATAATAGAATCCGTTTCATCGAACTGCTCCCGATATCCCATCAATGCTTTCTTTAACTGCTTTTGGTAAGAAATCTCTGTATTCTCTTCCTCTTCGTCCTCAAAAAGCCCTAATTTATCAAACAGCCCCGGAGTCTTCTTTCCATCCGGATTCCAGCAGATAAAGGTTCTCTTGTCCTGGCTCCCGACATATGCTCCTTGCTTTTTGACGAGCCAGGTCAAAGCGCTGTGTATTTTCTGGGAAGCCTCATAGCTCAATGCATATGACTGCCCGGCATCTTGAAACCTTCCTCGGTAAGTATAACCTTGCCCGTCATTTGCCGACACTAACTTCGCCCCATAATCTGACGCCACAACGCCTTTGGGATGATTTGTGGAAATGGTTCTCTCTTCGCCCGTATAATAACAGATATCTTTCTCTCCTTGCTGCCCTTTTAGATAAAATTTCGTATATGCTTCTATCAGAGAAACGTCTTTCCAAGTGCAGTCTTCTTCCTGTATGCCGTCAAATACCCTAAACCTCACCAATACTTTTTCATAGGGCTGCCCGCTGATCTTCTTCTTCTCAAACGTCCCCTCTGCCGTCAATTCAACCAGGCCGGCTTTTACCAAGTCTTCTGCCATTGTTTCTCTGGAAATGTAATGATAGATTGCCCTCACTTTCGGATGAGATTCTTCGGATTCAGCCCATTGTCCTAAATTTTCACAAAAAGCCCTGAACTTCTCTTTCGCGCTCTTCTGCTGCTTCTCATTAGCGCAATATACATGAAAATCTCCTGCAATATACGGAAGCATATCGCATAACGCATGGGGCGCGACACCCGAACTTCTCCCTGCCGACGACTCCGTGACGGGTATCAGCGTTGCAGAATCCTTTTTGTCCACAATCTCTGCCGCCAGAAATTCCCCTTCCCTATTTAACGTAATTTCAATCTGTGCATTGGCATTCATATGAGCCACCGGCGTAAGCGGAACATCGTCTTGCTGCCCTTTGCCAATATTCCTTTCATATGTTTTATAAAGCTGACTCATCCATGACATCCATTCCCCCTCCTTCCTCACTGATTACCGAAAAGTTGCCAGACGCCTCGTCAAACTTCTTCATATCCATCTTCCGCACTGGTCTGTGGATACATTCCCACGGCGGCAGAAACGCGATCACACCGTTCTTCATCACTGCCTGCCATAGCCGTACCGTCATCTTTCCTTTTGTCTCTTCCGAATATGCCTCGTCCGCATAAGTAATCCCATGATACATCATTCCAAAGCTCAGCTCCGCAAGATTATCATAGAAACCTTCTCCTTCTCCAAAAATACATGGCTCTACATACCCCTGGCACTCCCTGGTCCCGAGAAAAATATCTCGCCTCCCGCCTCGTTCGATCATTCTGCGGGCAATATTATGGTGCTTGTTCTCATTCCGGTCATTTTCAAGCTCCGGTCGGTTCTCATTCCAGATAAAATGTGCCCTTACCTGATACCGGCAGTCTTTCAGATATGTATAGTAGGAAAGGTCGTTCTTATCATTATAATACTTAATCGGACGCACGCCTTTCGTCTCCGTCTGAATCTGGTTCATGATCCGTACTTCGTCAATGATCCAGATAATCGTCGGTTTCCAGTATACACTTTGCAGGATTCCCTTCAATGCTTCATACGTCGGCACCTGATAGGAAAACTTCTCTCCGCCCACACGCGTAACAGGGTCTGCGAACAACCCATACTCTCCCTTTACTTCAAATTCCACCGAATTCCTGTGCTTCATTCCTTCCGCCCTACTTTCTCTTCTTCCTATGAATTTATGTAAATGTACTTCCTGTAACTACAATATATAATTATCAACCGCCTGCTCTTCTACAACCGTCAGCCCTAAGCACTCGTCATACGCCTTCTCGTCTAATACCAACGCCCTTCCATCCAGAACGGCAGAAAGCAATCCTGCCCGGTAAAGCTTCTCCTTCTGCCATTCATATATACTGATCGTGTATTTTTTCGCCTGCCTCATGATTTCCTTGAATTTCCCGAAATCAAACCATTCATCCTGCATCATTTTCAACTGCCCTGCAATTTGGGCGCCATCTCCATAAGGGACCAGAATATCCGTTGTATCCTGGGAAAATACCCTGAAATTCTTCCCGGCTGTTTTAAATGGCTGCCTCAAAACGTATGCTTCATTTTTACTTTTATTGACACCTTGCTCTGCATCGTCGTTTTTATTCGACAATAAATCCGCAAGATATATCGTCCTGCCGCAATCCTGGATGGGATAGCGTATCTCTTTTTCCGTTTCCCTGAACAGATACCGATAAAACCTCCGTATTGACGGTTCATCCAGCAATCCGCCTTCCCATTCATCCCCGGTATCCAATGATTTTCTTGTATCCAGCTCCTTTCTCGTGCTGTCCTGCGCCTTTTTGATCTCCGGAAGCATGCTCAGGTTTTCATACTTTAGTTTAATCAGATATACTTTGCCCTCCCGTCCATATTCATTGCTGCGGTTGCATCTTCCCGCCGCCTGGGCAAGATTGTCAAGACCTGCCATGACACGCACGACGCTTGCAAAAGAAATATCCACCCCGGCTTCAATCAACTGTGTGGAAACACACACTACTTTTCGTAAGCAAGCGCCTTTAAGATCACCGCCTCTTTTACATGCACCATCCCCTTTTAGCGTTTCTTCGCCATCCATTGCGCTATGTTGTACTTTTCTCAGGCTCTCTTTCATCTCTTCTATCACATTCCATCTATGTTCCTGACACATCGCCGTTGACAGGTGGTAGATATCCCAATCCAGATCCTCTGACCGTTCTTTCAGTTTTTCGAATAATCTTCTCGCTTCCGACTTCGTATTGCATATGATCAGCAAGGAATCCTGCTGCTCCATTATCTCATTGCAAAATGCGGCGCACTCCTCCCAATCCATCCCATATTTATCTGTATGGTCTATCACAGCCGCCCGTTTGAACACCTGCAGCTGCTCTTGATTCAGCCTGACCAGATCCGGCTCTTTTGCCGGACGAAGGGACCATTTCAACTCTTCAAAACAAGGCTGGGTTGCTGATGACAGCACAATAGTCGCATTACAGAACTGACACAGGAAGTTCATTGCCATATTGAACATTGCCGTTACCTTCTTCGGCAATGACTGCACCTCATCGATCACTATCACACTGTCACATAAAGCCTGCAGCCTACCTACCGCCGATGTCTGATGTGAAAATAGAATGTTCAACAACTGAACCAGCGTTGACACCACAATCGGATAATTCCAACTATCGGTCAGATATTCGTAATGATCCAGTTCTTCTCCATTCATCTCCCGTTCTCTGACCACATTAGAATGATGCTCCAATACTTCCCTCTCATCCGGCACAAAATCTTTGATCACTTTCACATTCTGATCCAGGATGCTCAAAAGAGGGATGATAAAAATGATTCTTTTCTTATTGTATTTCTCCGCATGCGCCAATGCGTATCGCAATGTACACAATGTCTTTCCGCCCCCTGTCGGCACGTTCAGACGATAAATGCCAGGTTCCCTCCCTGCCGCTTCCATACATTGGTTAGAAATCGCATTCCTGACGCAGTTGATAGGCGAATCCTTCCTCAACCTCTCTATCTTCTGCTCAAAGTATTCTCTTCGTCTTTTCCAGTCTGCTCTATGATCTCCGACTTTAGCTGACTGCCAGACAGATGTGTCCGTATCTTTTCTCCCCCCAGGATACTGATATTCCTCGCCGCCCATGGACTCTCTGATATCCGCATTCCCTTTACCGCCCATAAATTCACTGGTATCTCTTCGGTCTCCATAAATAACTGCAGACAGGATAAGCCTCACCAGCATACTGATCTGAAAAAAGACACTCTTACTATCCTTCGAATACGTCTCCTTCACGCTCCGGAAAAAAAGTTTAATCTCCTGAACTGACCTCTGAAAAATCCAATCCAACACATCTTCTTCCAATACATGTGTAAAATAATTATGCATCGCTTCCTGATAGAATATCTCCTTCTTATCTTTTTTAAGACGATGCAGAAAACCATTTTCCCCATTCAAATCCACACAATCAAACATTCCGTGGTGGGAGCCAACGGCATATCCGATAATCTCGCTCGCTAATTTCTCCCATATTGACGACGTGTCTGTATGATATCTTTCCAAAATCCATATCACACCGGCAAAAGTATGGTTCACAGAACCTCGGTCTACTTTTTCCCCCTGATATGCCTTTTCTATATAATCGACAAACTCTGTCTTAGCTTTTCCCGCATCATGCAGAATTCCCGCCAGATAGGCTGTATGGTATAGCCCGACGCTTCCTATGCCACGAGCCGCGTACTCCCCTGTATGCAGGCAATGCTCTTTCAAGCCCTGTTCCACCCTTCCATCGCCTGCATCCGTTATATGTGCGAGTAAATTCATCCCTCGATCAACTTCCTCTTCTTCGCAATCTCTTCATTAATAACAATCACTTTACATTTCCATATTTTGTTTGTCCTGATCACCGAACGTACTGCCATCTCCATAGCATCTTTCACATTTCCCAACCATTCTTTTTTCTGTTCTTTTATCACCAGAATAAATATAATTTCAAGATTCCTATAATCTATATTCTTAAACAGATCCGGAACCTCACCTTTTAATGCCATATTTACATAGAGATCCAATGAATTCTCGAATTTTTCTCGAATATCATTTATGTATTCCCGAAAATGGACCAAATCTCATTCCAGATTCAAAAACATATTCTTTCATTAACTCAGTACCTCTTCCAGTTCTTCCTCGTACAAACGGACCGATTCATTTATAATCGCATTTTCCGGCATTCCATCTAATAAGTCGAAATAACCCACGGATCCATTCAACATTGAAATACAGGGGATAGATCGTCTCCTTTTTAGTGCGTTCAAGTATAATTTCTTTATAACAAAATAGGAGTGACTTGCAATAAACACCTGAATCCCCATATCAAACGCAATCATATCAATAATATCCAGGAAATCTGAAATAGCTGTTGGATGCAGCGCTGATTCCAATTCGTCAATAAAAATCACAGACGAACGCGTCAGATATCCATTTCCCAACAGACGGTCAAGAATCGCAATCTTCTTAACCCCCTCCGAGGCAACACCTATGCTGAATTTCTGATTCCCTTTTTTGTAATACCATTTATTCGCAACATCATCATAGTCTACCCTGCCGCCAATAATATCCTTCAGCAAAGCACGGGATTTCAAAATAATATTGTATAAAGACGAGTGGTTCATCGGTTCCTTTTTTTTACAATATCCCCTAATTTCTCTGTCTGGAAACACCACCTTAACCGTTCAGCTAAGATATCTGCGCTGCTTCTAACGTCGTCTCCTCTCCTGTAATCTTCTACCGTTTTCATAGCTGTATATAATGCCTTAAGCAAAAACGTCTTTCCGGTTCCATTTTCTCCTATGATCAAATTCATATTCTGAAATTTATCAAAGGACATGTTATCAATCGTACCGAGATTTTTAATCGTAATCTTTTGAATCATATCTCCTGTCTGCATAACACCGGCTACCTCCTTCACCACATATATTTATTATGCCATAATCTGCCCATTTTAACAATCTGAAACCGCTCTTTCTGCTCTCGTCTATCTTAGATCATCTCACGTACAAAACCCCGTCTTCACTATAATAGCATGGGTGATTCGGCGCAACTTCTATATATGCAGTGAAAAGAAATTCGTCCAATGCTCCAGGTTCGATCTTGCAGATATTCACTGGAATATAGATTTCCCACACACATCCGACAAGTTCCGACAATGCTCCTTTCCTGATTCCAATGCATCCTTCATCCCGTGCAAATATGAGAACACCATCCGTCACATCAACACGTTCCGTAACTCCTGTAATATATCCGTCCTTATCAATCAGGAATCCTGATAATTCGCTTGTACCAAGGCTTCCGGCATCTGTGTCCTCCCTGTCGCCAGCTGTATTTCCCCCTGTGCCTGCTTCATCTATATCGGCATTCACATCATCTTCCGCACATATTTCATCCCTTCCGGCATCCTCCGGTTCTTCTACACTTATCTCTTCTCTTCCAACATCCTCGCTTTCTTCCATACTTATCTCTTCTCTTCCAACATTCCCTGTTCCGTCTACACTTATCTCTTCCCTTCCGACATCCACGATCTCTTCTGCGTTTCCTCTGTCTAAACTGATAACCGGGATATTCTCCCTTGCATCCCCTTCCCGAACATACCGTGCGATGCTAACTTCCCTCTCTGACTTCTCTGCCAAACTTCCTGCAGCGCCGCCTACATGCAGCGCCGCATCCCTTGCAATCCTCCCGCATTCCTCCATATTCTCTCTATAAGAGATCACTGCCGCGGGAACTGCCATTTCCCTTTTGCATTCTTCTGTATAACCTTCTGCATGCACCCGGCTGCCGATCCACAGCATCCCGATCATCGTCAGAACCATACATCCCCTGATAAGCCGATCCGCAAAGAAATACTCCTTCCTCAAATTCCTTAATTCCATAACAATCTCCATGACGCTTCATCCCCCTGTAGTAATTTTTACCAACTATACCTGCTCCCCCATAAAATAGCAATACACATCTTGGAGGAACTCCTGCGTCATTTTCTCCCTTTTTATGCACATTTATCAATTAATCACACAATAGAAGGCTTTTGTCATAGAATTTCAGAATAAATCGTTCCGAAATGACACGATACTGTCAGGCATCTACCATTGTTTCAATCGTTATTTACCTGCCCCGTCTTATTACAACACAATCTAACGGTCAAAAAACAGATCACTGCTAATCCCCAGATCAATCCAATCGTCCACCCCCATGGATAACCGCCCGCAAAATACGAAAGCTTACTCTCCATATAGGCGCATACCGGCCCCAGCACCCCACTTCCAATCGTCAGCATCAAGATTCCTGTGATGAAGCAATAATACATCCCCTCTGCAATCAGAAGCTCCTGCTTCTGATTCTGCGTCATGCCGATGCTCTCCATAACCTCAAATTCCTTCCTTCTCGCCAGGATCCCGGTTGCCGTCACATTGAAGAAGTTCGTCAATCCGGCAAGCAGAAGGACGATACTGACGCTTCCCAGGATCCTGCGGCTGCCCCTGATATAATTCTCCGCCTCTGTGCGAAGATCTGACTTGCTGATGCAGAAGATTCCCGCTTCTCCCATCTCTTCGTCACTTCTCGTTATGATCCTGTCCCGTCTGCGGTTCTCCTTCGTTATGATGTCCTGAATCTGTGCTTTCACCTGGGGCTCCAGCTTCTCTTCCACATTCAGTTCCATGTAGAGTGTCTTTCTCTCCGTCGGAAGCTTCCCAAAGCCTTTCTCGCTGATCAGATAATAGATGCCCCCTTCCGCCCCGTGCCAGGTCTGCCGTATTCCGGGAAAGCCCTCTGCACGGTTGTCCATAAAGCCGCTTATGGTAAATGTCTCCGACTCCTTCCTTGTATCTTCCAGTTCCATGATCTTCCGTTCCTCGTCACTTGCCTGATCCCAGGTAATACTGTCTTTCCTTTGCCACAAGGTCTTAAAATACACCGGCTCTCCCACGCTCTTCCTCGCCTGCTTCTCCTGCATCGGCGACAGCTTATGATCATGGAGGATCAGAACTCCCGTCCCGTCGATCAGGCTTTCCATATCCACGGGGAGATCTTTCTCCTGTACATATCGCTGCAGGCTGTTAAGTTCTTCATCCTTTATGATCTGGATGACATCCTCACCAAAGCCTTCGAGCATAGAATTCTCTTTTTCCGGCACATCCGTCGCGCCGGGGATCGAACTTTCTACCAGAGGTTCTATCCCTTTCCTGGACATGACGGTAATCATATAGCCTCCTTCCATCACATATGACCGCTTGGCGTCTACCCCGTCAAGGCTTAGTAGTCTGTCTCTGACTTCCTGTGAAATGGGAGAGAATTCATCATAACAATTCCCTGCTAATAAATATAAAGATTCTCCTTCCGTCTCCATGGGATCCTCCCCCGCATCCCTCGTCTTATATTCACTGCCATAGCCTTCTTCCTTTCCCCAACTGCTGAATTCCCCTGCGATCAGGAAATCCGGTCTTTTCTCGATCACATGGCTATAGTCGCTGCCCTTCGTAATAACGATCGCGGCGAGAAAGACTTCCATACCAAGAAACAAGGATAATATCGTCCGCGAAAACTGTCCGCGGTTTCTGCTCAGGTTCTGCCATGCCATATACCACAGCTCACTTCGCGCACTTCTTCTGCCGCCTCTTTGCTTTATATCTGATCGCTTCGTCCCATCCTCATTTGCATGACATGTTGTACATTCTTCGGATGACAGATGCATTTTGACTGACCGATGCTTTTTGCCTGGAACATGTTTCTTACCTGACAGAAACATCTTACCGGACGGCATATAGTTCATACTCTCCACACAGGAAGCATTCACCACATGGCTGACCACACCTGCTGCCGCCCCTGCTGTGAGCATCGCTGCAAATCCAACGGCTGCCGCCAGAATCCCCGGCCGGAAGACCGAAAGCTCCCCTGCTCCCCCGAAACTACTCAAATACTGGTTCCCCAGTATCCCGGGAATCCATATCTTAAGGACAAACACCGAGACGAGTGTTCCCAACATGACTCCCGGGATCAGGATACTTCGGATCTGCCCGAAATATATCCCGCGGATCTGCTTTTTCGTAGCGCCTATGGTATTCAAAAGCCCCATCTGGCGGATGTCTCCTGCCATAGAGATCTGCATCACGTTATGGACCAGAAAGAACATGCCGCCAAGGATCACAATCGCGCCAAGCAGCGCCATGCCATAACCGCCCGCCATCCGGCTCACCGCATCGCCTTCCAATGTGTTACATGCCCGGACTTTAAGATCTTCTCCTTTCTCTGCCACATCCTGATACAGCCTCTCTTCGGTCTCCCGCCAGTCCATGCTGTCCGACTGGCAGATCAGGATGTCCGATTCCTCTTCTATCTCATATCCCCATTCCCTGCATTTTGCCTCCGAGACGTATCCAGTCCCCGGATCGGACGGGGCGTCTATATGATCCGTGTACCATCCGCTCAAATAGAATTCCTCCTGCACCTTCCGGAAGAATCCTATGCTAACCAAGAGACGGAGCTTCATTCCTTCCCTGGGTTCTTCGATCCCCATGGCTTCCATCACACGGACAGGAAGCATGATCTCCTGCTTTTTTGCCGGATAACAGCCATGAACGTCTGTATATGCAGGGCGGATCATCTTCTCCCATGCAAATGTATCCAACATCTGTATCCGGAAAGACGGCTTTTCATCTTCTGCGGCAGATTCTCCCGCAGACGCCCATCCCGCAGAGACTCTTCTTCCCGCCTGCTTCACATACCCAAGCGACAGCACCTTCTGATACTGCGGATCTTCCGCTCCTTCAATCACGGCGGACGCCGTGGTTCCCGCCGCCCTTGCCGCCTTCGTATATTCTGCCCGCACCTTTCCCGTAGTGATCCCGAATACCATTGTAAGCGTAACAATACATAGCGCAACCGCACACAGGAGAATCCGGTTTCTGCCCCTGTTATGCCGTCCGTACTCTCCGGACAGCATCCGGATCACAGATTGATTGTCATTCGGGATAAATCTGCTTTTGTCCATTCTCTATCCCTCCCTGCCAGAATCTATATCCGGATCTTCTCTATGTCCGCAGATTCTCCCGTCCTCTATCCGGATCACACGGTCTGCCATCTGCGCCACTTCCTCCTGATGCGTCACCACGATCACAGTCTGGTGAAATCTCTCCGCGCAGGAACGTAAGAGTCCCGCCACCTCCATGCTGGTGACAGAATCCAGGCTTCCGGTGGGCTCGTCAGCCAACAGGATTGCCGGCTTGGTCAAAAGCGACCGGGCGATCGCAACTCTCTGCTGCTGTCCGCCGGACAGCGTATTCGGCAGACGGTCGAGCTGTTCCCGGATCCCCAGAAGCGACGTCACCTCGTCAAGCAGCCCGCCGTCTATCCCGGCGCCGTCCAGACGCAGCGGAAGAACGATATTCTCGTACACACGGAGCACCGGCACCAGATTATATTGTTGGAACACGAAACCGATGTTTCTCCTGCGGAACACCGTACGTTCTTCCGCCTCCATATCCTTCAGGCTGTTCCCCCGTATCCAGACGCCTCCCTCCGTCGGGACATCCAGTCCGCCAAGCATATTCAGAAGGGTTGTCTTCCCGCTTCCCGAAGTACCTACGATCGCAAGAAATTCCCCGTCCTCCACTGAAAATGTCACTCCGTCCAACGCATGGACCTCATAGGTATCCGTGACATAGTATTTCTTTAATCCGACAGCCTTCACCATCTCCATAAATCCTGCCTCCTGTCTGCATAATGTATCTGTACTACATAGCATACCTTATAAATCTAACAAACTTCTAACAAGCCGGAAGGAAGATTCATCTCCATCAGGACTCCCTTCTCCATTCTCTTCACCGCCAGGAAGCCGCCGTGCAGGCTCACGATCTCTCTTGCCAGATAGAGTCCGATACCGAATCCTTCCTGGGAAGTGACTCGTCTCCCCCGGTAAAACCGCCGAAAGATCTGATTCTCCTCACCTGCCTCGATGCCTATCCCATAATCTCTGATCCGGATCTTCAGGAACATCTCATCTGCTGTCACATCCACCTTGATCCCGGAAGCTGACGGGATGTAAGGACTTCTTTTCTGATATCCACCGGCGCAAATTTCATCCGGGGCAGACGGCATGCCTGCCGGCATAGTATATTTTACCGCATTGTCAAGAATATTATAGAGCGCTTCTGCGATCCAGTTCGGATCATGCATGCAGACCGCCCGTTCCGGCAGCGTAACATCAAACGCGATCCCCTTCCTCTCTGCCTGGTCCTGTATCTGCCCGAGAGCGTTCCTGACCGTTCTTAATATATCCCCTTCTTCCTTCCTGATCTGTATGATATGATGCTCAAGCCGCGACATCTTAATGAAATTCTCCACAAGAAAATGCAGTTTCTTGCCGCTTTCCTCCGCTGCATCCACATACTTTAACAGCATCTCTGCCGATCCCGTCTCCTCTTCGATCTCATCATGCAGAAGTCCTAGATACGTCTCCACATTCGTCAGGGGCGTCCGCATCTGATGAGCGATCTTGGAGATCAGCTTCTGGATCTCATCACGGCTTCTTACCGCCGCCTCGCTTCTTCCCTGCAGCATCTCCTGCACCCGCACCAATTGATTCTCCATCTTCGCATACAGAGTCTCTTCTCCGGATGCCGCCGCCTCTATTCTCTGTTCATTTAAGACAGCTTCCGTCAGTCCGGCAAGCTTTTGCAGTTCCTGTTCCCGCTGCTTCCTCTGCCTGACATACATAACACCCGCGCCGAAGAAACATCCCGTAAGCGCCGCTGCAATCTCCAAATACATATTATTTATCTCCAATCCTGTATCCCAGTCCAAATACATTCTTAATATAAGACGACTGTCCTGCATCCGGTTCCAGTTTCTTTCTCAGCCGGTTGATCGTAACGCTGACCGTGTTATCCACCACAAACTGCCCCTCCAGCCCCCAGATCTTCTCCAGGATCATTTCCTTCGTGAGCACCTGTCCCTGGTTTTCCATCAGATATTCCAACAACTGGTATTCCTTTGTTGTAAGCCTGATCTCCCGCCCTTCCACGAAGACCTGTTTCCCGGCAGGAAATAAGAGCAGCTCCCTGTAAGAAAACCGCTCCTTTTCATTGTTTCTCTTCAATACCGCCTCGATCCGCTTCAGCAATACCTTCATGGAAAACGGCTTGACCACATAATCGTCCGCCCCTGTGTCAAACGCGGCAAGCATATCTTGCTCCTCGTCTCTGGCTGTAAGAAAGATGGCGGGAATCTCTCTTCTTCCCTTCAGTTCCTGATATAAGCTGATTCCATTTCCGTCGGGAAGCCCGATATCTACAAGCAGCAGATCCTCTTCCCTGCCCATCAGCGACAGCGCTTCCTGCCTGGTATGCGCGCATGTGATTCTATAGCCCGCCTTTTGCAGTACAAGCCGCAATGCCTGGTTCAATAATTTGTCGTCTTCTATAATTCCTATTAACATGGCTCTCCTTATTCTTCTGATCCTATCCGTATATCTGAATCCTTACCGCAAAGTCATCATTTTCAATAATATGATAAACTATCATACAATGTTCTCTGATCTAATACAACCTCTATGCTACGAGATCTCATATACTCCGACGCCCTGCGCCCGCAACTGATCCAAATACTGCGGCGTAACCGGAATCACACAGAGACGTACATAATCTCCAAGTGCAAAATACGGGTACACTCCGATATCACCCCTGTAATACAATGCACAAGGCACCGCTCCGGAAGCATATTTTACAGGCATGACATTTTCATAAGCAAGCTGGTTCAGAGTTGTATACAGATTGATGATCTTCTCATCCTCCAGATCCGGGAATACCGTCTTCAATGTATAAAAGCACATCTCTTCATAAACCTTATATAAGGAATCCATATAGCTGTGATCATCGAAATCAACCGTAATTTCCTGCACAAGATCATCATTCGAAGGGACATAAACCGTTATGGTCGGAAACGGCAGGATCGTCTTATCTTTTGAAAAAATATAACGGCAAGTCTCATGTCCGGAATGAATCGACGTATCGTACAGATACATCTCCCACTCTTGAGACGGAAGCAGATACCGTACTTCCTTATCCTTCCAATAGATCCCGTTGTAACTGTCTATAAAATCATCAATTGAAAATGAAAATACCCACTCGTTTTCTCTGTTCTCCATGATCCGGATCTCCAATTCCTGCATCAAAGCTTCCTCTTTCAGGATCTCAGCCGATGAAACAGTCTCCTCTTGCCCGGCATCTGTCCGTTCTTCTATCGCTTCGTCCCCTGCATCCTTATGATCCGCCAACATGATTCTTTTCATCTTATCCGTAAGGATCGGAACGCATATAACGGAAACTATGGCTGCTGCAAAAAGGATACCCCCGATATATAGGATTACTTTTTTTATTCTTTTCATGATCTTACTTATCCTCCAACGTGCTTTGATTCATTGCTTTTATACATATATTACATATGTAGTATTTGATTGTCAAATCATTCTGCCCAAAAAATCACAAGAATAATACCCTTGAAAAATTAAAATCCTAAATTGCATGAATTATATATTGAATTTTGCAAGATACCGTGCCATAATGGTTATAGTCAGATAATTAATTTATAGTTTTTATTTTTGAAATGGGGAATTACTATGAAAACAGAAATACTTCAACAATGTATCAATATTGTTGAATTTCTTGGAAATGCTCTCGGTCAGGATTACGAGGTTGTACTTCATGACCTTGACTCGGATCCTCCGGCTATCGCCGCCATCACCAACGGCCACATCAGCGGCAGGGCGATCGGCAGTCCGGTGACCGACGCAGCGATCCAGATGCTCTCTGCGAAAGCATACGAATCGAACAATTACATCTGTAACTATAAGGGGATTACCGGAGACGGACATATCCTGCGTTCCTCCACCATGTTCATCAAAGACTCTGCCGGGAAACCCATCGGGCTTCTTTGTATTAATTTTGACGACAGCCGCTTTCAGGAATTACAGGGGACGCTTCTTTCCACCATACATCCCGGGGACTTCTTAGAACCCGAGACGGAAAAAGTATCTCCGCCTATACCCAAAGACGCATCTGCATCTCCGTCCGCAGCTTATGCCGAAAACTTTCCGGTTGACATCTCCTCACTGATGCAGAAGATCTTTGACGACGCAACCATATCTCTTCCTACATCCATCGACAGGCTGAACCAGTACGAACGCAAAGAGATTATTGAGAAATTAAATGAACAGGGGCTCTTCCAGTTAAAAGGCGCGATCTCCTTTGTCGCCAAGAAGTTCTCTTGCTCAACCGCCACCATCTACCGCTATCTCAGCGAGATCGGTGACTGACAGGGACTGCCGGCGGCAGATGCTCTGTACGCGTGACATAAGAAAGGACTGACGCATATCAACCATTTGCGCCAGCCCGCTTTTTCTGTACTTCTTTCCATCGTATCTAACAAAAATTTCTAAGTCAGAATTTCCCACAGATCCTCAAGTTTTTCAAAATCCTATCTTGTTCTTAAATATGATGGAGGCGAGACCAGTCGGAAAATTCCACTTATAAAAAGAAGGTACCGCACGGACATTTCCAAGTATACGCTCTATAGTTATGTAGATATCAACCAGTAAAACAGGCTGAAAATTATCAGCTCAAAAACAGACTATGAGAAAATAGGAGGTTTTAGAAACATGAGTAGTACAAAATTGAAATGGACACTTAACAACATTACTAAAAGTGACGACACGCAGATTCAGAATATGTCTGTGGATGAGATGGAAAAGGCTAGTAATTTCCATAAGAGCTTTCCGCAGTACGAGGCGACGCCTCTGACTCGACTGTCGGAGCTTGCCAGGTATCTGGGACTTCGGCGGCTGTATGTGAAAGATGAGTCTTACCGCTTCGGGCTGAATGCGTTCAAGGTTCTGGGCGGATCTTATGCCATCGCCAGATATATGGCACAGCAACTCCATAAGGACGTCAGCGAGATTCCTTACAATGTGCTTACTTCCGCAAAGCTTAAGGAAGAATTCGGCCAGGCGACCTTCTTTACGGCGACGGATGGTAACCATGGACGCGGGATCGCATGGGCAGCCAACAAGCTGGGACAGAAGTGTGTAGTCCGAATGCCAAAGGGCACAACCCAGACCAGGCTTCAGAATATCGCCAAAGAGAATGCGGAAGTCACCATTGAAAATCTGAACTATGACGACTGTGTGCGTATGGCTGCAAAGGAGGCTGAGAATACGGAGCATGGTATCATGGTACAGGACACTGCTTGGGAGGGATATGAAGAGATTCCCACCTGGATCATGTAGGGATATGGAACCCTTGCCATGGAAGCGGATCAACAATTAGCAGAAGATGGTTGCCGTCCAACGCATATCTTCATCCAGGCAGGCGTCGGTTCTCTTGCGGGTGCGGTGGTCGGATATTTTACAAATCGTTTTAAAGAGAATCCGCCGGTGATGGTGGTTGTAGAAGCCAACGCGGCAGACTGCCTCTACCGCTCTGCCATGCAGGGCGACGGAAGCCGCGTGGATGTGACCGGCGATATGCTCACGATCATGGCAGGGCTCGCCTGCGGCGAAGCAAATACCGTTTCCTGGGATATCTTAAGAAATCATGCGGATGCATTCGTTTCCTGCCCGGACTGGGTAAGCGCGAACGGCTCCCGCATCTACGCGGCTCCTCTCAGAGGCGATCGGCAGGTGATATCCGGAGAATCCGGCTCTGTTACTATGGGACTGGTTCATGCCCTAATGACGAAACCAAAGTATCAGGAACTGAAAGACGCTTTGAAACTCAATGAAGACTCCGAGGTGCTTCTGGTATCTTCCGAGGGAGATACGGATCCGGAACGGTATCATGAAATTACATGGGAAGGATTGTGCGGATCTGATAAGGAACCATTTGCAGAATTATAAAAAACGAGATTGAGAAAAATTGGCTTCCTGCCATAATTCCGTTCCGGAATGCAGAGACAAAGCGATCTATAATAAAATGGCAGACATCCTTCAGGATGTCTGCGCACTCAATATCTTCCCCATAGTATCAAATAAAACCTCTATATCAATCGGTTTCGCGATATGACCGTTCATCCCGCTCTTCAATGCTTCTTTTCGGTCTTCTTCAAAAGCATTCGCCGTCATTGCGATGATCGGTATAGACGCCAGCTCCCTGTCATCCAATTCACGGATCACCTTGGTAGCTTCATAGCCATTCAGCACCGGCATCTGTACATCCATCAAGATCATCTGATAATATCCCACTTCTGATCCTTTCAGCAGATCCACGGCTGCCTGCCCGTCGCCTGCGATTTCTACGGAAAATCCTGCTTCTTTTAATATCTCTTCCGCAATCTCCTGATTCAGTTCGTTATCTTCCGCCAACAGAATGCGTCCTGCCTCGAACTCGATCCGATCTGACGCATCTTTAGACCTCTGCTTCTCATCCGCATTTGCCGTGGAACGCAGACAATCTCTTAATTCCGACAAAAATAACGGCTTACTGCAGAATGCCGTAACTCCTGCTTCCTTTGCCTCTTCTTCGATATCTGTCCAATCATATGCTGTCAGAAGGATCACCGCGATATCGTCTCCTATTTCCTTGCGGATCCTTCTGGTTACTTCAATTCCATTCATATCCGGCAGCATCCAGTCGATCACATATACTTTGTAATCATTCTTACGCATAACCGCCTGCCGTGTACGCAGAACAGCCTCTTTTCCCGACAATGTCCATTCCGCATGCATACCGATCTGTCCCAACATATACGATACACTGTCACAGGTATTAAAGTCATCGTCGACAACCAACGCCCTGCAGTTCTTGAACTCCGGTATGTCATAGGTTTCTCTGGTGTCAGAATTCAGACGGAATGTGAAAGACACCCTGACTTCTGTCCCCACGTTCTGTTCACTCTCCACCTCGATGGAACCATTCATCATATTTATAATATTCTTGGTGATCGCCATACCAAGGCCCGTTCCCTGGATACCGCTGATCGTTGAGTTTCTCTCTCTTTCAAACGGCTCAAATATATGTTCTACGAATTCTTTACTCATACCGATACCGGTGTCTTTGATCGTAAATTCATAATTCGCACATCCCGCAGGAGCGCCTGGCTTCTCCGTGATCCGCAGGCTTATGATACCGCCTGCTCCGGTATACTTCACTGCGTTACTCAGCAAATTCAGAAGCACCTGGTTAAGCCGCAGCTTGTCGCAGAAGATCTCCTCATCGAAGACATCTACCGTATCAATATATAACTCCAGCTGTTTCGCATGAATATCTCCCTGCAGGATGCTCCGAAGCCCATGCAAGATCTCCGGAAGGCTGCATTCCTTCTCATCCAGGTGCATCCGCCCGCTCTCAATACGGCTCATATCCAGAACATCATTAATAAGGCTAAGCAGATGGTTTCCTGACGTCATGATCTTCTTCAGATATTCTTCAACACGTTCTGTCTGATCAATATGGGCGATCGCCAGAGCCGTAAATCCAACGATTGCGTTCATAGGCGTCCGGATGTCATGCGACATATTAGAAAGGAATACACTCTTTGCCTTATTCGCCCGGTTTGCCTGTGAGAGTGCATCTTCAAGGATTCCCTTCTTCTCCATCTCTTCACGGATCTCTGCGTCTACGCTTCGGAATCCTACCACGATACCCTTGCTTTCCTCCCACATTCCTATGCGCACAACTTTCATCTGGTAATATTTTATCTCATCATTCCAACTGGTGCGGAAATTCACATAAAATATATCCTTCCATGCCAGTTCCTTTTTCAGATTATCTCCGGATGTCGCATTCTTAAGGAGATCCCTGTCTTCTTCATATACATACTTATGTATATAGCGATCCATACTCTCTTCCAATTGTATCTCATCATGAAAGATCTCGTTAAACATCTGTATGTTTCCGTCAACCCGGATCGGCAGTCCCACCCCCGTATTCAAGTCAAAGAAACAAACCAGATTGTAGTCGATACTCAGCGCCCGCAGAAGCTCCTCCTGATGCCTCTCCCTCTGTTTCTCCTGCAATTTCTGCGCCGTACAGTCCAGAAGAAAGCGCTGATAGAACAATTCACCGTTCTCCTTCAGCAGCTTGATATTCCCCATGACATGCAGGATCTCACCTTCTTTATGCTGTACACGGTATTCGACGCTGACGCTGTCTCCTTCTTTCTTAAGCTTCGTAATACAATCTCTCAGCTTCGGCTTGTCTTCATCCATGACAGACTCTGCGATCATATCAAAGCCATCGTCCATCAACTCATCCTGGGACTTATAACCCAGGATCTCAAGCGCCGCCCTGTTGACGCTGATAATCTTCGAACCATCCAGCGTGTGGCATAGGATACCGCAGTCCATTGTAGTAAAGACCGTCTCCAGAGTCTGGTTCTTTCTCATGATCTCCTGTTCATACGCCCGCTCCTGCGTTATGTCGATCGCTACGCCTACCGTCCCCATAACGCTTCCATCCAGGTCATACAACGGCGACTTATAAGTCGTAAGCAGCCTCGTACCCTCTCCTGTCTTAACTGTCTCCTCCGAGATACAGGTACGCCTTGTCTCCATAACTTCTCTCTCAGACTCGATGCATGCCGGATCATCATGCTCCACATCCCATATATAAGCATGCCCCTGGCCCTCTACCTGCTTCTTCGTCTTATTCACCGTTCTGCAGAAGCTATCATTTACTTTCTCATGTATACCATTTTTATCTTTGTACCATACAAGACTTGGAATATTGTTAATTGTAGACTCAAAAAAATGACTGGACTGCCAGTAATCCTTATCCCGCTTACAATCCTGCTGCCATCTTAAGATCCGGAACCGTATCTCCGCATCCGACATCGGCAATATCCAGATATCTTTGATCTCTTCCATGTATTCCTCAAGAAACGGCATCTGCCCCTTATCCGCAAGCAAGATCAATTCTGTCTCCGGTCTTTTTCCCGCAATAAAAACACGCACCGCTTCCTTGCCGTCTCCCTCCTGTAAATTGGCAATTATCACATCTGCCCTGGCGGCCAATTCTGCATTGGGACTCTCTTCCTCAGAAAACTCATGCGTAAAATTCTTAAAAGGACTTATTTCTCTCAAAATTTCAAAAGTATTGCATGGACAACCTGCTAAATAGAAATGTATATGACAATGATACATGTCTGTTCTCTCCTCTATATTTCTGCAAATATTTTTTCTGATGACAACAGAGTCCTTCCGATCCATGATCCGGCAAATCTCCTGTTCTCTCCACAAAACCATAAAAGTATTTATAACTAATATTTTAACAATTGTAGGATTCCATGTCAATATAGAGATAGGGCAGCTTACGCAAGAATCTGCCCTTCTCCGAGCCACCAGCACAGTATATCTTTTATTTTCTCATCCCAATACTTCCACTGATGGTCTCCGGAAGATTCAAAACTGCTCAGATCATAGCCAAGCTTCTTCACATGTTCCCATGCTTTCAGATTACCCTGGTACAGAAAATCTTCCGTACCGCACCATGCGTACAGCCGAGGCAGTTGTGCTCCTTCATCTGCAAGCTTTCGCGCCAGCGCGAGGAGATCGTCATCCGATCCCTGAAGCTTCTCCTCACTGCCAAAGATCCCTTGAAATAACGGCAGCCTGTCCGAACATTCTTCTACATTACGTTTATAATCGCCCACGATATCAAGCGCGCCGGACAGGGACGCCGCCGCCCCGAACGTATGGCTCGCCCGAAGTCCCAACTTCCATGCGCCATACCCTCCCATAGACAGACCTGCCGCAAGCGTATCTTCTCTCCGCTCTGACATACGCGGGAAAAATTCCCGGCAGATCCGGGGAAGTTCTTCTGAAATAAACGTCCAATAATTCATGCCATATGCCGTATCCGTATAAAATGCCAGATGCGTTGTGGGCATCACTACGGCGATCCCCAGTTCACTCACATAACGCTCAATAGAAGTCCTGCGCTGCCACGTCGTCTGATCGTCACTCATCCCGTGCAGCAGATACATGGTTTTATATCTGCCGTCCCCCATCTTTCCTTCCATACCGATCTGTCCCCTCGTCTGTTGGGGCAGGATCACATCCATATTCATACTCATTCCCAGAACATCTGAGAAAAAATCCACATGCATCAGCGCCATTTCTCTATTCCTCCTTGTAATACATTCATGATCTCTATGATCAGTGTACCACATTTTGCACTGTTGCAGCAAGGCAAAGACCGCGCTGCAAGCAACGGGCATCAAATTTGTAGCGCTGCAGAGCAGCGGGGTATTTGACCCTCACGGCAGTCGCCAAATGTGCATGCAAGCATGCCCGCTTGGCTCGTTACCCGCGGGAATAAACAGAGCCGATCACAAAAAAGGATTACAAAAAAGGACTGCTGCAAACAGTCAGTCCTTCTCTCATTAATGATTCGATGTATCAGCCAACTCTACGGCTTCTCTCGTAAGATCGCGGATTCTGTCAAATTCCCCCTGATGGATCAGATCGCTCTTAACCATCCAACTTCCGCCGCAGCATAGGATCTTATCACATTCCAGATAATCTCTCAGATTCTTTGCACTGATCCCACCTGTCGGCATGAACTTCATCCCAGTATACGGCGCCGCCAGTGATCTGATCATCGCGACGCCGCCTGCCTGCTCTGCCGGAAAGAACTTCACTACTTCTATACCTCTCTTTGCTGCCTGCGCCACTTCCGACGGAGTGATACATCCCGGAAATACCGGAATATCCTTCTCCAGACAGTAATCTACGATCTCCGGGTCAAATCCGGGGCTTACGATGAATCTCGCTCCGGCTGCGACTGCACGGTCAACCTGATCTATTGTCAATACGGTTCCCGCTCCCACAAGCATATCCGGATATTCCTTGCACATTAGACGAATCGCGTCTTCTGCCGCTTCTGTACGGAAGGTCACCTCCGCACAAGGCAAACCGCCGTCCATCAATGCCTTTGCCAGACGGACCGCGTCTTTGGCATCCTCCAATACAACTACCGGCACCACGCCATACTGATAGAATTGTTCTGCAATAGTCTTCATAATATAATGCTCCTTTTCTCTGCACACGATCACTTCCCATACATCAGACGTCCTCTGTTATAGAGCATTATACTGATCCCATTTCTTTTGTTAAATACATCAGATGTATTTATTTTGCTTTCTATTTTTTGCACAAAATAAGAAGGTTTATTTCTATTAATAAACCCTCTATTTTATGCACACTGTCTATATAATTTTGTAAGACGTCTGAAATACCTGTTTTTATCGTATGTCTTTCCCCGTCCTGTCTCTTTCTTCGATAATTCTCATGATCGTCTGACGGTTATAGGACAGATGCATCATCATCGCGCACCGGGCGCCTATTACGTCCCGCTTGATGATCGCTTCTGTGATCGCTCTGTGCGTTTCCAGCGTCTCTTCTTTCAATAAACGATGCGTCAGGCTTGCAAACGTATAGACTCCGGTATTGATAACCGGGATGATCTTCTCCACAACCTGATTCTTACTGCATCTCGCAATATGCGTATGAAATTCTATATCTTTACTGATGTGATTATGGCCGTCCCGGTATAATTGCTCCGTTTCGCCGCATAGCTTTTTCAGCTTCACCAGTTCCTCCTTCGTCGCATTCTTACTTGCCAGCGCTGCGATCTCCGGTTCGATCATGAGACGCATCTCGAACAGATCCATTGCCATTCGGTATTTGTCTTCCATCTTCCCAAGCCCTAAGGGATCCTCATCCAAAAAATTCGTACTGATCACATAGGTTCCCGAACCTCTGCGTACCTCCAATATCCCTCTGGACACCAACCCTTTTACTGCTTCCCGGACCGTACTGCGCCCCACGCCGAACTGTTTTGCAAGCTCGAATTCATTCGGGATTCTCTGCCCCGGCTCAATGGGCTCCTGCAGGATATATTTCATCAACTCATCCTCTGTCCGGGCGCCCAGGGATTTCCTCTTCATCTTATCCAAGCCGTACATACTGCCACATCCATTTCTCCCGCCCCTGCCTTCTGAGATCATTCATAATTAAAGCCATTCTCATCACACCATTCGATCGCCACGTTCCGGTACGCCTGATCCCTGTAATCATACCAGTCCTGTTCCATGCCGATCTTTCTCACGTCCTCCTTGAATCTGCGGAAAGCGCCTTTCCCATGAATCCTGGAAAACATATAATCCTGAACGCTCTCATTCGGAATCTCTTCCTCAATGAAACTTTCCATAATGTTATATTCATTTATCTCGAATCTCGTCGGAAGCGCAATAAACCGCGTCATCCATTCCGCCTCGATCAATTCGCCCAAATCGTCATTTTCTTCATCGTGTCCGTAAAAGATGGGATCCATATAGCATACGCTCTCTTTTTCCTGTATGTCATAATAATAGGTACAGTTATCACTCGCCATCTCTACGGCTTCCAAGACGATATCCAATTTGATGACTGGTCTGTTTTCATCGCCAGGATCTGACACCTCTGTCAGCAGAATCTTCTCTGCAAATGCTCCCCGCTCATCGGTCTTTTTTTTACGTATCCGCTCAAGCTCTTCTATAGAGTACCCTCTTGCCTGCGCCGCCGCGTAGATCACTTCCACAAGATCCGCAAGCTCCTCTAACTTCTTCTGCGGATCATACTCGGCGTAATATTCCGAAAGCTCTTCCTTTAGTTTCTCATCAACTAACTTCAGATATTCCTCACCAGACAATACTTCTGTCTTACATATTTTCCCGGATGCTTCGATGATCTCCGGGATCCTGTCCCGCACTAATTTGCGGTATCGCTCAATACCCATGATCGTATTCCTTCTCTTTCTTGTATTCTGCTATTTCTTCCGCTCTTCCGGCGGATCCATTACAAGCTATATTATACGCATTCCCTGCATAAAAATCAATGTATACCCGGAAACCAGGGCGCCGATGACGCAGCGGAACAAATCATGATAATCTTTCGCTTCTAAGGTTGACTTTATCCTGCTTTTGATAAATACTGTTATTATCAGTAATACAACTCCCTTTTTAGGCGAGAACATTTTCAGGAGGAACAAAAATATGTCACAAGTAAAATATGTTGACCGCAGAAACACACACAGCAATAAATGGGACGGGCAGACAGGAATGTTCGGCGAGGAAGGGCTTCTGCCCTTATGGGTTGCCGACATGGATTTCCAGGTGCCTTCCTGCGTAACGGACGCCTTGAGCGCTTATGTATCTCAGGGAGTCTTCGGGTACTATAATATCCCGGATTCTTATTACCAAGCTTTCATCAACTGGGAGAAGCAGTATCACTCCTATGAGGTACGGCGGGAATGGCTTCGCTTCTCACCTGGCGTCGTGTCCGCATTTAACTGGATCACCCAGTTCATAACGAAGCCGGAGGATGCCGTGATCGTTCTCACACCGGTATACTATCCGTTCCTTCATGCAGTCGAGAATAACCGCCGCCGTCTGATCACCTCAGATCTGGTCAACACGTCCGGCGTGTACACCATCGACTTTGAAGATTTTGAACGGAAGATTGTCGAGAATCAAGTCACTCTGTTCATCCTCTGCTCTCCCCACAACCCGGCAGGGCGTGTCTGGACACGTGATGAATTACAGAGATTATTCGATATATGCAGGAAACATCATGTATTCGTGATCTCCGATGAGATCCATCAGGATCTTACGTTTGCAGGGCACGTACATACCCCATCCTTCCGGGCAGGCAGCTATGACGATATGATGATCACTGTCACCGCTCCTTCTAAGACTTTCAACCTTGCGGCATGTCAGAATTCCGTCATCATCATTCCGGACGAAGCGCTGCGTTCAAAATGGGACAAATATGTACTGGGACTGAGGGTCTTAAGCGGAAATGCCTTCGGTTATGTTGCGGCAGAAGCCGCTTATTCCGGCGGGCGCGAGTGGTTTGATGAAGTAAAAGAGATCATTTATGGAAATTATCTGTTCGTGAAAGACGCCTTTGCAGAAGAATTACCGGAAGTGATCGTCTCCCCGCTTGAGGGTACCTATCTGTGCTGGATTGACATGAAAGCTTATGTAAAACCGGAGGAAATGAAGGATTTCATGCAGAAGAAGTGCCGTCTGGCGTTGGATTACGGCGACTGGTTCGGCGGCGAACGGTTCGCTTCTTTTGTTCGGATGAACCTTGCAACTTCACGGGAGAATGTGGAGACAGCGGTGAAGGCGATCATCGCCGGATGCCGATAAATCCTTCTGCTTTGCGGTGTATTGGGGCAGTCGCCAAATGTGCATGCAAGCATGCCCGCTTGGCTCGTTGCCCGCGGGAATAAAAAGAGACGGCGCGTGTTATGCCGGCTGAATTTGTCCCCAATACACCGTAAAGTGTATTGGGTTCTTATTGTTCTGCTCTGACGTATGTAAGGATCGGCAGCAGGTTTTTCTTATCCGTCCAGTCACATACCTTTCCCTGTGCATTCAACAACTCTTTCATCCACGGTTCGCAAGAAGCCTCATCTTGTCTTGCGATCATCTTTTGCAGCATTCTGCACATCGTGCGGTCTTTAAAGGTCATGCATTTTTCATTCCACGCACCTCTTACATAGAAAAAGGGAAGATCATGCAGATCCTTTTTCAAATTACGTGTCTTGACTTCCGCAACTGCTTTTTCGTCAAAAGGAGACGCCCCGACGCATAATATGATGATCCTCTTCTGTCTGATCCTATCGTATACCTTCCGCAGGATATTTAAACCCGCCATTCCGCCCGCATAGATCCCTCCTGCAAATATAATACAATCATATTTTTCAAACCGAACCGTCTTATAAGCAGCCGCATCATAGATATCACAGGCTAACTCTTCCTTTAACATGACGGCATATTTCTTCGTTGCCCCGTATTTGGACTTATAGAGAACTGCAATCTTGTTCATTTTATAATCCTTCTCCTTTTATTGTCTTTTCAATCGCTTTCACAATGTAGCGCCTGCTTCAAAAACGCCTCATACGCGATCTCCTGCTGCATGTATATTTCATCTGTTGAAATCCCCGGCGTTGTCACGGAAAAAATAGTACCGACCCCGATCGTATAGATCAACATATTCAAATGCAGCTGCCGTGCCTTCGATAAGCTGATCTGCAGTTTATCGGCAATAAACCCTGCCGTATCCGGATTGGTTTCGGATTGATACAAGTCGTCCAGTGAAGCAATACCCTTACGTTGATGCAAAATGAAGATCCGGTACAAATACGGTTCTTCCTTCGCCAACTGAATATAGGATTGCCCTATACTGCGAAACAGATCCTCTCTGTCGATAAGCGCTTCTACATATTCCTGAATAAATGCATTTACTCGTTCGATCACTTCCTGACGCAGTCCGTCCATATTTTTACAGTAACTGTAAATAGGCTGAACGGAACATCCAATCTTATCCGCAATATTTTTCACCATAACTTGTTCCATACCGCTGCTCCGTGCAATTTCAAAGGCGGCGTTTACCACCATTTCTTTTGTGATCCTTTGCTTTGGCATAATATATCTCCCTTATATGTATATAATCAAGTTATATAATATGTTTATATAACTTGATTATATCAGTCTTTATGAGTTGTGTCAATTTTAATAACGACAAAAGCGGCAGAGATTTACCTCCTCCCGTAAATCCGTGCGGGTCGGCTCACCTCACCATCCACACGGATAATCTTCAAATTTTCTAATCACGGCCATCGGCTCAACCACCAGCTCTGCTGGTGACCTGGATAAGCCCCTCCGGGGCCTGTTGTGTTTCCGCCTAAAGGCGGTCTGACAAACCCTGTTCATTATGTTACTGGTGGCCGCTTAAAAGCGGCTCTGTTGTACTTACTTTGAGGGCTCTCCTTCC
>Ga0209694_1000185_pt1 | contig 116091 bp, 115 predicted proteins | sample GluameincwithD2O_FD_187499 | JGI IMG/M metagenome (GOLD analysis project Ga0209694, IMG submission 187499) | Mouse cecum microbial communities from Vienna, Austria - Glucosamine amended microcosms incubated with D2O (SPAdes) (version 2) | ecosystem: Host-associated > Mammals > Digestive system... | reverse complement strand
TGTTTTTCAACACTGAATTCCCGCTCCACTTCAATCCGGTCCGTATTGTCTTGATATTCCTGTTTCTTCTCTATCTTTGTCTGTTTTTTCTTCCCTGGCCTTCCCAGCTTTGGACCAGACATCCGAATCCCTTTGCTTTTACAAAACCTTCGGTTTTCTCTCGTCCGGTAGATCTGATCTGCCAGTATCCGTTCCGGATAATGTCCTGTCCGGTTATAATGTGTATAATCACCGTCTATTCCTTTTCTTTTTTATTCTTCAATCGTATACCCCACCCTCAGACTGTCTTGAGAAATTTCGGTTTTCTGGCGTAAATTTTAATGCGAAGTATCCACGAGTATGATACTGGAATCCCCTTTCCGTGCCTGTTCTAACACTGCGGCCTCCAGCATTTGGAACGAATCGTAGGATGATGTAGCTCCGCTTAAAGCGTCAATCTCTTCTTTCCCCTGTTTCTCCAGAAACTCACCGGCATAATACCGGGTGTATTCGTTCGGGTAAGTACCATTAGAATGCAGCATGTTCTGCATATAGGCGTTATCCCAGCTTTTGATAAACCCGCTGGCATTCTCCGCATTATATTCTACAGAAACTATCTGTCCTCCTTTAACCATGATCGTAACATATTCTTTCCATCCGAAATTATATTCCGAAGCCTGGGCAGTATAGTAACCGTCCTGAAGCTCCTCGTTTTTGCCGCAGCCTGCCAACAGCAGGATCATAAAGAGCAAAAGCCATGTTCTGCGAAAAACCTGTTTCATTGATCTCAATCCTCCTTCAAAACAAAATTTTTCACCTGTGCCTGAAGCTTCTCAGCCTCCTCAGCCAGGAGCCCGCTGGACTGCTCCGTCCCCTCCGCGTTTTGCAGATTCCGGTCGGCAATAGCGGAAATAGTCTCGATCCTCTCTTCCATAGCAGACAGCGCGCTCTCCTGTCCCTCTACCGCATGGACCAGCCGATCTGAAATCTCGCTGATCTCATCGGAAACAGCAGAGATCTCTTTAAGAGAATCGGCAGTATCTGCATTCAATTCTACCCCTGTATGGATGATAGCTTTGGTATTCTCTATCATATCCGTGGCGCTTTGAGCTGCCTCGGCGCTCTTGACCGCCAGATTCTGAACCTCATTTGCCACCACGGCAAATCCTCTGCCTGCATTTCCGGCGCGCGCCGCTTCTACAGAGGCGTTGAGCGCCAGAATATTGGTCTGGAAAGAAATGTCCTCAATTGCCTTGGCAATCTTGGTAATCTCGACGGCATTCGTACTGATATCGTTCATAGCACCGGACAGGGCGGACATCTGCGTGTTTGCCTTTTTAATACACTGTGCGATCTCTTCTGTCTTGCATCGGGTCTCGCCGCTGCTTTCCGTAACGCCCGCCAACTGCTCCTTTACATGCGCCACCTCGCTGACAAGCGCTTCCGTAGACTGATTCTGCTCCATGGAAGCCTGGTGCAGTTCACCGGATTGTCCGCTGAGCTCTTCTGCCATGCCGGCAAGCCGGACGGAAGCGGCACGGAAACCGGATATCGTCTCATTCATGGAGCGGATAATAGAATCCAGGCTGTCTCGGATCTGCATAAAATCGCCTTTATAATCCATCTGAGGCTTGGCGTTCAGGTTACCGTCCGCAACCCTTGCTAATACCTGGCGGATATCCGATATGTATTGGTTGATACTTTCCACCGTAGCATTGAGCGTCATAGACATAAGCTCCAATTCATCCCTGGAATGCACGGAAACCACTTCCGTACGTAAGTCCCCGTCAGAAAGCAGGACCATACGGTCCGTAACGCTCTTGACCGGACGGGAAATGGAACGCGCCAGACGCAGAACAAGCAGGATCGACACGATCAATACTGCCAGGGTTGACAACGCTGCCACAAGCATCGCACCGTTGATCAGATGGTTATAATCTGATTTGGGAACCTGGATGACCAGAGACCACTGGGTGCCGCGGATCGGAGAAAAAGCCACCAACATCATTTTCCCACCGATCGAAAATTCAATGGAACCTGTTTCTCCGGTGGTTACCCGGTTGATCGCGTCCTCATTTCCCTCACTGATCTGGGAAAGTGTGCTTTCTTCCAAAACAAGCGAATCATCCGGATGGCCGGTAATAATTCCTTCCTGATTTACCATATAAGCCATACCGTTTTTCCCGATATTAATACTGCTGATGATATCGCTTAAGGCGTCATATTTATAGACCCCGACTACATACATAGCGGTTTCACCCTCTTCTTTCACCGGCATTCCCATCGTAATGCCAAGATTGCCTTGAAAGATTGTAGAAAAGTGAGTGGTCAGATTATCCGTTTCCTTAAGAAGTGAGAAAAAACTGCCGTCCAGGTTCTCCGGCGCATCTTCTATCCCTTGCAGAAGGCGCCCCTCCAGATCATAAAGGGCAATTGTATGGAACTCATAGATCTCAGCAGCTTCTGCAAGAACTTCTTCGCGGTCTTTCAATGCCTGCCCCGCTTGCGTTCCGTTGTCATCCGTATTGCTCATCTGGAAATCACCTGCGATCGTCATCATCCGGTCTGCCAGCAAATGGATATTCGCCTCCACCGCTTTCGCAGACTGCCGGACCATCGGCTGCAGGCTATCCAGCAGAATACTATTCGCAAGCGACTGCATGGAAAGCGCCATGATCACACAACTTATCACTACCAGTACCAGAATATTAAGGATTGTATTCTTTAATATTCTTCCGTTAAGGCTCCTTTTCATTCTCGGAGTCGGTTTGTTATGTTCTTCTGTCATTTTCTTCATCCTTTCCCTCTGGTTTTGAACATAAAAAAACCACACAAATCTCTGGCAAAAGCCAAGACGCTGCCAAAGTTCCGATGTGTGGTAGCTATTGTTAAGTATAGCATAAGTTTTTATAACATTTCAATATGAATTTTCAGACGCGCTTTCTATAAACTATAGTATCTCATCTTATGGCAAATAACGCCGCTCCCTTTAGTCAATAAAATCAATTGACGGTGAATAAGTGCAAGAATCTCGCTGTTCAAAATCATATTCGTACAAAATACATTTACCAAACCCCACCGAATTTTGTCCCAAGAAAAACATAAATGCGTTTGGCGCAGACGCAAAAATATGTAGTGTTGCCCGTCGTTCTTCGATAGTCCTTTGAGCTATAGAATTATAAATAGAATTAGCAAGAAACGCTGCATGGTTTCCATCTTCTATTGAAAAGTTCGTAGCACCGGCCTCATTTGGCGTACAATTTATGATACGCCCGATCAATAAATCTTTTTCATGAATATATTCAACCACATTCTTGTAAATGTTGCGCGTAACATTTAATATTAATGCAGAATCATATTGGTTTCCGTCACATATTTCATGTGAGATATCCCAATTAGAATAATTCTTTTTAGATAATGATTTTACCTCCCATAATACGGTGCCGTTGATCGCTGTCTTTTGTATCGGAAAGACATTAATACCTGATTTGCTATTCAAAACTCTTCCTGCAGCAAAAGCCAAAGAGGTGTGTGCGTCCAAAAATATTTGATACGCATGGTTCTTGTTGGTATTTGCAAGCAAAAATTCTTTCGCCTTTTCATAAACATCATCATTCCAACCATATCCATCTTTTAAATTACGTCCTGCAAACTTATCTATTAATGACAAACACTTCATCTCATCTTCCGAGCTTACTGCTTCGCAAGTAAAACTCTTAATGCCAATAGATATTCTTTTAGAAGAATATTTATCAGCAACAAGAAGAATACGTTTTTCCAATTCTTCGTCAAAGCACCTTCTGTCAATACCATTACCGTGTGTTGAAGAAATCATTTGGTCATTTACGATAGCCGAAGCGATAAATTTAATCTGTTCGAAAGTCATCCTATGATCTCTGCGCGAAATATACTCATGCAACGAATCTCGTATGCTTGCTTCTAACTGCTCTCTATCAAAAGGTAACAGACGAAAATGAATTCTTTTATCTTTTAGTAAATCTGTGTTAAATCTTTTAAGTGATGTTTTTGCCGCTTGATCAATCGTATTGTTATAAAATTTATCAATCGAATTCATAAAAATCCTTGCTGACTTTTCGCATTGCCCAATTAAATACAGCTCATATTCAGGGGCATCTATATCTTCTATAAGGTAAGAGATCCATTTCTGGATATCATGTTTAGAAAATGCATTGATTGTTGATTTTACTTGTATGCTTTTTATAATTTTGTCGTCTTTCTTTAATGCTATATCAACTTTATCATTAGATGTCGGATATTCAATATAAATCTTATCCCAATTATCTGTGTTAGTTAACGCTTCTAATACTGAAGCAAAACCTTGATATAAAAAACCTCTTGAAGCTTCCTTACCGCCCACCAGTTTCACCAACCTTTCTTTATTTATCAACTAGTTTTAACCCAGATGTTAGCTGAAATATCCCAAGAATTTTGCCACTCCTCCTCCTTTACAATCGCATCAAATACAGGCTCAAGGAATTTTTGTATTTCCTCAATGACCACCGAAAACCCAAACGAATCATCTTTTATGGTTTTCAAAAAATATTTCCACCGCTTCTGCATATCCACATCCTCGGCAAGTGTGAGAATACGCTTAAAACTGTCCTTTTCGTAGGGCGTCCCTCGCCGTTCCAATGTTCCGGATATTGCCGTTTGCAATTTCGCTCCGTCAAAATCAAAAGTCCTTGCCAGATAGTAAATATCGTAAAAGTCCTTCATTCTGCCTGTTAGTTCAAACCGTTGCAGGATAGCGTCAAACTTTTCCGCAATAGTGCTTTCAATAGAATAGGTCATAATAACCGGAGCCTCAAAATCGGGAAATTGTGTATGGATCGTCCGCTGCTCGGCACGGGGAACTATCACATCGCCCACACCAATATCCACATTAAATGGAACTCGGACATTTTTTATCTTTCCGATAATCTGTGTACTGATGCCGTAATACTTCCTCTGCGGCGAGATTTCCTCAAATCCTTTCGCAGTCATCTCAATATAATCATTGCCCGTAGGCGTGGCAAGGATTTTTCGGATAAGGGCTTTTACCTCATCCAATGAATAGGAAACGCTGCGAAGCAAGAAATCCACATCAATTGTTGCTCGGCTTTCAAAATTGGTAAGCGTATAGATAAACAATCCGCCTCTAAGAATCAGTGTATCATCGTATCCAGACTTTGAGAGCTTCCGCAAAAACTCCTCCTGCATAAAAAGCTGTAGGCACTGCTGATAGCTGATACCAGCCGCCTTCGCCTTATTCTTAAGCTTTGTCAAAACAGATGCTGCCACATCAGCCATCACAGCCACACTCCAATCAATTCTTTTACACGCTTTTGCATACGCAATACCTTTGCATACTCCATCAGATTCGGTATGTTTTTTTTCAGGTCTTTCACATACCCTTGTATTGCCTTATTAAAAATCTCTTTGTCCATTTTGTTCATATTCCGCAGCACATCGCAAATGGTACGGTCACGGTCATAGATACGGACATCCACAAAGTTAATGCTGCCTTTTATTTCGCCAAGAGGTACTAAAACAGGCTCAACCCGATATGCCTTTACAAATGGATAATCAATGTTTGTACGGCTTCTGGAGACATTTTTATCAATCGTAATATTCCACTCGGCAGGATTACGGTCGCTGTATTGATAGTAAAAAAGAGCAGTTTCCATACAAAGCACTGCATCGGGGAAAAGACGGTTGATAATTTTAACTTCCTGTTCGCCATAGATTTCCGTCCAATGATAATAGCCCCGTTTGATTTTTTCAATGAAACCCTCGTTTAATAGCTGCTGAATATCCGCATAGTAGATTCTGTAGGAATCCAATTGAGCTGTCGTCATTATATAATCATGTTTGGAAAAAATCTTCTTAACAGCGTTTATCGACTTTTCATCAAGCATTGTCTCACCTCTACTAAACCACACATAAATTTCTAAACGATTGTGTATTTTACTATAATATATCCGATTTTTCCCAAAAAATCAACTTAGTAAAACACATATGAGTAAAGCTAACGATGGTGTGGTTTCCTATAGAAAAATGAGCCTGTCCAACTTCTTTCAGACAAGCTCATTTTTTCACGCTTCATAATTATAATAGACATCTGTACTGATAAGCCGAAAGCACTGGGCTTGTCCGCATAAGACTTGATTTGGAACATTTCTGAGCACAAGGTAGGTACAGAAGAACTCGCACACATGGAGATGGTATGTGCCATCGTCCATCAGCTCACAAGAAACCTGACACCAGAGCAGTTGGTTGAATCCGGCTTCGATAAATACTACGTAGACCATACCCTCGCACTCTGGCCGCAGTCAGCGGGAGGCGCACCCTGGACCGCAACCTACTTCCAGTCCAAGGGCGATCCCATCACGGACCTCCATGAAAATATGGCTGCAGAACAGAAAGCACGCACTACCTATGACAACATCCTGCGCTTAGTCAAAGACCCGGAAGTATGCGAACCGATCCGCTTCTTAAGAGAACGTGAAATCGTACACTATCAGCGTTTCGGTGAATCGTTAAGAATCGTTCAGGATCACTTAGACAGCAAGAATTTCTATGCGATCAATCCGGAATTCGATCTGAATCCGAAATGCAGATAATAAGATAACAAAAGAGGACTATCAGGAAATGATCATCCTTATTTCCTGATAGTCCCGCAACTCATTCATATCTGCTAAAAACAGAAATCACAAGTTAAGATTTCACCGCAGCATATATTATTTCAACAATACGAATATGATCAGCGCTGCTACGATCACAATGGCAATACCAAGGATAATGAGCGGCAGCTTCGACATCTTCTCATCATCATAACCATAATCGTCGTCATAGTCATCATCATAATCGTCATCGTAATCATCTTCAATCTCTTCTCTGCGTTTTGTCTTTGTCTTTGTCTTCGTCTTTTTCTTCTTTCCGTCGCCTACCGCGAGCATCTCATCATATGCCTTACGCATCTCTGCCTCTCGCTTCTTACGGACATTTTTCGGTGGTATATTGGAATATTTCTGCTCTTCCTGTTCTTCGTCATCGTCTTCTTCTCTTCTTGCTATCTTCTTCTGGGGAACTTTGAACTTCTTTTTACAATTATAGCACAAGAGATAATTAGGATCTTTCTTGCCGGGTTTTAATTCCTGACCGCATATTGGACATTTCATAAGAATATGTTCCTCCTCTTACTGTAATATGATCGCGGTTATGATTCACTACTATCGCAATTCCACGTATAGGGTCATTATACTACATTCACCGCAAAATAGCAAAAATTATTTTTATAAGTTATTCTTAAGCCGCCCTCATGTTCCTTTTCACATTCACGCCGATCACTTTGCCAAATTCCGTCATTAAGGGATATTGTTCACCTCTGCAAGGCAAACAATATCCCTTATCCACATCCGTTTTAATTTGAACTGCTTCCCAGGACTACTTCTACATCCTGGCTCTTATATTCACCGTCATTGCCCGGCACCTGTATGGTCAGTGTCACCGTCTCGCCGGCTTTGTAATACTGGAGCTGTTCCTGGAGCGACTCCATTCCGGTAACACCAGTCCCGTTTATCGCCGTGATCACGGAACCCTTTGCAATTCCTGCACGGGCAGCTCCGCCGCCTTTGATACTCTCTGCAATATATACGCCAGTCGGCATATTATACATCTGAGAGATGTCCTGTGATACATCCTCTCCGCGGATACCAATGTAGCCTCTCTCTTCCTCCGCGACCTTTGTCCTCGTCTCACGGTTCATCAGCGTCTCGATCGTCTCTCTCGCCTCCGAAACCGGGATCGCATATCCCATACCTTCTACCGCGTTCATTGCCGCTTTTGCAGTATTGATCCCTATGACCTCTCCCTTGGCATTCAGAAGCGCTCCGCCGCTGTTACCCGGATTGATCGCAGCGTCTGTCTGGATCAGGCTGCTGTCGATCCCATCAATGCTTCTTCCGGTAGCCGAGATAATTCCCCTGGTAACAGACTGCCCATATCCGAGAGCATTCCCGATCGCGATCGCTTCTTCGCCTACCTGTATCTGCTCGGAATCGCCTAATGTTGCCACAGCGATCTTCTCCATCGTGCTGTCCTTGATCTTATCAAGCCCAACTGCAAGGACAGCAAGATCCTTGCCTGCGTCCGTACCCTTTACATTCGCTTCCAGGCACTCTTCATCAATAAAGGATACCGTAAGCGTATCGCTGCCTTCCACTACATGATTATTCGTCACGATCAGAAGCTCCGTATCGTTCTGTCCTATGATGATCCCTGATCCGGCGCTCTGGCTCTCTCTTTCCTGAACTCCGCCGAAGAAGCTCTGCACCTGCTGGACGCTCATATTTGTGATCGAAACTACGGACGGCATGGCATTGCCCGCGATATCTGCCACATCTGACTTCACCGAACTGTCAGACGAGGTCGTAAGCTTCGCATTCCCCACAGCTTCTGTTTTCCCGGTTTCCTTCTTCTCATCTCTGGTTCCTAAGAATCTTCCCGCTATAATATTACTGGTCTGAAATGCCGCGCTCGCCGTGACTCCGAATATAAGTCCCAGGCACACCGTCTTTATCCACTTTGGTACTCCTCTTTTCTTACGCGGCTGCCTTTGCTCCTGGTTATTCTGCGGATTTCCATCCTGTCCCGGTGTATAATAAGTATATTGATGATCCATAACTATGACTCCTTTCATCTTCACATCTATTATCTGTTTCTGATTAGTAGTCTACTGTCAAAATGTGTTTAAATTGTGACAGATTCGTGATGAAATCATTAAATGCAAAATACATCCGCAATCTCGGCGCGAATCTTTTCTTCCGCTCCATGAAGAGACCCCTGCACCATCTCGGCTTTTCCGCCGCCTCTGCCCTGGAAGGCTTCATTTATCTTCTTACACAGCGGACGTACGTCTTCCGATTTACTGCCGATGACGTACCGATATCCCGCCTCTTCCGTCCCTGCAAACACCGCGCAGGCTTTTGCGCCCTTCTCAAGCATCCGGTTCATCAATTCTCTCGGTGCATTGCCTTCCAGATCCGCGTCAAATATCACCGTCATATCTTTATCCACCGGAATCTCTTCCGCCCGGTATGCCAACAGCTTCTGCTGCAGGGATACCGTCTTCCCTTTCATGGCTCCCAATTCATCTTTCAAATGCGCAACCGCATCCGCCACCTCATATTCCTTGGCGCTTAACAGTGCGGAGATCGCCTTGGTATTCTTCTCCTTGATCTCATAATCCGCCAACGCCCTGAACCCGCAGAGCATCGTAATGCGTTCTCCGCCTTTATAGTTTGCCATATTCACCAGCTTGATCAATCCGATCTCTCCGGTTGATCTAAGGTGCGGGGCGCAACAGGCGCATACATCGTATCCTGGTACCGTGACGATCCTCACCTTGCCTTCGATCTCAATCTTGCTCCGATATTCCATCGTCTTAAGCTCTTCTTTGGACGGGTAAGCAATCCCGATCTCCAGATTCCGGAATACGGCCTTGTTCGCCTCCAGCTCGATCTCTTTTAATTCTTCTTTCGTGATCGGTCCGTTAAAATCCATAGTACAGTAATCGTCCGCCAGATGGAATCCGACATTCTCATACCCGAACCTGCCGTGGACGATCCCTGATATGATATGTTCTCCCGTATGCTGCTGCATCCGTTCAAACCGGATATCCCAATCAATTTTTCCGTGTACGGATGTTCCTGCCTCAAAGGGCGCCGTCACCGCGTGATAGATCGTCCCTTCCTTTTCCTGCACATCCAGTACTTCTGCCTCGCCAAGCCAGCCCGGATCCGCATACTGCCCGCCTCCTTCCGGGAAGAAGCCAGTGCGGTCCAATACGACAAGATATCCCTTCTCTGTCTGTTCGCAGGAAAGTACAGTGGCATCAAATTCCTTCACATAACCATCCTGATAGAATAATTTCTCCGTCATCCTTTTCTCCTATGCCGCAGCCTGCCTCGCGCAGACTGTATCCCTTCTCCTATGTTACTCTACATCCGCTCCGGAGCCTCAAACCCCAATACATTGATACAATTCTCCAGAATCTGCTTCGTGAGTACGAGCAGCGCAATATAACTCTTCTGCTTTCTCTCGTCTTCTTCCGCAAGGATCTTCGTCTCATGGTAGAAACGATTAAAGGCATTTGCAAGATCATAGATAAACGCACAGATCTTATGCGGCGCTAATTCCTCAAACGCAGTCTCTATCACTTCATTGTACTTTACAGCCTCAAGCATCAACGCTTTTTCGCTCTCATTACAAACGACATCCATCCTGGTTCCCTCTGCCGTCTTACCGCCCGCCTGATATTTATTCAGGATGGACTTGATCCGGACAATGGTATACAGAATATACGGCCCTGTATTTCCTTCAAAAGAAGTAAAGCGGTCCACGTCAAACACATAATCCTTCGCCGCCTGATTGGACAGGTCTCCGTACTTGATCGCAGACATGCCCACGATCTTCGCCGTCTCCTTCGCCTCTTCCTCGGCAACCGTACGATTTTCTGCAATCTTCTCGTACATCTCTTCCTCGATCTCTCCGATCAGGTTCTCTAAGCGCATCACGCCGCCTTCCCTTGTCTTAAAGGGCTTGCCGTCCTTGCCGTTCATCGTGCCGAATCCCAGGAACTTAAGTTCCGTCTTAGCCGGAACGATCCCGGTCTTCTTCGCCGCACGGAACACCTGAAGGAAATGCAGATCCTGCCGCTTATCCGCGACATAGATGATCCTCGCCGGTTTATAGTCCTGTTCCCGCTGTATCAATGTCGCCAGATCCGTCGTTCCATAGAGGGAAGCGCCGTCTGATTTCTGGATCATACACGGCGGGATATCCTTGGTATCCGTCTCTTCCTGCACGTCGATCACCAACGCGCCTTCATCTATATGGGCATATCCGTCCTTCTTCATCCACTCGATCATATCCGGAATATATGCCTGTGCATCGGCTTCTCCCTTCCAGAGGTCGAAGTGTACATTCAGCCTCTCATAATTCTTCTTAAGATCAGCCACCGATACATTCATGATATGATTCCAGACAGCCCGGTATCCCTTATGTCCGTTCTGGAGCAGATATGTCGCCTGCAAGGCTTCCTTCCGGTATTCTTCATCTTCTTTCGCCTTGCTGCTCGCCGTCGGGTAGATCTCTTCTAATTCTCCTATGGTAAACGGAGCTTCCTCCGGGTATTCTCCCTGATGATCCTCTTCAAAGTAAGGCAGGTCGGGCTTACGGATCCGAAGTTCCGTAATGATCAGTCCCATCTGGTATCCCCAGTCGCCAAGATGGATGTCGCCCAATACCTGGTGTCCCATCTTCCTTGCGATCCGCTTGATGCTTTCCCCGATGATCGCAGACCTGAGATGTCCGACATGAAGCGGCTTCGCCACATTCGGCCCGCCGTAATCTACAACGATCGTCTGCGGCTCCTTTGCCGTCTCAAGCCCCATCTTCTCGTCCGCAAGCATCTGATTCAGGTATTCCGCCACATATTCCTTCTTGATCTTCAGATTGATAAAGCCAGGCTTCACCGCGCTGACTTCTTCGAAACACTGGCTGTTTTCAAGCTTTGACACCACATCTTCCGCGATCATGAGCGGAGCCTTCTTATATGCCTTCGCTCCTGCCATAGCGCCGTTACACTGGTATTCGCACAGATCCGGGCGGTTTGACAGCGTCACCTTCGCATAAGTCCTGTCATATCCAGCCTGTTCAAACGCCTCTGCCAATTCTTCCGTGATCAGATCTATGATTCTCTTCATTCCTTATCTCCTCCTGTAAATGTAGTCTTTTACTTAAAGAAGCCAGATCTCTGTAATCTACAGGAATCTGACTTCTTGAACTCTTTTTCACTTCGGATACTACATGCCGGAACCTTCATACGCATTCTTCAGATCCGATAACGCTTCCTTCAGCAGCGCATCCGACCCTACGGCCTCCTGATACAGACTCTGCGTCTCATCCATAAGAGCCTGTACATCTCTATGCTGCGCGATCACCTGGATATAATCTTTTACCCTTTCATCCTCCACGGCAGCATTGACCTGATATCCGTCCGCCTCATTCTCGACGATGTATAATGTCCCAAGTCCCGGTACCTTTGTGTAGATCTCTTTTATCTTCATGTCATATCTGGCAAATACCACATACGTACCTCTATATATTCCCTGCTTCGTATATACCGTGACGTCCTCATAAGAATCTACAAAGCTGGCCTCTTCTTCCTGCTGCTTATAATATTGTCTCACAGCCTCTGTAATCTCCGGATATTCTTCCTTTCGGAGTGGATTGAGTTCCATCGTCTCACAGCCTTTGTTCTCCATATCCACATAATCCGAATCCATCTTTTGTGCTTTTTGGACTTTCGCTTCGGTAAGGTTTGATTCGGCCGCTCCCACGATCGTCACTACGGACACAAATACGATAGCAAGTACCGCACCTTTTCTGCGTCTCCTGTGAGCATTCGGGCAGTCCTTTTCATTCCTTCCCATAAGGCTACCTCCATATGCACTTTTTATTCCCGCGAGCAACGAGCCAAGCGGGCATGCTTGCATGCACATTCGGCGACTGCCGCGAGGGTCAAATACCCCGCTGCTCTGCAGTGCTACAAATTTGATGCCCCGTTACTTGCAGCGGGGTCTTTGACTCCCGCAGGCAACAAGCCAGCGGATCTTTGACTTTGCGACCTCCATCCGGCACAACTAACTGCCTATGTACGGACGAAATGTCACAAAAATACACACCCGGGCGGATTCGAACCGCCGCTCCCGCCTCCGGAGGGCGGTGCTCTATCCCCTGAGCTACGGGTGCATGATCTCTATCTGTCAGACGGCTTGTCCGGTTTGTTCTATCATAACAGCCATACTGACAAATACACAATATGAAATTGCAAGAATTATCTTACCACATTTATCCGAAAAAGTAAAGGAAATGATATCGACATTTCTCACATTTCCTCTACTTTTTTTCATTTTTTTGTATTTCCTCTTCTACAGGAGCAATTTTCTCTTCTTCCTGTCATAATAGTAAGCGTGATTTGACAGTACTTCTTCTGCGTCTACCTGTGTCGTATTGATTTCCGTCACAAGACGTTTTAGTTCCTCCCGCCTTGGCGCAGCGCTCTCCGGTACGACGATGACTTCATGCTCCGGGAGGGCAATACCTTTTTAATATACGGAAACACAAACGCCTTCTCATATCGACAAGTATTAATTGTACTAACTAAATAACATTCATATTCTTTAGGTAACAAAATTCCTGCCAACACAATTATATCACCAGAGAGTTCATTTTTCCTGTATTCATAAATAAGACTACAAATGATCTCTGTAGTTACAATACATAAATCCCCGTCCTGCTTATATTGGATTTCATAGTTTATTCCCATATTAACTATTTATTTTTCCATTAATTAAAAACAACACTCTCTTTACAATTTTAATAACTAAAAAATTTAATTTTTGTTTATACATTTCAATTTACCACCCTTTCATTGTTAGGTATCGCGGCAATGATCAAAAAAACATTATCATCGCATTTTAATCTTACAGTTCCAGCATATTTCTCTAAAGATTTTTGAATACTCCTTAAACCAAATCCATGCGAATGTTTGTTAGTTTTAGTTGTATTAAATGTTTTTTTATTATTCCCATACTTTGGCGTTGTGTTTTCCATTTTAATAATATACATACTATTTTTCCTAAGCACATGCAAGTCAATAAATTTTTCCTCGCTGTCACTAAGCTTGTTACAGGCTTCTATTGCATTGTCAAACATATTGCCAAATATTGAACTAATATCTAATGGTTCAATAAACTCAGTTTCACGAAAATCCACATCAACATGAACTTTAATTTCTTTTGACAATGCTATTTCCATTTTATCTTTCAGCAGAATATCTAAATATTCATTCCCTGTACATAAAAAACATTGATGCTCCTTAATTTTCTCTTCCAACTTTAACACAAATCGGTCTTCGAATTCTTCTCTTTTTATCATCAATAAATGATTTCTTAAATCATGATATATTTCCCTGACCTCCTCATCACTTTTAGCTTTTGCATAATAATATTCGCTTTTCAAACGTAACTCATCTTGCTTTAATGCCTCTCGTTTCTCTTGTTTCTTTATTTTAACAAAATATTTCCACAACAAATTATTTAGAGCCAGTACAAGTACTAATGACAAAAAACTTATAACCATTATACTGTTATAATTTTCGCCAAGGACTTCATTCTGTCTTACCATAGTATATTCTAAGCCCATAAAAACCATGAGATATGAAAAATTTGATATGCAGATCAACCATCCGTCTTTCCATTCTGTAAAATTTCTTTCAAATATCGCTTTGAAGGAAATAATAAAAAATAAAATAAAGATTTTTGATACAACCAGCATAAATATACTAAAAGTATTATGTTGCTGTGTTGACACTATGCCGTCAACTCCAATAAATTGAAAAATAAACATTGAAATTATCTCGCCAAACAACATACTCATTATATAAATAATAACATATGCAAATCCTGTCAGAATTTTATACCGATATATTATTACGGAAATAATTGTAATCAAAATCACTTGGCCCAGTATTTTTAGAACCATATTTAACTGGTAATAACTGCTAATGATGACAAAGAAGTATAACACTGCTATAGACAATATTTGTAAAATCCTTTTTTTATAGTCTCTTACCTTAATATCATGTCCTGTGCCCTTCAACAAATACGTAAGGAACAACATTTCAACAAATGTAAAAATCATATCTCTATATTTGTATATAGACTCAAGTATCATAAACCGGTCCCCCAAAATACAGCTACACTATCTACAAATGTTTTTCGTTTTGCTTTGCTCACCGGCAGCATCTCATGACTGATCAATCCGACCTCTGTCTTATTTACATAATCTACAAACCTGACATTTACCAGAAAACTATTATGACATTTGTAAAAACCCATAGGTTCCAGTTCTCTTTGCATTTCTTTCATACTTTTAGCAATTTTAATATTTTTCTGTGTAGTATGAACCAATATGTTTCTTCCGCTAGTTTCTATATACTTCAATGATTTAATAAATATCTTGTATTTCCCGTCGCTATTTTGTAACACTATATATGGTTCTTCTACCTGCATGTGCTTGATATACCATTTATCCAGTTCCTTTTTCAAACGGTTATACTGAATTGGTTTCTGAATAAATGCTTCCGCAGCAACACCATAGCCATCAGCAGCCCTTTGCATATATGAGGTCAGGAACATAATGGAAACCTTATCATCTCTTCTTCGTATTTCTTCAGCTGCTTCAATACCATCTACATGGGGCATTTTGATATCCAGAAAAATCAAATCGTAATTATCCCTTGTCTGATCAAGAAAATGCAATGCCTTTGTAAACTTAACAATTTTTATTTCCTTATTCTGCTCCCTTGAATATCTTTCCAATTCTTTTGCCAGGGATTCCACATAAACTTCTTCATCATCACATATAGCCACTACGATCAATCTCCCAACACCTCCGCATCCTTAATTCTGCCAGCCTTAACCAATCTTTTAATATTCACTGCAAATAATAATAACACAATATTCAAAGATGCAACAGACCCAGAAATAAGCAACTCATAGTTAAATCCCAGACCTATTTTTTATTTGTTTCTCCTTTCATTTATTACAGCCATTAAGTTTTTAACAGTCACTTTATAGACTACATACATTAACCCAAAAACACACAAAATTGTCAGTATCATGAAAAAAAACGTTGATATTTCTGTTTAAGATATATATAAATCATTTCCCACAAAAAAACTTCCTTTTAGCAACACACTTGTTACACAACCAATTCCTGTGGTTACTACGAAAAGACTCTTCAACTGTCCTCTGACACAAGACTCCACATATTCTTCTGAAGCGCCTAATTTATACAGATCCAAATAAATATGGCGGTTATTGATACCCAATGTCATAGCTCTTGTATACAATATCACCATAACCGCTATCAAACAGATAATTGCAATATAGGAAAAAAGGAACAAGAGAACAGCCGCATACTGAAATAAGGCACTTGAATAGATTTCAGTTATAAGAGGATAATACTTCCAGTCATTCATAAGATCCGCGTTATCCACACTCATTTCCAGCTTCTCTGAATTGAAATATTCTTCACCCTTTTGTCTGGCCTTTTCTTCCTGATACCGGTCATATTCGCTATTTACTGCCGCATCCTCAGAAGTTCTCGAAAGTATGGTCCGATAAATCTCCAGTGAAAAATCATGTTGTTTTCCTTCATCATCCATATTGAATATGATACTGCTTATCATATTTTCCGGACTAAGATCTACAGCAACGCTCTGATAATCCGCCTCGCTTAGAATGTATTTTGCATCCCCCAAACCAGCCCCTAACAAATCATCATTCTCTACTTCGCCTTTAAAAGCAACTTCTTTTCGATTTCCATGTGCATCATAAACATATCTCAAATCATCCGAGTTTTGAAAATAACTCTCACCACTGTCTGACATTACAATTGTATAATACCATCCTGGTTCTAATGACAGCCGGCTTCCAAATACCTCGTTATACTGATTCACATTTATAAAATCACAATATTTATCTTTTTCGACTAATTCGCTTACCAGTTCCTTTTTTTCGTTCAAATCTCTTTCAATCATCCCAGTCAGAAGATTAGCAAAATGACTTTCTCTGTAATCAGTAATACCTACGTCATATTTATATGCTAATGCCTCTATTTCCTCTTTATCAAATATATCATCTTCAGTTCTGAAAGGAATTGAAAAATCAGCCGATTTATTTTCTGCGCTTAATCCTGCTGTTACCAAATCCAATGGATAGTAAACCGCAAAAAGGCCTCCAAAGAGTAAAAGTGCAATTACACACATACTTTTTACGTTCTGCCTTCCCTGAAACCGCATCATACTATATGCAATAATATTCTTATAATAATTTTCCAGATTACGCCCTTTTTCGTGAAATGAAATACAATAAACCAAAACTTTATAAATTCCAGCTATAGCCAGTAAATATGTGGCTTTCCAAACACCCGGAAGCCCTTTATGGAACAGAAAACTGGATATGAGCGGAACTGCATAACCCAGGAATATTCCCGTTACTATAAAAATTATTCCAACTATCAGAGTTCTCTTTGCAATCGTACAGCTTATTGTTTCATTTTTATTTTCTGCATATAATAAGTCCAAGACAAATAATTTCTTTACATATCTCTTGATTATCATATTGACAAATATGATAACAAAAACACAGAAAACAGAGCCAACTGCAACCCCTGTCACTGAAAATTGATATCTTTCAAACTCTTCTCTTCCAAATATTGTTCTAAAGAGATTCCAAATTATAAAAGTTAATGCGTTACCAAGCACTAGACCTATAAGAGAGCATTTCAATAGGATCGGCATGATATCTTTTACCAAATATTTTTTCAATTTACCTCGCCCAGTTCCAAGAGCAAGAAAAATCCCTAACTCTTTGCTTTTACTTTTAATAAATAAATTTTCAGCATACCATATAAGAAGAAAACAGCCTATAAGATCTATGATAAAAAGAATTCCTGCCTGCATTTGTGAATCTCCACCGGATGGTAATGCAGCTTTTATCATATTGCTTAGAATCAGTGATGCAAAAGATGATACTAGTGTAATCGATACAATTAAGCAGAAAGTGAACTGTCTATATTTATTTTTGTTATATTTCCTCAATTTAACTAAGATTCTTTTCATATGCATTCACCGCCATCAAACTTTTTCAAAACATCCAGTAATGTATCATGAAAATCTCTCCTGTCCTTATGGTTGGTAAGGTGTTTTACAATTTTTCCATCTTTTAAAATAATTACCCGGTCACAGTAGCTAGCTGAAAATGTATCATGTGTGACCATGAATATGGTCGCGCCCAGATTGGTTTTCGCCTGCGTAAACGCCTGAATTACGGCTTTGCTGGAATTGCTGTCTAAATTGCCGGTTGGTTCATCTGCCAACACCAATAACGGATCATTCATTAAAGCCCTTGCTACAGCTGTTCTTTGTTTCTGGCCCCCGGAAATTTCTGCCGGATACTTATCAGAAATTTCTTTTATATTAAAAAATTCTAATAATTGTCTTGCCTTATTTTCCATCTTATCAAGAGATGTCTTAGCAATAAGATTAGGGATACATATGTTCTCAAACACAGTCAATCCATCCAAAAGCATAAAGTCTTGAAACACAAATCCCAGTTTCTTATTACATAATTCTGCAATTTCTTTCTCTGTCATTCTTGTGATGTCTTTATTATCCAAAATTATTTCTCCTGAATCACAGGGAAGAAAAGATGAAATACAATTTAATAATGTTGTCTTTCCACTTCCTGAGGGTCCCATTACCGCAACAAATTCTCCCTTTGATATTGAAAAATTTATATCCTTCAGTATCTCATATATCTTTGCCCCTACTTTATATGATTTGCTAACCGATTTGACTTCCAACATTATTATCCCTTCCCTTCTTATGCAATAAGCAGATTACAAGCACAATATAAACAATTTTTTTTATTTTGAAAATAAATATTGTATAATTGGGTATGATTCGATACATTATTGGACTTTTACCGTCAGCCGGCTCCTGCAGTATCACTTTTTCTTAAACAGCCCGACTGTACTGCTTCTGGGTCTTTAGAGAACATAAAAGCACCTGACTTTTGCCAGATGCCCGTTATGTCTCTATTTAGTTTCCTCTACTTTTTTTCATTTTTTTGTATTTCCTCTTCTACAGGAGCAATTTTCTCTTCTTCCTGTCATAATAGTAAGCGTGATTTGACAGTACTTCTTCTGCGTCTACCTGCGTCGTATTGATCTCCGTCACAAGACGTTTTAGTTCCTCCCGCCTTGGCGCAGCGCTTTCCGGTACGACGATGACTTCATGCACACTGCTCGGAAGTACGTAATAATTCTCTCTTAAGTATTCTCCGATACCCTCAAGCTGCCCTTCATACAGAAGAGCCGCCGCACCGTAGCTTCTAAGCCGGTTGCTCAGCACAAATACGACGTCCTCCTTGTCTTCTTCGCCCATATCCAGCACTTCCTCCAGAACTGCCTTCATCGTCTTAAATTCATAGGGCAGGAGCCTCCTGGTATTCTTACACGCCTTGCGGTAGATCTCCTTCTCCGTCACATTCCACATGGCAAGGTGCTCGTCTTTGATCATCATAGACGCCATTCCATAGGAATTCACCTCCAACAATACATAGAACACGATCGCCATGTCCAGATACTCTTCAAAGGGAACCTCCTTGAGCAGGTCTTTATTCGCCTCTCGGTTCACCAGATGATAGACGATCTTTCGATTCACTCTGTCATAGTTCTTGATCGATTCACTCTCGAAAGACCGTTGAAACCGCAGCTCCCCATAGAGCCTTAGGATGTCTCTTGCTATACTTTCTATACTGCTTCCTGTCTGGAATTGCTGATAATACTCTTCCAGATAGATCGTCGGGAATATATTAAGCCCTGTCTCGGCAATCGTCAGGCCGTGCCTTGGCGTGCCATTATTCTTGACCGCCGAATGAATATACACCGTTACATCTTCCTTCACCCCTTCCTTTACTTTTAACTCCACTTCATGGATAAACTGATAATATGTCATTCCTCTCCTTTCTTTATTAACAGCATATCTACTTTTTGTGAAAACCGGCAGGAACTCTGCCATGGATAAATATAGAAAATAATTGAAAATTGAAATATTATGGTAAATATAATTATAAAAAAGTCCTGCAGTAAATGCAAGACTTTTCACTAGACATATTTCGACATTCCAGACACTCTGCAGCACGTATCTGCAAAGCCCTTTTCAAACACACTCTGCCAAAAGATCCATTATGCTCTGGACAAATACTGACCCGTACGGGTATCGATCTTGATCTTCTCTCCCTGCTCTACAAACAGCGGGACCATAACCTGCGCGCCCGTCTCAACAATCGCCGGCTTTGTTGCGCCCGTAGCAGTATTCCCTTTCACTCCCGGCTCAGACTCCGTGATCTGAAGCTCAACCGTAAATGGAGGCTCAATGGAAAATACCTTGCCCTGATAGGACTTCATCGTAACCATCTCATTCTCTTTCACAAACTTAAGAGAATCTCCCACATCATCCTTTCCAACCGGTGTCTGCTCAAAAGATTCCATATCCATAAAGTAGAACAGATCTCCGTCATTGTACAGATACTGCACATCCTTTCTCTCGATGAATGCTTTCTTCAAGACATCCTTAGATGGATTGAACGTTCTCTCGATCACACCGCCGTTGATCACGTCTTTTAATTTCGTACGTACAAATGCGGAACCTTTTCCTGGTTTTACATGTAAGAACTCTAAACATTCAAATACCTTTCCATCAATCTCGTACGTGGTACCCTTCTCAATATAAGCGTCAGCCATTCTATAAATCCTCCTTAGCCGCGCCGGACAGCGCGTTCATTCATTCTTTTATCTTTTCTAATTCTATAATAGATTCCGTCACATTTCAACCTTTTTTTTATCGTAGGCTCTTCTTATAGAAATATAATACGATTTTCTCCAGATATCGCTTCAACACGATCTGTATCTCTTCTTTCGGGTGGATCGGCTTCACCAGGATATTACGGATCCCGGACCGCTTCGCTCCCCACACGTCAGTAAAAAGCTGATCCCCTACAAACACCGTATTGCTCTGGTCCGTTCCCATGATCCCCATCGCTTTAAAATAATTCTTCACCGACGGCTTATGTGCATTATACACATAATTCACATGGATCTTCTCATTAAACATCTTCACGCGAGGCTCCTGGTTATTCGAGATCAGGCAGCATTCAAAACCAATCTTCTTAAGCCTCTCAAACAAGGCGGCCGCCCTCTGATCTGCCGGAGCGCCATGGGGAACCAGCGTATTATCTATATCAAAGATCAGCCCGCGGACTCCCTCTTCATATAATTTTTCAAAATCAATGACATATGTGGACGCCACATATCTGTCAGGAAAAAACATTTCAAACATAATTACTCTTCCATCTCCACCAGACGCCAGACCAGTTCCTCACAGATCTGGAGCACCGTCTTATCATCCGTATTGATCACGATGTCCGCCGCCGCTTCATATTTCTCACGGCGCTGTTCCATCAGTTCCGAGATTCCTTTTACATCCTTTCTTCCATTGAGCACCGGCCTGTCCTCACAGTCCCGCACCCGTTCATAGACAGTCTCCGGACTCGCGGTCAGAAGTACGACTCTTCCGTTCTTCTTCATCTCCGCCACATTACGCTCCCGAAGCGCGGCGCCGCCTCCGCAGGAGATCACTGTATTCTTATGAGACTGCATCTCGACCAGAAGCCCTGTCTCCAGATCGCGGAAATATTCCTCTCCATAAGTGGCGAAGATATCCGGAATGCTCATCTTCTCCCGTTCGGCGATCACCTGATCCATCTCAACGATCCTCATAGCAAACATGGTACTCAGATATTCGGAAACCGTAGATTTACCCGCGCCCATAAAACCGATCAATACGATATTGTAGTCAAATAATTTTCTCGCCTGGATCTTCTTACTGTTCTTAAGGATACGGCAAAAAACATCGTTGATCTCCTTTTTATATTTGTTGCCCGCAAGCTTTGCCTCCAGTCTCTCTTTCTGCTTCGCCTCCTGCTGCGGCTGTAAAATAGGTATCCCGTACTCTTCTTTATATGCCATGATCTTCTCTATGATAGAATTACGTTCTACCAACGCGTCGATGATCTTGTCGTCACACAGACTCAACTGCTCTCTGTACATCTCCAGCTTATTCATCTTTTTCACTCCTAGTATACAATCCGGATTATATCAGGTCAAACGTATTATAGCAGTAAAATCCTCGCTTCGCAAGATATTCCTAAAAATCCTTGAGCGTCCGTCCGATATCCTTTTTGAATTTTTCCCATGCCTCTTCATTCTCTACAAAATATTTCGGACATATTTTCTCTGTCACATCATAATGCCGGATCACGGCATTCTCGTCCAGCTCGAATTTCATACACAGCCACGCGCACAACTGCACCATAGACTTATAAGTCTCCTCATTGAACTTCCCCGTCTCGTCCGGATGGCAGCACTCGATGGATACGGTATCTATATTACGGCTGTTCGATGCGTAAGCCACCTCCCACGTCGGGACGCACTGAACGATCTCGCCTTCAAGCCCTATGATGAAATTACTGCTGACCTGTGTATCGTGCCCGTCTTTCAAATTTTCAAAATAATTCCTGTTATCCATCGCCGTCGCTCCGGGATTTGCCGTATAATGCACCACAATTCCCGTGATCTTCTCCGTCGGCGTTCCCGGTCTTGAATAGGGATTCACGGTCAAAAGCTCCACGTCGATCTCTGGTTCGACAGCCTCGATCTTCTCTTCGGTCAGTTCTAAATACATATCCGTAAACCACGACGGTTTAAAGATCTTGACCGATCCAAGGATAACCAGCAGAATAGCCAATACCGCAATGCCGATACGCATATTGCGCCGCAGCTTCTTATTCTGTACTTTATTTGCCTTTTCCGGTTTCTTTGTCTTCTTTCCCTTCTGTACCTTACTTGTATTCTTTACTTTTTTTATCTTTTTTGTCTTCTCTGCCTGCATATATTTCTCCGTCACGTATTATTTCTATTATCATACCATATTTTATTTTAATTTTCGTTAAAAGTTCCTTAGAAAATTATGAAAACTATCGGCGTCCGATCATGATTGCTTCCGACCGCCAAAAATGTTAAAATACAGAAAAAGATAAGGATGTGGGAATCATGGATGAAAGAAAAGAAAAGAAGAAGCACATAATTTTTCTCATTACTGCAGGCGCGCTGCTTCTTGCCGCCGCTTACCTTATTCTATGCGCGTCGGTGAAGACGGACCGCATACTGCCCAATACGACGGTCAACAAGGTCTCCCTTGGAGGCATGACGCTTCCTGACGCCGCCGCCGCATTAGAAGCGGATACCGACGCACGCCGCAAGAATGCCGTCCTCACCGTCACCGCCGACGGAACTTCCTATCCTCTTGATATCGGCAGCCTTCTGGAGCTTGACTATAAGGCTCTTGCCGCGCAGTCCCTCTCCGACAGCCAGAAAGGATTCCTTCTGAGGGGATTTTGCTGGTTAAGGAACGCTATCCTGGGATCGCAGACTATGGCGCTTCCCTCCATAAAGGATCTGGACGCCCTCCATAAAAGGATCGCAGACGCTGGTCTCTTAGAGATCAGCAGTACGGTTCCGACTTCCTATCAGGAAGAAGACGGACAACTGGTCTTTACCATCGGAACTGCGGGAACCGTCACGGATGAAGCCGCCCTTACCAGACAGATTCTTGACGCCCTCGAAGCCGGAGATTATGGCAGCAAGATCACCTGCCCGACGGCTGCCGGAATCCTGGAACCAACGGATATCGAACAGATCTACCAGGAGATACACTCCGAACCCGTGAATGCCTCCCTGGATCCAAACAACGGCTACCAGATCACAGAATCTGCCAGAGGTGTGGACTTTGACCGGGAAGCGGCGCAAAAAGCCCTGAACGAAGCCTCGGAGGGCAGTACTGTGTCCATAGCCCTTGCCTATACGGAGCCCGAGATCACTACGCAGGACCTGAAAGACAATCTGTTCAAAGACCGGCTTGCCACACACACGACCGGAGCAGGCGGATCGGCAAACCGCATCATAAATATACAGCTTGCCGCCGCCAAATGCAACGGCGTCATCCTGCTTCCCGGTGAAGAATTCTCCTTCAATCAGACGGTGGGGGAGCAGACGGCAGAGACCGGATTCCAAAAGGCAAACGCCACCCAGGGTGAAAAGGTGATCCAGGCATATGGAGGCGGTATCTGCCAGGTATCCACCACTCTTTTCATACCTGCCCTCTATGCCGGCCTTGATATCCCCGAACGCTGGTGCCATACCTATGTCTCCAGCTACGCCGATCCAGGCATGGACGCCGCCGTAGCATGGGGCGATCTGGACTTCCGTATTGTAAATGATAAGAAATACCCCGTCAAGCTAGAGGTTTCCTACGAGAACGGCAGCCTCACCGCAACGATCTGGGGTACGAAGACAGAAGACACACCCATAGAAATTGAGACAAAGGTGCTGGATTCCTCCGATCGTTCCCTGGAAGTACAGACCATACGGAAGATGTACTCTTCCGGCAGCGAGAATGCCGTCATCACACGTTTTAACAGTTCTTACATCAATCCCTCTGTAAGACAAGACTAAAGTGATATGCAGTGGTAGTATCGTATACAGTGCCTGCCTTTACCACAGGACCTTCAAAATTCTCTTTGTGCACCGCATCCGGGAAATACTGAGATTCGAAGCAGACGCCGCCGCGTTTCTGATAGACTGCCCCGTCTTTTCCATCCGCATGCGTGATGAAGTTGCCGGTATAGAACTGCATCCCCGGAAGATCCGTGTATACCTTCATTCCGATCCCGGTTTTCTCCGAATACATCGATGCGGCATGACGGTATCCGGCTCCGTTGATAACCCAGTTATGGTCATATCCTCTGCCGAATTCCAATGCTTCATAATCTGCTTCTATCTCCGCACCTATCGCTTTCCCTTTCCGGAAATCCATCGGGGTACCGTCTACCGGGACGATCTCGCCCGTCGGGATAGACTGTGCGTCAGCTCTGGTATATGCATCCGCACAGATCACAACCTCCTGATCCATAGCCGTCCCGGACGCATGCCCCGAGAGATTAAAGTAACTGTGATTCGTAAGATTCAAAAGTGTGTCCTCTTGCGGAACCGCATGATAATGTATCCGTATCTCATTCTCTTCTGTCAGCGTATATGTCACCCTGATATCCACCGTTCCCGGGAATCCCTGATCGCCGTCGCGGCTGTGGAGCAGCAGCGTGATATGGCTGTCGTCTGCCTCTTCCACCTGCCACATCCTCTTATTGTAGAAATCCGTTCCTCCATGAAGCGTATTCTGAGCATCATTCTTTGTCAAAGTATAATTCCTTCCGTTCAGCTCAAACTGTCCGCCTCCGATACGATTTGCCACCCTTCCTACAGTCGCCCCAAGATACAGCCCATCCGATTCATACCCGCTTACTTCATCATACCCAAGCACGACATCCAGAAGATCCCCTTCTTTGTCCGGAACCAGAACCTTTACCAGAACCGCGCCGTAATCCGAGACTGCGATCTCCATGCCCTTCTGATTCTTCATCGTATATAATGACGCCTTTTCGCCCTTTGTCGTTATTCCAAAATCACTTCTCATATTCTGCCTCTTTTCTTTCTTATTCCAATCCTTTGCCCCGCTTCTTTCCCTCGCGGCAGTCGCCAAATGTGCATGCGAGCATGCCCGCTTGGCTCGTTGCTCGCGGGAGTCAAAGAAAAGACTGTTGAAAACAGCAGACCCACACTATATGGCGCGACAACAATGTTCTTCACATCCATATATTGCAGAACCTCCGAATTTTACAACAGTCTCTACTCATTTCCATGCCTGTTAACTTTACAGTCTGTTCATCTTGCTGCCTGTTATCATCCGAAGACGATATCCGTTTCCTACTCGTCTACGCTATAGTTTGGTGCCTCTTTCGTAATATGTATATCATGAGGATGACTTTCTTTTAATGACGCTGCGGATATCTTTACAAACTTTCCGTTCTTCTTCAATTCTTCGATCGTAGGCGTCCCGCAATATCCCATACCGGAACGAAGACCGCCCATCAGCTGGAATACGGTATCTTCTACCGTACCCTTATATGCGACACGTCCTTCTACGCCTTCCGGTACAAGCTTCTTCGCATCAGACTGGAAGTATCTGTCTTTGCTTCCGTTCTCCATCGCCGCGATGGATCCCATGCCTCTGTATACCTTATATTTTCTGCCCTGGAATAACTCAAATGTTCCCGGGCTCTCATCACATCCTGCGAAGATACTTCCCATCATGCAGACATTCGCTCCCGCTGCGATCGCTTTCGCCATATCTCCGGAATACTTGATCCCGCCGTCCGCGATCACCGGGATCCCATACTTATCCGCCGCTTCATAGCAATCCATGACCGCTGTGATCTGCGGTACACCGATACCTGCCACGATCCTCGTGGTACAGATGGAGCCCGGTCCGATCCCCACCTTGACGGCATCTACACCTGCCTTGATCAGAGCTTCCGTCGCTTCCGCCGTCGCCACGTTGCCGGCGATCACCTGAAGATCCGGGAACTTTGACTTCACCATATCCACGGTCCTCAGGACATTTGCCGAATGGCCGTGTGCGGAATCCATGACCACGACATCTACCTTTGCATTCACTAATTCCTGCGCCCGCTCCAGACAGTTCGCCGTGATACCGATCGCCGCCCCGCAGAGCAGACGCCCCTGGGAATCCTTAGCAGACAGCGGATATTTGATCTGCTTCTCTATATCCTTGATCGTGATCAGGCCCTTCAGGTTCAACTCATCGTCTACGATCGGAAGCTTCTCCTTCCTCGCCTTTGCAAGGATCGTCTTCGCTTCTTCTAAGGTGATCCCTTCCTTTGCCGTGATCAACCCCTCCGAAGTCATAGACTCCTTGATCTTCTTTGTAAAATCCTCTTCAAACTTCAGATCACGGTTCGTAATAATGCCCACAAGCTTTCCGTTCTCAGTGATCGGAACACCGGAGATCCTAAACTTCCCCATCAGATTATTGGCATCCTCCAGTGTATTCTCAGGCGACAGATAGAACGGATCTGTGATAACGCCGTTCTCCGAACGCTTTACCTTGTCTACCTCTTCCGCCTGTTCCCCGATCGACATATTCTTATGAATAATACCTATACCTCCCTGACGTGCCATCGCGATCGCCATGCGATGTTCCGTAACGGTATCCATACCCGCGCTCATCATCGGTATATTCAGCCTGATGCTCTTTGTCAGATACGTCGATAAGTCTACCTGGTTTGGAACTACTTCTGAATAAGCCGGCACCAAAAGGACATCATCAAATGTAATTCCTTCTCCAATAATCTTTCCCATGATCGTCATCCTCTCTTTCTCTCTTGAATTTGTATTAAATGATATGATAACCAATTATACTACTGCTTGTCAACAGATTTCTGATTTTATTTTCTTACCGGAGCACCTTTCTTGGCGCCATCATATAAAATCCTTCTATGATCGTACCATTTGGCTCAATGATCACTTTTTTCAATTCCCCGCTTCCTGATACTACCAGCACATACCGCTTCGCCTGCTTATTTCCCGAACTATAATCATAAGTCCTTGCATTCTGGTACTGACGCAGCTCCACCGCATCGAAAGGCGCCATAAGCTCCAGATCTCCTACATTAACAGAGAATACTTTCTTTCTCTTTGCTTTATTCATGATCTTGTCAATATCCAGATCTCCGTTCAAAAACAGATATTCGTACTCCACATTAAGCCTGCGGAACATGAACACATCCAATACGATCATGGCGATGGGCAGGATCAGCCCGATCGGGAACATCAATACGATCAAAAAGGAAACGATCGTAACTGCGACCAACACCGCCTTCGTTAACATATCTTTCATATCTGTCTGTTTTTTTACCATCTGTTCCGTATAGAAATCATTCATCCTTTCTATTCCTCCGTATTCTTTACTATTTACTCCCGGCGCCCCATTTGCAGGAAACTGCCGGACTATAGTGTATTGTAACACATTTTGATACAAAAAGAAAACTCCTCATTCAAGGAGTTTTCTAAAAATTTTCTTTCTCTATATTACATCATGCCCATTCCGGCGCCTGCTCCTGCCGGCATAGCCGGTGCGTCCTCTTTGATGTTCGCCACAACAGACTCTGTCGTCAATAAGGTAGACGCAACGCTTGTAGCATTCTGCAGCGCGCTTCTTGTAACCTTCGCCGGATCGAGGATTCCTCCCTCTACCATGTCTACATACTGTTCTGTCAGCGCATCGAATCCCACGCCAGGTGCAGATTCTTTTACTTTATTAATGATCACGGAGCCTTCCAGACCTGCATTTGCCGCAATGTGATACAGAGGAGATTCCAGAGCCTTCAGTACTACATTAGCGCCTGTCTTCTCGTCTCCGTCCATACCTTCCGCCAACGCCGTAACTTCTTTGGCTGCATGGATATATGCGGAACCGCCTCCGGCGATGATCCCTTCCTCTACCGCAGCTCTTGTTGCCGCAAGCGCATCTTCCATACGAAGTTTTGCTTCTTTCATCTCAGTCTCTGTCGCAGCGCCAACACGGATCACCGCAACACCGCCTGCAAGCTTCGCAAGTCTCTCCTGAAGCTTCTCTCTGTCGAAATCAGATGTCGTCTCTTCAATCTGCATCTTGATCTGGGATACACGGTCAGCGATCGCTTTCTTATCGCCCAGGCCGTCAACAATAACGGTATTCTCTTTCTGGATCTTGACAGACTTCGCACGTCCAAGCTGATCCATCGTTGTCTCTTTCAGATCCATGCCGAGTTCATCAGATACCACCTGGCCGCCTGTCAGGATCGCGATATCCTTAAGCATCTCTTTTCTTCTGTCGCCGTAACCCGGAGCTTTAACAGCCGCTACGTTAAAGGTTCCGCGGAGTTTATTCACGATCAATGTCGTGAGCGCCTCGCCCTCAACATCCTCGGCAATGATCAGTAATCTTGCGCCGGACTGTACGATCTGCTCTAACAGAGGAAGAATATCCTGGATATTGGAGATCTTCTTATCCGTGATCAGGATATAAGGATCTTCCAAAACTGCTTCCATCTTATCCATATCCGTAGCCATATACGCAGACACATATCCGCGGTCAAACTGCATACCTTCAACCAGATCCAGTTCTGTCTTCATGGTCTTGGACTCTTCGATCGTGATAACGCCGTCGTTAGAAACCTTCTCCATAGCGTCTGCTACCATCTCGCCTACTTCGTCGTCGCCGGCTGAGATTGCAGCCACTCTTGCGATCTGAGCTTTGTCTTTTAATTTGCTTGACATCTTTGCGATCGCTTCTACTGCAGCGTCTGTCGCTTTCTTCATACCCTTGCGCAGGATGATCGGATTCGCGCCTGCCGCCAGGTTCTTCATTCCTTCATGCACCATTGCCTGTGCAAGTACGGTTGCCGTCGTTGTTCCGTCACCGGCTACGTCGTTTGTCTTAGAAGCAACTTCCTTGATCAGCTGTGCGCCCATATTCTCAAACGCATCTTCCAGTTCGATCTCCTTTGCGATCGTTACACCGTCGTTCGTGATCAATGGTGCGCCGAATGATTTATCCAGGACAACATTGCGTCCCTTTGGTCCAAGTGTTACTCTGACAGTATCTGCTAGCTGATTTACTCCTGATTCTAATGCGCTTCTTGCTTCTGCGCCGTATTTGATTTCCTTTGCCATAATGATCATGCCTCCTGTTATCTGTTATTCTTTATTATCCTACTATCTGTATCCTCGATCATCCGTCTATTCGCATATTGCAAGGATATCATCCTGCTTTACGATGATAAACTCTTCATCCTCGATCTCTACGGTCGTTCCCGCATACTTGGAATAGATCACCTTCTGCCCAACCGCAACATTCATCTTTACTTCTTTTCCGTCTACGGTTCCGCCCGGCCCTACGGCAATAACCTCTGCCTGCTGCGGCTTCTCCTTAGACTGTCCTGGAATCACGATTCCGGATTTTGTGGTTTCTTCTGCAACTAACTGCTTTAATACAACTCTGTCTCCTAATGGTACTAATTTCATATTTATGCCTCCTTCAATTTATATCTATGTTGTTAGCACTCATAAAAAGAGAGTGCTAAGAAACTCTAGATATAAAATAGCACTCTCTGATGACTTTGTCAACACACTTTATATTTAGTTTACAAGATTTTTATAAAATCCATTCTTGATCCGGAACTTCAATATCCTTCCGGACTTGTTCCAATATCGGTCTGTTATGACTCCCATGCAAGTCTCTTCTCCGTCCGGCGCTTTGATCCTGCACTCATAATTGCCATCCTGTGAAAATTCCGTAAGCTCCGTATCCTCTGCGATCAAGTATATGCACTCTTCTTCCGGTTTATACGAGATCACACTGCAATGATGGACTTTTTCGTCAAAACGGCCCTCCTTGAGTACCATGCGGTACATCCGGATCTTTGCTGAACACGCCTCATACATTTGTCCTGCTTTTCTCCCTTCCTGCCTGCTCTTTCCATCCTGCCCCTTTGCCTGAAAAGGGTATCGGTCTCCCAATACCCTTTTCATCGCAGATCATGATCATTTCATACGTTCCGCCTTGATATGTTCTAATTCTGTGAACACATAATCATTTACTACTTTGATATAAGTTCCCTTCATTCCGGAAGAACGCGACTCGATCACTCCCGCACTTTCAAACTTCCGGAGGGCATTGACGATCACCGACCTGGTTATCCCAACCCTGTCCGCGATCTTACTGGCAACCAGAATCCCTTCTGTTCCATCCAGCTCCTCAAAGATATGGATGATCGCTTCTAACTCAGAATAAGAAAGTGTACCGATCGCAGACTGGACAATATGCTCTTTCCTGGTCTCCTCCGCACTCTCTTCATTCACGGACCGGAGCATCTCCAGTCCCACTACCGTCGTACCATATTCACTCAGTATGATATCATCGATCTCGTATGTCTGCCCCTTCTTATAGATAAACAATGTACCTAAGCGTTCACCTGCGATATCGATCGGCGTAATGATCGCCTGATAGCCCAATACCGCTTCTTCCGAGAATCCCAATGTCTGCAGATTCACATTTTCCTTCGTTGACAGTATGCTCAGAAGGCGTTCGTTCAGCATCACATCTATGTGCCTGCCTACCTCCTGCTCGATCAATTCTCTGATACATGGCACTTCTTTACACTCGCTCTGACCCAGTATCTTTCCCTTTTTACTAACTACTAACACATTGGAATCCAAGATTTCAGTAAGTACATCACAGATATCATTAAATACTACCTTACTTGAATTATTGTTGTGCAGTAATTTATTGATTTTTCTGGTCTTATCTAATAATTGTACACTCATTGACATACCTCCATCCTTTGAAAATTATATTATCATACAATTCCCTTTTTTACAATGAATTCCCATATTATTTTTTTCTCCCTTTACTGTTTTCTTTATTTTCTACATAACCGCACTGCCCGTCGCCGCAGAGAAGCTTATTTCCCTTCTCGACCATGTAACTTCCGCACCTTGGGCACTTTTCAACAGACGGCTTCTGCCATGACATAAATTCACATTCCGGATTATCTTCACACCCGTAATATCTCCTGCCTTTTTTCGTCTTACGTGTCACAATGTCTTTGCCGCACACCGGACACGGAACGCCGATCTTCTCCAGATAAGGCTTCGTATTCCTACATTCCGGGAATCCCGGGCAGGCGAGGAACTTCCCATGCGGTCCGTACTTGATGACCATATTGCGGCCGCACTGATCGCAGATCACATCCGTCACTTCATCCTCGATCTTCACCTGCTCCTGTTCTTTCTCCGCCTTCTCAACCGCTTCTTCCAGATCCGGATAGAAATTCTCGATGATCGTCTTCCACTTTACCTTCCCTTCTGCCACGCCGTCTAAGAGGCTCTCCATATTGGCTGTAAAATTCACATCCACGATACTTGGGAATGATTCCGTCATGATATGGTCGACCACCTCTCCGATCTCTGTCAGATACAGGTTCTTATTCTCTTTTGCCACATACCGTCTGGCAATAATGGTTGAAATCGTCGGCGCATACGTACTTGGACGCCCAATCCCTAATTCCTCCAGGATCTTTACAAGGGATGCTTCCGTATAATGGGCGGGCGGCTGTGTAAAATGCTGTTTCGTTTCGAAATCTAACTTCGTCAGCTTCGTATCCTGATCCAGCCCTTTCACCAGTACGTTGCCCTTCTCCTTCTCTTCTTCCGCCTCCGTATAAACTGTCCGGAAACCTTCGAATATGATCTTCGACGCCGCAACGGTAAATCGATACTGTCCTGCCGCGATCCGGATAGACGTCGTCTCATACCGCGCCGGCTGCATCCTGCTCGCAACGAAACGCTTCCACACCAGCTGATACAGACGGAACTGATCCCTGCTCAGAGATTCTTTGACTGCCGCCGGAGTACGGCTGACATCCGTCGGGCGGATCGCCTCATGGGCGTCCTGGATGTTCTTATTCCCGCCGCCGCTTTTTGCCTCGCTTACCGCCACATATTCTTTTCCGAAATTCGCACCGATATACTCCCGCACATTCTGATCCGCTTCTTCGGATACTCTGGTGGAGTCCGTACGCAGATACGTGATCAGTCCCACCGTTCCGTTTCCCTTGATATCAATTCCCTCATACAACTGCTGTGCGATACGCATCGTCTTCGCCGTGGCAAAATTCAGCGCTTTGGACGCTTCCTGCTGCAGCGTACTGGTAGTAAAAGGGATCGGCGCTTTCTTCATACGCTCGCCTTTGCGGATATCATCTATCGTATATTCTTCTGATTCTATCTCGCTTAAGATCGCATCCAGTTCTTCCTTGGAACGAATCGTCATCTTCTTATCTGTTCCATAGAACTTAGCCGTCAGAGGTTTCTTCTCCCCTTCTACCTTCAGATCCACATCCAGAGTCCAGTATTCCTCCGGAATGAACGCATTGATCTCTTCTTCCCGGTCTGCAATGATCCGAAGCGCCACAGACTGTACGCGTCCCGCGCTTAATCCTCTCTTTACCTTTGTCCACAGGAGCGGGCTGATCCTGTAACCCACAACTCTGTCCAGAACCCTCCTTGCCTGCTGAGCATCTACCAGATCCATATCGATCTCTCTCGCATTCTTAAGCGATGCTTTTACCGCATTCTTCGTAATCTCATTGAAACTGATCCGGTATGTTTTCTTATTCTCCAGCTTCAGCGCCTTGCTCAGATGCCATGATATCGCCTCTCCTTCACGGTCAGGGTCAGTTGCAAGGTATACTTTATCTGCTTTTTTCACTTCCTTACGGAGCCCTGCAAGAATATCTCCTTTCCCGCGGATCGTGATATATTTGGGCTCATAATCATGCTCCACATCAACTCCCAGCTGACTTTTAGGCAGATCCCTTACATGGCCGTTCGATGCGGTCACCACATAATTACTTCCTAAAAACTTTTTTATTGTCTTCACCTTGGCAGGTGATTCCACGATTACAAGATAGCGCGCCATATCTTTGCTTCCTCCAATATAACTAGCATTTGTCCGGTCACCGGACCTTAATATAATGATTTTTTGATATTTCCCGTATATATCCTTTTATTTCTAAAGTAATCAGACAGTCCATCAACTCCTGGACACGAAGTCCCGTCTCTTCTGTCAGATCACAGATTCCTTTTGGGAACAAACCGAGACAACTATACACCACATTTTCGTGATTTTCAAGCACTTTTTTTATTTTGTCAGATTTTTGTTCAGTTTGCTGACTGCCAACCCCTAATTCTTCAAGCAGATCCTGTGGTGAGATCAGGATCCCCGCCCCCTGCCGCAGCAGTCCGTGACACCCCTGGCTGAGCCGGCTTGTCACAGGTCCCGGGAGTGCATACACATCCTTGCCCTGCTCCAACGCCAGATCCGCAGTGATCAGAGAACCGCTTCTCTCTCTTGCTTCCATCACCAGTATGACGTCGGACAGACCGCTGATGATCCGGTTCCTCATGGGAAAATATACCGGCAGAGGCGGCCTTCCCGGCGGCTGCTCCGACAATACCCCTCCCTTCACCTGCATATCCATATACAACCCGATATGTTCCCTGGGATAGCAGATATCCACACCACATCCTAATACGCCGTATGTCTCTCCCCCGCTGTTCAACGCACCTCTTTGTCCGGCTCCGTCGATACCTTTCGCCATCCCGCTTATGACTTGTATCCCATTTGCAGCCAAACATTCTCCATATTCCAGTGCAAGCTCTTCCCCATAAGGAGTACATTTTCTCGCTCCCACGATGGCTATGCTGAGACAATCCTCTGCCGGCAGCTTTCCCTTCACATATAACGCATAAGGAACATCGCCTATCTGCAGAAGCCGCTTCGGATACTCATCTGCGAAATACGGAATGAACCGAATATTCTTCTTCTCAAGTTCTCTCCACTCTTTCTCAACATCATGCCCCTTTCTTGCCTGCAGGATCGCCTCGATCTCCTTATCTTCCAGGAACTGGTGCATCCGAAGCCGCATTTCTTCTATATAATATACGGCTTTCCCCTCTCCATATTCTTCTCTTAATAATCTTTTTTTCCGGTCTGACACCCCCGCGACCGCCGCAAACCAGTATTCATACATCATATTCCGTCACCTTCCCCAATATTTCTTATCGATCATCCGATATCCCAACGCCTCTTTCAGATGGCATCCCCTGATCGTCCCGCTGCCGTCCAGGTCAGCGATGGTCCTTGCCACTTTCAGGATCTTATGATACGTCCTTGCCGTAAGCCTCAAAGATGTGTATGCCTTTTGCATCAGCTCTTCTTCGCTCTTTCCGAGACTGCAGAATTCCTTCAATTCACTGACTCCCATCATAGCATTTGTCCATATATTCCTCCCCTTATATCTTTCCTGCTGCACGATCCGCACCTTGCATATCCTGTCCCGGATCTCATCCGAACTCTCCTGCCTCTTCTCTCCTGTAAGCGCTTCATACCGGATCCTTGGAGCTTCCGCACAGATATCCATCCGATCCAGGAACGGCTGGCTGACCTTCCCAAGATATTGCTGAATCTGCGCAGGCGTGCAGGTACATCTGTTAAAGTCCGGATAATTCCCGCAGGGGCAGGGATTCATGGCACAGATCAGTATGAAGTTTGCCGGAAATACAAAGTTCCCCTGACTTCTTGTAATCCGGATCTGCCGTTCTTCCAACGGCTGCCTTAATACCTCCAGAACGGATTTCTGAAATTCCGTCAGTTCATCTAAGAACAGGACGCCCCCATGCGCCAAACTGATCTCTCCCGGCGACGGAGATATCCCGCCTCCGACCAGCGCTGTCTTTGTCACCGTATGATGGACGCTTCGGAAGGGTCTTCCCGTTATCAGCGGACGATCCTTATCCACCATTCCAAGGACACTGTAGATCCCGGTAATCTCTATACTCTCCTCCCTGGTGGGCGGCGGCAGGATCGTCGTAACACGCTTCGCGATCATAGATTTCCCGCTTCCCGGCGGACCTACCAACAGTAGATTATGCCCTCCTGCCACCGCCACTTCTGCCGCGCGTTTCACCGCTTCCTGCCCCTGTATATCAGAATAATCCAGTCTTGCCGGCTCTTTTTGATCCGTCTTCGCTTCCCGGCATATCTCGCCTGCCATTATCCCAGTCTTTGGTTCCCCTCTCAGATACCGGCATACTTCCTTAAGATGGGATACTCCCTCTATCCGGATTCCTTCTACCAACGCTCCCTCTTGCACATTCTGCACGGGCAGAATGCATCTTCGGCACCCCTCCTTTTTCGCCTGCATCACAACCGGCAAGACTCCCGTCACCTCTTTGACGCTTCCATCCAGGCTTAGCTCTCCCACCACCAGCGTATCTCTTAACTCTTCCTCCGGGAATATCCCCATAGACGCAAGGACAGCCAGCGCGATCGGCAGATCAAAGGACGCGCCCTTCTTCCTGACTGTAGCCGGAGCCAGATTGACGACCGTCTTCTTCGCAGGTAACTGGAAACCCGAATTGCGGATCGCAGTCCTAACCCGCTCGGAGGCTTCTTTCACCTCTGAGGAAAGATAGCCCACCATATGAAACATGGGCAGGCCGTTGCTGACATCTGCCTCGACATGGATGATCTCGACACGGAGACCCTGGATCGCGGCAGACAAGACCGTACTAAATGACATGCATTCACTCCTTTCTCTGTGAATATATTCTTTGCTTTAATATGTTTTGTGATATTTTGCCGATCGGCATGACAACATGAACATTGAAATTATAACTTAAAGACTTGCCATCGGCTGCTTTGCTTAACCGCCTTGGCAAGATCAAATAATTAGATACTTTTTATCATAATACTCAGTTAAAAATTCCGCAAGAAATTTTTCCAGACAAATTTCGACATTTCACAGCTAGTGTGCTGACCGTATTATATTCAGTCAGCACACTAGTACACCGAAAAATAAGTTCCTAGCCATATAACGCAGAATGATTTTTCATATGCAAGGCGGAGGAATGAGGCGTAGTGGGCGCTACGCCGATTGACAACAACGACGCAGATGGAAAATCAGGCAAGTTATATGGCTGGTTACTTATTATTCGGTGTACTAGTGTACTAGAATCTCAGGCATCCGATTTCTGCGGCAAAGAAATCACCGCCCTCTCCCCTGATTTCCCATATTTCCATAAGACCGCCATCATCACCACACTGATCAAGAGAAGGCAGTAAAAACTGATCCCTCTGTTTACCAGCGTAGCAACCGACAAAGGATGCCTGGTAAAGACCCCTGAGAACAGCTTCACAAACGCATATTCGCTGATCCCTGCCGCTCCCGGGAAGGGCAGCAGCGCCGCCGTCATAAACAAGACCGTCTGAAGCAGAAAGACCTGCTGATATCCCGCCGTATTCTCCCCCATAGCAAGACAGACCATATAAGGAATGCTGAACCAACAGATCACCTGGCATACGCTCACCGCAAGCACCTTTCCCATGACCTTGGGTTCCCTGCGTATCAAGTCCGCACATGCCTGAAAATCACGGAACGCTCCGTCAAATCTATCGATCCATTTCTTTTTATTTCCGACCGGAAGTTTTCCGATCAGCATATGCAGGAAACGCAAGATCCCCTCTTTCAGCCTGTAAGAAAAAATCACGGCGAGAAGTCCCGCAATGAATAATATATTCATCAGAAATCCCAATACGGCGAGTACCATAAGCTCCCCTGACGGCCTTATCCTCCCTTGTATCAGCGCGGCGATCGCCGCGATCTCCATGAAAAATACCGCGATCTCAAAGCTTGCAAGCTCTGCGGCGAGTGCTAGCGTCCCATGGGCAATCTCTATTCCATCCTTCTTCATGGCATAGAGCTGTGCCGGCTGCCCCCCTGTGGAAGACGGCGTTACGGAACTGAAAAAGAAACCGATATAAGCATATTTCATTCCTTGCCAGAAGGTAACCCGATAACCGAAAGACGTAAGTAAGATGCGGATATTGATCCCCTCCGCCAGATGGAACACCTCCGCCAGCAGAATGCCTGCCGCAAGAAATGAAACAGAAGTCTCTGACAATGCATTCCCCACCGTCCTGATATCTGTCCCTCGCAATAACAAGAACAGTACAAAGGAGACAAATACCAGGAAAACCATCGCATACCGTAACACCTTCGGTTTAGACAGATTCGTATTCATAGGCGTCCATCCTTTCAAATACATATCCTTGCTCCAACAGCGCCGGAATGGAACTTCCCAATGCCTCAAGTGTCCTGCCCGGCGCGCCTGCCGCGCCTCGTCCGTCATGAAGGCATATGACCGCTCCGGGAAATACCCGCCTGAGAAGCTTCCTCTCGATCGACGCGGCAGTCTCCTTCGCCGACCAATCCTCTGCCATCACATCCCACAAGATCAGCTTAAGATTCCAATATCTGACAAAGAATAATGTCCACAGGTTCAGATGCCCCCATGGCGGACGGTAATACTCTGCCTTGCAGCCCATCCCCTCCATAGTCTTCATCGACTGTGTGAAGTCTTCCCTGATGAAGTTCCTGCCCCTTAAGAGTGCATTCTTATGCTGCACGGAATGCATCCCCACAAGATGGCCCTCTTCCATCATCCATTCGATCAGATCCGGGTTCTCCCTTGCGAATTCAGCCACAACAAAGAAACTTGCCCTGATCCGGTATTGTTTCAGAAGACACAGAAGCTGTCCCGTATATTCTCTGCTTGGCCCGTCGTCAAATGTCAGATATAATCGCTTATCTGTCCTGCCTTCCAGCCATCTCTTCCTGCTGTTGCGCTTCCAGAGATACTTTAACCCTGCGGACGGCACCAGGCTATAACACAGTAATATGATACAGCACAACAGCATTCCTGCAGCTGCGATCCTGAGCATTTCTATCATCTCCATCACACATTCCCCCTTAGACCAAGTAATGTCTTCCCGAACCGCCAAATTCTGTCTGCATCTGACATATTGACGGGAAACGATCCGCAGCAGAATAACGGAATACGGACCTGTATCTGTCTGCCTTCTGAGACATCTCCCTGACAGCCTCATCAAGCCCGGTATCCATCATCTCTTTCCCGGCTCTCAGCATGCATCCTTGTATCTCTTTAAGCTTCTCAGGATCCATTAGAAGATCCTGCAATTCCTGGATAAAATCTTCTTCCTGCCCCCATACAACCTTTGCGATCCCTCGCTCCGACGCATATCTTGCATTCATGATCTCCTGTTCCAGGAATGGGTGGATGATAAACATCGGCACCCTGCTGTGGATCAGTTCATACATCGTGATCCCTCCCGCCTTCGTGATCACCAGATCGGATCGTTTCATAAGGTCTGCAATGTCCCCAACGTACCCCAACACCTCGACGTCTGCAAAACGACCTGCCCATCTCTGGTACAGATTCTGATTCTTTCCGGTGATTACCGTCGTATGGACGCCCGGCATCTGATGCAGGGATTCAAGCAGCCCTTCGAGCCCCGGCATGATCCCAAGTCCTCCTCCCATCACCAATACCTGCCTGCAGGCAGACGGTTTCCCATCTCCATTCATCTCCAGATCCATACCTGTATCCATGTCCATCTCATACAATCTCCGCATCCTGCGCTCCTCGGGCTCCCGTTCTTCCCGTTCAAGGAACTGCTGCCGCACCGGGATTCCGGTCACCAGGACATCCGCCCAGGTTCCCATACGGATCAGATATTCTTTCATCTCAGGAGTCGGAACCAGATAGGTGTCCACCTGTTCCGCCACCCATCCCATATGTATAGAAGTATCGGTGATACAAGATACAAGAGGCACCTGGTCTCCCGTCTTCGCCTTATAGAATGCCGCCGCTTTCACACAGATCGGATGTGTACAGACAATAAGATCCGGCTGCTCCTCTTCCATCATCCTTTTAAACTTAAAGTACAGCATAGAACCGCCCTGCCTGATCTCTGCATTCATTCTTTCTGACAGCCTGTACACCAGGTTATAGATACCATGGCAGCGCTCCGCCACCAGACTGAATCCTCCGTAGATCAATCTATTGATATGCGGATAGAAATACGCCAACAGATCCTTCTGTATCATCTCGATCTGACGATCCTGTCTTTCGAATTCCTCCCGTATCGCATTTGCCGCCATCTCATGCCCAAATCCAAATCTTCCGCTTAAAATCATTACCTTCATGTGGATCCCCCTTCACTTCCTCGTAAGCACTGTGTAGCTATGTTTGATGAAGATTATTTTATTCCAAAAATCTAAAGAACCCCGCTATGTATTTCTAAACATATTCTGAAGATAAACTTGCCTCATTCTTTCATTTCTAAAGATTCTCTTAAGGAGATGAAGATTTCTTTAACCACGATAAAAACAAAGGCTGCTGCAAAATGCCGCGTTTACACCACGTATGGAATCCCATGCCTTGCGTAAACCCGTCATTTTACAGCAGCCTGCACCCTTATTCTATACTAAAAAAACCCCCGCAGTTTCTCGATCGCACTCTTTTCGATCCGGGAAACATAAGAACGGGAGATTCCTAATTGTTTCGCTATCTCCCGCTGCGTATATTCTTCTTCATTATACAATCCATACCGCATCTTCAGCACCAAGCGTTCCCTCGGTGACAATTCGGCTTCCACACTGCGGTACAGCATCCGGATATCATCGCCTATTTCTACCTTTCTGTGCGCGTCGTCCTCTTTCGACTCTATAATGTCAAAAAGCTGGATCTCATTGCCCTCCCGGTCCGTCCCGATGGGCTCATACAGCGAGATCTCTTTCGACGACTTCTTCTTCGCCCGCATATACATCAGGATCTCATTCTCGATGCAGCGCGCGGCATAAGTTCCGAGCCTGACACATTTATCCGGATTGAACGTCACAACCGCCTTAATAAGCCCGATCGTGCCTATAGACAGCAGATCCTCCGTATCTTCCGGGGAAGACTGATATTTCTTTACGATATGTGCAACGAGGCGCAGATTCCGCTCGATCAGGGTATGTTTCGCTTCAAGATCTCCCTCCGTATATTTTTGCATATAATATCTTTCTTCTGCGGCTGTGAGGGGTTGGGGAAATGATTTCAAGAGAAGCACCTCTAAGCGTATTTGATATAGTCTATGTGACGCCGCCGCTTTTTGTGCTTTTCCACCTGAAAATTCTATTTCCGGTCAATATGATCTGCCCCACTTACGGCATGATCCAGGAAAGCACCAATCTCCTCCCTGCTCATGTCATACTCCCCGGCGCATTCCTGTCCGGGCCAGGCGCTGATCTACGCTTCCGCCCGTCTCAGAATATCATACCGGCAGGCTTCACACCCAAGATCCACATACAGCGCCTGCTTAGGATGCGGCGCGCTCTCCTGCTCCTTTCCTTCCTCATCCACGATCCTTTGCACGGTTACTTCTATATTCCGCCCGTCCGGCTTCATGATCTCGATCTGCTCTCCCACCGAGAACTTATTCCTCTGCTCGATCCGGTACATCCCGTCTTTCTCGTCTCCTATGATCCCAAGATACGTGTACTCCTTTATATACGTATTATTGTCGTAAATCTGACTTGTCTCATCCGGTTTTCCGAAATAGAATCCTGTGGTAAACTGCCGGTAAGTGCAGTTCGAGATCTGCTCCAGATACCACGGCATATTCTCCTCATACTTCTTCGGTTCCTCCAGATAATCATCGATCGCCTTCCGGTACGTCCTTGCCACCGTCGCGACATAGAGCGCCGTCTTCATCCGCCCTTCGATCTTGAAGCTGTCGATTCCCGCCTCGATCATCTCCGGAATATGCTCGATCATACACAGATCCTTTGAATTAAAGATAAACGTTCCCCGTTCATTCTCATATACCGGCATATATTCCCCCTGCCGCGTCTCCTCCATGATGGAATACTTCCACCGGCAGGGATGGGTACATGCTCCCTGATTCGCGTCTCTTCCGGTAAAATAATTACTCAGAAGGCATCTGCCGGAATATGAGATACACATCGCACCGTGGATAAAGCTCTCGATCTCCATATCCGCAGGAATCCGCTCACGTATCTCCCTGATCTCCTGAAGCGACAGCTCCCGCGCCGATACCACCCGTTTCGCCCCCAGCCTCCGCCAGAACTGATAAGTCCCGTAATTCGTATTATTCGCCTGGGTACTGATATGCCGGTCGATCTCCGGGCAGATCTCCTTCGCCAGATCAAAGATTGCCGGATCTGCAATGATCAGGGCATCCGGTTTCATCTCCTTTAACTCCTTAAGATATTCCCTCACGCCATCAAGATCGTCATTGTGAGCAAGGATGTTCACCGTCACATGGACTCTCGCGCCATGTTCATGTGCAAACGCGATTCCCGCTCTCATATCCTCTGCCGAGAAATTCTTTGCCTTCGCCCGAAGCCCAAAGGCTTCCCCGCCGATATATACCGCATCTGCACCAAATATCACAGCCGTCTTCAATACCTCCAGGCTGCTTGCCGGAATCAGTAATTCCGGACGTCTCTTATCTGTATCCTTCATTGCAATATCTCCTTCTCCAATTGCTTCCTAATTATCATATCCCATTCCGACGTGATGACCGTATCATATAAATCCGCCTTGCAAATGAACGAATCTTCTGCGGATTTCATCAGATATAATACGGTCAACACACTAGCACTTTACACTCAGCGCAACTCCGTCCCCCAACGGCAGGATAGAGGTCAAAAGCCGCTCATGGTGCTTCAGTTCATAGAGATACTCCCGCATCCGGCTATGGATCGTACGGTTGCGCCTCTCCACGGCAAACCGGGATTCGATCACATCTCCGTCCTGTAAGACATTATCCGACACTAATACCCCTCCGTCCGAAAGCAGCCGGACGGCTTCCGGCAGATACCGGATATACTGTCCCTTGGCTGCATCCATGAAGATCAGGTCAAAAGAACCGTCAAGCGCCTGCATAACCGCAAGGGCGTCTCCCTCGATCAGCGTGATCTGCCCTTCCTTTCCGGCACGCCTGAAGTTCTCCCTCGCGATGGGTATCCTCTTTTCATACTTCTCCACCGTGATGATCTGCCCGCCCTCCGGCATATATTCGCTCATCAGTATCGCAGAAAAACCAATAGCCGTCCCGATCTCCAGTACACGGGACGGCTGCTTTATCATCAAAAGCGTCTTTAGAAAGCTCTGTGTCTCCTTGCGGATGATCGGAACATATGTGTCCGCCGCTTCCTGTTCAATCTGCTCGAGCACAGGATCCTCCGGTCCTTCCAGAGACCGGATATACGTAGTCAGCCTCTCGTCCCTTACCATAGTATCGCTCCTTCCCTCCATATCTTCTGCTGCAAAAAGGGCTGTCGAAAAATTGCACAGCCCCTTTCTGGTCAACACTACCTCTTTCCTTATTTCAGCGATTCTTCCTGCAGCCGGTCAAACTCTGCCATACATTCATCCACGGACGCCCCCTCCATGAGCTTTCTCACGATCAGGCATGTATTCCCCCACTGCTCCATCTTCATGCCCGCATTGGTCGCCAGGACATAAGTTCCGTCATTGACCAGACTGTTCAGCGGCTTTAATGCCGGGATACACTCTACCTCAACATTCTTAGAAGGAGATATCACCTTATTGGTCTCGGCGTAAGTCTGAAGCGCCTCGTCCGATAAGATTATCTCCAGGACATCCATGGCGTCTTTCTTATGTTCCGCATTCTCAAGAACCGCTATTCCTGTCATCGAGATGACCGGCATCTGCCCAAGTGAACTTGGGAACCCGATCACCTGCAGGTCAAAATTAGGTTTCCCATAAGCCGTATCCGTATTCGCCGCACCCCAGTACGCCATCACGATCGGTGTCTTCTGCGCCATAAAATCGGCTCCTTCCCCCTCGATCGCTTCATAAGTCAACGCTGTTTTTGCATCCACATAACCCAGATCGATCAGTTTTTTCAAATACTCAAATCCCGGACGCATATAATCGCTGTACTTGCTTTTCCCGGTATTTAACGCTTCAATCTCTGCTTCCGTATTATCCCCGTTATAAAGCTCCGCATATGCCTGTGCGAAGACAAATGTCTCAAGCCACCAACGATTTGCCCCTATGGGAGTTTCAATCCCATTCTCTTTGAACACCCTGCAGCATTCCAGAAATTCCTCCGGCGTATTGGGTAATCTTAGCTTATATTCATCGAACATATCCTTATTCACGAACAGGCCATAGACTACTACTTCCTGCGGGATTCCAACCAGCTTGCCATCCACCGTATTCGCCATGCGGACCACGTCTCTTATATTCTTTGCACAATCGAGTCCTGACAGATCCGTAAGCTTCCCTTCTTCCGCTGTTTTCTTTATCACATCCGGATTGATCAGGTACAGATCATCCATATCATTCCGTATCCGGTCAAGTGCAACATCATCAAAAGACTTCTCTTGATAATTCTCAGATGTATAGGTATTATATTCTATCCTGATCTCCAGCTCTTCCTCTGCCATGATAACCGTCTTATCGAATGCCGTTCTTGCAACATTCTTGGCATCCGGGTTCGAACGCTCCATCGGCGTAAATATCTCAACGATCTTCTGCTCGTCTCCCGCATTGTCAGCCAGATTCACTTCCGGCTTCTCCGTTTTACAGGAAACTGTCATAATAGCCATCATTCCGGTCATTGTCATTGCTGTCAGTTTTCTCATATTACTTTTCATACCTTACTCCTTTTTACTGCTCTGCCTCCCCTTCTGACAAATTCATTGACTTTTATCCTCCCCTGACAACCCGCCGTTTACATCTGGTCTTTATCTGAGATATAATCCCAATGTGTTTTTTAACAATTCCATATCGATCGGTTTCGCAATATGTGCATCCATACCTGCATCCATAGCGTCTTTTACATCCTCTGCAAAAGCGTTCGCCGTCATAGCAATGATCAATATCATCTTCGCGTCCTCACGGTCTAACTGCCTGATCGCCTTCGCCGCTTCATATCCATTCATCACTGGCATCTGTACATCCATCAGTATCGCGTCATAACTTCCCGCTTCTGACTGTGCAAAACGTTCCACCGCCAGCTTTCCATTCTCCACGATCTCACAGGTTGCTTCCTCGATGTCCAGAAGTTCCATTAAGATCTCCGCATTGATCTCATTGTCTTCCGCCACAAGGAAATGCCGCCCCGCCAGTCTATTCTCTTCCTCCCTGGGCAGAGCCGCCGCTTCCTGCCCTGGTTCATCCAAAAGTTCCACCAGCTTCTCTTTCAGCGCAGAGACGAAGAATGGCTTCGCCAGGAATCCTTCAATCCCCGCCTGTGTTGCTTCCTCCTCGATCTCATCCCAGTCATAAGAAGACAAAAGCAGGATCGGTATATGCCCGAATACCATACTTCTCATCTCTCTTGCAGTCTCTATGCCATCCATGCCTGTCATCTTAAAATCCAGGAGGATCACCTGATAGTCATTCCCGCTCTCACAAGCCTCCTGTCTCATACGCAGAGCCTCTTCTCCGCTGTATGCCGTATCCACCTGGATCTCGGTATCTTCCATAAGGATCTTGACATTCTCGCAGATGCTCTCTTCATCATCTACCACCAGGATCCGCGAGATACCCTTCTCTTTCCAGAACTGCTCGCTGATCTCCATCTCCGGGATCCGAAGTTCCAGATCAACAATAAAAAGAGTTCCCATCCCCACTTCACTGGCAACCTCTATGGTTCCTCCCATAAGTTCTACGATATTCTTCGTGATCGCCATTCCAAGCCCGGTTCCCTGCACCTTATTCGTCGTACTGTTCTCCGCCCTGGTAAACGCGTCAAAAATAGTCTCCAGATACTCTGACGTCATGCCATATCCATTATCTTCTACTTCGATCCGAATATGTTCATACTGGTGGGAATGCTGGTTCAGCCCGATGATCCGAAGCCAGATACTTCCCCCTTCCTGCGTATATTTCACCGCGTTAGAAAGAAGGTTGATCAGGATCTGATTGATCCTCGTCTCATCGCCGATCAATCTGCCATGCTTAAGTCCCGTCACGGCGATCTCAAAGGTCTGGTTCTTGGCGTCGGCCGCCGGACGGATGATCGCGTCTATGGAGGAGATCATATCATTCATCGAGATCTCTCCGACAGACAGCACCACCTTGCCGCTCTCGATCTTAGAGATATCCAGCACATCATTAATAAGGCTTAACAGATGCTGTCCGGAAGCAGTGATCTTCCTCGTGTATTCCCTGACCTTATCCGGATTATCCACATCCTTCGCAAGCAATGTTGCAAATCCAAGTATCGCATTCATAGGAGTACGGATATCATGGGACATATTCGAAAGAAAAGTTGTCTTGGAAGTATTCGCGATCTGCGCCGTCTGTAGCGCCTCCGTCAGCTGTCTGTTGTGTACCTCTCTCTCTTCATCTCTTTCCTTCCTGATCCTTTCCTGCTGCCTGTCGAAAAACAGATATGACACACAACTTCCGACAAACGCCAGCAGCATGACAGCCACTACGATATATATGTTCTGGTTAACCGCGTTACCTTCCCGCTGTATCGACTGGACCGGTACGTATCCGATCAGATAATTCGCCCCTTGGTTCACCGACCACATATAGATCAGCGAATCTTTATTCTGGATATCATGGTAGAACATAACATTCTTTCCTGTATCAATACTGTCCAAAACATGCTTCTTCGTATCTTCTTCCAGGATCCGGTTGGCACGGTAAAAATCTTCGAGATTCATATGTCCCGCATCTCGCTCTCCGATCCCCTTGGGTTTTAACACGAACTTTTTACTGTCTCCGTCCATGAGGTAAAGCGTCGCATTGCCGTTATAAAACCTTCTCGGCAGCGCTTCTCCCAGCGAATCATAGATATACTCTACATAAAGAGACGCGATCTCTTCACCATCTTCCATAACCGGACATTTCATCGTATATGCCCAGGTTCCCATGTCATTGACATAGGATTCGGAAACCTCCAGCCCGTCTACCGTCTTCCCGCTGGAGAAATCCACTTTCCCCTCTGAAAAGGCTTCGCCTGTATTGGAAATCCCTTCCGATTCACCTGTCCGGATCAATGACATCTTTACCATCATATCATTTTTTCTGTATGAACGGACGAATTCATCTGGATCCTCTGCATCCACCAGTTCCTGCGCAATCAACTCCTGAAATTTCGCCTCATTCCGTAAGATCGTCTCCAGTGTATTTCCCAGAAGCTCAAGACTTTCATTGAGATTGCCGATCGCTGATTCAGACATCTCATTTGTTATCCTCTTTGAGATAAAAAATATTACGGTACCCAGAATACAAAAAACCAACAACACAGGAATGATCAAAACCATTCTCCTGTGCACTATACTTTTTCCTTTTTTCTTTTCCATACAGCAAATCACCTTAAGAATTGCAGGGTCAGAATTCCCCTCCGGAACTTCTGACCCTCTGTCTCCGCTTATACGTCATCCATTATAATTGAAAGAAACATCAGCTTTAACTTTGCTTATACATCCATTATAATTGGAAGAACCATCGGCCTTCTCTTCGTCCTCTTCCATATAAATTCATTCATGGTATCACGTATTACCATCTTGATCTTACTCCAGTCCGCATTCCGCTGATGAAGCAGGCAGTCCTCCACAGCGTCCGTCACCACGTTCCGCGCTTCTTCCATCAATCCTTCGGATTCTCTGACATACACGAACCCGCGGGATACGATATCCGGACCCGCTAACAGTTGGTTACTTCCTCTCTCTAACGTAAGCACCACGATCAAGATCCCGTCTTCCGCCAGATGCTGTCTGTCACGGAGCACGATATTCCCCACGTCGCCTACGCCAAGCCCATCCACCAGGATCTCTCCGGTATGGACCTTATCGACGACCTTTGCCTCCTGTGAGCTTAATTCCAGCACATCCCCGGACTGCAGGATGAATACATTCTCCTTCGGGATCCCGAGTGTCATCGCAATACCTGCGTTTGCCTTAAGATGCCGGTATTCGCCGTGTACCGGGATCGCATACTTCGGCTTCACCAGCGAATAGATCAATTTCAGTTCTTCCTGGCACGCATGCCCGGATACATGTGCGTCTGAGAAAATGACATTCGCTCCCTTTGCCGACAATTCATTGATCACTCTGGAAACAGACTTCTCATTGCCGGGGATCGGATTCGAACTGAATATCACCGTATCTCCGGGCATGATCGTCACTTTCTTATGCACGTCCGCCGCCATACGGGACAAAGCCGCCATTGACTCTCCCTGGCTTCCCGTTGTGATCAGCACCGTCTTCTCAGGCGGATAACTCTTAAGCTGGTCGATCTCGATCAGAGTCTTATCCGGCACGTTCAGATATCCTAATTCCTGCGCCACCTGGATAATATTCACCATACTACGGCCTTCTACGACAACTTTGCGGCCGTATTTACACGCGGAATTAATAATCTGCTGAACCCTGTCTACATTAGACGCGAAGGTTGCGATTATGATCCTTGTATTCTGATGCTCCGCAAAGATATGGTCGAATGTGATCCCCACCGTACGTTCCGACTGGGTAAATCCCTTTCTCTCCGCATTGGTACTGTCTGACATCAGCGCCAGCACGCCCTTCTTCCCGATCTCCGCAAAACGCTGTAAGTCAATAGCATCACCGAATACCGGTGTATAATCCACTTTAAAGTCTCCCGTATGCACGACGATTCCTGCCGGTGAATAGATCGCAAGCGCCGCTGCATCCTGGATACTATGATTCGTCTTAATAAATTCAATCCTGAACTGCCCGAGATTGATGGACTGTCCGTGCTTTACTACTTTTCGTCTCGTACTGCGCAGCAGATTATGCTCCGTCAGTTTTCTTTCAATAATTCCCATCGTAAGCTTCGTCGCATAGATGGGAAGGTTCATCTCTCTTAATATATAACATAATGCCCCAATATGGTCTTCATGTCCATGCGTGATCACGAAGCCCTTTACTTTCTGGATATTGTCCTTCAGATATGTTACATCCGGGATCACAAGATCGATCCCAAGCATATCGTCCTCAGGGAATGCCAATCCGCAATCCACGACAATAATACTGTCTCCGTATTCGAAGGCAGTAATGTTCATTCCTATCTTCTCTAGTCCTCCTAGCGGAATGATACGCAATTTTTCGTTGTTCTCTTTCTTCAAAATCTACACCTCCACGTGCTTCTCCGTACCTACTGCTGCTGCTTTACTAAGCACTCTTCGCATTGTCCGTAGAACTTTAGTTCGTGGTCCGACACATGGAATCCCGTCTCCTGCTCAACCAGGCGCTCTAATTCATCTAAGAGATCCTCCTCAAACGGAACTACTTTCCCACATGTCTTACATATCAGATGATGATGGTGATGCTTCGACTCCCCATCGAACAGATCACTGATCTCATAACGCAGGCATCCATCATCAAGATTGATCCGATCCACCAACTGCATTTCCCGCAACAACTGCACCGTCCGGTAAATAGTCGCCAATCCGATCTCCGGATAGTCTTCCTTTACCAATTCATAGATGTCTTCTGCAGTCATATGCTTATCGCGATGATCTGCGAGTACTTCTAATACAAGTAACCTCTGATTGGTTACTTTCAAGCCCTTCTCTTTCAGCATTTCCTTAAACTTCTCTTTACTGATGGACATAGTATATTACCTTTCAATCTCAATATCTTCAAGCTGTTCTTCGAACACTTTTGATATCGCCGTAAGCTCCACGTCATCTTCTACAATCTCATAAATACTGTCTGAAGATGTGTCCTTTGATATATCCTTAAGAATCAGACACTCTGCGTCGTCTTCTTCCGAATCCGTGACCAGAATGTAAGATACACCATTCAATTTTGTCTGCTCCAATACAAAAAAATCCGCGTCATCCTGAATCTCTTCCGACCTGAATCTTATCTTCTCCATATTCACTCCTTCAGAATAGTCCTGTATATACCATAATCCCAATGCCGCGGATCAGGTTCTAATAGAATCCAAATATCCCTGCAATATAAAAACTGCCGCAATCTTATCTATATACTGCTTGCGGTTTTCACGCCTAACCTTGCTCTCGATCAAAACCCGTTCTGCTTCTACACTCGACAGACGCTCATCCCACATCACGACCTCCAGTCCGGTCCGACGCCTGAGCATCTCTCCAAACTCTATGGATAATTTTGCCCGATCCCCGATCTCATTGTTCATATGCTTCGGAAGCCCAAGAACGATCCGCTCCACCTGGTATTCTTCTATCAATGCTCCGATCCGCGCGCAAGTCTTGCGCAATTTGTTCTCTTCTTTACGGCAGATCGTCTCTATCCCCTGGGCAGTGATTCCCAGAGAATCACTTATTGCTACGCCTACGGTCTTAGACCCATAATCCAGTCCCATGATCCTCATAACAGATTATACCCATCCATTGTGCTCGATATACGTCTTAAGCATCTCTTCTACGAGCTCGTCCCTCTCCATCTTCATGATAAGGCTTCTTGCACTGTTGTAGCTTGTGATATAAGTCGGATCGCCTGACATAATATATCCCACGATCTGGTTCACCGGATTATATCCTTTCTCACTCAATGCTTCGTACACAATCTCCAGTATATCTTTTGCCTGAATCTGCGGACCGCTTTCTACCTGAAAAAACTGTGTGCTGCTTAAATCTCTCATATACTCACGTCCTCCAAAAATACTTCAATGTTATTCTAACCCATTGCCGTGAAAAATTCAATGAATTATTTGTGAACGGCTCTCAATTTCTACATTTACTATCTGATTCGCCATGTTCCCGCTCATTTTCTGTCCAATCTTTACATATTCCCTGGTGAAACCGGTCTGATATCTCTCGCCCTCATGCCAGATCTCTTCCTCGACCAGTATCTCCTGCACCGTCCCGATCAGCGCGTCTTCATATTCCGCCTGTTTTCTTCTTCCAAGCTCGATCAGTTCATTGCTTCTGCAGGCTTTCACCTGCTCCGTGACCTGCCCTTCCATGGAAGCTGCCTTCGTCCCTTCACGCCTCGAATATTTGAATACATGCGTCTCATAGAAGCTGACCCTGTCTATAAAATCCCTTGACTGCGCAAATTCTTCTTCGCTCTCACCGGGAAATCCTACGATCACATCTGTCGTCAATGCCGGATCGCGGAAATATTTCCGCAAGATCTCACATTTCTCATAATATTCTTCTGCCGTATACCGGCGGTTCATCCGCCTTAACGTGGCGTCGCAGCCGCTCTGCAAAGAAAGATGAAAATGGGGGCAGATCTTTGGAAGAGCCGCGATCCTGCTTACAAATTCCTCCGTAATGATCCGGGGTTCCAGCGATCCCAGGCGGATCCTTTGGATACCCGGGATCTCATGTACAGCGACGATCAGCTCCAGAAGGCTGTCTTTTGTATCCATACCGTAGGAGCTTAAATGGATCCCCGTCAGTACAACTTCTTTGTAACCGTTAGCAGAAAGCCTGCGCACCTCTTCTGTCACGTCCTGCCGGCTGCGGCTTCGAACCCTTCCTCTGACATAAGGGATGATGCAATATGTGCAGAACTGGTTGCAGCCGTCCTGAACCTTCACATAGGCGCGGGTATGCTCCGCCGTCTGCTTCAGATTCAGCCCCTCATACTCCTTCTCCTGCGCGATATCTATGATCTCCCGGCGGACAGCCTCTCTCTCCTTGCCTATCCTCTTCTCCACGGACGGCTTCTCATACTCTGCCAATATTTCTATCAGGTCTTTTTTACGGTTATTCCCGATCACAATATCTGCACATGCATCCACATCTTCTCTTCTCGCCTGGACATAACAGCCGCATGCCACGATCAGAGCCTCCGGATTGCGTTTCCTGGCGCGGTGCAGCATCTGCCTTGATTTCCGGTCTGCCATATTCGTAACCGTACATGTGTTGATGATATATACGTCCGCCTTCTCCTGAAACGGCACGATCTCATAGCCGTGCTGCGCCAGGAGCTCCTGCATGGCTTCCGTTTCATACGCGTTCACCTTACATCCAAGATTGTGTAATGCTGCTTTTCTCATATCCGAAGTGATTCCTTTCTTTCATTATACATGCTGTCAGATTTTTTCGTATATAACTTTATATCTTTGGCAAATTGTTCCTTGACTTTTTCTCTGCTTCCTCTTAAGATAAATATAGAACATCATAACAGACAAGGAGGTATAGTCCGATGAAAACAGTACAGATTTCTCTGAATTCTATTGATAAGGTAAAATCTTTTGTAAACGATATCACAAAATTTGACCATGACTTCGATCTGGTATCCGGAAGATATGTCATTGATGCAAAGTCTATCATGGGTATCTTCAGCCTGGACCTTTCAAAACCAATTGATTTGAATATCCACGCGGATACTGCCGAGATCAATACAATTCTCGAGACATTAAAGCCATATATCTGCGAATAATAAAAAGCCTGATATATTGGATCGAAAAGGGCTGGGCTTTATATTGCCGCGGCTCTTTTTTTATTCCCGCAGGCAACGAACCAAGCGTGCATGCCTGCATGCACATTTGGCGACTGCCTCCGCCCTTTCAAGTCATCTTACTTCTGCGACCTGCGCCGGAACGCTTACTTCACCTCGATGATCTCCACCGTCTCAAGCGCCGTCTTCATAAGCTCTTCAATCTTCTCGCTTAAGTGTTCCTCAGACCGCCGGATCACCTCCACATTCGGCTTAGTCACCGGATGCTTCGCCACAAAGATGGTACAACAGTCTTCAAAAGGCTGGATCGACGTCTCATAGGTGCCGATCTTCTCCGAGATATTCACGATCTCCTGTTTATCATATCCGATCACCGGCCTGTATACCGGAAGCGTACACACATCGTTGGTTGCCGCAAGGCTCTGCATCGTCTGGCTCGCTACCTGCCCGATGCTCTCGCCTGTGATCAGTCCCAGGCATCCGTCCTTCCTGGCAAAATGCTCTGCAATACGCATCATGTAACGCCTCATGATGATCGTCAGCTCATCATGGGGGCACTGGTCATAGATATACAGCTGGATATCCGTAAAATTCACCACATGGAGCCGAATGGGGCCTGCATACCTGGACACGATCTTCGCCAGGTCTACCACCTTCTGCTTCGCCCGTTCACTGGTATACGGCGGCGCATGGAAATATGTCGCCTCGATGCCGACTCCCCGCTTCGAGATCATATATCCCGCTACCGGGCTGTCAATCCCTCCGGACAAAAGAAGCATCGCCTTTCCGTTGGTTCCCACCGGCATTCCTCCCGCTCCCGGGATGATCTGGGAATATACATAGATCTCCCTTCGTATCTCTACATTCAGCATCACATCCGGATGATGCACATCCACCCTGGTCTCCGGAAACGCATCTAGGATCGCCTCGCCCAGGTCACAGTTGATCTCCATGGAATTCTTCGGATAGGACTTCCTCGCCCGTCTTGCCTCCACCTTGAAAGTCAGGTTCTTGTCGGGATACGCCTCATCCATATAAGCGACCACATCCTTCTTAAGCTGCTCGAACCCCTGATCCTCCATACGGACAACCGGACAGATCCCTACGATACCGAACACTCTGCCAAGATGCTCCACCGCATCCTCATAGTCATATTCTTCACCGCAGTCCACATAGATCCTCGCCTGGGACTTATAGACCTGAAACTCACCGTCCACGTCCTTCAGGGCAAACCGCACCTGCCTGACGAGCGCATCCTCAAACAGATAACGGTTCTTTCCCTTGATCCCGATCTCGCCGTATTTTATTAGAAATGTATGATATCTCATCTTCTCTCTCCTTGCTCTTTTCTTAACGCCTGGTATATCTGCGAAGCTTTGGTACTATATTATAGAGGGTATCCAACGTATAGTCAATCTCCTCTGATGTCGTAAATTCAGACATACTGAACCTTAATGTCGCATCCAGGAACTCCTGTCTTGCGCCGATCCCCTTAAGGACGCCGCTGACCTGGGGATGATTGGATGAGCACGCCGAACCGGAGGATACATAGATCCCTTTTTCCTCCAGGGCATGCAGCAACACCTCACTGCGGATACCCGCAAATCCCACGCTGATGATATGGGGCGCCGATGTCTCGTCATAGAGGCCGTGCACCGCCGTATCCTCGATCCGGCAGACCCCCTTGATAAAGCGCTGCTTCAGACGCCGCATCTGAGCCACCTTCACATCCAGATCCTGGTAGACCGTCCTTGCCGCCAGAGAGATCCCGGCAATTCCCGGAACATTCTCCGTACCGGAACGGACATTCTTCTGCTGTTCTCCTCCGAATACGATCGGGCGTATCTTCACATTCTCATCAATATACAAGACTCCCGTCCCTTTTGGCCCATGGATCTTGTGCCCGCTTATAGAACACAGGTCCACTTTCAATTTCTTCGGATAGATCCGGTACTTACCGAACCCCTGCACCGCATCCACATGGAACAGGATATTCTTGTTGTACGCCTTCACGATACCTGCCGCCTCCTGGACCGGCTGCACGGATCCCACTTCATTGTTCACATACATGACGGACACCAGGATCGTATCCTCACACAACGCTTCCTTGAGGGCGTCAAGCTTCACCCTTCCATAACGATCCACCGGAAGATAGGTCACACGGAACCCTTCTTCCTCCAGATGACGCATGGTATGAATGATCGCCGGATGCTCGATCGCCGTAGTGATCAGGTGCTTTCCGGCACGCTGGTTCGCCCATGCCACGCCGCGAAGCGCCAGATTATCACTCTCTGTTCCTCCCGAGGTAAAGAAGATCTCCTTATCCTTCACCTTCAAAAGCTTCGCAAATGTCTCTTTTGCTTCTTTTATATACTGCTCCGCAGCAACACCCTTGGCATGCATGGACGAAGGATTGCCGTAATCTTCACACATAACCTTCTTCACAAGCTCGCCGACACACTCATATGCCCGGGTTGTCGCCGAATTATCCAAATATACTTCTTCCATTGATCCACTTCCTGATTCATTATTTTCTTATTACCAGAATATGTCGTTTCCCCGTGTAGTGTCACACCTGTCACTATATATTTGTCCCTATTCCTCCAGGTGAAACATCAGAACAGCCAACGCGGCTAACCCTGCCGTCTCTGTTCTCAGGATCCGCCTGCCAAGAGAAACTGCCTTTGCACCGCAGCTTACCGCGAGCTCCACCTCATCCTTCTCGAATCCGCCCTCCGGACCGATGAAGACGGCGACCGACTGCCCCGGGCGGACTGCCTCTATGATCTCCTTCGTTGCCCGCATCCCCCGTTCCAGCTCATAGGGGATCAGTATCACATCCAGCTCCTTCGCCCTCTCGACCGCCTGCCGGTAAGATACGACCGGCGCCACTTCCGGAATATATCCCCGTCCTGCCTGCTTTGCCGCGCTGACTGCGATCTGCTGCCACCGTTCCGCCTTCTTCTGCGCCTTCTTCTCATCCAACTTCACAACCGACCGCCTGGTACTCACCGGAATGATCTGATATGCTCCAAGCTCCACCGCTTTCTGCACGATCAGCTCCATCTTATCCTGCTTGGGCAGGCCCTGGAACAGATAGATCCTGGAGGATAATTCCGTATCCACCGTCTTCTCTTCCAGGATCCGTAAAAAGACTTTGTCTTCCTCATATCCATCTACAGCACACCGATACCGGCGGTTATTGCCGTCGCTTACAACCAATTCTTCACCGCAGCGCATCCGGAGTACATTTTTCATATGATTCACGTCCGAACCTTCTATATAAATTCCTTCTTCCTTCACCTGGGAAGGCGTCACAAAAAAATGCTGCATCTCTTCTGCTCCTATGATCTCCTCGCCGTTACAGACACCCATTCGCCCTGGTAATTTACCTCTAAGATCTCAAGGTGCGCCGCTTTTAAAGCCTCCGTGACGACCGCTTCTTTGTCGTCTATGATCCCGCTGGTGATATAGATCCCGCCCGGCTTCATCTGCCGGACGATCACCGGCGTCAGAGGGACCAGCACATCGGCGAGTATATTTGCCGCCACAATATCATACCTCTCATACCCTGCCGCGTCCTGCACCGCCTTATCATCAATGATATTGCCGATCATCACCTCATACTGCTCCTTCGAGATGCCATTGGCTTCCATATTCTCATGGGTCGCGTCAATGGCGCAGGGATCCAGGTCGGTTCCCACCGAATACGCCGCACCGAACTTCAAAGCCAGCATCCCCAGGATACCGCTGCCGCAGCCCACATCCAGGATCTGCGCCCCTTCTGTCACATATTTCTTCAACTGACGGATACACAGCTGGGTCGTCTCATGCATTCCCGTCCCAAACGCGGTTCCCGGATCGATATGGATCACCAGTTTATCCTCATCCTTCGCTTCCACCTTCTCCCAGGACGGGATCACCAGGATATCATCTATATAGAACTGATGGAAATACTGCTTCCAGTTATTCACCCAGTCTACGTCCTCGGTCTGGGATTCCTCAATCGTACATTCGCCGACGTTCAGGTAACTTCTCATCTCTTCCAGTTCGTTCCTGACACGCATCAGGATCGAACCTTTATCCTCCTCTTCTTCCAGATAGAAGGTCAGATATGCCTTCCCGTCATCCTCCGGAATGTCCGGCAGGATGTCTACGAACATCTGCTCCTTGTCTTCCTCCGTAAGAGGGATCCTGTCCTCGATCTGTACTCCTTGTATCCCTAAATCCATCAGCATACTGCTGACGATATCCTCCGCCTCTGCCGTCGTCGTTAGGCGAAACTGATTCCACTTCATAACTTTCTCTCCTCTCTATGCTTCCTCTGCCCACTGTGCGATCCGCTCAAACTTTAATACCAGCTTCCCGTCAAAGATATTCACCGGGATCTCGGCGTCAATGGGATAGATCGTCGGGGACGCCTCTCCCTTGAAAAAATATACCAGCACCCGCTTCTTATAAGCTTCTTTCCCGCGCCATATGCGGCCGCCCCTTCCCTCATCATCATCTTATCAATGAAGACGTCTTCGACTGCCTGCCAGGTATGATATCCGATACCCTCTGTCTGTCCTTCAAATATCTTCTGTACTGTCTTTACCGGGATGCCGGATAATTCTGCAATATAAGAATCCGAGATCCCCTGCTCCTGCTTCATCTGCTTCATTTCCTGGATCGTCATGATACCGCCTCCTAAACTGGTCTATGATTTTCTTACTCCTGCTGCATTTCGAATGCCGCCTCTTTCGCATAGTTCAGTAATCGCACTGCTTCCTCTTCCGTAAGTCCATATTCCCGTGACAGAAGGGCAAACTCCTTGCCTGCCCAGGTATCTGACACCGTCATGTTGTCACTATTGACGGTTAAGCGTATCCCTCTGTTCAGATAATCCCGCAGCGGATAGTCCTTAAGACTTCCCACTGCCTTCGTCTGCAGATTGCTGGACGGACACATCTCCAGGGGGATCCCCCGCCTTGCAAGCTCGTCCATCAGCTTCTCATCTTCGATCGCCCGTACTCCATGCCCGATCCTTGCGGCTCCGAATTCCAATGCCTTCCAGATACTCTCCGGTCCGTCCGCTTCGCCCGCATGAATGGTAAAGGGCACGCCAAGCTGCCTGGCAAGCGTGAATTCTTCCTCATGATCCCTGGTCGGATAAAGCCCTTCCGCACCGGCGAGATCCGCCGCGACGACGCCTCTTCCCAGATATTTTGCCGCCATATGTATCGTCTCTATATTATTCGCCGCATATGAAGCATTCCCAATATCCGGATCCGCCTGATCATCATTGCCCTTTGTACCGCCTGCGGCATGCTTTTTGTCTCTCCGCATACAGCACAGGATCGCTTTCAGGCTGATCCTGCCCTCACAGTCTTCCATCGCCCGTCCGAGACCATCCAGTACCGCCCGTACCGCCTCCTCCTGCGTAAGTCCCTGCCGGCTGTGAAGCTGGGGCGCAAACCGGATCTCTGCATAGCAGATCCCCTTCTCTCCAAGCTCCTTCCCAAGCTCATACGCCGCCTCCTCCAGATTCGCTGCCGTCTGGAGCACCGCCAATGGAAGATCGAAGCATCTCAGATACTCATTCAGATCCCTGCAGTCGGCTCTGGCTGTCAGATACGGGCGCAGGCGCTCTGCCGTGTCTGCCGGAAGCTCTATATGTTCCTTCCTTGCAAGCTTCAAAACCGTCTCCGCCGAAAGCGAACCGTCCAGATGCAGGTGCAGGTCTATCTTCCCATAATCTTCGGCGATCATAGCAGGCTCTCCCATTCCTTCTCCCGGAAACCGGTCAGTACCGCCGTATCCGTCACAAGAACCGGCCGTTTCACCAACATGCCGTCCGAGGCAAGCAGCTCATACTGCTCTTCCTCCGTCATATCCGCAAGCTTGTCCTTAAGTCCCAGTTCACGGTAGATCATGCCGCTGGTATTGAAGAACTTCTTAAGCGGCATGCCGCTTTTTAGGTGCCACGCCTTGATCTCCTCTTTTGACGGATTCTGATTCTTGATATCCCTTTCTTCGAATTCGATTTCTCTGCCCTCAAGCCATTTCTTTGCTTTCTGGCAGGTACTGCATTTTGGATAATGTACCAATAACATATAGAATTCCTCCTTTTTTAATAATACCCTCTCCACATATTCAGATACATATGCAGATTCGTCCGCACGTGAAGCCAGATGTTCCTAAGCCTCTTCTCCCCCTTCGGCACGGCAGCCGCAGCCATCACATAGCGCTCTACATTCTGTCTGGCATAATGATCTGCCTTCCTCAGATGCCATCCGCTGGTTACCACGACACAATCCTGAAAACCATATTCCTGCATCATCCTGCCAGAGTACAGAAGATTGTGATAAGTACTGACTGCCCGTCTCTCTTCCAGGATATTTTCCTGCGGCACGCCAAGCTCCATCGCATAACGCTTCATAGCCTCTGCTTCCACATAGTCATTATACACCCCAGCCCCGGACATGATAAGATACCGTATTCTCCCCTCTTTCCATAATTCCGCGGCTTTCTCCACCCGCGTCTTCAACACTTCTGAAGGCTGTCCGTCATTCTCCACTCTGCATCCGCAGACGACGGCGCAGTCATACTTCTCCTGATCCCAATGCACCTTCGGACGCCGGAACATGACACCAAACAGCAGAACATTCGCTCCCGTGAAACCAACTGCCGCCCACCCTGCCTTCTCTAATAGATTCTTCATTCTTCCACCTCGTATATCCGTATACTTCTATCTTTCTTATCTATCCTTCATTTTCCACTATACAATACTTCTTTTGTCATTCTACACTTTTTCCTCATACAATGCAAGAACCAGTCTCCCCCGAACGCCATGCATGTTCCGGTGAATCATACATATATATATTGTAACAAACTCATTTGGAGTGTCTATGGCACAATATCAGAAATATATCAAAGCAATCGGTATCATCCTTCTCTTCGTTCTGTGTTATCTTGCCGGATATACCCTCGCCGCCCGCTTTTCCCCGGAAGCTTCCGGATCCGGCAGGGACGATACCGATCCTGCCGTTTCTTCCGCGATCATGCCTGCCGCCGAGAACTGGGGGCTGAGTTTCCAGGAAGAGGGAAAAACCCCCGACGCCAACGCCACTTTAGACGAACTGAAAGAATATGATACCTACTACGCCGAAGACACAGAAGAAAAAAAACTGTATCTGACCTTCGACTGCGGCTACGAAAACGGCAATACGGCGCCCATCCTCGACGCACTGAAGAAACACAAAGCGCCCGCAGCATTCTTCGTTGTCGGTAACTTTATCTCCACGAGCCCTGATCTGGTCAAACGAATGCATGAAGAAGGACATATCATCGGAAACCATACTTACCACCATCCCGACATGTCCCAGATCTCAACGAAAGAAGCCTTCGCCAAAGAACTGGGAGACGTAGAAGACCTCTATCAGGAGATCACCGGAGAAACCATGACCAAGTATTACCGCCCTCCGCAGGGAAAATACAGTATCGACAATCTTCAGATGGCAAAGGATATGGGATATCACACCTTCTTCTGGAGCCTTGCCTATGTCGACTGGTATCAGGACGACCAGCCTTCGCATGAAGAAGCATTTGACAAACTGTTGGGACGTATCCATCCAGGAGCTGTCGTACTCCTTCACAGCACCTCTTCTACAAACGCTGAGATTCTGGATGAATTGCTTGGGAAATGGGAAGATATGGGATACACTTTTCATTCTTTAGATGAATTGACAAAAAAAGAACAACATGACTCTGACAAGTAAAAATCGAGCGCTCTTCTCAAACAAAGGTATAACCAGTGTTTGAGAATCAGCGCTCTTGATAAAGTATATAGCAGCCTACTCTACGGTAACAGACTTCGCCAGATTCCTAGGCTTATCTACATCGCATCCGCGGCCTACGGCAATATAATATGCAAAGAGTTGTAACGGAATGATCGCCAGCGAATTCGCAAAATATCTGTTCGTCTCAGGTATATAGATGACGTAATCCGCCGCCTTCTCAACCTCCGTATTCCCTTCCACAGTCACCGCCATTACGAAAGCGCCCCGGGTACGTACTTCTTCCATATTACTGATCATCTTCTTATAGAGTGGCTTCTGCGTCAGCACCGCCGCAACCAGTGTCCCTTCTTCCACCAGCGAGATCGTCCCATGCTTCAGCTCTCCCGCCGCATAAGCCTCCGAATGGATATAGGAGATCTCTTTTAATTTCAGGGAACCCTCCATAGAGATCGCATGGTCAAGCCCTCTGCCGATAAAGAAGATGTCTCTCGCAGCCAGATACCGGTTCGCGAACTTCTGGATCTTCTCCCGGTTATTCAGGATCATCTCTATCTGAGCCGGCAGCGCCTTCATATCCTTTAACATCTCTGCCGTCTCGTCATCTCTGATCTTGCCTCTTACCTGTGCAAACTTCATCGCCAGCAGATACATCGCGATCAGCTGCGCTGAGTATGCTTTCGTCGTCGCCACCGCGATCTCCGGTCCCGCCCAGGTATACATGACGTTGTCTGCCTCTCTTGCGATCGAACTTCCTACCACATTGACGATTCCAAGTACCTTCGCGCCCTGTTCCTTCGCCTCTCTCAGAGCCGCCAGCGTATCCGCCGTCTCACCGGACTGACTGATCACAACCACCAATGTATGCTCATCCAGTATCGGATTCCTATACCGGAACTCCGACGCCATATCTACCTCCACCGGGATCCTTGCCAATCCTTCGAACACATATTTGCTCGTATGTCCTACATGAGAAGCAGAACCACATGCTATGATCATGATCTTCCTGATATTCTGTATCTCCTCATCCGTCATACCTAATTCTTCTATCACGATCTTGTTCTCTTTGATCCTGGGTGAGAATGTATCCATAACAGACTTCGGCTGTTCGTACATCTCCTTCAGCATAAAATACTCATATCCGCCCTTTTCAGCGGCATTCACATCCCACTCGATCCGTACGGATTCCTTTGAGATCGGCTCCTCGTCCACATTGAAAAACTCCATAGACCCTTCCGTCATACGGACGATCTCTTCATTCTCAATGAAAAACACATCCCTGGTATAGCGAAGGACTGCCGGAACATCCGAAGCAATAATATTGCCCCCGTCCGTATGCCCGACGATCAAAGGACTGTCCTTACGCACTGCGTAGAGTTCGTCCGGATGCTCTTTGAAAATGATCCCCAGTGCATACGATCCTTCCATGCGGTGCATGATCTTGGTGATCGCCTGCAGCGGATTCCCGTTATAATAATAGTCTAATAAATGTGCAATGATCTCCGTATCCGTCTCAGAGATAAACTGATATCCATGCTTTTCAAGCTTCTTCTTAAGCTTCAGATAATTCTCAATAATACCGTTATGGACAACAACGATACTCTTATCACTGTTAAAATGCGGATGGGCGTTCGTATCGGACGGCGAACCATGGGTAGCCCATCTTGTATGCCCGATCCCCATCGTTCCGGGAAGCGTCGCTCCGTCATGCGTCAATTCGCTCAATACCTTAAGCCTGCCCTTAGACTTCACCATATCGATCTTCCCGCCGTCACAGATCGCGATCCCCGCGGAATCATACCCTCTATACTCAAGTTTGGACAAACCGTCCAAAAGGATCGGCGCAGCCTGCCGGTTACCAATATATCCTACTATTCCACACATTATCTCCACTCCTGTTAATCCAGATCAATGAAATCAACCTGAAAGGCATCATCTTTCTCCATGTGTCCCCGCTTCTTCTTCGGCTGATGGCTTAAAAGCTCATCCAGGTCGTCGATGACTCCGCCAGATTTTTCCTCATCATAATCATATCCTATGTCGTCATTAGAAGATATGTCACCGTAATCGTCGTCGTCATCAAATTCATAGTCATCATAATCATCGTCGTCATAATCATAATCGTCAAAGATCCCTTCGTCTCTGAGATTCATAGTCTTCACCGGAACTCTCACGGCAGGCTGATTCTCAGCCTTCTTCTTCGAAGACTTCTTCTCCTTCCCGGATCTTGCCGGTTCTTTTCTTTTCTTAACAGGCGCTTCGTCATCGTCATCGTCGTCGTCGTCATCATCCGGATCAATCCCGTACTCGTCATACAGATCGTCCAGTTCTATATTGCGGTGATAGAGCTTTACCCCTACTACGATCAGAACCACGATCAGAAGCCCCATCAGCATAAATCCCACGATCAGGACAATATCCAGCATGCTCTCGGCAAATTGCAGGATCTTCCCCCACAGTCCCTTTGCCGCCTTCTTCTTCCCGGAATCTCCCGAAGATGACTGGGGGATGTACCGCTGATAGGTTCCATCCACCGTATCATACTGATACATCACCTTATCACCGTCTGCATTCAACGCATAGATCACATAATATTCCGCCTTGGTCGGATCCTGCCATGCCGTGAATTCCTTGCCGTTCAGAGTAAGCTTAGTCTCTTTGTAATCTTCCGGAAGCTTTACACTTCCGTCGTCTCTCAACACGATCAGATAACGATCCGCAGCGATCTCGACTTCTTCGAAAGGAATAAAAGAACCATCATCACTATTATACAGGAAGAAGGTCGGATCACCTCCGTTAAGAGGCGTCAGATATACCGCAGATTCACCTTTCCCTGCCTGCTGCGTGACCGCCTCGCAAGTCTCCCCTTCGAAGGTCATCTCACTCCTGGCGAATCCCGGAGGAATCATCGCATCAGAGAATCCGCTCGTGATCTTATACTGTTCTCCATCCACTTCCACCTGCGGTCCCTCGGCGCTGATCGTAGCCGGCTGCCCTTCGTCGCCGCCTTCTTCTTCTTCCGTGATCAACGACGGGTCTCCGGGGCCTATGGTAACTGCGGAACTTCCGTTTGTGATCTCCAGCTTCGCGTCGGACGAATCGGTTCCCGTTGACTGAGACACCTTTATATTCGCCGTTCCCTCTTTCAACGCCTGGAATTTCAGCTTGAATTCCAGGGAAGTGCCGGTTCCGCTGCCGCCTATGGTGATCGTACCTTTCCCGCCGGAAGCATAATCTCCGCTGATGAATCTCAACATTTCCGTATCATATGTCAACGTTGCGTCCAGAGTCTTAACAATTGACGCCGAGGACAGCTTTCCTGTAACTTCTACTTCCGCCCCCACCGTCGTCGACGGATCCGTAAACCGCAATTCCCCAGACGCGGCATTCGCGGTTACCGATATCCCCGCACACAACATACACGCTATAAGCAATGAAAAAAATACATTCTTGATTCTTCTCATGTAGACTACCTCGTTCTCTCTATACTTCGATTGCCGTATCTGTACCTACTCGCCGCCGACACCGCCGCCGCTCGGGCCTGAAGCGCCCGGACCTTCGCCTCCTGTTGGAAGATCGGCTCCTCCGGTACCGCCTTCCGTGCCTCCGGATCCTTCGCTTCCGCCTCCGGTTCCTTCAGTTCCGCCTCCGCCGGCTCCACCTCCGGTTCCTTCAGTTCCGCCTCCGCCGGCTCCACTTCCGGTTCCATTTCCGATCGTACCGTTCCCCGTACCCGTACCGGTGTTAGTACCCGTAGTCCCGTTTCCACTGTACCCGTTTCCATAGGAATTATTACCGTTCCCCGTACTGGGATAACTCTCCGCCGGCTGTTCCATGAACCCTTGATTGGCTTCGCTTGGATCCGCCTCTTTATTCCCCACCTTCGCGGTGATCTTATTGTCTATGGAAGCTATCGTACCTGAAGGCGTATAATTTTCACTGTCACCGAAGAGGAACTTATGGAGCTCTTCCACATTACTCTCCAAAGTAACCGGGATAACCGAATCTCCTATGTTCGCCAGCTTGTCCGTCGTCTTATCAAACGGGAAACCTACCGTCTCCCCCAGTTTATAATCAAAAGCATCGATGGCATAATCCAGGATCTCAGCCAGTGTAAAATTCGTAGAAACCTCCGGGAATACCTTATCAATGATCTCATTTAACTGAGCGACCGAGACACCCTGAAGCTTCTCTACAATCTTCGTCAGCACGTCTCTCTGCCGTTCCGTTCTTCTATAATCATCCCCCGTCGTATGCCGGATCCGGGCATAAGCGGTTGCCTGCATGCCGTTAAGAACCTGCGGTCCCGGCTCGGTCACACCGGCGGACACCTTCCCCGTCACCTTCATCAGCTCCATGACGTAGCCGCAGACATACGGGATCTCTTCTTGTTGTATATCGATCTCTATCCCGCCTACCGCATCCACCACATCGATCAGAGAATTAAAATTCACCGTGACATAATGCTCGATATCCAGATCCAGATTCTTATTCAGCATTGCAACCGCATCCTCCGGCCCTCCGTAGGAATATGCGGCGTTTGCTTTATCAAGAGCCCCGCCTCTTTGCTCCAACAGAGTATCTCTGTAGACAGAAGCGATCTTCACTTCCAACGTCTCTCTGTTGAGGCTTGCCACCATGATGGTGTCGCTTCGGGTTCCCTCCTCCAGCTCATTATCTCTGGAATCCACTCCGAACAGCGCAACATTCAGATATCCGGTTCCTCTCTCTCTGTGCTTCTTCTGCTCCTGAGCCTCCACCGATACATTCAGCTCTTCCGGATTTAATGATACATGATCTATCTTAGACAGCTTACTCGCCAGGATCCCGACCCCTGCCGCCGCGACAAACGCCACCGTCCCGCCAAGGATCAGCCCAATCTTCTTTCCTATCGACCAGGATGCGAACCCTCTGCGCTTCGATCTCCGCCCCCGTCTATAGTGCCTTCTGTTCCCTGCCATTCCTCTATATCCTTTCTTAACAGTCCGATTTATGATAATACACTACATAATACTACCGCATTTTCAATAAAACTGCAACGAAAAATATATTTTTTCAACTTTTCATCCAATATAACCGATTCGCCGTACATCTTAAGATCATCCATTGTGGAAGCTTCCGATAACAACGCCCCAGCCGGTATCCGGCATACTTGCAGCCGCTCTTATAGACCAGTGACGGAAGCAGGTACGCCTTCCTGCTTCTGCACAGATACCGCATGGTCTGCTTTACCATACGGATCCCTTCACTCTCCGAACGGATCTCTTCAAAGACCTCGGGATGATCTGCCTGAGATACTGCCAGGTCAAAATTCCGCCTAAACTGCTGTATTCCCGTATAATTATGAGAATGAACGACTCTTGCCTTTGCCGCATATGCCACCCGGTATCCCGCCCTTACCATATGCGCCGCTATGATCATGTCTTCATTAAATATCGTCTTCTTTGTGAATCCTCCCGCCTTCTCATAGATCTCCCTTCGATATGCAGCACACACATCCGAACAGAAGAATGTCTTGATCCCCAGTTCTTCCATATCGCCGCTTCCCTTGATGCGGCTCTCCTTTGGATAATTAAACGTCCTCGTATAACGCTCGATCACATCACAGTCCTTCGAAGGAAGCTGGCGCGCATATGCGACCCCCACATCCTTCTCTTCAAGCAACGGCCGCACCAGTTCCCTGATAAGCTCTGTATCCGTCGGCACGGCGTCCTGTGTCATGAACACTATGATCTTCGCATCCGATAAGCGAAGCCCCCTGTCGCGAGTCGCCCCATGATCGAATTCTTCCGGTTCGATACTCTCAACGGTAACCCCCTCCATATCCTCTATCCCGTCCGGAAGCTTCCCGGATCTCGTATGCATAAGGTAGATCTTCCTCACCGGATAACTCTGCCTTCTAAGCCTCTTAAGGATCTTCATCAGCCGTTCATCCGGACGACATACGGGAATCACCACGTCTACTGCCTGCTCCATCTCATATTCCACTGCCTTCCTCCTTCTCCCTGTGTCCTTTATCCTTATCATATCCCACATACCAATACATCATCCCTGTCAGTACCAGCCAGAACCACGTCGTCGGATTGCTGAACCACGTGGTAAAAAAGGCAAGCCCCAGATAGATCGCCATCTGTCCGTAGAACAGATACGCCGCCGGGTTCGTGCTCTCCTTTATAACGATCATCATCCTGCCTGCGGCGGCGCCGACCAACACTGCGAATAAGAATACGCCCGGCACGCCAAAATCATAATATGCGTCATAGAACATCGTCAGTGTCGTAAGTTCCGGTTTCGTTAGATATACCACAGAAGATGTAAGCTGCGGGAACACGAACTTAAGCCCCGTCAGCGCAAATACAGGAAACAGCATCCGAATCCCAAAGCTATGTTGCGTGAGCTGTTCTGCCATACAGTTAAAATTCTCATAATTATTCGCGACATACATATACGGCTGCGTGATAAAGATCGGCATCTTCTCGTATTTCATCTCAAATATACCATTCAGATAAGCCACGTCATGATGACGGAACACAGTCAATATCACATACACAGGTATCAGCGCCGCAAAGATCAGTCCCAGAGTACGCAGGCGGATCGTCCTGTGAACCATAATATATGTAACGACTGCAAAGCCAACGGCGAATAAAAGCTGGAATCTTGACACACACAGGATCGGGATCGCCGCCGCTTCCGCATTTGCCAGCAATAGGATCAGCTTCTCCTTCGTACCCGCCGCCGGCACTGTCTTAAGGTATAACACGGTGATCGCCGGCACTAAGATGCAGCTGATCGTAAAATAATGTACGCCTGATACATGAAAATAAGAATATGCATGTGGTTCCTCTGAAAACAGCGGGATAAATCCTACTCTCACGGCTTCAAAGATAAAGCACACAAGAGACGCCAACGAAAGGCAAAGGATACAAAAAAGCAGTCTTCCCGCCTGCACATCATCTTTAACGATCTCTTTGCGGCATGATACCTGTTTCTTCCGTCCCCATTCATACCCCAGGCAAAACCCTATATAGATCAGGAAAAAACACAGCCACGTAACCGGCAGCCAATCACTCTGCAGCCGGCTTAATTTCAGACACGCGACCCCCTGCCCGCCTACCCAGGCAAGGGTAAAAAGAGCTCTAAGCTCTGTCAGATTCTCAGCCTGCCTGCTCCAATGCACGTACAGCCAGACCGCTTCCGCCATCAGTATGATCCCTGCCGCATAATAAAGCCCGGCGCATGAGGCAAGATAACTGATCAGAAAAGCCGCCGTATACGTACCATATTCTTTCATGACATCACACTGTCTCTTCATCCATCCTATCCTCTTTTACCGCAGATTCCTGCGCGCAAACCTTATCCTCTGTCCTCTTTCTCGATTCGTGCTTACTCCTATCATGCCCTATAAACCAGTACATTATCCCTGTCAGTATCAGCCAGAACCATGTCGTCGGATTGCTGAACCAAGTCGTAAAAAAGGCAAGCCCCAGATAAATCGCCATCTGTCCATAGAACAGATAGACCACCGGATTACAGTCCTTTTTTATGGCGTTCATCAATACCTTCGCCGCCATGCCGATCACGAAAACAAAGAAAAAGGTACCAAACACGCCAAAATCATAATATGCGTCATAGAACATGGTAAGCGTCGTAAGTTCCGGTTTGATCAGGAATACCTCCGACGCGGCAAGCGTCGGAAACAACCGCTTAAGACCGGTCAGCGCAAAGAACGGATACAAAAGCCGCAGCCCCCATGTATGCTCCGTAAGATTGACTACCATATAATTAAAATTCTCAAAATTATTCGCAATGTACATATATGGCTGCGACAGGATAAGCGGCATATTGCCGTATTTCATCTCAAAGACCTGATTCAGATAAGATACGTCATAAGAACTTCTCATCACCGTCAGGATATAAACCGGGATCAACAATCCCAACAAGATCCTCATCGTCTTAAGCCGCAGCTTCTTATTCACCATAATGAATGTTACCACGGCAAAGCCAACCACGAATACTAACTGAAATCTTGATACATAGAGAAAAGGCATCCCTACCGCCAGGATATTTGCCGGGATCAGCAGAAACAGTCTCTTGTTCCTCACAGACTCACTCACTTTGACATAGAGTACCGTGATCGCCGGGATCAGGATGCAGCTGATCGTAAAATAATGAAGCCCTGTCGCCTGATAATAGTAAGCTCCGTGTGTCTCGCCCGCAAATAGCGGAATATAGTCTCCCGCCGCCATCTCACAGACAAAACACAGGACGGATACTGCCGCCAGCAGGACAATACAGATATACAGCCGCCCCGCAACGACGGCATCCTTCTTAAGTTCTGCCTCTTCTATCTTACCATACTGCTGCCCCCACTCATAGCCAATCCCAAATCCCAGATAGATCAGGCAGAAAGCAATCCAGGTCATGTAATGCCAGTTTGTCTGCAGCCTGCTAAGCTGCATACAGGCGATCCCCTGCCCTCCTACCCAGGCAAGGGTAAACCACGCCCGAAGCTCGATCAGGCTCCCCGCCTGCCTTACCAGATGTACATACAGATAGAGAGCCTCTATTACCAACAGAATGCCTGACAGCACCGGAAGCCCTGCCAGAGACGAGACATAACTTGCCAGATACATCAGCATATATGTCCCATATTCCATGATCGTATTACTGCGCACCCTCATTATGAACGTCTCCTTCAAACATTGTATTATATGCCTCCGCGCCCTCTGAGACACCGGTCAGATATATGATCGCATCTCTTATGTCGCATACCTTTTTCGACGGCTCATAGGATTCCTCCGCAAAAAGAGACTGATGCATCTGTCTTACATTCTCTGCGAGATCGATCGGCACGACATAGGCTCCGTTATGATCCCGGACAGTGTCGCTGGTCGTTACCTGGTACGGGAATCCTCCCGTCTCCACCAACTCATAATCCAGTATATTTGCCGCAAATCCCAACATGTCCTTCACAGAAAAACTTGTAGACACCAGCGGGAATACTTCATCCACGATATTATTCAGTGTCAGAAGATTCGCCTCCTTCGCTTTCTCGGCAACTTTATTCAATACGATCCGCTGCCGCTGTGTCCGCTTAAAGTCATACCCCTCCGTATAACGGATCCTTGCAAAAGCCACGGCGTGTACCCCGTCCACATGCTGCGTTCCGTCTTTTACCTCAATGTTGATACACTCTTTTCCTGCAACCTCTGCCGTCTCGACAGCATACCGGTTACTCCAGTCAGCCTCTTCCGACGTCATCTCAAGATCGATCCCTCCCAGAAGGTCGATCACATTGACCAATGCCGTAAAATTGACACTCATATAATTCCTGATATCAAGATCGAAATTACGGTTCAGCAGACTGATCGCCTCTTCCGGCCCTCCTCGGTTGTACGCCGAATTCGCTTTCTCATATGTCCCGTTTTTCTGTTGGAGCAGCGTATCACGATAGACAGATAAGAGCTTCACGTCATTGGTCTCATTATTAATGCTAACGATCATGATACAATCGCTCTGTACGCCGCCTTCCAATTCACCGTTCCTCGAATCAAGCCCGAACAGTGCGATATTCGTATAAGGTCCGGTATCCCGGTATGCTTCCAGTTTCTCTTCATCCAGTACCTTGAAATCCAGTTTCCCCAGTTTCAAAAAACCATAACCGACGACACACAGGAGCAAAAGTATGACGATCTCCAGCGCAAGGATCGCAAACCGCTTGCGCCTCCTCTTCTTCCGCTGTTTCCTGCGCTCATCCAGAGTCATTCCGGCATGCCTTCTTCTGCCCCGTCTGTCCCTGTCCGCTCTCTCCCGGTCTCTTCTGTCCCGGTCTCTTCTATCTCGTTCTCTTCCTCGTTCTCTCCTGTCCCGGCGTGCTGTATCCTGCCCCCGTCTCTCTCGTTCCCTTCTATCCGCTCTCTTATCGTTCCTATTACCCATATCTGTCTCCCTTTATTCCCGCGAAGCAGCGAGCCAAGCAACCATGCCCGCATGGATATCCGGCGACCGCCCCGAAAGTCAAAGACCCCGCAGACCGCATAGATCAATATGCATTCTTATTCACAAAACCTTTAAAAAATGTCAGAAATAAAATCTTAAGATCAAATCCCAACGTCCAATTCTCAATATAATACAGATCATGTTCTATCCGCTTACGGATAGACGTATCTCCGCGGTATCCGTTCACCTGCGCCCACCCGGTAAGTCCCGGACGCACCTGATGTTTGATCATATACCGCGGTATCTCCTCCTTGAACTGCTCCACGAACTGCGGGCGCTCCGGCCTTGGCCCGACCAGGCTCATATCCCCCATCAGCACATTGATAAGCTGCGGGAGCTCGTCTATACTCGTCTTACGGATGAATCTTCCGATGGGCGTAACCCGCGGATCATTCTGGACAGTCCATTGCTTCTTCTCCGAAGACTGATCCTGGACAACCATAGAACGAAACTTATACATCCGAAACGGCTTGTTCTGAAGGCCGATCCTTTCCTGACTGTAGATCAGCGGTCCCGGCGCCGTAACCTTAATGATCACGGCAACCACTGCCATCACCGGTGCGAACAGGAGCAGCGCGACCATTGCACCGAACACATCCACGCACCTCTTCACCAGCGCGTTCAACACATTATTAAGAGGTACTCTCCGTATATTGATGACCGGCATACCCAGCAGGTCTTCCGTATAAGGCTTTGTCGGGATAATGTTGTTATAGTCCGGAACGAACTTCGTATGCACTCCCGACTTCTCACACATACCCACGATGTGTTCCAGCTTGTGGTATTCCGCCAGTCCAAGCGTGATCACGATCTCATCCAGCTTATTCTCCGGCAGTATGATCGTCAGGTTCTCCGTACGCCCGATCACCTTGATCCCTTTGTACTGCGTGCCTCTCTGCACATTATCTGCAAGAATTCCCCGGATGATATAACCCCACTCCGGATTCGCCCTAACCCTGTCGATATACTGTTCCGTCGCCCGGCTGTACCCGATCATCACGATATGCTTCTGATTATAACCCTGCCGCCGCATATTGCGCAGACATTCGCGGATAATGTTCCGGATCGTCACTTCCACACAGATGTTAATACCGAAAAATACGAAGATCATCAGCCTGGAGAAATCCGGCTGTCTCATGATATAGAGATACAGGATGAACGCCATCATTCCGATCACATTCGCCTGTATGATATGCCATGCTTCAAGCCTTCGTCCCTGTACACGCTTCGGCGTATACAACTGAAAGACATAGTACAGGATCAGATACGCAGGCACGAGGATAAAGAGGCTTCGCATATAATCTCCCAGAGAGAAAAACCACGGATCCAACTCGAAGATCCCGCTCTTAAACCTGATATACCATGCCGAAATATAGGAAAACACCAACGCCAGCGCGTCAACTACCACATGGAGCCTGTTTAACAATTTTTGATTGTCTTTAATCAATTTCTCCACCTATTTTCGTAAAAAACCATATAACTCAAAAAAACATTTCATTTTATAATACAATAATTTGCCACTATCGGCAACCCATTATTACACTCTTTTTCTTAACATTCTATTAATGATCTCAAAAAAGAGACGCAAATTACCGGTTTCCCGATATGACCTTCCAGAAAAACGGAGTATTCCGCTTCAAAAAACGTCCTGAATATGCACAGAATACGACGACGGACACCGGCAGCAGCAGAAACATCCAAAGCCCTGCCCCCAAAGCATTGCCAAGACATGCATACACCAGTTTGTTCCCCGCCCGGACGATAAGGAAGTGAACCGCATATATGTAAAAAGTATCCTTCATCCACCATCTTGCCTCCGGAAGCTTCCTATAACTTAATACATTCCACAGAAGCATCGCGTCAAACAGATAATACAACAGCTGTCCGGTAAGCTCCGGGCATGCCCGGAAGAACAGGTGCGACGTCACAGATCCCAAAACTGTGAATAACAGCACGCCCGGCGATCCCGCCTGGGTTTCAACCCGGCGCTTCCCATGGAGTCCCAGATATCCGCCCGCCATGTAGAGAAACAACCAGTTCACCATAGACGCACAGGTACTCCCGAATCCATACAGACACCCGCTGCCGGCAAGCAGCAGGACGCCCAAAAGCACAGCAAATCCTATATATCTGTTACGGATCAGCAGGTAGATCAACGGGCAGACATAGATATATACGATCAGAAACTGCAGAAACCAGAAAATGGTGTTGTATTTGTAAAGGACGACCGCCTGAGACAATTCACTGAAACTCCATACAGCCTCCTGCCGGAACGCTCCTAGCGGCCCCGCGATCTTTGCGGCGGCAAGGCGTATAAAATAATAGAACAGATTCCAGACGGCAAACGGAAGCACCGTACTGAAAAGGCGTCTCTTCCACTTATCCGCCAGCCGGTCCATAGAAAAATTCCGGTAAAAAAGATATCCTGAACACAAGAAAAATCCTGCATTAGCGGTTCTTGCCACCTGATCTGTCAGAAAAGACTCTATCGCATTCACGGCAGGAGCCTGCCCGATAAATATGTCGGTGTTATTCGTATGAATCAAAACAACCAGAATACACAAAATAAAATTATACCATCTGACCTGATTGCTGAATTTATCCTTCTCCATGATCCTGCCTCCTGCTCTGCGACGGCTCGTTTGATCCGCGCCGGCGCATATTTCAATGGTTACATGATATTGTAAATTAATATAGCACAAAACGAATTTATTTGCTATAATAAGTCGGTAATACAGATGACAGCAAACATACTTTAGGAAGAGATCATCGGCAGATATCGCATCCCGGTGGTTTCTAAGGGTAATCTATATGAAAATAACAATCGTAATTCCTAATTATAACGGGAAACACTTTATGAAACCTTGTCTTGCTTCTCTTGAAGAACAGACCTGTAAAGATTTTAAGATCCTTGTCGTCGACAATGCCTCCACAGACGGAAGCATCGAATATATGAAGGAACATTATCCAAAGATCGAGATCATCGCCCTTGACCAGAATTATGGATTCAGCAAAGCAGTAAATATCGGGATCCGCCGTTCCGGCACCCCCTATGTGATCCTTCTTAATAATGATACTACGGCTGATCCGCATTTTGTAGAAGAACTACTCCATGCCATCGAACGATCTCCCCGGATCTTCTCCGTAAGCAGCAAGATGATCCAGATGTACCACCCGGAACTGATCGACAGCGCCGGTGATCTCTATACGGTGATCGGCTGGGGAATCTGCCGGGGCGCAGGACGCCCTGTCACAAATTACACGAAAGCAGATGAGATATTCTCGGCATGCGCAGGCGCTTCTATCTACCGCCGCAGCGCTTTTCGAAAGATCGGATACTTTGACGAGGCTCATTTCGCATATCTGGAAGACATCGACATCGGATACCGCGCCAGGATCTACGGCTACCGAAATATGTTCTGCCCTGCCGCCCAGGTCTTCCACGTCGGAAGCGGTACCAGCGGTTCCAAGTATAATGCGTTCAAGGTAAAGCTCTCGGCGCGCAACAATCTGTATGTAAACTACAAAAATATGCCTTTGCCGATCCTGATCCTCAACTTCCTGCCTCTTCTGAGCGGGTATCTTGTGAAATATGTATTCTTTTTGAAAATAGGCTGGGGGAAAGAGTATAAAGAAGGGATACAGGAAGGCATGCGCACCATGAGATCCCAGAAAAAAGTCCCGTTCTGCATTCGCCATCTTCCTAACTATATACGGATCGAAGCCCAGTTGATCCGCCATACATTCGCATATGCAAGAGACTGGTTTACACGGAAAATATGCAGAAAATAACTATTGATCGCTTCTGCAATCTGCAAAAAGGGGCTGCCGCAAAGTTTCTGACGATACTTTGCGGCAGCCCCTTCTTAATTTAATCTTCTTAATTTAAAATTGAAAGGTATCTCTTAATCCTGCCCAGAGCTGGTCTTTCTCACTTAAGTTCAATGCCGTCCCATCCTTCAGGCGATATCCCTCTGCCGACGCGTTTCCGGGGTACTCTCCCGTTAACTCCGGCCATGTGATGCCGATCTGGGGATCATTCCACGCCAGTCCTCCCTCATCACCCGGATGATAGAAATCCGTACACTTATAACAGAATTCCGCCGCATCGCTCAGCACCAGGAACCCATGTGCAAAGCCTTCCGGAATGTAGAACTGCTTCTTATTCTCTTCTGTCAGCTCAATGCCAAACCATTTCCCGTAAGTCTCGCTGTCTCTCCTTAAGTCAACCGCCACATCGAATACCGAACCCCGGATCACTCTGACCAGCTTCCCTTGTGGAAATTCCTTTTGAAAATGCAGGCCGCGCAGAACTCCTTTGGCAGAACAAGACTGGTTATCCTGCACAAAATTCATCGTAAGCCCGGCTTCTTCCATATCTCTTAGATTATACGTCTCCATAAAATATCCGCGGGCGTCTCCATGGACGGCAGGCTCGATCACACAGAGCCCTTTGATCCCTCCCACATTTTTCTCTACCTTAATCTGTCCCATAGTATCCTCTCCTCAATTACAAATACACTCCAGACCATATGTATCCGGCAGGTAGGAATTACCTGCCGGAACACTCTAAAATTCAAGCTCTCTTAAGTATCTGTTCAGGGCATCCTGCCAGGATGGAAGCGGTTCGAATCCATTCTCCGCAAGTTTACTGCGGTCCAGCCTGCTGTTGAACGGCCTTACGGCTTTCGATGCGCCATACTCTTTTGTCGTCACCGGAATTACCTGCACCCGTTTTGGCGCATATTCTTCATGCCCAAGCTCCACTGCCTGGCGGAAGATCTCTTTCGTAAAATCATACCAACTGATATAACCGCCTTCATTCGTCGCATGATAATAACCATACTTCTCTGTCTCTATCATGTCAACCAGAAGCCGCGCCAGGTCGAACGTATATGTTGGCGTACCGATCTGATCATCCACAACTGTGATCCTGTCATGTGACTTTCCTACATTCAGCATCGTCTTGATAAAATTCTTGCCGTTCCTTCCAAATACCCAGGCAATCCGCACGATAAAATATTTCGACAGGTTCTCTGCCACGGCAAGCTCTCCTAAAAGCTTCGTCTTGCCATAAACATTCAGCGGCTTGTAATCCTTGCAGTCCGGCAGCCAGGCTTCTGTCCCCTGTCCATCAAACACATAATCCGTACTGATATAGACCATCTTACAACCCAGCTTCTTACACACCTTCGCGATATTCTCCGTGCCGTCTGCGTTGATCGCACGTACTTTCTCTACTTTATCCTCATCCTCGGCAAGATCCACAGCCGTCCATGCCGCACAATGTACCACCACATCCGGCTCTGCCGCGGTGATCCTCTCTTCTGCTGCCTGCGCATCTGTGATATCCAGCTGCACATAAGGCATGGATGTCACGGCAGAGTGATCCGCCACACCGCTGTACTCCGGGGCGATATCACTGCCGATCCCCTCATACCCGCGCTTCGCAAGTTCATTCATCACATCATGGCCTAACTGCCCTGCCACTCCGGTCACAAATACTTTCATATCATTTACCTCCCTTACACATCCACTATTCGCTCTGCAGATCAGCGTATCCTGCTTCTCTTAACAGAACAGGTTCTCATCTGTTCGCATACATTTTCTCATAATAATTTCTGTACTCACCGGAGATGATCGTCTCCCACCAATCCTTATGGTCCAGATACCAGCGTATGGTCTTCTTGATCCCGTCTGCGAACTTTGTCTCCGGAAGCCATCCAAGCTCACTGTGGATCTTCGTAGGATCGATCGCATAACGCATATCGTGGCCTTTCCGGTCTGTCACATATGTGATCAGGCTCTCTGGTTTGCCTAATTCCTGACAGATGATCTTCACGATGTCGATATTCTTCATCTCATTGTGCCCGCCGATATTGTAGACCTCTCCCACGCGTCCCTTGTGAATGATCAGATCGATCGCCTTACAATGATCCTCCACATAGAGCCAGTCGCGGACATTCTCACCCTTGCCGTACACCGGAAGCGGCTTGTCGTTCAGCGCATTGGCTATCATCAGCGGGATCAGCTTCTCCGGGAAATGATACGGGCCGTAATTATTCGAACATCTGCTGATCGTCACAGGAAGCCCGTACGTCCTGTGATATGCCAGCACCAGAAGATCTGCCGCCGCCTTCGAAGAGCTGTAAGGGCTGCTTGTATGGATCGGAGTCTCTTCCGTAAAGAACAGATCCGGCCGGTCAAGGGGGAGATCCCCATATACCTCGTCTGTCGATACCTGATGATAGCGGGTGATCCCATACTTCCTGCAGGCGTCCATAAGAACCGCCGTTCCCTTAATATTCGTGTCCAGGAACACTTCCGGCTCCTCGATCGAACGGTCCACATGGCTCTCCGCCGCAAAATTCACCACCATATCCGGATGTTCTTCTTCAAACAGGCGATAGACAGCTTCCCTGTCCGTGATACTCTCTTTGACAAATCGGAAATTCGGATTGTCCATGACCGGTTTCAGCGTAGACAGGTTTCCGGCATAAGTCAGGCAGTCCAGGCACACGATCCGGTATTCCGGATATTTCTCTACCATATGGAACACAAAATTACTTCCGATGAATCCGGCTCCGCCGGTTACGATAATATTCATAACTATTATTCTCCTTTTTCTCTTTCCTTAATCCTAACAATTGCTAAAACAATACATCTTAATATAATCCGTCCTGATATTTCCCGTCCAGGACATCTTTCAGATATTGTCCGTACTGGTTCTTCTTCAGTACATCATATACTTTCAGCACTTCTTCTCTTGTGATCCACCCGTTCAGATACGCGATCTCCTCCAGGCATGCGATCTTACGATGCTGATGAGACTCTACTGTCTTGACGAAATTCGTCGCATCCACAAGACTCTCATGAGTCCCCGTATCAAGCCACGTGAATCCCTGCCCCAGAAGCTCCACATTCAGTTTCCCTTCTTCAAGATATACCCGGTTCAGATCCGTAACCTCCAGCTCGCCTCTTGCACTCGGCTTAAGGTTACTTGCATATTCCACTACCTTATTGTCATAGAAATATAACCCTGTCACACAGTAGTTGCTCTTTGGTTTCTCCGGCTTCTCTTCAATAGATATCGCTTTCCCCTCGTGATTGAATTCAACGATACCGAAACGTTCCGGATCGTCTACATAATATCCGAACACGGTCGCGCCTTTTCCTGACTCCGCATTCTCAACCGCCGCCTTCAGTCTTTTCTTCAAACCGTGTCCCGCAAAAATATTATCTCCTAATACCATTGCCGCCGTATCGTTGCCGATAAAATCTGCTCCGATGATGAACGCCTGCGCAAGCCCGTCCGGACTTGGCTGAACCGCATATGACAGATGCACGCCAAATTGATGCCCGTCCCCTAACAGTTCCTGGAACCTTGGCGTATCCTGCGGCGTCGAGATGATCAGTATATCCCTGATCCCTGCATTCATCAATACGGACATCGGGTAATAGATCATCGGCTTATCATAGATCGGCAGAAGCTGCTTCGACGTTACCATCGTCAGAGGATACAGGCGCGTGCCCGAACCTCCTGCTAGTATAATTCCTTTCATATGGAACCTCCTCTTTATTGCATGAAAGATTGTTGTTTTCATTATGGAATGATCTTCCTGAATTGAGATGATTATAATGGGTGACCTAAGGTTACCTTCAAGTACTTTTTCCATATTTTAATAATTTATTGTCACATTTTAGTTCCATTATGCAACGTTTCGTTTAGTATTGACACATTTCATGTTCTTCTATGCAACTATTGTTAAAATATTCCAGATATGTTGTACAAAAGAGGAGATGATATTATGGCATTTGCAGACAAATTAAGAACTTTAAGACTCGAAAACAATATGACACAGGAATACGTAGCAGAACGTATGAACATGGCACGTTCCACGATCGCAGGATATGAGACCAAAAACCGTCAGCCATCCCACGAAAAGCTGACAGCCTTTGCTAATCTGTTCCATGTATCCATCGACTATCTGCTGAATGACGAATCTACAGAGATTATCCTGGCAGAATCCCGAGAACTGTCTGACGATGCAAGAGATCTGTTGATAAGATACCAGCGGCTGTCAATCCGCTCGAAAAAAGACCTGTTCAAACAGCTCCATCTTTTGGAATTACGGGACGAAGAACATGGGCAGGGGCCGCTTCACTAAATCTTGAAGTAGTCAAAGACCTCGCGGCAGTCGCCAAATGTGCATGCAAGCATGCCCGCTTGGCTCGTTGCTCGCGGGAATAATGCTTGCTGTCCGTGTCAACTGTGCGTCTTCGGAGGAGACATTGCGGAGGCATTGCCGACCGGCGACAACGCGGCAGCCGACATGGGCAGCAAGCCCTTATTACTCAAAACTAATGTACTCCGCACTTTTTTCACACAGGAATATCCCTGCCTCCTTCGTGATCCGAAAGCCTCTATCCGTCTTCCGCTTCACATAAGCCCGGAATTCCTTATAACGCTCCGTAAGAAACTGTCCCTGATTGCCATGACAGGAAAGCACATAGGAAATCAAAGGTTCCGGTTCCGGAACGACCAGACAGTCTTCATATCCCCTCCACTGGCAATCACAAAAAAACTCTTCCAGGATATCCGCCCCATGTTCCATACCGAACCTGTCATAGAGCTTATCTGCAGACAATACGATCCTGTCGTCGAATCCCTGCACTAACTGGCTGACTTCTTTCATATGATCCCTTCCGTACGCGCTGCACAGAAACCGCCCGCCCGGCCTCAGTACACGCAGGACTTCCCTGCAAACCTGGCGGATCTCTTCGCAATAGAACAACACATGATTCGCAATGACCAGATCAAACCCGGCGTCCTCATAAGGAATCCTGCCGCAATCGAACACAGCATAGGAAAACCGTCCGTCTTCGGCTCCGATCGCCCTACGTGCGTCTCTTAGCATTCCTTCGGAGATATCCGACAATACGATCCTGACTCCCTCGGGGATCCTGTTCTGGTTATCTGTCCAAAGTGTCCCGTCCCCGCAGCCAATCTCCAACACCCTTATCCCCGGATAGATTCCGGACTGTTCATAGATCCATGAGAACCACCCTTTCTCGTTCTGCGAATACAGGCGGTGCAGATTGATCCTGGCGGAAATATTCGAAGCGTTCTGGTACTGATTCTTCAGGCTCTGATCCATACCTGTCAGATGTATCAGGTTCAGCATCCTGTTCCAGTCTATGGTATGCTCATTGCGGATCTCTTCCGAAGTATCCTGGATCGCCTTTTCTACCAGCTGCATCTGCTCAATCCGATCCCGGACTAATTTAAGCTGTATATCCAACGAATTCAGCATAAAGTGATAATCCATGTCGCCGATGAGCATCTCCCGGATATCCTCCAGTGAAAACCCCAGATACTTCAACAGTAGAATCTGCTGAAGCCTTGCAAAATCCTGATCCGTATAGAAACGGGCTCCCGATTCATTCACGAACGACGGCTTCAGGATATCCTGTTTATCATAATACCGGATCGTCCGCAACGTAACACCCGCCATGCGTGCAAATTCACCGGAAGAATAATAGCCTGCTTTTTTCATCCATACTACCTCCATCTTTTCATCTTTTTCTATTTCTCTATTTCCATCTGTCTTTACTATAAATCATTCAGCATTATATAACAAATACTTATATCCTATATTCTCACATGCTTTTTAGCTATATTATAGTGTTCATTCCGTCCACTCCGACAGTTCTATTCATTTTGTCAGTAATACCGCAAGATCTATTCTTCGAATCTTTCCAGATAACAACCAGGAAAAACCGGTAAATAATGCAACTACGAAAACGCCCGGAAGCAGTATCGCAAGGATATCTGGATGAGAGATAAAATCACTGATCCCCGCCAGTTTCATCACAGCGCCTACCAATGGATCTGTGGCAGCAAAAGCCAGGACAATGCCTGCCGCCGACCCAAGAAGAGATACAGCCGTAAACCACAGCGCAAAGGAACGTCTCAACTGGCCGGCGGACAATCCTATGGATTGATAGATTCCAAGGTCTTTCTGTTCCGCCGAAAGAATCCGGTTACCTGTCATAATGGTCGTGATCAATATAAACAGCATCACCATCAGATACATCACAACCAGCGCGACCTGCATGACACGGATGATCCCGAATAAACCCGGCCATGTATTTTCATGAACATGTACGTCACCTCCGTACATACTCTCAAGCTGCTCCCTGATCAAACCTTTCTTTTCCGGCTCCCTCAAAAAGAAGTGGTGGCACCAAATCTGCGGATCATCCCGCCCGATTTTCAGATAGCCCTCCCGGCTCATTCCTAAGTTCGCCCCCATCTCATTGGCACATTGATAGATGCCGGTGATCACATATTCTGCCTCTCCCGCATCGCCGCCGACAGACACGGTATCTCCAATCTCAGCTCGTTGGTCTTGTGCGATGAATTCTGTGATTACGATCTCATTATCCCCGGTGCACGCTCTTCCTGACAGCAGATGAAAACGTTCCGGCTGGTCTGTCACATTGGCAGTATAAGAGACGCCGTTCATATGCACCGCAGGCATTGCCAGGAGATAGGTATCCGTGATCGGCGTGATCTGTTCGAGTTCCTTTCGCATCTCTTCTACCCGCAGATTTCCAAAAGCCTGAATCCCATATCGTGGTCCGCCGGGTTAAAAGCATCCATCATTCCTTTTCCATCCTGTCCGAGCCAGGAGTCCATGCGTCCCACCACAGAAGCAAAGAACACCAGCAAAAGTGCTATGATACAGGTTCCTGCATATCGTTTTTTTCCGGATACGATCTGCCGGATCGCAAGGTTTAAATTTAAACTCTTCTTTCGTATGACAGGGTGTGTCTTAAGGTTTCTTTTCTTTATTTTTCTGTCCGAATCCGTGTTACCCTGTATGGCTGTAAGCGGCGCCACATTCCCGATCCTGCTGACTTTCCATAAAATGAACAATGCCAGCAGCAGGGTGATCAAAAGAAGCGCACCAAGTCCCCGCATCACCGGAAAAAAGCATATGAATGTCATGTTATAATGTTTCTGTATCTAAAATGAGAAAAAATATTATGATAATCGAACTTAAGAGGTGAATCCTATGGAATTGCGTGTTTTACAATATTTTCTTGCCGTTACAAGAGAACAAAGTATTTCCGGCGCCGCCGAAGCGCTCCATTTATCGCAGCCCACACTCTCACGCCAGTTAAGGGAGATGGAAGAAGAACTGGGAAAACAGTTGATCATCCGCGGTAGGCGCCGGAGAAACCGACGGTGTGCGCTTTCTCACAAAGACTGCCAAAGCATTGCAGGAAGATTTTCCGGATATCCACTTCCATATCATAAGCGGGGACGGTATAAGTGTGCTTGAAAATCTTGACCGCGGATTAATTGATTTTGGTTTGGTATTTGGTGAAGTAGATACCTCGAAATATAACATGTTGAAGGTTCCTTATAAAGATACATGGGGCGTTCTGATGCGTCATGGCACAGATTTAGCAGAAAAAGAAGTTATTACCTCAGAAGACCTTGCAGGACAAGCCGCTGATCCTGTCCCGTCAGCGGTCAAGCAGATCTTCTTTGATCAAATGGCTTGGGAAAAAGTACGAGGATCTAAACTTTGTCGGAACATACAATCTTCTGTTTAATGGTTCTCTCATGGTAAAAGACGGGATGGGATATGCTTTATGCTTCGATAAAATCATTCATATTACAGAGCACAGCGGCCTTTGTTTCCGGCCTTTAATGCCACAGCTTTCAGAAGAAATGCATATCATTTGGAAAAAGTACCAGATATTTCCAAAGGCAGCCGAAAAATTCCTGCAGAAAATGCGGCAGTTTTCAGAATAGAACTTCACGGATCAACAGGCAATTATACAATCTCCCGTTTGGCCGCAGCATTTGCTGATTCTTCTATAAAGATTTTGATGTTAATGAAAAAATCCCCAAGCCGTATATCAGTACGATTGGGGAATTCTTGTAAGTCTTTAATCCGGCTGCTGACCATTATGAGCTTTCCATTGACATTCCGTAAGCTTCATATCGGTGAAAACAGCTTTGAAAGAAGAATCTTCCGGTGAGCAGGCATAGATGCCGAACTTGATTTTACCACCGCCTTTATTCATATGGCAAATACGCATTTGATCAAATTTGACACCATCTTCAGAACATTCGATACAATAATCATCTTCACGGCGGCTGAAGCGATACCACATGGATTTGACAGAGGAAGGAATGGCAGTAGTAGCCCAATCAGAATATCCCCCATTTGTTACAACACTGCCTAAATGCTGGAACTCTTCGTTCTCATATTCAATGGAGCCTTTCAGCCAATTTTCACTGTCTAAATACATAACAATTCCGCATTGGTCAAATCGATGGTGGCTTTCAGAAAAATCAGTTTTAACAACAAAGCTGAAAAACTTTTCATCCGTTTCCATTTGAAACACCGGCGCAGTATCATTTTGAAAATGATAATAAGTTCTTTGCCACAAATCGGTATGCGGTACTGTAACAATCTCTACTTTCCTACTGTCAATGTAATACTTCTCTGGTTCTCGTGTCCACTCGAATTTTGTCATATCCATAGAATCTTCCTCCCTATTTACTGCTGACTTTATTATATATTATTTTGTCTAAAATGAAACCGGCTCCTTCTTGCCCTATTCATCAAAGCAGAACTTGAATTTCTTCATTCGCTTTCACACAATTATGGTCAGTGACGGACATCATGCGAACCTCTTTTTTGGCACATTGTCCTACTAGTTCTGACGGAGTAAATTCCCCGTCGTCGCTGTATCTGCTGTGCATATGCAAATCTATCATACGCAGCCTCCCATCTATGATTTATAAACTTAAAGCAGTCCTTTGTGTCGAAAGATAAATTTCTACACCTTTCATGTCATCATAAATCTTTCTTCTTATCTGCAGTTACTTTCGATATCATTTTTTCATGCATAGCAGCCATAAGGAGCAGTATCGCCAGCAAATAAACCGGAAACAAGGATACGCTGATATGGTTTGCGATAAATCCGAAGATCGGCGGCATGAAGCAAGTTCCCACATAGGCAGACGCCATTTGCACGCCGATCATCGCCTGTGACTTATCCGCCCCAAAATGTTCCGGCGTGGAATGTATAATAGAAGGATACACCGGAGCACATCCCAATCCAACCAAAATCAACCCGATCAATGAGCCTGCGCTGCCAAACGGCAGAAGTAAAAATACAATGCCAGCCAAGATAAAGCCTTGACCAAGCCGTATCATCTGCGTATCATTTAACTTTAATGTCAAAAATCCGCTGAAAGCCCTGCCGGCTGTAATCCCCATAAAAAACAGGCTCGCAAACCCTGCGGCAGTTTCCGCTGACAATCCCCGGCGCAGCACAAGGTAGCTGCTTGCCCATAAACCGGTTGTCTGTTCAAGAGCGCAGTAGCAGAAAAATGTGATCATGACTTCTTTTGCTCCTGGAATTTTAACAATCTGACGTAAGGAAAGGGGGCGGGCTGTTATTTCTTTTTCCGTCTGCCCCATATCATGGTTACCCTGTTTTTTCCACAATGGCAGGCTGAAAATCAACACGGCGGTCAATGCGATCTGAAGGACGGCGATATAGCGATAACCCATATTCCACCCTTGTCCGCCGGTCAGGGCATAACCCATGATGTACGGGCCAAGGGACGCGCCGACGCCCCACATACAATGCAGCCAGCTCATATGCCTGCTTGCATAATGGAGAGCAACATAGTTATTCAAGGAAGCGTCCACACTTCCGGCGCCAAGCCCATAAGGACCTGCCCATAAGCATAACGCGGCATAGGAATGGCTGATGGAAAACCCAAACAATGCTGCTGCAGTCATTAACACACTGGCAGCCGTAACTTTGCCCGTTCCAAATCTTCTGGTCAATCTGTCGCTTTGCAGACTGGAAATGATCGTCCCTGCAGCGATAATCATAGAAATACCGCCCGCATAGGAAACAGGTACGGAAAACTCCTGATACATTGCGGGCCACGCGGAACCTAACAGGGAATCCGGAAGCCCCAGACTGATAAAAGCAAGGTAAATGATGATCAACAGTAGATGGATCATTTTAACGTCCTCCTGTGTTTTGTGCTTATCAAAAGAATACCGTCAAATAGTACTTGATACAATACATATTCGGACATATAATATAAAAAAACCGCCAAACAGGAAGGTATGGAAAAATATGGCATTACAAGAATGTGGATTAAACCTGAATAAAGTATCAAAAGAACTCCAACCCCATGGAACCCCTCAATTCCCCTGTGCCGGATATTGTTCCTCCCACACGGACAGACAGGAAGATATTATCCCATGGCACTGGCATGAAGAGATTGAAATTGTGTATATAGAAAATGGACAGATGAATGTAAAGATACCGTCAAATACTTTCCTTTTGGAAAAGGGAGACTGTATTGTTATCAATTCAAATATTCTTCATTATGCGGCGGCTGTCACCGAATGTAAACTGCGCTCCCTTGTTTTTGGCCAGACACTCATTACCGGAAGTGAGGACCTTGTATTTGCAAAAAAGTATATGCAGCCGCTATTAACCTGTAATGGATTTTCCCATTATTTTATAAATGCAGGCAGCAATAGAAATGTGGCAGACTGGTTTAACTGTGCGTTTGAAGCTCTTGCACAGGACTGTTACGGATATGAATTTACCGTGCGGGAAAATTTATCCCGTATCTGTCTTTTTTTATGCAGGGAATTGAATCCGCAGACGGATACGCAAAATGTTCCGCCAAGCCAGGACAATCTCCGTATCAGAAAAATGCTTGCTTACATCCACAAAAATTTTGCCGATGATATATCTCTGTCAGAAATTTCAAGCGCCGCCGGCATTAGTGAAAGGGAAAGCCTGCGCTGTTTTAAGAAAACGATCCAGCTTTCCCCGATCCAGTATCTGTTAAAGTATCGGATTATGCAGGGGGCTGAAATGCTGCGAAAGCATCCGGCGGACAGTATATCAGAAATCGCAACCCTATGCGGTTTTGACAGCCCCAGCAACTTTGCTAAAATATTTAAGCGCTTCTATAACTGCACACCACGGGAATATAGAATTAAAATATGACAATATCCATGAATTACTTATTCTTTTTTCCGTTATTTTTACACTTTATAGCAGACATCAGATGTATAATACCACAGATCCCGGCATAACCACCCCATATTTTCAGATCTGCATAACTTCCTGCCAATGATCCCCCCATTAATGCACCGATCATGTACAGAATGATACAGGCGATATTTCCGCCGTTCTTTTCTTTATTTCTGGTTGCAATGGACACGATTCCTGCTGTCAGCAGACAGATTGCTACCATAACCCCGGCGCTTCCACTTACCTCTCCATTATCTTCAAGTGCGTTTACCAGTCCCGCCGCACAGGACTGAAAGGTCACAAATACGCATAAAACAATTGACAAGATACCTGTTACTAATTTAGCTGTCTTCATTCCTTTTCTTCTCCCTATTGTAATGCTAATTCCTGTTCTTGATATATATCCTTGAATAAATTATCAGCTGACTGATCGTTTACCTTCAAAATAACCGGATTGGATACATCCTGAAGCGTATATATAAAGGCTACCTCTAAAGAAGAATCTTTCATAAGCTCTTTGGCAAGATTGCTCTCAGCCTCATTCGGTTCCATAAAGTCTCCTGATGTGAAATCACACTCTATCCCATTCTGAAATACCTGTGGATAGAAGGTTGACTGTGCCGTCTTTGTCTCATCCGATCTATTCGTATATGTAAAATAAATCCGTACTGCATCAGCTTCGTTATAGTCTTTCGCTATCTCATGCCTTACATATACCAGACTTCCTTCCGCGTTCTCAAGATTGATCTGTTCAACCCTGGTGTTTGCCGGCGCGTCTTCTTCCGCCCCTTCTTCTCCTGTCGTGTCCTCTTCTTTAACAGCTCCCGCATCCGTCTCTTCCGCTTTTCCACCGCTGTCAGGGGCGTCACTGTCACTGCATCCCCATATAGATATCATCGCTAGCATTGCAATGATCATCATAAGTAATTTTTTCTTCATTTCTCCTTCTCCTTCATCCTATTTTATACTACTTTATACTACTAACAGGTATATGTCAATATTTTGTCGTATATATTTATTATAAATATTGTCTGGTAATATTTCAGAATCTGCATATTAAATTAGTCACTATAACCTTGCAAGGAGTTCGTATGATGAAACCACTAAAAAGTAAAGTCAGTATCACTCTCGATTCAGATGTCATAGAAAAAATCAAACAGCTCGCCGAAGAAGACGACCGTTCTTTTTCGCAGTATATCAATCTGATCCTCAAAGAACATCTAAATCAAAAAGAAGCATAGGCTTATGTCTTATGCTTCTTCATTCTCTCACATCTGTCTTTTCTCATGGTATGCTGTCAGCATACATTTCCATAAATCTATAATCCGACCACTGAATCTCCATACACCCTGCCTCTGACTACTGAATCTCCATAACCTCAGCCACTCAGATCAAGATTTCCAGAAACATCCATAACAGCGCCGCTATTGTTATGAACGCAAAATCTAAAACCACATATCCCGCCACACGAAGCAAAAGATTTTTTGAGTTTAAAAGAGATACTCTGTCCCGGCATCCCATATAATTAAACAGAAACCCTATTTCCGCCAACTGAGACAATAAAAATAAGATCTTCTGGAACCATGCTCTCCAGCCAGTGAGTAAAACATCTTCTTCTCTGATCTCCATAGACAGAAATAAATTAAACATCAGCAGATATCCAATGACTGCCACAAGCATTTTCCACGGTGTTCCGCTTCGAAAACCAGGCGGGAGGATTCTACGCCATTTCGGCTGTTTATCACCTGCCGGCTTATCAGTCTCTTTTCTCACAACGGAAGGATACAGTGTTTCCAACGCCCGCTCCAGTTCTTCCACATTCTGAAACCTTTCATCCGGATTCACGAAAACGCACCTGTGGATCACCGCACCCACCTGTCCGCCTGCAATCTCTTCTACCGGAAATTTCCGTAAGATCATATAGTTTAGTATCGTTCCCAATGCATAGATATCCGAACGGCAATCCGTCTGACGGCGCCCGAACTGTTCAGGCGCCGCAAACCCTTCCGTCCCCATGACTACCGTGTCCCGGTTTTTCCCCGGACTTACGATTCTGGCAATATCAAAATCGATTATTTTCACATGGTTCTGCAACGTGATCATGATATTCTCCGGCTTAAGGTCTCTGCATACAATGGACGGTCTTGCCATATGAAGCGGATATAATGCACGGCAGATCCTTTTCACAATACAGACACTCTCTTCTATGGTCAGCTTCTGCTCCCTCAGGATGTCTTCCAGATTACGTCCCTCAATATATTCCTCAATCACGATCAACTGCCGTCCGTCCTCAATATATTCGTAAATCTGAGGGATGAAATCGCTTCTATGGGATTTCAGGAAAGCATAGATGGCTGTCTGTTCGATATTCATATATTTTTTCACAGCAATCCTTCCATTGATGCTGTTCCTTACAATCCGCACATTCTCGTTCTCATTCAGCAAGCCTAATTCCTGATACTGAGATAAAATATATTCCTTTGACAACTCCATCTTCTCACCTTCTTCTCTTGCTTTTCCATTCAAAAAATTATATGATATTTTTAATGTATAATCAAGAAAGGATTTTTAAAATTGATCACCAGCAAAACTACCGATGAACTGTTAAAACTACTATCTTCCATGGAATCCCGTTCTTCTTTGCACGACTTGTCAGATGAATTGGATAAGCCTGAAAACAAGACGTCTTTTCCTGACTATATTTCTCAAAAGATGCAGGAACGGGGGATTTCACCGGGCAGGCTCTGGGAACTCTCCCTGATACAGCGCAATTACGGATATCAGATTCTTAACGGAACCAAAACTCCCGGCAGGGACAAAATTGTCGCAATATGCCTGTCGCTGTCGCTTCCCTTAGCGGATACCCAACACGCCCTCATGCTGGCAAACGCCGGTCCCTTATATGCACGGAGAAAGCGGGATTCCATATTGATCTTTTCTCTCCAGAAGGGACTATCTGTGATGGATGCAAACATGCTTCTATATGATCTTTCAGAAGAACCGCTCTCCTGACCGTACATCTGGTTACTCTTTCCCTTGCGCCTCTTCCTTTACGGATCGGCGCTATGTCAGTAAGAGCCAGGAACGGCAAATTAATTTCCTCTTTACCACCTGTCTCTTCCATGGTATAATCAGAGTGTCTAAAAGACTGGCATCTCATCGTTACGGCCAGTCTTTCATCAACTGAATATTTTACCTTCGGTATCCTCTGGCAAAATCCATAGGAACCAGACCGACTTGGCAAGATATGAGAATATAACTACCAGGAGGAAGCAAGAATGATCACGATGGAGCACGTATGTAAATCGTACAAGATTGCAAAAAGAAACGCCGGCTTCGGTGAGGCCGTCAAAGCACTTTTTCACCGGGAATATGAGACGATCCATGCATTGAACGATGTAAGCTTTACCATCCAGGACCAGGAGATGGTCGGATACATCGGTCCCAACGGAGCCGGAAAGAGCTCTACAATTAAGATTCTCAGCGGAATATTAACCCCCGATCGCGGAACCGTCCTTGTGGACGGCAGGATTCCATACAAGAACCGCACCAGACACGTCAAAGAGATCGGCGTCGTGTTTGGCCAGCGTTCTCAATTGTGGTGGGATGTTCCCGTCATAGATTCCTTTGAACTTCTTAAGGATATCTATTCTATTTCAGAACCCCTGTACAGACAAAGCCTTGAAGAGTTAACTGAATTACTGGATCTAGCAGAACTTCTGCGCTCTCCTGCCAGACAGCTTTCCCTCGGACAGCGGATGCGCTGTGAGATTGCCGCTTCTCTTCTGCACCGGCCGAGGATTCTGTTCCTTGACGAACCTACCATCGGACTGGACGCGGTGTCGAAGCTTGCCGTCCGGGATTTTATCCTGAAGCAGAATAAGACGCACGGCACTACCGTGATACTGACCACCCATGATATGCAGGATATCGAGGCGCTGGCAAGCCGTATCATTCTGATCGGGAAAGGCAAGATCCTGATGGACGGCACGCTGGATGATATCCGAAGAGGCAGTGACAGCATTGACGAGACGGTGGCCGAATTATACCGTACATATGACATCTGATAGAAAGGAGTTTAAATAATGAAAAAATATTTCTCTTTCTTTCGACTGAGATTCATCATGGGATTGCAGTACCGGGGCGCCGCCCTTGCCGGTATCTCTACTCAGTTCGCGTGGGGTTTTATGGAGATCATGATCTTCCGGGCATTCTACCGTGCCGATCCGTCCTCCTTCCCCATGAGTTTTTCCGCCACAGTGTCATACCTGTGGCTGCAACAGGCATTTCTCGCCCTCTTTGCGGTATGGATGATGGAAAATGAGATCTTCGATTCCATCATAAACGGCGATATCGCCTATGAACTATGCAGGCCGGCGGATCTCTACAGTATGTTGTTTTCAAGAAGCATTGCGTCACGCTTGTCAAGAGCCGTACTAAGATGCTTCCCCATCCTTATTGTCGCCGTATTCCTGCCGCAGCCATATGGGATATCCGCACCGGCAAGCCCAAGGCACTTCATCCTGTTTCTGATCACGCTGATCCTTGGACTGCTGATGACCGTATCACTGTGCGGACTGGTCTATATCCTTGCCTTTTTCACCATATCGCCGGCGGGGCTCCGGCTGATGTTCAACTCAGCCGCAGACTTCTTTGCCGGCGCCTTGATCCCTCTGCCATTTTTTCCAGAAAAGATGCGGGAAATCATGGAACTGCTGCCATTTGCGTCCTTGCAGAATGTTCCTTTGCGGATCTACGGCGGGAGCATGAGCAGTTATGAGATGCAGAAGGCAATTTTCCTACAGATTTTCTGGCTTGTGGTCACTACATTTGCCGGGAAAATCCTCTGCCATCTGGCGCAGAGACGCATGATCGTACAAGGAGGTTAATGGCTTCATGAGAAATATCGGTTCAAAAATATACAGCTCCATCCGTCTTTATCTCCATTATGTATCCATCAATATCAGATGCGTGATGCAGTATAAAACTTCCTTTTTCCTGACGGCGTTTGGACAATTTCTGGTCTCTTTTACCACTTTTCTGAGCGTATTCTTCATGTTCCAGAGATTTTCCAGTGTGGAGGGATTCACCTACAGCGAGGTCCTGCTGTGTTTTGCCGTCATGCTGATGGAATTCTCCCTTGCAGAAATGTTTGCCAGAGGATTTGATCAATTCTCCGGTATGGTCAGACGCGGGGAATTCGACCGGGTACTGGTACGCCCGCAAAATGAGATCATCCAGGTACTGGGAAGCAAATTCGAGCTTACCCGGTTCGGCAGAATGCTTCAGGCTGTTGTGATGTTCGTATACGGCATCCTTAAGAGCGGGATTGATTGGAATTTCTCCAAAATACTTACCGTGATCTTTATGCTGATCGGAGGGACGACCGTCTTTACCGCCCTGTTCCTGATCTACGCCGCGTTTTGCTTCTTTACGTTAGAGAGCCTGGAATTTATGAATATATTCACAGACGGGGCAAGAGAGTTCGGCAGGTATCCTGTCGGGATCTATGGGGAGAAGATGCTGCTGTTCGCCACATTTTTCGTGCCCTACGCACTGATACAGTACTATCCGCTCCTGTATATCCTGGGACAAAGGACCGAACGGATCTACATGTTCCTGCCGCTTCTTGCGTGCGGGTTCCTGATCCCGGCGCTTCTGTTCTGGAAATTCGGAGTGAGGCATTATAAATCAAGCGGTTCCTGATCCCGGTCTTTCGCCTGTATGATCCACACTGATCACCGATACGTTTCATGCAGGATAAAATATCAGCGGGCATTTGAAATCATATCATTTATAAATAAAAAGGGGGAACTGACATGATCGGCAACAGAGATATCTTCCTGGACAGAACAGATGTAAGCAAATTCTCGTTCCAGTTAAATCACTGCGGGATACAGGATTGCACTCCCGGATATTCCTACCATATTGATTCGCGCCCCTATCATCTGATCCATTTCGTATTAGAGGGGAATGGTTTCTTTGAGTCGGGGCATAGATTGATCCATATACATGCAGGACAGGCGTTCTATATCCCTGCCGGGGTATCCGCAAGATACTATGCCTCCCTGATGGATCCTTGGAAATACGGCTGGATCGGATTCTATTCTAATACCGCCAATCCTTTCCTCACGTTCCTGTTTGGAGACGAGAATGTGATCTCCTTTCAGATGCCCGTAGGAGAGGTTGAAAAAAGCCTGCTGTCCATTATCTCCGTAACAGACAGCAGGATCGCCGATTATTCCCAGTATGACAAATCCGTTTTCCCCGGAGAGCAGTTTACCAACATCCTCAGACTGTCCGATTCCTTAAGAGTCAACAGCCGGATGCTGGACTTTTTCTCTGTTCTTCTACGTTTCCAGATCCCGGAGGATTCCGTAAATCTCAGGAATGATCCTCCGGCGCTGCAAGCAAAGGCATACCTCGACGCTCATTTTAATGAACCGGTCCGGATGCAGGATGTTGCGGCCTCGCTCAATATCCATCCCAACTACCTGTGCGCCGTGTTCAAAAAGACCTACGGACAGACGCCCAGTGATTATCTGCGTTCTATCCGCATGGCACAGGCTTCCATGCTGTTGCTCCTGACCGATCATTCCGTATCCATGATCGCCGGATCACTGGGATATGCCAATCCCTTTCAATTCTCCGCTGTGTTTAAGTCTTATTACGGATTGTCACCTACTGCATACAGGAAGAAGGGTTAAGCGAAATCATAGTTTGTTAGTAACTGCTGCTTTCATAGTTCCTTAACCCTGATCTCAGCACCACACATGACACCGCAAGCATCGCCATACAGATAAACGGAATACACAATGCCCCTGTTTTGCTCCCTTCTTTGCCAAGAAGATACCCGACCGGATAGAAGCTGACGAACGCATAGGGAATCAGATACCCGAAGATCCCCTGGAATAAGGGCGGATAGATCACCAGCGGATACTTCGCCATCTCTCCCAATGAGATCACGAAATAATTCAGGCTGTTCTTCTTCCCTTCCATCCAGAAGGATACACAGCTTGCAATCCAGATCATGCACACTCTAAGGATACATGCTTCCGCCAGAAAAACAAAAAGCAGTATAACTTTTATCACATCCCATTGAATCTCACATTTGCCGAATCCCGCTATAAGGACCGCCGCGGCGATCACCATCTTGTTCAGTCCGTCAAAATCAATCTTCGCCGTCAGAAGCTGTAACCCTACCGGCACCGGCCTCACCAGAAACCGGTCCAGATCCGCCATGTGGATCATATTCGTGATCTTCCACGCTCCCTGAAAGAAGAAATTGATAAACCCCTCGGAGAACAGAAGAAACCCATAGAGAAGAAAGATCTCCCACATCGTCCAGCCTCCCACCTGCGGGATGTTGCTGTATATAATACCGATCAGCCCAAGATTACATCCCTGGGAAAACAATGTAAAGAAAATCATTATGAGAAAATCCGTCCGGTACTGTGCCAGCGACTGGATATTCTGCATCTGAAACAGCAGGTAAAGTTTTATATAAGCGCCACACTTTCTCATCAAAACCACATCCTTATTTACATATATTTGTATTTGTCCGATAAAGATCCAAAAACCAGACAGACGCGGGAAGACAACCGCCGTCCCAATTATCCTCCATACATGGAAATTACGCCGAACGCCTTCTTTCCAAGCAATGTCCCCGCCGCCCCTAATAAGAGAATCCACACAAGCTGTAAAAATATGCCTGCAATGCTTTCCCTGATCGAAAATGTTCCAATGAATATACTGCACGGTGTATAGATAATCCCCTGAAAGGGCAGCACATTTGCAATCTCTCTTAAGATACCGGGAAACATTGCCAGCGGAACCAACGCCCCTGAGAAAAAATTCGTAAGTATCTCTCTCGCCTTCGTCACGCCATAGGAATTATCCGTATAAAAACAAAGCAGTGAAAAGATGTATTGGATGCAGAATTTCACGCCCATACCAAGCAGAAGAGAAACCAGGAAAAGCACCGTCCGTATCCCATCCAGGTACTGCACTCCATTCACCGCCAGATAGACGATCCCGATCAGTACGAAAGTCGCCGCGAATTCCAGCCCCGCCGTCCCAAGCATACGGAAGAAGAGCATCCCCCGATAAGATAACGGCTTTAGAAGATCCAGTATGATGTCTCCTTTCACGATACGTTCCGCTATGCTCATCTCGAATCCCATAGAAAAGACACTGTTACACAAAAAAGCAACAAACACATACTGCTTCATGGTCTCCCACGTATATCCATTCACCACCTCCTGATACATAAAAATACTTTTCCAGACATAATACAACACCACAGCCTGAATGAAATTTGCCAGCATACCGGTGATAAATGTACTCCGGTATGCGCATCCCTCCAAAAATCCACATCTTATATAAGCAAGATATTTCTTCATATACCTCTCCATTCTGATATTCAAGTGTAAGAAAACTCTCCGTCTTACTCAGGCAACAACTGCACCATGTTCAAACAACCGAATGATGATCTCTTCCAGAGTCATCCCGCCGCCGTATTTTTCAAGCAGCTTATCAATCGTATCGTCAAACAGGATCCTTCCCTTTTCCAGTATGAGCAGCCTCTGGCAAATAGACTCCAGATCCTTCATATCATGGCTGGTGAGCAGGATCGTGGTCTTCTTCTCCCGGTTTATCTCCTTTAAGAATGCATAGATCTTCTGCTTCGCCGTCACATCCACACCGATGGTCGGTTCATCCAGGAACAACACAGGCGGCTCATGGAGCAAAGACGCCGCCAGATCCGCCCTCACCCGCTGTCCCAGAGATAACTTTCTCGCCGGCTGTGACAGGAATTCATGAATCCCCAGTATCTCGCCAAACTTCTCCATATTCCGTTCATACTGCCGCTTGGGGATTCCATAGATATTCTTGAGCAGCCGGAAGGACTCAATCACCGGAATGTCCCACCAAAGCTGCGACTTCTGTCCAAAGACCACCCCGATCCTCCTGGCATTCTCGATCCGGTTGGTGAAGGGATCCTTCCCCATGATCTTGACGGTTCCTTCACTTGGTTTCATGATCCCTGTCAGCATCTTGATGGTCGTCGATTTCCCCGCACCGTTCAATCCCAGAAACGCCACGCTCTCTCCCTCTTCAATGCGAAAAGAGATTCCTCTTACGGCTTCTAAGGTATCGTATCTGGGCATGACCAGATGTCTGAGATTACCCATCATCCCTGCACTCTTCTTCGCAATCCGATACCCCTTTTTCAGATTCTGAACTTCTATCATCTCCATTTTCCACACCTCATTTCTCTTGCCGGATCACCCGGGAAATCCTGCAAGTCAAAGATCCCGCTGCAGTCGCCAAATGTGCATGCAAGCATGCCCGCTTGGCCCGTTGCTCACGGGAATAAATTATAAACAGATTCTATAAATGAGAATACCATATGAAAATACGGATAAACATATCATTTTCAAAGTTTTTTCTCTGGGAATTTAATATGACAGGTAATATTGGAAAAGGCACAAGGTATATCCGTCTGGTGGAGCGTAAATTTTTCCGGTTCTTTTAATCGTAAATATCCATATGTAAATCCTAAGATTGATGTACAAACAACCTGATCTATACTATGATAGACAGGATAATGACCTAAACCAAATAAAAAGACAATCTTACGTTTCTCCTATCGATAAGACTTCTCGCCAAGTTGTATATGCAATGATCCCTTATAATATCATAGACTTTCTATTCCAATCGTGATATAATACAAATTACCAAAACAATTCCGCCTGTATTAAAAATAGCTTTACGATCACAAAGGCGGAGATAACTGTATAATCGTGAGAGAGGTGACAAAATGGCATTAACAAACGACGATTTAAATGCAATTGCTAATCTACTCCAGCCAATCCAGAGCGATATACATATGATAAAAGATAATATAACTACATTACAGAACGACGTTCATGATCTCAAAGATGAGGTTCATGCCCTTAAGAATGACGTTCAAATCCTCAAAGATGAGGTTCATGCCCTTAAGAATGACGTTCAAATCCTCAAAGATGAGGTTCACAACCTTAAGAATGACGTTCAAATCCTCAAAGATGAGGTTCACAACCTTAAGAATGACGTTCAAATCCTCAAAGATGAGGTTCACAACCTTAAGAATGACGTTCAAATCCTCAAAGATGAGGTGCAAGTCCTTAAGAACGACGTTCAAATCCTCAAAGATGAGGTGCAAGTCCTTAAGAACGACGTTCAAATCCTCAAAGATGAGGTGCAAGTCCTCAAGAATGAGGTCCAGACCCTGAATGACAAGATCCTGATCCTCAAGCAAGATACACAACGATTAGATCACCGGATGACGCACATTGAACTTACACTAGAGAATGAAACAAACCATGGCATTAAGATTATTGCGGAAGGACACCTTGATCTGAATCGTAAGCTTAGTGAAGCGCTAAAGTTTGAGAATGAGAAGGAAATGATCCTTCTCAGAGTCACCCATCTTGAGAATGAGATGCGGTCAGTCAAGGAACAGCTTAACCAGTCAGCATAATTACACATAATTACATAAGAAAGCGCTGTAGGATCTTGAATCAGATCACTACAGCGCTCTTTCTTTGCCCGCCTCATCTGCCTCCCCAACCTTTCCTAGCTGTCTTCCTCATCCATGCCCCCATGATACACAAAGTTTACAAAATCGCAGCTATTTGTGGTATACTAATACAATCCAACTTAACTGATTCGAAGGTGATACACATGAAACTTGACCGAATGATCGGAATCCTGTCAATCCTATTACAGAAGGAAAAGGTAACCGCCCCATATCTTGCAGAGAAATTCGAAGTCTCCCGCCGCACCATCAACCGGGACATTGAAGCTCTGTGCATGGCAGGAATACCTCTGGTAACAGAATCCGGGCAAAACGGCGGCGTCTCTATCATGGAAGGCTACAAGATTGACCGTACGCTGCTCAGTACATCTGATATGCAGGCGATCCTGACAGGCCTTCGCAGCCTGGACAGCGTAAGCGGCTCAAACCAATATACACAGCTGATGGAGAAACTTTCTGCCGGTTCCTCCAACCTGCTCGCAGGCGATACCCACATTTTAATCGACCTCTCTTCCTGGTACAAAGACTCTCTTTCTCCGAAGATCGAGCTGCTCCATAACGCCATTCTCTCCGCACGAAAGGTCTCTTTCCTCTACTTTGCGCCGAAAGGCGAATCCTTCCGGTCGATAGAGCCTTACGACCTGCTCTTCCAGTGGGCGAACTGGTATGTGTGGGGTTGGTGTGAATGCAGGAAAGATTATCGGCTGTTCAAACTGAGCCGGATGACAGACTTAGAGATGGGAACTGTCTTTGAAAAACGTTCAACCCCGCTGCCCGACCTCTCCCAAAAGAACGTATTTCCTTATTCCTATCAGGTAAAGGCAAGAATACAGCCGGAATATAAATGGAGGCTGGTGGAAGAATTCGGACCGGAGAGCTTCACCACCTTGCCGGACGGTGCTTTGCTCTTTACCTTCGGATTCACAGACAAGACCAGCATTGTCAGTTGGATCGCTTCCTTTGGCAGCGGCGCAGAACTCCTGGAACCTGCCGGGCTCAGACAAGATGTTCTGGCATTTGCCGAGGGAATCCGTCAAAAATATATTGAAACATGACATACAGTTGTCCTGTTTGATCTGATAGAATATGTCCGTCAAGTCAAACACCGCCGCAGGCAAAGGGAATTTCAGACATCAGATACCTGCTTCACGGGAATGACAAAAAAGAAAGGATGGACTAAGATATGAATTATGAAATCGTAACATTAAAGGAAAAAATTGTTGTCGGTATATCCGCGCGAACCAACAATCTGTCCCCTGATATGGGCGCAGTGATCGGCGGTCTCTGGAATCGCTTCTATAATGAAGGCATCTATGCCTCTATTCCTGAAAAAACCAACGGCAAAGCGCTTGGGATCTACACGGATTTTGCTGAGGATGAAAAAGCAGATTATACTGCGATGGTCGCCTGCGAGACATCGGCAGAACCACAGGGAGAGGAATTCGCCGAATATTGCGTCCGCCGGATTCCGGCAGGGCGGTATGCCAGATTCGTAATTCACGGAGATATGGTTCAGGCGGTTGCCTCGGCATGGCAGGAGATCTGGCAGATGGATCTGCCTAGGACTTTCCAATGCGACTTCGAAGAATATCAGGATGATTGTATGGATCAGGCAGAGATTCATATCTATATAGGTTTAATCTAAGCATGCCTGAAATACAGAAAAACCTTACGCAATAGTAAAAGGAGAAACACAATGGCATCTAAAATCGAATTTGTAGAATTTATCGCCGAGCAGCTTCGGCACGCCGGAACCATCACCTACCGCAAGATGTTTGGAGAATACGGCATTTACTGCAACGGGAAGATCTTCGGCGTAATCTGTGACGATCAACTTTACATTAAGATTACTGAAGCAGGAAGAAAAATTTGTCCAAAGCTTCAAGAAGCTCCGCCTTACGACGGAGCAAAGAATTACTTTCTTATGGAAGATGTGGAAGACCAGGCGCTTCTTACCTCTCTGGTAACCGCAACTTACCAGGAACTTCCGGAACCAAAACCGAAAAAGAAAAAGGCGAAAAAATAACGGTACTCTAATGTGGCAGGCAGATACCAACGGTATGGATCATTCCGGATGAGCCATAAATTACTCGCCCAACTCTTTTTCAAATATCCATATCAGCATCTTCCCATGTACCATTGCCGTAAGAGAACCTCCGGCGAGCATACCTGCTCCAAACACCGGCGTCCACAGAAGCCCTGCCACAAAGAAGACGCCGGTAATGAACAATAGATACATCGTCTGGAGAAGATACTTGAACACAAGCAGGATCCCATTGCGGTAAGCTGTCCCTGCCGGCATATCCATTCTTGCCGCAAGCGGGAAGAGATAGAAGACAAGCGCTAGCCACACTCCTGCCAGGACGCAGACCAATACTCTCATACCGTCAGCAAAACCCCCGTCCACACCCTGCCAGAACATATAGTCAAATATAAGCCCCGCCGCCGCGGCAAGAAGCGGAATCCACAGCTTCAGGGAGAAGCCAAGCTTACTCGTAAATACTCTCCAAAAATCCCGGAATACATACCCTTCCTCATCTCTCAGGATCCTGACGGCGGTTACATGCAGGGCACAAAGCGCCGCGCCCCCTGTCACCAGAGGAATAGAACATAAAATCCATATGATATTCAATTTTATCAGACTGACCCCCTTTTCGATCAGCCGAAACAACCTGCTCTCAAAATGAAATGCACCTGCCATGTCTTTCCCTCCGTCTTTATGATGTACCAATCTATCCTTTGATTCCCGTAGACGCAATACCTTCCACATAATATTTTTGCAGGAAGATAAACATAACCAGCATCGGAATCGCCGATATGGTCAGGGACGCCATGATCGGCCCGTAATTGATCGGCTTCGATCCGAAGAATGTCTGGATCGCCAGTTGGATGGTACGCTTCTCTTCTCCCGTAACCACCAGCAAAGGCCACATGAAATCATTCCAGTGCGCAACAAAATCCAGGATGAAGATGGTTGCGTACACCGTTCCCGAAATCGGCATTACTACATTGAAGAATGTCTTGATGGGTCCACATCCGTCAATAGACGACGCCTCTAAGAGCTCATCCGGTATATCCATGAAAAACTGACGGAACATATAAATACTGAAGCATTTCGCGACAAAAGGCATGATCAGGGACGCCCAGGAATTAATCCATCCCAGATCCGCCATCTCCCTGTACATCGGAAGCATGATCGCCTCCGCCGGAAATACCATCAGACTGATCACAAGTGTCAATAAAAAGCTCTTTCCTTTGAATTCGAATTTCGCCAATGCATATCCACAGATGGAATTCACCAACAGATCCAATAAGATGATCACTAATACATAGAACAGACTGTTTCCGATGAATTTCCACATATTGATCCGCTGAAATACTTCTATATAATTATCCAGGGAAGCTCCCCTAGGGATAAATGTGGACAGCGAGTTCAGTCCTTTGAAGATCTGTGCCTCCGGCTTCAGGGACGACGCGATCATCCAGATCAGCGGAGACACGAATATCAACGCGATCAAAGTATTGCCGAGATAAAATGCAGCATTTCCTAATGTTTTTTTCTTCGTCATGGTATTCTCTCCTCCCCGCCTAATCTGCTTTGATAATCTTCTTCATACCCAGTGACAGGCTGATAACGATCACGAAGAAGATCGCCGCTACCGCACATGCGTATCCGAAGTTCCGCTTCTGGAATCCCTGTTCATAGATATAATATACCAGTGTCCTGGTAGAGTTCTGCGGTCCTCCCTTGGTCATAACATAAGGCTGTGTGAAGAGCTTCATTGCCTGGATGACCGTGATCATGACCACATACTGGATCACATTCTTAAGTCCCGGAAGCGTCACATAGAAGAAGCTCGCGATCTTTCCGGCGCCGTCTATGGAAGCCGCCTCATACTGCTCCGGTGAGATGCCCTGCAAGCCCGCCAGGAAGATCATCATCTGATATCCGGCGCCCTGCCATGCCGACATGAATATGATCGAGTTCATCGCCGTATCCGGATCGTTCAGGAATCCGCACGGATCAAAGCCCAGATTCACCAGCAATGCATTCAGAAGACCGCTGTCCGGACTTGAGTTATACATTACGGTCCAGAGGATCGCAACGACTACCATAGAGGTAACCTGCGGGCTGAAATATGCCGCGCGGAAGATGGACACTCCCTTTCTCCGGGAAGAGATCAGAAGCGCCAGTCCTAATGCAAGTACCGTCTGAAAAGGTACGACCAGAACAGTAAAATAGAGTGTATTCTTCACTGCGATCCAGAAATCCGCATCCTGGAACAGTTCAATAAAATTGTTAAACCCGCAGAAAACAATCCGGTCCGGGCGCATAATATTATAGTCCGTGAACGCATACCGCACCGTCTGCAAAGACGGATAGATCAAGAACGCCGCCAACAGGATGACTGCCGGAAGGATAAATATGTAAGCTGCTTTCCTCTCGCTCGCTTTGTTTACTGATTTTTGCATAACCAATCCCCCTTTTCCTCATTAATCATTCGCATAATACTTATTATAATCCTTATCCATAGCTTCTGCCGCCGCGTCAAGCGCCTCCTGTGGATCCACGCCGGTGAAGATATTCAGCATTGCCTCCGCAAATTCCGCCGTCAGCACGCTGTAAGATGGTGTCCTTGGTCTTGGATGTCCCGTCTCCATGAGTTGTTCCTTAAATATGGAGCGCGGATATTCGTTATATTCTTCCAGGACATCATAGCTTGACACCCTTGTAGGAGGTTTCGCGATAGCCTGCGCATAGGTCGTTACGTTCTCCTCCGAGAATAAGAACCGCATTACTTCCTTTACCGCATCCAGATCCTGAACGTTCTTTGTCACAGAGGCAGCCCAGTCTCCGGTAGGCGAAGTGGGAATTCCGCCGCCATCCGCCACCGGGAAATAGGTAACTCCCCAGTTCAGATCCGGATAATCCTTCTCAAGCGTCGCCACTTCCCAGGAACCTCCAAGCATAGTCGCGGCTTTTCCGTTATGGAATTCCTTCTGGATCGGGTCAATGTTGGCATAGCCATCCTGGATCATACGATTCAGGAACTTTGCCGCCTCCACGCCTTCGGCGCTGTTCAGATATCCTTCTGCCGAGCTTCCATCTTCATTGACAAAATCCGTTCCGTTGGATATCCAGAACTGTTCCAATACATAAGACAGGCCCTCGCCCTTATCCATGATGATATTCGTGCCTACCACGCCGTCTTTCGTCAGCTTCTTCGCCGCCTCGTAATATTCGGACCAGGTCCAGGCGTCATCCTTGCTTTCCGGTACGTCGATCCCTGCCTTGCTAAGCAGATCCTTATTGTAATACAACGCTACCGAGCTCTCTGTGGCGCCCACTGCATAGATATTCTCTCCATAGGTATTCTGCCGCTTCGAAGAATCGAAGAAATCTGCCCATTCCTCCTCCGAGAAGAAATCATCAAGCGGAAGCGTTACTTCATTTGCCGCATAGATCGACACATTCGGTCCGTCCACATACAGAATATCCGGCAAATCGTTGGAGGTAATCGCCGCATTGACCTTATCCTCATATGCATAAGAATCCGCACGCACAATTGCCTCCCTGCGAAGCTCGATCTCGCCTTCATGTGCCTGGTTGAATTCTTCAATCTTTGCAACCCACCAGTCTTCGATCGCCGGTTCGTCGCTCGGGCTCCACACGGTTATCACCGACTCTCCGTCTTCGTTCACCCTCTCCTTCGTCTTCCCGCATCCCGTGAAGGCACCTGATACCATCACGGCTGCGAGCAACACCGCAACTACTCTTTTTCTCATCTTTCTTGCTCCTTTCTCATCTCTCCCATATTGATCTCATGCAGAAAACTTCTGCCCTCTTGATACACTCAGGTGTGTCTGTATGTAATATGAAACATCCGGCATCTGATGTGTCATAAAACAACTTGGTTCCTGCCGCCTCACCGTCATTCACATATACTTCCGTGGTACGGCGGTCCACGAAGATCTCCAGTTTCAGCACCTGCCCCACATCTGCGGGGAACGTCACATGCTCACTCTTCACTCCGTGGGTCTTAAGGCGAAGCCCCTTCCCGTCATTGATCAGAAGCATCTTGCTTCCGTTATTTTCAGATAAGCAGATCGAAAAAGGAATATCTTTGCTGAACTCAAGCTCTGCCTTATATGTATTCGGAGTGATCCCTTCCAGGCAGACTTCTTCTTTCTGTCCCTGGTATAATATTCCTCCTTTCAAGGCTTCCACCTCTTTCACCGGGGTCAAGTACAGCCTGTTGTCTCTGATGTGCATTTCCCTGGGGATCGTCATGCTTCCGCAGACACCGTTCTCCATCTCCTGATGTTCCCCGTAAAAATCAGAGATCCAGCCGATGCTGATCCGCCGTCCTTCATGTTCAAAGCTCTGCATCGCGTAGCAATTACTGCAGAAATCAAACCAGCCTCTGTTTTCTTCCGTAAATACACCCCTTCGGAAATCTCCGACATAGTATCTGCTCATCTGGTATCTGCCGAAGGAATCCTTATGATGCATCAATGCACCAATCGCCAGATACTTCCCGTCAAGTTCTATAAAATCCGGACATTCCACACAGCGGATCCCCTCTTCTTCCTCTGTCAGCAATGAGCCGGCATAATCCCAGTGCTCCATATCCCCGGATTCATACAGCAGGATCGCTGCTTTTCCGTCAAGCGCGCTGCCAAGGACCATATACCACTTACCGTCTGCCCGCAGCACCTTGGGATCCCTGAAATCAAAGGACGCCCCCGCAGGCCTCTTGCCGATCAGCAGCTTCTCTTCCGAAAAATGGATCATATCACTGCTCTTCATCATCCACTGCTGCTGCAGGGTCTGCTCACCGTCAACGCAAGGACCCATGCTTCGGGTCAGATAGAAGACCACCTCATCCTCCTTAACCACCGCCGAACCGGAGAACGCGCCTCCTGCCAGTTCCTTTGGCGCATCCAGGATCTCCTTCTGCGGCTCCAACACTACAGGAAGATGCGTCCAATGGATCAGATCCCTGCTTACCGCATGTCCCCAGTACATATGAGACCAGCTCTGCCCATGCGGATTAAACTGATAGAACATATGGTAATATCCCTGGAACCAGCACAATCCGTTCGGATCATTGATCCAGTTCTTCCAGGGTGTGAAATGATAAGCTTCCCGGATCGGAGAATCATACCATTCTGTCTCTTCCCGCTTTACGAATCTGCCGCTCTCGTCCTGTTCCAGATAACAGACCCCTTCCCTCAGAAGATCCGCACACCCGCTCAGATAACAGATCGAAACCTCACATCCTTCATAGAAGATCTCATACTCACAATTCTTCTTTACAGGTATTCGAAGCCATCTATAGTATGCCTTCCCTGCAGGAACCTTCTGACACTCTCCATCGCCGGACATCACCCGGATGCTGCCTCCTGTCTGTAAGGCTCTGGCAAATATCTCCAACCTTGTATATTTTCCTGTATTCATCTGTCTCCTCCTTTTTAGTAAAACCGTTTCCATATCTCTATTCTTTAATATATCTATATAATTTAGACATATTATCCGCATTTTTCTACATTTTATGTGGAACCCGTTCCACGCTATGATTGTAGTATACTTACCAGGATTTGTCAATCACATCCTGTTATTTTTTCTCATACACGAAAAAAAGAAGATTTTGTATTGTGCACTTTGTACAAAACCTTCTTTTTCAATCTTCTCTTGTCTATTTTCAACAAATCCCGTTTCTGCTTTTTTCGCAACTTTACCAAAAATCTTTCCTATGCTGTTCCTCCGTGCTGCATTTCTACATCCAATATTAAGCGATGAGGCACATTTTTCCTCTGCTCCACCATATCGAGGAGCGTATTCACGGAAATCTCCGCCAGTAATTCTACATTTTGCCTAACAGCCGTCAGCTGCGGATACACCATCTTAGTCGGCGTCATAGCGTCAAAACCAATGATAGACATATCTTCCGGCACTCGAATCCCTCTTCTCTGCGCTATATTTAGGCAGGCAAGCGCCGCCAGATCACCACTGAATATCCCGTCGATATCCGGATGACGGCAGAAGATCTCTTCGGCTATCTTATAATAGGATTCCCAGTTGAATATGTTCCACTCCATGATCTCCTGCAATACCGTAACTCCATGCTTCTCCAGGATCTGTCTGAAGGCAGTGTATCTGTCATTTGCCAGAACCTTGGGCGCTATACCAGAGACAATGAATATTTTCTTGCGCCGTGCCGCAAGCATCAGCTCTGCCGCCATCTCTCCGCCTTTCGCGTGATCGCAGCCGATCAGCGGGATCTGCGCCCCCAGGTCGCGGTCAATGGACACGATCGGCTTCGTCTGCTTCCGGTATTCTTCCGCCTCAAGGCCGTGGGACGCCGTGATGATCCCATCCACCATGTTCCGCTCAAGCATGTCCAGATACTCCTGCTCCCGTCTGCTGATGCCCACTGTATTACAGATCATCGTCTTATATCCTTGTTCATACAGTTCCATCTCTATATACTTCACCAGAGAAGAGAAGAACGGATGATCCAGATCCGGTACGATCACGCCCACGATTCCCGTCTTATTATGATACAGGTTTCTTGCCAGTTCATTCGGGGTATAATTGAGCTTCTTCGCCGCCTTCTCTATCTTCTTTCTCGTCTCCGGCGAGACATAGCCAGAACCGTTCAGCGCCCGTGATACCGTCCCGACTCCCACGCCTGCTTCCTGAGCTACCTCCCTAATACTTGCCATCTTTACTTCTGCCCCTCGTTTTCCAGTCTCTTCGTAAATAAAATATCATGGTTGACTTCCGTATAGAATTCCTTCTTCATTTCCTCGTAATCCGCCGTTCCTCGCCCCATCAGCCACATCATCTTCGTGATCACCGCCTCAAGGGTCATATCATAGGCTTCGAAAAGCTTGAAATCCTGCTTCACGCGCTTGCCCACCTCATAGACGGTCATGTTGCTTCCCTCGTTCGCCACCTGGGTCGTCATCACGACATATTTCCCTCTGCCTTCCCATTTCTTCATCTCCACGTAGAACTCCTGCACCAGTGTATTGGGGATTCCCCCTACCCCGAAACTCTCGATCACAAGGCAGTCGTAATGCTCAAACAGATAGGGAAGGATGCTGGCATGCATTCCGGGGATCAGTTTCAAGACATACACACTGTCCTTCATGTCATAACTGAAACGCACCGGCGTCCCATATGCCGGCTCTCTGATATAGCGCACGATCATCCCCTCCTGGATCACCGCCAGGTAAGGGAAATTAATACTGGAAAATGCATCGTAGCTCTTCGCACGTTCCTTCTTCGCCCGCGTTCCTGCGATCACTTTTCCGTCAAATACAATATTGACGCCCTGTGACTCACCATCCGCCGCATAGATGAAACTGTCCAAAAGGTTCGTCCTGGCGTCTGTCACATCCATCTGGATCGGCTTCTGCGCTCCTGTGATCACTATGGGCTTTCCTGAATTCCGGATCATATAAGAAAGCGCCGCCGCCGTATATGCCAGAGTATCCGTTCCATGGCAGATGACAAAGCCATCATATTCTTCATAATGCTCCTGGACCGTTCTGACCAGCAGCTGCCAGTGCTTTGGCGTCACATTGGTGCTGTCCAGATTGCAGACCTGTATGGAATCCACCTCACAGACCTGCCGCACCGCCGGAATATAGGACAGGATATCCGACGGCGTAAGGCCGGGCGCCAATCCATATTCTGTGGGCGTGGAGGCGATCGTACCTCCGGTTCCTATCATCAGTATCTTCTTCATCCTTGTATTTCTCCCTTCTCATGTATCACTACCACTTTCGGTTCTGATTCCACCGCCCGATCACTTCATTCACCGTACTCACCGTCACAAATGCGTCCGGATCGGTCTGGTGGATATAAGCAAGCAGCTTGCCATACTCACTCTTTTCAAGAATAGTAACAACCTCCATACGCTTTGTCAGATCCATACCGCCATATGCGTGATAGAGCGTCGCTCCGCGGTGAAGATCTGTCACAATATATTCCTGAATCTCCTGATATTTCCCGGACAGGATACACACCTTCCTGCGGATCCGGAAACCGTCGCAGTACCGGTCCAGTACAAGCCCGTAGATATAGGTCCCGATCATACTGATGACCATGGTCTCTCTGTCATATACAAATATAGACGTACCGGCAATGATGAACCCGGCGATCGTAAGGCTTTCCCCGATCTTAAAGCCCAGATACTTATTCAGGAGCTTCGCCACGATATCAAGGCCTCCGGACGAAGCATTCATGTTAAAGAGCAACGCTTGTCCCATACTGATCACTACCATAAAGCAGGCAAGGTCTATCACCGTATTCCCGGACAACGATTCCGGATTCGGCGTCACAAGCTCAAAGACCCAAAGATACAAGGGAAGCAATAACGAAGTCAGTATCGTCTTCGCTCCGAATTCCTTCCCGATAAATATGCAGCCGCATATAAGCAGTACCACATTCAGAATGAATGTCAATGTCGATACCTTCAAGGGGATAAAATTCACCAGCACAAGCACCAGTCCTGACAGACTCCCCAACACCAGGTTCGCAGGCATCATCATATAATATACCGCAGCGGATATCAGAAACATGCCTGCCGACATCGTCAAAATTTCTTTCAAATTCATCTTTGCTTTCATAAAACTACTCCTATCCAAACAGACCCTTGGCCTAACAAACAGATCTTTCCCTGTATAATACACGCAAAGATATACCCCCGTACAGAGCACGAAGGTATACCTTCATCTTAAAAACTATGGCAGAGAAACCATCGGCAGTTCGATCTGACTGTCGAAAAACTGCTCCACTGCCTGTACCATATAGTAACTGTCCTTTACTCCCGCAGTCTCATAGGACGAATGCATCGCAAGCTGCGGCAAACCGATGTCTATACCATTCATGGACACTTGCGACATAGCGATATTCCCAAGCGTACTTCCCCCGATCATATCAGAGCGGTTGGCAAAAAACTGCAGCGGCACGCCCGCCTTCTCACAGATCCCCCGGAACACCGCAATGCTTACTGCATCACTTGTATACTTCTGTCCGGCATGTGATTTCACCACGATTCCTTCATTCATATATACGCAGTTGCCTTCATCCGTCTTATCCGTATGGTTCGGATGGACCGCATGGGCATTGTCGCAGCTGAGCAGGAATCCCTTCGCCGCCGCACGGTAAAAGTCCTCTTCCTCTCTTCCCAGACTCAGATTCACACGATACAGGGTATCGTGCAGGAAAGTAGACGCCGCTCCCTGCTTGGTCCCTGAACCCACCTCTTCGTTGTCAAAGCAGGCAAATACATTGACCGCCTGATCGTCCTTCCCCTTAAGGAAACCTTGAAGAGAAGTATAAGCACACTGCAGGTCATCTAACTGCGGACAAGAGAAGAACTCCTGATCCGCGCCCCATACAGAAGGCTGCATCCGATTATAGAGATAGAGATCCATCCCGTAGATGTCTCCTTCCTCCACACCAAGCTCCCCGGCGATCAGCTTCTTGAAATCCCCCTTACTGCATCCGCTTCCCCCGAATAAGGGCAGCATATCCACCTGCTTGTTATAGGCATAACCGTCGTTCGACTTACGGTCCATATGGATCGCCACATTCGGGATCATCAGCAGATCCCGGTCGATCCGAAGCAGCCTCGCCGCATATCCTGTCCCTTCTCTGACTATAACCCTGCCGGCAACCGATAAAGGACGGTCAAACCATGTGGAACACAGCATCCCGCCATATCCCTCCGTATTCAGCTTCATGTATTTGTCCTTCACCTGGATCTCCGCATTCTCTTTGATCTTGAAAGTCGGTGAATCGCTGTGGGACGCCGCGATCTTGAAACAGTACTCCTGAAGCTCAGTACCCGCCTGCAATGCGATGATACTGGAATCATTCCTGGTCACATAGTACCTTCCGCCCTTCACGATCTCCCACTTTTCTCCCTCGCAAAGCCTCTGATAACCATTCTCACGCAGGATCGCTTCCAGATTCGCCACCGCATGAAATGCTGTCGGACTCTTCCCGATAAAATCTGTGAGCCCGGAAATTATCTCGTCATACATCTTATATACCACCTCCTGTTTACATCGTATTTCCGTCATATTTCTTACGGCATGCCTCTATCCCCTCTTCTTCGGAAGCCTTCTTACTAACGGGGTCTTCCCGATATGATAATCCGTCCTCATCATATACATGATACTTCTGGACGCCACATCGACGATAATAAATCCAAAGGCGATGGCAAGACAGGTTACCAGAAGAACGATCATCTCGTTATACGCCAAAACCGTGTCTTTACTTACACATCCGTACATCATGTAATATAGATTCGGTCCCGGTATCAGCGGGAACACGGACGCCGTAAGAAAAATGGTGGACGGAGCCTTATTGACACGTGACATGATAAACGCATAGAATGCCACGAAGACCGCCGCCACCAGCGTCGCCAGGAAATTACTCGGCCTCATATCATAGACCACAATATAGATCCCCCATGTAAAGAACGCGCCGACTCCTGAATAGAATACCTGCCGTCCCCTGATCTTAAACCACATGGCAAAACCAATACATGCAATCGTACAGGAGATCAGCTGGATCGGGATATTATGATTCAGTATGAATCCATCCGACGCCGCTCCGTCAAGCAGCATGATGGCAAGTGCGATTCCAAATGTAATACCTGCCGCGCCCAGTATGGAATTCATGATATTCAATGTACCGGATATAAAGTCCCTCTGCAGCACTTCCCGGATTCCATTAGTGACTCCAAGTCCACTGATCAGCAGCATGACGATACCTATCATGATCCGGTCGGGATGGCTGCCGATTCCCAGATGCATCGCCGCCAGGATAATTATCTCTGAGAGAAACGCCAGGATCAGATTATAGATCAGGACATTGTTCTCCCTCCTGCTAAGCCAGCCGCCAACGACAACGATCATCAGTGATACAAGCGCTGCAACGATCGCATCCGTGAAATTACATCCGAAGAACACCGCAAACCCTGTACCGCCCATCACACCTGCAAAATACTTTGCTGCCGGATGCTGCGGTTCCCGATTCATGACCTCCTCAAATTTCTCGCGGAACACCTTCTCATCCGGCTGATTCTCACACACATACCTGGATAGATTATTGAGATAATCCAATCGGTCAAAATCTATATCCGTCGATTCGATCTGCCTGATCTGAGTGATGATATCCCCCTCCGGAGTCTCCACGGTTATCTGTAAATTGCTCGGAATAGCATATACGTCATACCGCTTGAAACCGTAACTCTTGCACATCCTGTAAAGGCTGTCCTCCAGCCTGAAATTCTCGGCGCCGCTTTTCAGCATCTCTTCTCCCACGTCAAGGATTACTTGTATGATCCTGTTGTAATCCATCTTAAACACCCTCCCTAGTTGTCATATGTATTCGAAACGCTATTACTCTATCATAAATTCCCTCAATATACAAGTGATAATATCATCAATATACAGCGAATATAAATCGCTGATAGCTTTACACCATCAGCGACTGTAATCTAACAACCAAATATCAAGTTTACAGATTCAAAATTCTCACCCGAATATAAAAATACCAGTCCTTCCTTAACAACAAATTCCGGAAATATTTCTTCATCCTCATCCGTGATCTCCGGATAATCTTCTAAGTAACAGATCAAATCTTCATAGATCTCTTCTTCGAACTTCTGTGTATACAGTTGAAGATCATATATCCCTGTATCCGGGCATAAATGATCTGAATCCACATCCCGCTCGTTGACTACCCAGTAATCTTTTGTTGCTATCTCAATTAATTCACTGATCTTATAAGGTTTTCTTAATTCTACTTCCATAGATTCTTACCTCCACCCGATATAAAAATGTTTGACAAACTTTATTCCCGCGAGCAACGAGCCAAGCGGGCATGCTTGCTTGCAGCGGGGTCTTTCACTTTGAGAACATTGCATCATTTCTGGAAAGAAAATATACGCAATCTTGCCGAATGGATCATTCTTCCTCACTTTCTTCCGTATCAAGCAATTTCTTCAAATCTTCAATATCCGGAAGCGCTTTCATCAACTCTTCTGGCATATCCTTAGAGGTCTTGTATGTAGCCACTCCCATCGGCTTCGTATAATCACGAATCACAAAATCCACAAATGCTTTATTCATATCTTTACATAGTATGATACCAATCGACAGATTTTCGTGCGGTTTTCTTTCAAATTCGTCTAATACGCTCAGATACCCCGATAATTGTCCCAAATAAGCCGGCTTGAATTTTCCATTTTTCAGCTCTACCGCCACAAGACAATTCAATGCTCTGCTGAAAAATAAGAGATCAATATATTGATCTTCTCCAAAGGCATCCAAATGGAACTGGTTTCTCACAAACGTAAAATCACGTCCAAACGTCAAAATAAAATTTTTTATGTTGTGGACAATTGCATTTTCTGCTACTCGTTCATCTATATCCTCTCTATCACGAACATCTAATTCTTCTACATTGATGTAGTCTAGCAAATACTCATCCTTAAAAGTACTGATTGCCCGCAAAGCCTGTTGACTTGACGGAAGTGTTTGTAAAAAATTATTGGGCATTTGTCCCTGATGATGGTAATCATCCCTGCCAATGGCTTTTACTAACGCTTCACGACTATACTTTTCTTCAGCGCAACGCCTGATGTAAAAAATTCTCTCGTTCATATCTTTTACTTTCGATATAATTGTTCTATGATGTGTGAACCCGATAGTAAAAAATGCTTCTGCCGGAACAGTCAATTTTTCTGGCACCAATGGGTGCCAAATTGTCATATTGTCACTTTTTTCTAATTTGGCACCAACAGGTGCCAAATTGTCTTCCAGTTCTATCATCTCATTTTGTTCGGTATCTTCAATACACGACCATTCTTCATAAAATTTTCGCATATCCCTTAAACTTCTGGGCGAAAATCCACGCAATCCCGGCAATTCTCGATCGAGCCGCATACTAATAGTGTTAATCGCTCCCTTTCCCCAGTATCCATTTCTGGAATTTAACGAAATATATTTTCCGATATTATAATAAAGCATCAGTTGCTTTTCATTTACACTTCTCGCCGCCTCATACTGACTCTGTAAAATTGCTGTTTTTATTATCTGAACTGCCTCATCATAATCAGAATATTCACTCATTTACAATTCCTCCCACATTGTTCAAAATCTATCATTTTAGTCACTATAAACTCCTCACATCACTACATCAAAATTATCTAGTTAAAGCATATCAAACACGTGATGAAAAGGCAATATACTTGTTTACCCTTGAAGACTTATACGGTCTGACTGTCAGCGAAGCAAACGGGGAAGTCTGTCTGAAAGTCTACAAGGAAAAAGGGAAAGATGCTCACGAACTATTGAAAATGCTCTATGCTTGGAAAGAACTGGCGTTACCACTATCCAAAGTTTGATATCACACAAAAATGGACAAAAGCGCCTTCACAGGAACTTAGTAACGCTTTAGTGTAAATCTTCAAAGACCAACTCAAACCAGATAAAGACAACAATGAGCCCTTAGCCATGAGTTTCATACCCACCGCTAAGGGCTTTATAATATGTCTCTGAACGCCTTGTTGCACAAGTGCCTGTCAATCATTCACTAATCATAAAGCCACTGGATCACAAGAATAATGGCTCTTATGCAACTGTTATCAAAAAACTTTTGAAAGTACCGCAAACCCGCATAAACACTGGATTTACTAAGTATTTTTGTTTATTCCCACTCGATCGTCCCGCACGGCTTCGGCGTAAGGTCATAAAGCACACGGTTCACTCCTGCTACTTCATGGGTAATCCTCTCTGTTATATGCTCAAGCAATTCGAACGGCACATTCTCCACAGTCGCAGTCATCGCATCCACCGTATTCACCGCCCGGAGGATCACAGGATATGCAAAAGTACGCGCGCCGTCTGACACACCGACAGAACGGAAATCCGGCACCGCCGTAAAGTACTGCCATACCTTCCCCTCTAATCCGTTCTTTGCAAATTCTTCCCGAAGGATGGCATCCGATTCACGCACAATCTCCAGTCGCTCGCGGGTGATCGCTCCAAGGCACCTCACGCCAAGCCCCGGTCCCGGGAACGGCTGACGATAGACCATACCGTCCGGCAATCCAAGCGCCTTCCCCACAACACGCACTTCATCCTTATATAAGAACTTCAAAGGTTCAACCAGTTCAAACTGAAGATCCTCCGGCAGGCCGCCTACATTGTGATGCGCCTTCACTCCGTCGCTTTCTATGATATCCGGATAGATCGTTCCCTGTGCCAGGAACTCGATTCCTTCCTGCTTGCGCGCCTCTTCTTCGAAGACACGGATAAATTCCGCACCGATGATCTTGCGCTTCTTCTCCGGCTCTGCTACATCTGCAAGCTTATCAAGGAAACGATCCACCGCATCCACATAGATCAGATTCGCATCCATCTGGTTGCGGAACACTTCCACCACCTGCTCCGGCTCACCCTTTCGCAGCAGTCCATGATTCACATGCACGCAGACAAGCTGCTTCCCCACCGCTTTGATCAGAAGCGCAGCGACAACAGATGAGTCCACACCTCCCGAAAGCGCCAGCAGAACCTTCTTATCCTTCACCTGCTCCTGGATCAGTTCCACCTGTTCTGCGATAAATGCATCTGCAAGTTCTGCCGTTGTAATACGTTCCATACTGTCTGGTCTCTTATTGTTCTCCATAACATACCTCCGAATTCATTCTGTGATTGTGATTATCATAATAACTGCTTCCATCTTAGCAAATACGACCGTTTTCGTCAATCACTTCATTCATGCATTACAACCGTCTCTTTTTCCCATTGCTCACATGCATACATTACAACCGTCTCTTTTTCCCATTACTCACATGTATAAGTAATCCCAAGAATCTTCCGCACCTTATCCAATAGCGCCATCACGGCTACACTGTCTGCGTGAGGCATCTCTTTACATTCCACCTCTCCTGCCTTGATCGCCCTGCGGCATGCCTCCACCTCATACTCATACCCGGTGATCTGTTCCGGAATCTCATACTTCCTGATCAGCTTCCGCTCAAGATCATGGGCACAGACAGACTCACAATTATTGATATTTTCAACGACTATATATCCTTTGTCTCCATAGATCACACCCCTGCGGTCTGTGAGCGCCTGCATATTCGAGTGCAGAACGGCAAACTTCCCGTCCTTCCATTTCAGCGTGATACTGTTCTGAAGATCCACACCCTCTCCGGAAAGAACGGCATCTGCTGAAACTTCCTCATAGTCGTCCCCGAATACCATCAATGCAAAATTAACCGGATATACGCCAAGATCCAGCAACGCGCCTCCGCCAAGATCCGACCGGATCAGCCGTTCTTTATGCTTCACCACATACCCAAGATTCGCCGTCAGAGATGTGACCTCTCCAATGATCCCGCTGTCCACCGCTTCGCGTATCAAGGCTCTTGACGGCATATAGCGGGTCCAGATCGCCTCCGCAAGCAGCAGTCGCTTCTCCCGCGCCAGACGCACAACTTCCCTTGCCTGGCTGCTGTTGACCATGAAAGCTTTCTCACAGAGCACATTCCTTCCATGCTCCAGGCACAGCTTTACGTGTGCATAGTGATGAGAATGGGGCGTAGCAACATATACGAGATCCACAGCCGGATCCTCTGCCATCTCCTGATAGCTTCCATACGCCTTTGGAATCTGATATTGCCTTGCAAAATCCTCCGCTTTCCCAATGCTTCTGGAAGCTACGGCATATAATTCAGTTCCTTCCATGCGGCTTACAGTCTTCGCCATGGAATGGGCGATACTGCCCGCTCCCAATATTCCTATCTTCATACTTGTTATCCTCCTGTTCCTCCGGTAACCACTCAACCAGACTCCTTTTCTTGAATCATCATATCACGGATAACCACATCTTCGCAACTGCATAAGCATTTGCCCCTGCCTCCGCCCCTGTTATCGCCCGTGCCCCGCGTCTCCCGCTTCGCAATATCGTTCCTTTGATACAATTTACCGCACACTATTCACATCTTATCTCACCGATTTCCCCTACCGGCGCCTGACACGCCCCATCCTCACACAGATAGAACATCTCCCCCTCCTGCGGCACCGGATATTCCACCGTAAATGGCGCACATTCTGCCAGCTCGCCGGCATTTCCCTCTGTCTTGACCAGAATACTCATACCATATGCCGGCAGGTTCCAAAGCCTCTGTTTCAATGAATCTGATATCTCCCCTTTTACGGTACAGACCAATTCCCTGTGGGAATAGACTGCCTCAGCTATCGCAAGAAGCGCAAAGCTATAACCGGCAGGATATTCCTGGATCTCCTGTACACAATACCTCAGCTGCCTTTTTGCCGCCTCCTGCCAGTATGGATCTCCGGTCAGGACCGCCAGCTTCCAAAGTACCATCGCCGCAGCAGAATTGCCGGAAGGCACTGCACCGTCATACATTTCCTTGGGACGTGCGATCAACTGTGCCGAATCTGACGCATTGATAAAATATCCCCCTGCTTTGTCGTCTTCAAAATACCGGATCATCTGCCGCGCCCGTCTTATCGCCCCGGCAAGATCACCCGCCTGAAACTCCGCCCGGTATAATTCCAGAAGCGCAAGGGCATATACCGCATAATCGTCCAATTGCCCCTGATGAGCTGCTTCTCCGTCACGGAAACGAAGCCACAGTCTCCCGTCCTTTCCTGTCATGTGCGCTTCGATGAACGCCTGTGCTTTTCTTGCCGCTTCAAGAAAACGCTTCTCTTTAAGCACGACACCTGCCCGCGCAAACGCAAGGATCATCCAGGCATTCCAGGAGAGCAGGATCTTATCATCCTTATGAAGACTGGTTCGCTTCAAACGATACGCATACAATCTGTTCCGGCACGGCTCCAGATTTTCATCCGCCAAACCCTGCCCTATACGATTAGGAATACTCTTCCCTTCAAAATTCCCTTCCTCCGTGATATCATACTGTACGCAGAACTCCTTACCGGCATCTTCTCCTAACACTGACCTCACCTCATCCGGCGTGAATACATAATATTTTCCCTCCTCACCGTCACTGTCCGCATCCTGTCCGCAGTAAAATCCTCCCTGTCCGTCTGTCAGCTCCCGCAGGACATAATCCAGCGTATGCCGTGCAACCTCGCCGTACCTCTCCTTTCCGGTAAGCTGATATGCTTCCAGATAAGCCAGAGTCAGCAGCGCATTATCATACAACATTTTTTCAAAATGAGGCACAAGCCACCTCTCATCCGTCGAATACCGGGAGAATCCCCCGCCGATATGATCGTGGATCCCGCCGTCTGCCATGGCATTCAGCGTTACTTCAGCCATGTGAAGCGCATTCGGCTCATGTGCTTCCTTTGCATACCGCATCAAAAATAAGAGATTATGAGGCGACGGGAACTTCGGAGCGCCGCCAAAGCCTCCCCACAGCGCGTCAAACTGCCCGGCAAAAATTCCGTACGCCTTCTGCAGCATCTCTTTCTCACGCGATTCATTGAACCGGTCAAACTGACCAATCCTTCCTCTCTTCCGATTGATCAACGCGGTGATCTCTTCCCCGTCCTTGAGCAGATCTTCCCTCCTGCTCTTCCACAGCCTCCCAACCTCTCTTAAGATATCTACAAGCCCGGGACGCCCGTAATATTGCTCTTTCGGAAAATACGTCCCGGCAAAAAATGGTTTCTGTTCCGGCGTCATAATAATCGTAAGCGGCCATCCTCCCTGTCCCGTGACCGCCTGGCAGACAGACATATATACCGCGTCAATATCCGGGCGTTCCTCCCTGTCAACCTTGACACATACATATCCCTGATTCAATAATTCCGCAACAGCCTCGTCTTCAAAAGATTCATGCGCCATCACATGACACCAGTGACAGGTGGAATATCCGATGCTCAGGAATATGGGCTTATCTTCCGCCTCTGCCTTTTTAAATGCTTCCCCGCACCATGGATACCAGTTTACCGGATTGTCCTTATGCTGGAGCAGATATGGGGATTTTTCATCTTTTAATCTATTTGACATTGTTCCTCCTTAGAAAATCATTCTGAAAATCATTACATAATGTCCTCTAGTATTTCCCCAAAATAATGGCTCTATCCCTGAAACAGCTCCCTGTTCTTCTCAAAAAATTCATAGAAAAACCGTACATTCTCCAACTCGTACCACTGGGCTTCCTCCATACATTCTGTATCCAGATCATAAATCTTTGCCTGCAGGGTTCCAAGCATGAAAGGAGAATGTGTGGCAATGATAAACTGACATCCCAGAAACCGCGTCATTTTATTCATCTCTTCCGCCAGTCTCACTTGATTCTGAGGCGATAACGATACCTCCGGTTCATCCAACAGATATAGACGATCCGGTACAAATGCATCCATAAACAGCTGCATGGCTGTCTCCCCGTTGGAATATTTCTCCTGGGCAAACTGCAGGATCTCCTTTCTCGACCATTGGCAGTTCCCGTAACTCTCAAAAGACTTTTTTGCAGATTCCCTGTCCATTTTCTTCTGCTTCATAAGGTCGTATACATAGCCTCTTTCTAATGCATCTTCCTGCTGTATCTTCTTAATCTCAAAAAGAATATCTTCACTTTTCATATACAGGCTGTCCTTGGGAATATGTAAGGCTGTCCCTGATTCATCTTCACCGACATCAAACCTGCATTCACAGACAAATTTATCAATATAATCCTGTCCGTAGGCATAAGTTTCACATCCCCGCGCATTTATTTTCTGAGCTATGATGTTTAAAAGCGTGGACTTGCCGGAGCCGTTGTTACCATAGATGATGGTGATCGGCGCAAACACGAATGGGAATATATCCTTTGTACGGAAGACGTTATATGGATATATATTGGGATTTTTCATCCTCTTTTCTGATATGGCAAATGTGCTTAAATATATCATGAATTTCGCCTTTCCTACTTAATACCTAACCCGGATAAACCGGAAAAGTTTTTTTGCATTTCCTCCAAATTTCAAGTACAATAAAGAAAACTATTGGAGGATGTGTTCATGTTACTTACGGATAAATATGCTGACAAAATGAATGGTATCA